>JAABUQ010006513.1_pt1 | contig 17640 bp, 19 predicted proteins | sample 5560001 | NCBI WGS metagenome assembly JAABUQ01 (sample SAMN10711888, study PRJNA513371) | rock metagenome | isolation source: Antarctica rocks | place: Antarctica: Victoria Land, Finger Mt nord | collected 2015-12-18
AATCTACCGGGTATTACACAGTATGAGGAGCATCCTCGTCAAGACAAGGCTGAAGTGATAGAACCGGCAGTAATTGCGCTGCCCCAGATGGCAGAACTTGAGAATTTACGCAATCGTATTTTACTTGACCTCAATTTAGGTAAACAAGCCTCTGGATACAAAGCTGCTCAAACAGCTCTAAATCACTTCATTGCTGAATTGCCCAGCCTCGGATAGGTGTTTTCCGAATTCGCCAACAGTGTCTTCGCTACTTTTACCCCATTTAAGGCAGATGTTCCGTGAAGACACAGCGGCGCAATACGATGCAATTATTGTTTGATTATCTCGGTGTTTCCTGAATAGTAGGATGCTCTGTCAAGCCATTTGACTTTGAGATCAATGACTGCCATAAAACCAATATGGGCACACCAATCAACTCAAGCACAATCACTGCAACGAATTGGACAGGTGGGATCCCAACTAAAATAGCAGATGATATTCGCCCAATTCCCCCGATAAAGATTCCACCCATCAACAAGCGGAATAGAGTTGTCTGTCTATCAATGGAAGGGATAACCCAATACAAAATCATCCCCATCCCAAACCAAATCGCGGCAAGAAAACGAATTTGACTATTGAGCACAACATCGTTTAAAGCGGAGAGCGGCAGGGAACCTCCGACAGTATTCACGCTCTGTGCGCCCAAAATTAGATCCAGTCCACCCGTAAGAATGGGAATTAAACTTAGAATAGCTAGCACAATCTGCAATGTTTTTTTGCTCATAATTGCTCGCCTGTCTTGCAAAATGCAAGTGAGAATAGGCATATTATCCTAGCTTGTAAGATGCAAGTCAAGTTGGGAAAGTTGAAGTTATGATAGCTAAACATGAAATGGATCAGGGGAGACGATCAGCTTGCCCCATTGCTTGTGCTCTGGATGAAGTTGGTGATCGTTGGACACTGCTAGTGATACGTGACATGTTTTTCTTCGGTAAGCAGCGATTTGAAGAGTTTCTGCAATCGCCAGAAAAAATCTCCACAAACATTCTGGCATCGCGCCTTAAACGGCTTGAGCAGCTTGGGTTAGTTACAAAGCAACCTTACAGTACTCACTCGATGCGGATGAGTTATTCCCTCACAGAACGAGGTCGAAAACTTGGTTCTGTTCTTGAAGCAATCGTACATTGGGGGCTAGAGAATATTCCTGACACAAGCACTGAGAAATGAGGAAATAGTAGAGATATATTGCCTCACAGACGGCTTAGCAATTATGGCATTGAGCCGAGCTCCGTGTAATTTCCTGCAAGTTGGTCTGAAAGCCCTAATCCTGTCTAGAGAGCGAAAATTTGCTACATCAGAGTTAAAAAAGCCATTATTTGCAACGGAAAATCAAGCATGAGTAAAGGCCGGAATGTAATTCATCAAGTGCAGAAGTTTCGACGCTCTTGCTCATCTCACTTCTGCTCCAGGTCCCATGCGAGGTGGCGATCACCAAGCGGCAAAGCTTACACCATATGAGCTACAGCCTTAGCGTAACTTTCTGTACGGTTGCTCATTTCACCCCGACAACTGAAGAAGTCTCTGGAAGTGGTGCTGAGTCCCTACCTAAAAGAAGTGGGTCACGCTCGGATTGCTTCAGATAATCTGACGAAAGAACTCCGGGCGGCTGCTGTGATTGACGCTAGTATTGCCCAGGCGGGCTGGAGGGGAATTGGGGCGGCTTTAGCCGCTATCTTTAAGCACCAAAACTTGATGACAGTGGTCGGGATATTTATGGCGATGGGTGGAGTGTTGGGCTTTGCGATTGCCTGGAACTTGGGAGCGCAGAACCGACTGCTCCTGGAACGAAATCGACAGGTAATTCAAGCTTGTAACAAGAATTGGGCTTCTGACCCACACCATTCTGGTTGGTACACCTGTCCGTGGTTCCAGTTACCCATGCCTGAGCAACAGTAGATGTAGCGACCTGCAATACTAATCGCTCAAACCTGCAATCAAGGTATTCTCAAACCAGGATTAAATGCAACTATAATTACGTTTCAACCAGGATTAAGTGCAACTGAACCAGGATTAGATGCAACCAACCTGCAATCATCCGCTTCAACCAGGATTAGGGATGCAGCCGAGATACATGTAGAAGTAATTATTAGGCTGAAAAACCTGATGGTGAAAAGGTTTTAGGAAACAGAGGAAGTGGGAGTCTTAACTGTCCCAAAGCCCTTGAAAGCGACCCGAAGCCAGCTCAGTGTAGCGAACTGTATGTTGGATGTTGTTGTGCCCTAAATAGCTTTGAATCGTTCGAGTGTCAGTACCTTTATTTGCTAGATAGTAGCCTGTTCCATGTCGCAGCATATGAGCGTGAACCGGAAACGGTAATTCAGCTAACTGACCTGCCAGTTCAACAACTCCGCTAATCGTGTCGGATGACATTGGTCCCTGACGGCTACTTTGGAAAAGGTAGGGACTGGTGGGATAGTTTCGTTGGAGTTGGCGGAGCGCCCGCAGTTCATCGCTATAGAGGGGCTGTGTGGAAGGAGTACCCTTCTTGATGCGCTTGACGTGGATTGTTCCTCGATTGAAGTCGATCTGCTCCCATTTCAAGTTAGCTGCTTCAGACAGCCTCAGTCCATGACGATAGATGAGGAGAAGCAAGGTAGCGTCTCGATGCGCGTGGCGACCAGCCTTTTTCTTGATGGCGACACACATAGCATTAACTTCTTCAGGCAGCAGGTGTTCTCGCGTTCGGGCCTCACTATACTTGCGGGAGTTGGGCGATTGGCGCGTGGGTGGATTAGGTTTACCAACTTTCGATAACGGGAAGACTTCGGTGAGCATGCCTGGAGCCCTTTTAAATTCAAGGCTTACTCTTTAGTTTTACCAACTTACACTCAAAAGTTGGTATTCTATCAAACGGTGGAGCGAGACCGAAGCAGTGATGAAGTAACAGCTTCAGATCCTGCCAGTTATGACGATCAGGGAGCCGATTAAGTTGACCGCGATTGAACGCACTGCTTATCCCAGGTTCAAACGAACCTCAAACACCAAAGAACTCACAACTGTCTACACCCCTACACCTCAAGAAATCCAGCTGGCTCAGTCTCAAGTGCGGGGGGCTGTGCCATTGTTAAGTTTTTTGGTGCTGCTAAAAGCCTTTCAGCGATTAGGGTATTTTCCACCACTACAAGACGTACCCACGGCGATCATCAACTATATTCGCTCTGTCTTGAAGTTGAATCCAGATGTTCTCCCGTTCCTGACCCCGACAACTGTTTACAAGTACCACAAGGTGATTCGCAGACATTGCAAAGTCATGGTCTACGACCAGCAAGCTCAGCAGGTACTGACAAATATTCTGACTCAAGCCGCCCAGGTCATGGACACGCCAGCAGATCTGGTTAATGTAGCGGTAGAAGAACTGATTCACCGCTGTTACGAACTGCCCGCCTTCAGCACCCTGGATCGTCTAGTCAGGCAGATCAGAACCCAAGTCAATCAGCAATTCTTTCAAGCTGTGTTCAATCGCCTCTCAAACAAAGAGGTTGAACGTCTTAATCGGTTTCTAGATGCTGACCCCCAGCGCCGGCGCCGCCAGTATGACAAGCTGAAGCAATTACCCAAACGTCCCAGCCGTAATCACTTGAGAGATCTCATCTGCCACCTAGACTGGCTTCTCGCTCTGGGAGATGTCGCTCCCCATTTGGCGGGCATCCCCATGACCAAACTCCGTCACTTTATAGCTGAGTCCAAGGCTTTAGATGCTAGTGAACTTAAGGATATAACGCTGCCTAAGCGGCTCACTTTAATTCTTTGCCTGATTCGTCATGCCCAGGTGCAAACCAGAGATAACCTGGCAGAAATGTTTGTTAAGCGAATGCAGAAGCTCAAAAACCTGGCCAGGGAAGAGCTGGAAAATCTGCGCCTCAAGCATCATCTGACAACAGAAAAGCTGATTACAGTGCTGAGTGGTGTCCTTCAGGTCTTTATAGATGAACCTCCAGACCAGGAAGCAGGTCGGCTGACGAAAGAACTCTTCCGACCACAGGGAGGAGTGCAACAGTTGCTGGAAGAATGTGAAACAGCAGCAGCCTGCAATAGCGACAACTATCTCCCCCTGATGTGGAAATTCTTCAAAAGCTACCGCAGTAGTTGCTGTCAGATTCTTGACCAATTGCAGTTGGAATCTACCAGTCAAGACCAAACCCTAATCAAAGCCATTGCCTTTCTGTCCGACAACAGCCATCGGCGAGGTGAAAAGCTACCGGCAACGGTAGACCTGACCTTTGCTTCAGAACCGTGGCAGAAGTTGGTGTTGAGCCAGCAGGACAAGCCGTCGTGGATGAATCGCCGACACTTCGAGGTCTGTGTGTTCTTTCACCTAGCCGAGGAACTCAAGTCGGGAGATATTTGTGTGAAGCATTCAGAGGCTTACGCAGACTACCGAAACCAACTACAACCCTGGAAGGAATGCCAGTCAATGCTGACAGTCTATTGCCAGGAGCAGGGATTGCCCCAGACCGCTCAGGGCTTTGTCAAACAGCTCAAGTCGCTGCTGAGCGAAATTGCCCAGCAGGTAGACCAGGGTTATCCAGACAATGACCAATTAGAGGTTGATCCAGTGGGTGAACTAACCCTGAAGCGCTCCCCTCAGCGAGCCAGTTCGAGCGTGGAGGACTTAGAGGAATTACTTTACCAACGGTTGCCAATCCGCAATCTTATTGACATCTTGAGGAATGTCGAAGCATGGACAAACTTTACCCGTCACTTTGGTCCAGTCTCTGGTTCTGAACCCAAGTTAGAACGACCCACCGAGCGTTATGTTCTGTCTACCTTTACCTATGGTTGCAATCTTGGTTCCACCCAGGCCGCTCGTCATTTGCGAGGAGCAGTTACACCACGAATGCTGATGTACGTAAATCAGCGCCACATTGACACTGAGAAGTTGGAAGCAGCCCTATGTGACTTGATTAATGCCTACCACACCTTCAATTTGCCCAAGCTTTGGGGAGACGGGACTAGTGCAGCGGCGGATGGGACGAAGTATGACCTCTACGAACAAAACCTGATCTCGGAGTATCACATTCGCTATGGAGGTTACGGAGGCATCGCCTATCATCACGTTGCTGATAACTACGTGGCTTTATTCAGCCACTTCATTACTTGCGGCACTTGGGAGGGCATTTACATCCTAGAGGGGTTGCAGAAAAACAAGTCTGAAGTTCAGCCAGATACCGTGCATTCTGATCCTCACGGACAATCTCTACCTGGGTTTGCCTTAGCCTCCCTTCTGGGGATCAAATTGATGCCTCGCATTCGCAACTTCAAAGACTTAATTTTCTACCGTCCTGACCAGGAAACGACCTATAAACACATTGACAAGATTTTCCAAGGAATCCTGAACTGGCAAATCATTGAAACCCATTGGCAGGATTTGATGCAGGTTGCTCTTTCAATCAAAGCTGGCAAATTATCGTCGGCTGTACTGCTGCGTAAACTCACCCACGATAGCCGTAAAAATCAGCTCTACAAAGCTTTCCGAGAATTGGGAAAAGTGATCCGCACCATCTTTCTGCTCCAATACATCTCTGACAAAGAGTTGCGGGTCAAAATCACAGCTACTATGAACCAGGTGGAAAATTATCATAAATTTGCCGGGTGGTTCTTCTTCGGGGGAGAAGGCGTGATTACTGAGAATGACCCCCTCGACCAGGAAAAAGCCATTAAGTACAACGATGTCGTCGCGAATGCCGTCATCCTACACAACATTATCGATATGACTACTACACTCAAATATCTGTTAGACGAGGGCTACTCAGTTTCCCGCCCAGAAGTGACGCAGTTAAGTCCTTACCTAACCAGGAATGTCAAGCGTTTTGGGGATTACATTATGGATGCGGAGGTGATGCCAATGCCTCTGGACGAGGAGCTAATGTTTCCGGAACAACCCAAGCAAGTGTCTACCTAAAGCGGGTTTTCAGCCTAATGGCTATTTTTACAGATATCTCGGCTATATCCCCTTCCCGACTGAAGTATTCTCGCACAATTGATGTCCGTGTAGTAGAGAACGAACAATTGGAGACGGTTTTACGCTGTCTGCTACAAGCATTTGAGCGCTTCGGTGGCATGCCTCTCAAGTGCGTATTCGACAATATGACCACAGTGGTGGACTCACGCATCACTGACCCAGATAGTCAAACGCAGGTAGTTTGGAACAAACGCTTTGGGCAGTTTGTGATTGACTGCGGCTTCATTCCCGTAGCCTGCTGGCCCTATCGCCCACAGCAGAAAGGCTCGGTCGAAAATCTGGTTGGGTTTGTCAAGGGCAACTTCTTCTGTGGACGCCGCTTCCATGACCGAGTAGACCTAGTTGAACAACTGGCCAACTGGGTAAACATGGTCAACACGGAACGCGAGTGTGATGCAACGGGTGAAATCCCTGCCGTGTTACTGAGGAATGAACCCCTCAAACCCTGTCCTCATCAAGCCCAGACTTACGCCTTCAAGGTCACGGCAGTAGTTAGACCGACGGCACGGGTGCGCTACCAAAACATTGACTACTCAGCCCCTGCTAAATGTATTGGTCAGGAAATCACCCTGCACTTACAACAAGAGACGGTGAGTATTTACTTGGGAACTCGTTTGATTGCAACCCATCTACGATTTCCGGAAAATGGTAAATCTTCCGTATTGGCAGAACATGCTAAAGAACTGTTTCGGTGGCAAAGGGGCAAGCCTTATCAAATGACAACTATCCTGGGCTCTTCCGAGGTTTTGGTGATCCAGTGACAACCTAGGAGGATGCTATAGAGGATTTGATGCCAATAGAGCGATATGACCGCGCAGTTCCTCCAATGCCTGCTTCCTAGTTCCACCCGGCTTGATTTAGAACATTATGAAATCGACATAGATAACTATCACCTGACTTTGAGTGTATCCTCAACCCAGCTATCAGCCCAGTGCCCACTTTGCTCGACTCCAACTAGGCGCGTCCATAGCCGATATGAACGAACACTGGCAGACCTTCCATGTGTGAGCTTCAGTTTAACTTTAGTGATGCAAGTCTGTAAGTTCTTCTGCGACAATACAGCTTGCACCCGTCGCATTTTCACAGAGCGGCTCCCGGAAGTCGTCGCTCCTTGGGCAAGAAAGACCATGCGCTTAGTTCAAAGGTTACAGACCATTGGCTTAGCCTTGAGAGGTGCCGCAGGGGAACGCCTCTCTCATCAAGTTGGCTGTGGAGCTTGTGGGAGTACCCTGTTGAATCACCTCAAAAAGCTCTGTCTGCCTCAATTCGAGGTGCCGAAAATTCTGGGTGTCGATGATTTTGCCTTTCGTAAGGGTCAGCAATACGGTACCATACTGGTCGATTTAGAGCGACATCAACCCATTGCCCTATTGGCAGACCGGAAAGCAGAGACGTTGGCAGGGTGGTTAACTCAACATCCTGGGGTGGAAGTGCTGTCACGAGATCGCTCTACAGCTTATAAAAGTGGAATGACACAAGGAGCGCCAGAAGCATTACAAGTAGCGGACCGATTTCATCTGGTGCAGAACTTAGCTGAGACCTTAGAAAAGGTGCTGAGTAGCTATGGTGCTGAGCTGAAAGCGATTGAGCAGAAGCAACGTCAGGCTTTAACTGCAACTGAGATGGTTGTTGTGAGCCCTAAGCCTACCGCAACGGTGAATGCTCAAGCACAAACACAAGCGACCTATCAACGAAGGGTTCAGCAACAGCAGGAGATCAGGAAACTGCATGAGCAACAGTGGTCACAAATTGCTATTGCCCAGGAGGTTGGTGTCAGTGTTCGCACCGTGCGACGCTTCCTGCGTCTGCCGAACTTATCGGTAACACCCTCTCGACGCAAATCGTTTGGTAGGAGTTTACTTGACCCTTACAAACAGGTACTTTTAGAGTGGTGGAATGGGGGCATCAAGCAGCCTCGAATGCTGCTGACATTGCTGCAACAGAAGGGATACAAGGGCAGTGAGCGCACACTAACACGCTACATTGGTCAGCTTCGTGAGGCTCAAGGTCTCCCTGTCAAACGAGGGCATTCGGCTCAAAGCTCAACCAAAGTGATCGATCCACAGTCTCCGCCCTTGACTGCCCGTCGAGCTAGTTATTTGATTCTCAAGCGGGAAGAGAATCGAGAGCCGGAAGACACCGAAGTATTGAGGCAGTTAGTAGCACAGCACTCAGACCTGGCAATAGCAGTTGATTTAGCTGAGAGGTTTTTACAACTGCTGCGTCAGCAACGAGCAGATGCGTTTGAGACTTGACTTATGCAGGCTCTCACAAGTTCATTAAAACCCTTTCAAACGTTTGCACAAGGTCTTGTTGAGGACTATGCTGCGGTCAAGGCAAGCATGATGTCAAGCGTGAGTAATGGCCCAGTCGAAGGGTTGAATAATCGATTGAAAATGTTAAAACGGCAGATGTATGGACGAGCCGGATTAGAATTACTCAGCAAACGCTTGATCTTGGCTCAGTAATCGGTTCCCGAGCCTCGTCAGTTTCCTACAGCAGATTTTGGGTTGATAGAGTACACTTAGGAACAATCTATGCCGAGGGGTGTGGCTGTAATTTAATGTAGAGATAGAACCCGATTTGACATGTTAAGCGGCAACAGGAAATCCATATTGGTCAATCTTGCTCCAGAACTGTTCCCAGCGACCAATGCTGTGAGAAAGCGTACGCAGACTGAGTACAACTGCTGCTCCCGTCTCCTTCCACTTCATGCCAGAACAACACAAACGCTGTTTAACGATTGTCTTACATGCTGCCTCAGTCACTCCCGAACCCAAAGGCAAGTTTTGTGACAAGTGCTCAGCATATTTCATTAACGGCTGCTGGTTTTTGAAATAGGTCAAGGCTACCTTAATTTTGTCTCTTGGGCCTGCCAGCTTTTGTGATTCTAAAAAGCCTTGCATCTGTTCCATCAAAATTTGCGGTCCAGTCAGATCATGTTTCAGACTCTTACAGGCATCATTTAACCATTGTTTCCTGGCCTTGAGGTCACGGGCAAACTGAGCGTCGGCAACCTGAGTCAAATATTCCGCCGCATGGTAGAAGTCGAGGATTTGGCGCTCGGTGTGCTTGGTCAGAAAAGGCCAATTCGTCTTGGCGGAATCTGCTACACCCACTTTAAGTGCTGTGGGAAAAGCCGCACTCACCTTAGCAATCTCAGTTTCCATGCGCTTAAAGAAGGTTCTTTTGCCATACTCCGGTGTTGCCCCAATGTAAGTCGTGTGCAAGCGCTCTCCAGTCTGAGCATACAGACTAACGGTTCCGACCATAGCTTCTCGCCAACTATCCTGACACATTAGTAGGCATGTGCCATCAATGCCGATGCCAATCGTCGTTACATCAGCTTCAAGTTCTGGCACTTGATAACTCCACTGTTCCTCTTTCACCATAGCTACTGCTGCCACGGCATCTGCGACAGTTTGGACGTAGGCTTTCGCAATCACTCGGTTATGGTTAAGCCTCAAATCTTCTCTGACTCGAATTGCACTATGCTCACCATATTTGTGCGCTAATTGCATGGCGAACCGTGGAGTGGCACTGGTGACAATCCGTGCTTCACGTTCTAATGGACAAAAGGTCTTCCCGCCCTTGGAACTCTGGTAAACATGCCTTGATACCGTTGTCGCACCATAAGGAGTCTGGTACTCCTTATCTATGGTTCCTTTGGTGGTCAGAGTCGTATCACCAATGATTATCGCTGAGCCATCCGTGTCGAATCGCTTGAGAAAATTGTGGCTGGCCAAGGTTCCCGCCTGATTGAGTGCATCGCAGATCGAGTCTTCCGCCTCTAGCATTGAACGATTGAATGGAATCACGACTTGGATGGTCAAACTATCTGCACTTTCGTGGGTAATCGTGGCGGCCATGTTTTTAGTTTCTAAGAGGGTGGTGTTTTTTTGACTTGGTTACTCCTCTTAGATTCTACATTAAGTTAAAGCCACATCCGTCTGTAACGTCTTGCAGGGTGCCACCCCTAGCTGACTCAAATGCCCTTTTCAAGGCTTGTCTAGTCCTACTTACCCTTGCTTTCCACCTCTGGCTTGGTTTCCGGCAAGCTCAGTCTCTTTAGAGCTGAGTTAGTGACATTTGTGATGGCATTTTCACAACGGGAAAACTCAATCCTCTTGCCGGATTCTCGTTTAAACCTACAGCGTATCCATTTTCCAATTCAGCCCAATAATAAACAAATTTGTGGCTATCAGGCCACCGTCCGTAAGGAAGATGTTCGTCAGAGTTTTCATCTGGAGAGAGAGGGAAATTGCGATATTCTGCAATTACAAGAATGTCTTTAAATTTGTAAGCTCTATCCTCATCGTACTCGCCGCTCAAAAGCTGACTCCCGATCACTTGAGCCAAAGTTTTCTTGTGTTCCATAGCTGACCTTTTACCCGCATTTCTCACAAACAAAGCTTGAGAAGCTACAACCCTTACCTTGTCAAAGTCAAGCGGAGTAAGGGTTTTAACAGTGTGTTGTTTTTTTCGCTTCTTTTTGCTCGGGGTCAATCCTTGACTGTATAAGGCTTTGAGCGATTATGAACGCAAAGTTTGTGAGAAATGCGGGTTTTACCAGTCTAGTTGCACCCAGCAAGCTAATTAAGAGAGGATCGACTCCAAGCGTAGAGCAAAAAAGAGAGTAATAAGCTAGCATTCAAGACACCTAGTCCAATGATAATCAAGTCAAATGGACCGATTATCAATTCCCAAGAAAAACTTACTAGAAAGGTGAAAAAAAATATTCTGAGGCATGGACCGTAGGCAAGAAATGATTTTAATCCTTTAATATTAGCTTCGGTTCCAATAAAAGACACAATGATTCCAACTATGGTTCCAATTACAAGAAGAATTTCAATTGAAATGCGGCAAATGTTGATAAGAAAATCTGTATCACTTATTGTAGTTCCAGCAGCTTGAGCCGTAGCGGGACAGATCGCAATCAGTATGGCAATAGATATACTGAGGATAGCAAAACGCCAAAACTTGTTGCGTCTTAGCCTTTGTTGGCTGAAGAATGGTTTTTTGATGTTCATCGAGAACTCCAAGTTTAGTTGTGGTGATTCCCTGAAAAAGAGACAAAAGGCTATGGCGCAGTTAATTTTAAGGGGAATGCCAGTGTGTGGGTCTTTAAGCTGTAACATTACTGTTGCTCCAAGCTAGTTGTTGCTTTTGCAGAACTATTGACTGGGAAAAACAAGGGGAAACAGAGTAGACTACGAAGATTCATTGCATTTTGCAAGTTGCACAGTGGAGCTAGATCATGACAATTATTTTCTTTTTCTCGAAACGTTAGCACTGACCTCAGCATCTACTTGAACTTTGCGGAGCGCAAGTTCGACTGGAAGTCCACGCAGATACCAGCGCATAGCTTTAGACAAAAGTTGTAAATCAGTTCCAGTTGCCCCATCGAAGGCCGAATAAACATCCACTGGCAACTGCTGTTTTAGTGTCTCGAACTGCATACTGGTGAATCTGTCTCTACTTCCCGGCACTTTTAGGTTAAGGAATGTTTTAAATTTGGCTCCAAGCCCTTGCTGCTTCAGTTGAGCGATCTGAGAAGCCAGTTCTGGTGCGGGAGGACAAACTGGCAAGGTAGTTGCGATCGCCAAGGAGATTGGCTTCAGCCCTAAAGCTTGGTTAATAGCTGCTGTCGCGGCGGCATCTGCTTGGGCGTTTTGTTCGCGAGGAATCCAAGTGATAATGCAGCTATCAAACTGCTTTTTCAGCTTCAGTGCCTGGTCTCGTAGTTCTTGTAAATGACAGTGATTGACGCGGTAGATCCCATTGACTTGGTTGACAACCAGTTGACTGTCTCCAAACACATGGACTTGTCTATAATTCAGCTCTAATGCCTTTTCTAATCCCACAATGAGTCCTGCGTACTCTGCGGCGTTGTTCGTGGCAGACTCCAAAAACTTTGAGGTAACAATTGGCTCTCCAAAAGGATTCAGCACTGCTGCTCCCGCAGCGGCACCTGGATTGGAGATAGAGCAGCCTCCATCAAAGTAGATATTGATCATATGCATCTAAATCTTTCTCATAAAACAGAAGTAATTTCCTCAAACTTTAAGTCCATGTAGACTCCCTGCTGCAATCGCATCCTCTAAATCCTTGGGCGTTATAGCTCCCCATTTTGAGCACCAATATTCGCTCTTTGGCAACAGCTCCCACTCTTCCCATGCCATGTGATTTAATAGTCTTGCGACTTCCTTTAGTTCCAATTCTAGAGATTGCCAAAAACGCCCTTTATCAGGCACATTTTGTTGGTAGTTGGAGTACGCATAAGACTAGCGATCATCATCAACTCCTAACGTCATAAAGTCATCAATAACGAAGACATTGCAGCCTCCCCACAAATTGTCTTCGACCCGTAAAACACCCTCAACTTCAATAACTTCAAGGATGCCGCCTGTAGTAACAGAAATAAGTATCTTCATTATCTCATCAAAACTTTTCAACTGCAAAACCACTCCGACCAAACGCATCAAGTACTTTATCGCCAACTTGAAAGAACCACTGTTCTCGCACATTACCAATGTTAGCTACTGACTTGAACTTGCAGCCACAAAACTGTTCTATTTCAGGCTCATCAACTAGATTATCAGAGGAGCGGATCTTTTCTAAAGTGAATGACAAATTTAAGAGCGCTTTAGCCAATAACTTTTCGGGAATCCAATCTATCTGGTCGAAAGCATTTGGTTCTGTCTCCAAGTGCTCTGATAGCAACTGGACTAAGCTCTGCTTTGACTCCATCGACCATCCTGACACAGCATTTCTCAATTGAGCGCGATCGCACGCCACAACCAACACTACATCTGACCAAGACTTGGCTTGCTTAAGCGCTTTAGATGCGTATTTAGGGTTCAAAACAACTCGTCCAACGTTTTCCACCTCTTCGTAATAGGCGGAGATACTGTTGCTGTTGATTGTCTTTACTATCTCAGAAACCTTGGCTGAGCGCAGGTTTTGCTGCTTTTTGAGCACAGGGCTAAGTTCGCGCTTGACAATTTCACCTGAGTTAAGATTCGCTAACTTGTCGTTTAGCTCTTTGATTTGATTGTCGATTTTCCGCAGGCCAGCTTCAGCGTCTCGAAGCTGCTTGAGTTGCTCCCAATCTGGCGTTACGAGCAGACGGTCGGCGGCAGAGAAGTCATCGGACGGTGCAAGGCTGGCTGTTTCCTGTGCCGGGTGGGCAGAGTCTTCTTCTGGTGCTGACTCTGATGAGTTGATTGCTTTACTCGTTTCAACTCCACAGTCTACCGTCTGTTCTTTGGCTAGAGCCGCCGCTACTTGCGTTTTTAGGTTCTTACCCACCTCGTTAGACGCTGGAGCCACTTCATCCGCAAAAGCCGCTACTGCGATCGCGGGTCTTTCCTCAAGTTCTGCATATGCGTGATCGCTACTAGGCAATTCCTCCTCCAGCCTGCTGTTCTCAGGAGATAACGAGCGCGTATTATCAATAACCGTCTGCTGTTCCTCCGACTCGACGACACTAGATTCGTCTAGTCGTGCCGGAGACTTCTGCCGTGCTCTGAGTGCGATCGCTTCCGAGATTATGATCTGAGGCGGCACCCCTTCGGCTTTGGATTGTTCTTCAATCAGCACTCCAGTCTGTTCGTCGTGCAAAAGCAAGTTGTAGTAACGTCCGCCACCGGAACGTGCCTGCTTCCATCCACTGATTGAGTTTTGTTTTGGCTTCCTGGGTGCGCGATTCTCTTCGATCAGCTTTTCTACCAACTGCTGGGTAATGTCCTGCATCTCTTGCAGTTGAGCCACCACCTCCTGGTATCTCTTTGAGCATAGGCTTAGCAGTGTCGTTAGCTCGATTCCACTCAGCCGGGACGACTCAAATTCAGAAAACGTCTTCGCCAGGTTAATAAATTTCCGCGCCTTTGCACTGGCCCATCCCAGAACGCTCAAGAATGCGCTGTATTCCTTCCGTTCCAAATCTGCTTGCATCTGCCAGAGTCGTTGACCGATTTCTAATGCATGTTCCACTGTTACCTGCGATAGCTGCTTGATGCTGACGGCAGTTGCACTGGCTACATCGAGCAGTCCTGTATGGTTGGTCTTAAGTTGATTTTGGGTTGGCGTTGGTGTCTGAGGGGTGATCGCTGTTCTGCTAGCTTCTACGTGTTGGTCTGTATCGGTGGAAGCATCAGTTACTCGCTCTGGTGCAAGAAGTTGTAACATATAGTGTTGAATCTCCTGTTCTCAGGGGGTGGAGGCGGTTCAGCGTTTAGTTTTCCAGACACAGCGCTGACCGCCAATGATATTGCTCTATCTCATCAGGTCAGGTCAAGCAATTCCTGACGACGCCCTCCTTGCGGGAGAGCGTTTCGACTTCACTGAGGTAGCTTGTCAAGTGGAGTGACTAGCAGGGGTTTCCCTATAAGCTGTTTGATTTTCTTTGATGCATCCAACACTTCGATACCAATAACATTGCCGTCTTTGTCATAGTCAAGAATTACTCCAGGTTCCACCTCATCACTTTCCTCAATTTGTGCATCCCCCCAATTAATCGCTAGTGCATCTACTTCAGGGTCATAATGTGCATCCATCATTCTGTCCTCCAATACCTTCTGATCTGGGTAGTTGCGTAGACCGTTTTGACAATCACAGGATTAGTGCGATTATTCGTAACAACCCGCAATAACCGAGTTTTACCACCAATTTCAACAAGTGATTGATAAACACTCGATCCCCTCTCCTCAACAACCTGCTGCGGGTCCTCCAGCACAAGCCTTACCAAGTCCACAGGAATTCTGCGTTTTCTGATTTCGTTTTGAGCGTGGATGCTGAGGCTGAAGGTCATTAGGGGCTAATTTGGTGGTTCTCGGCCGAGCTTTTTGGTTTCGTGCAGATGAAGACTGTCTTATTCTCTATGCCTGTAATATAATTAAAATAACCTCTGATGTTAGATTCGTCAATGCAAAGTTAATATTAAACCCTTAAAGTTTTATTTATATTCAATAACTTAGGAAGTAAGATGATGTATGCGCCAGTAGCATCAGAAAAAACATTGATCAGGTGGAAGCTGCGAGAGCTAATGGCTCGGAAAAAGAAAAAGACGAAGGAGTTGGCTGACCGGCTGAAGATGCAGCCAGGCTCAGTATCTCGTCTTAAGGCTCAGGACAAAATGCCCAAGTTGGACGGAGATCAGATCGAAATAATTTTGAAATTTCTAGACTGTGATTTGTTCGAGCTGATTGAACAAGTGCCAGATAAAGCAGAAGAATAATCGCACTAGAATCAATTAATCCACCGGCGCATTCATTCTCTGAACTCCTTGAGCAGCTCACTGTATCTCCATCCGCTGCCAAAGAGCGCCTCTCCTTTAGGAGTTATTGCCAGGGAGTCTGTCTTCTCTACTAGCTCTGGGTATAGCTCTAGTTCTAGTTCTAACTCCAGCTCTAACTCTAGTTCTAACTCTGAGTTGGGAGTGCTTTGAACTAATGACTCTAGCGGGAGGTTGAGCTGGATTACTGATTCTGGTTGACTTCTCAGTTGGGGTTCTACCTCTGGGTCTGATTCCGCTTCGACTTCTGGCTCTAACGGCAATCTTAATTTAGGTTTAAGTTTGATAAACTTGTTGATTTCCATATTCTCTCTTTCGTTTCACATCAAAATCCCCCTCTAGGAGTGGGAGATTATATTCGTCTAACATCTTTATTTCAAGTTTTATCAACAAGAACAAATGAGCAGAAGCTTGTTTTCAATCTGCCTCTAGCTCCATCTCCAGAGATTCTTCTTCACTACTGAATCCTTGCACAGAATTGGCAGAGACAACAGCTCCCATTTCTAACTTCTGACGCACCTGCATTTGTACTTCTTGCGCCACAACAGGATTGTCTTCCAGGTACTTAATCGCATTGTCCCGGCCTTGGGAGATATTATCTCCTTTATAGCTGTACCAGGCACCCTTGCGGACAATCACTTCAGTTTCTTCCGCTAGGTCAACAATACAACCCAGAGTAGAAATCCCACTGCCAAAAATAATGTCAAACTCGGCAATGCGGAAGGGTGGAGCGACTTTGTTTTTAGCAACTTTGACTTTGACACGATTGCCGAATTCCTCTGTACCTTTTTTCAGCGATTGAATCCGGCGAATATCTAAACGGACGGAGGCATAGAACTTTAGGGCGTTACCGCCAGTCGTCGTCTCTGGGTTGCCGTAAGAGATACCGATTTTTTGCCGTAGTTGGTTGAGGAAGACTACTGTACAGCCTGACTTACCAATGTTACCAGTGATTTTTCGCAGGGCTTGGCTCATCAAGCGTGCCTGGAGGCCCATATGGGAATCCCCCATTTCGCCTTCAATTTCAGCGCGGGGAACGAGTGCTGCCACTGAGTCAATCACAACGATGTCAACAGCGGCAGAGCGTACCAGTTGATCGACAATTTCTAGTGCTGATTCACCAGTGTCAGGTTGAGCTACCAGCAGATTGGCGATATCAACGCCCAACGCTGCAGCATAAGTAGGGTCAAGGGCATGTTCTGCATCAACAAAGGCTGCTACGCCACCACTTTTTTGCACTTCTGCCACTGAATGAAGTGCCAAAGTTGTCTTACCGGAACTCTCTGGACCATAGATTTCAATCACCCGCCCCTTGGGTAAGCCACCACCTAGAGCTAAATCTAAGGTAAGTGCGCCACTGGAAACTGTTTCTACCCGCATCCGGGTAGCATCTCCCAAGCGCATGATTGCACCTTTACCAAAGCTTTGTTCAATCTGCTTAAGCACAAGACTCAGGGCTTTTTGCTTGCCAATGCCGTTGTCATCAGTTGTTTGGGTAGCCATTAGTATGTTGTGAGTAGAATTGGTAACTGGATCATCTTGACCTGACTAGACTTGTGCAAAACTGACTGTAAGGTGAATTTTATTGTTGGTACAATTGTACCATGCGGTCCTTGGCAAAACCTGTCACCTCGCAGCTAGGACTGCTGTAGGGTATCAAAGGGTGAGTAACTGTCTCAAGCCCTTCGTTAACAAGAGGTGGAGCTTACTATGTCGGCCCAATTTCAAACTCTCTATCCCACAGCCAACCTGATTTCTGAGTTACTGCAAATTTATGCAGGAAAATTTGTGGCTCTTCCGCCTGGAGTATGCCTAGCTGATAGCAAGATGCCAGCATATCAAGCAGCGTAAGCGGAAATTGGCAAAGTTTCTAAACCCGTAGCCTGAACGTTTGATTAACTTCAATCGATTGTTGATGCCTTCCACTACACCACTCGTTGTTCGAGATTCAAAATAATTGCTAATCTCCTGAAACCAACGCCCGATTGTCGCGGCACTCTCTCGAAAGGTCTGCTGGGAATCTTTCAGCCAACTCAAGAGCTTGAATACTCCATCTGTCCAATCTTTCGCGTCCTCGAAAATAGTCCGAAATAATTCTTTTTGTCTATGCATCTCAGCTAACTTTGGAAAGGTTTCCTTGACTGCTGCTAATTTTAGCCTCTGCTGCTCTGTTAACCGCTCCTCTGGCTTCAGCAAGGCATATTTACTCTGCTTGAGCGTATCCGTTCAGAGGGAGTTATGTTGGCGCTGATGATTGGTCCTTGAGGATTGCACTCTAAGATGGTGTTCGTTGCTGTGAGTGCAGAGTTAGGCAGCAGGCAGGACTTGGTGTTCAGCAGAATTT
>JAABUQ010006514.1_pt1 | contig 17634 bp, 12 predicted proteins | sample 5560001 | NCBI WGS metagenome assembly JAABUQ01 (sample SAMN10711888, study PRJNA513371) | rock metagenome | isolation source: Antarctica rocks | place: Antarctica: Victoria Land, Finger Mt nord | collected 2015-12-18
AATCAAGAAACCTCAACCAAACGCAGTCTCAGGCAAAAGGCTAAACGGGCAGCGATGGACAGCAACTACATGCTTCAAATACTTGCCACCGCCATACCCCATTAGCATAAGAATGAGCATTTTTTCTGGCGCTTACCCTGTGTCCAGATGCCCTTAATCGTATTGCAATGCACCTCGCGAATCCATCGCGATCATCATCCTGGGGCTACGCCTTGGCAGCAATGACATACAATTGCATGAGTCCGCCGTTTTTTGCTAACCTGTGTATAAGCAGAGGATTAGTCACTCTAAAGGGTCGTTTGAGTCGTTGTCGCAGCTTCAACCTGGGACTCGATAGTTTTTTTTGAGGTGTTCTAGAGCTGTTGATTTACTAGTTTTTATTTAGGACAATAGTTTCGCAAATTTCATCTAGAAGTGACATTTTACAACCCGTCTTATGCCCTTGATATCATGGTCTTGATGATGTAATCATGCCAGGCAGGAAACAGGGAGACTACACCCAGCAAGCAGAACTGTTAGACAAATTTCGTCAGCATCCCTAAAGTAATGAAAGAGGGTAATGCTAATCGGCGGCTTAAAAAGTAGTAATGAATGTCCGTACCACTTTTGGCTAAGCTTTACTAAAACCTACAAATGAGTCTATTACAACTGGAGCAGCGGTTTTAAGATGATTATAAGAATGACAAAAAGCCAAAATTTGGTGACTTTGGCACTAATACTTTATCTAATTTTATGCATTCAACTAATTTTAAGGGGTTACAACGATTTTAGCGAAAAACAACACGTTGATTTTCCTACACATTTTTTTCGACTTAGAGTAGGTGCAGAATATGTTGGGCTAAACATTATTTATTTAATTTGGCTAATACAGAACAAAGAAAAAGCTAGTAATTTTAGTTTTACAAACATTTTAAAAAGCAGTTTTTTATTTCTGATAATTGCCTTTTTGGGCTACCCAATAACTAGTGATATTTATTTGTATTTGCAATATGGTTTGATGGATTTAAATGGAATTAATCCTTTCATTAATACTGCTGAAAAATTTTCTTCTGAGCTATCTACACTACTGGGCTGGCAATCAAGTTCGACTTATGGACCTGTTTCTCAGTTGTTTTTCATGACTGCTGCTTATTTTATTCCAATTAGCTTAATTTTGGGAGTTTATGTTTTTAAGATATTCTGTTTGTTAATGCATGGAATTAATGGTTATCTAATCTGGCGACAGTTGAAATTATCTCCACATCAAAGAAAGATTACACTAGCCTATTTAGTCAACCCAGTACTACTGTTTGAACAGGTAACTAATGCCCATGTTGATGTTTTTATTTCTACAGTATTAATTGTTTTGATCGCATGTCTTAAAAATTTTCATTATCTTGCTGGAATTTTAACAATTTGGATTGGGTTCCTAGCCAAAACTTTGCCGATTATCTGGCTACCTTTAGTTTCAGTCTTCCTAATTCGGCAGCAGCGTTGGAAGAGTTTGCTGGTCGCCAGTTTTCTATCTTTAGCTATAGTTGTTGGATTGTACTGTAGTGTTCTGCCTACATTCGAAGCCTGGAAAAGCTTGTTGAATCCAGGGGTTAAGGAACTAACAGTTGGATCATTACATAATATGCTTAGGATAGCACTTGACAAATTGCCCAATTTAGAAACTCATTTCAAAACGACTATTCTATCAGCATTTAAGCTGAGCACGTACTTTTGTTTCGCGTTTTACTATACTTGGATTCTCTTCAAACCCTACTTTAGACGAGGTTACTCTGAAGCTAATTTAAGCTTAAGCATTGGATGGATTACCTTAGCTCTGTTCTTGTTTGCCACACCTTGGTATCAGCCTTGGTACACTTCTATCCTTTTGCCCATTACAGCTTTAAATATCAATTCTCGACACTTTGTTCTTACCAGCCTAACCTTTTGTCTATCCAGTAACTGCTCTTATTACTTAATAGGTTATGGCTCATCTCCTGGCTCCACTTTTTTCGGTTTAATTGGTAGCCTTCTAGCGGTTGGACCAGCCATAGTAACGCTTATACTTGGACGGAAACTCCTTCAAGCATGGGCAGGGGAGGGGAGGACATGAGCAGTGCTCAGGGGGAGGGAGAAGCTTAATTTAGCTTTAACTATTGCGTTGGCTTTTGCTTAGCTACTTACTATAGATTAGTTTTGCATATAGCAGTTTCAGAAGAATTAATCCAATGAAAATAGCTTGTGGCGTTTCCCAGTAGGTTTCTTGATAACCCAAAAAAAACAGGAAAAGTACACCAATTTGAAAGATAAAATTATCTAAAAGATTTTCACTATTGATTCGCTGCAAAGATTTAGCTTTGATTAAGAAAAACGCTACAATACTGATAACAATAAAGCTTCCCACCAAACCAAATTCAGTATATATACTAAGCCATGAGTAAAAAGGTTCCATACTTGAACTTAGAACAAGATGTGGGTCGGCACTCGCAGCCCATAGTGGCATCAATAATTTTTCCATAGGTGCTGAGGTTTTTGGAGTTAACAGCGGGATATGCTGGGGATTGTAAAAGCCTCCAAAGTAGTGGCCCGATCCTATAAGACTTGCCTTGCTGGAAAACTGTCCCGGCCCCAGGCCAATAAAAGGCATTGCTGGGTATTCCTTGGGGATAACAGAGAAGGCTTCATTTGTGATTATGATCTTGGGCTGGAAACCTCCATAGCTTGTTGCTTCAAAAGTAACCTGTTCAGTTAGTTGGGGCATATTAACTTTAAGAGAAAATAATATACTCAAAGCTAAGCCTGTAAAAGCCAATAATATTATGAGCAACTTGGGCTGCTTTTTAATGAAATGAGCAAAGTTGATAAATATTGTAACCAGCCCAGCTGCAATTAGAAACATATTGATATGAACAACACAAGCCAGAAGTATAGATGTAAAAGCAACAATTAAAGGATAGGGCCTGTAGCGAAATCTTAAAACCGCAACCAAGGCTAGCAAGCAAAGAAAGCACATATTTATTGAAAAAATACGGCTGCCAATTGATGAATCAAAGGAAAATAAAGTTGGGCTAATCGTGCCTTTTACAATGTCGCCATTAGAACCTCTAAATGTTTTATTTACAGTAAAGCCATAAACAGCTTGAATAATACCTATACTACCTTCTATTAGCAGCAATTTTTGATTAAAAGCCAAAATTTTATGAAAAAGTATTTCGCTCACCAACATGCCGGCTGGAAGTACAATAATGGTAATGAAAGATGAGTATGTAATGAGCATTAAACATGCGTTTTGCACAACGACATAGGGAAAAATTAAACCGTAAAAAGTGATAATAATTCCAGAAAGTAATAAAACTATAAATAGTTTTCTAAACAATTTTTCAGAAGGCCAAATAAGGAATATCCCACCTACAAAAATTAACGGCGTAAAATAGCCCAGTAGCTTACTTGGTGAAAAATTGATAGCTACAACTAAAATATATAAGTAGTAAAATGTTTTTTGAAAGTAATCCATCTGACTTTTTGTTGTTAAATCCGGTTTGCTTGTGTAGAGCATAGTTTCTTGTATGAATCATAGTATATAGTCAAAACGGGGGCATAAGCGCAGTTGGGGGAGGATTGGGGAGAGAAGAAGTTATCAAATTAATTACAACCTCTCCCTGATTAAAAAGCCTTTGTAATAGGGATTCCAGCTCATCCAGTGATTAAAATAGCTAAAAAGACAACCGCTAGGATACCTAGTGAGAAAAGCAAATAAGCGTAGTCACCAGCTATGGGTCTGAGAGCTTCAGCTGCTTGAGCTAGCGTGTTGATGTCAGTTATCCCCTTCGGGAAGGCGTTGCACAATCAATTCATGGTTTATGAAGGTAGAGGGACAATCCACTACTTTAGGTAATGAAGTAGCAAGCGGATAGACATCTCCAACATCTCTGTAGACTTTGAATAACAAGCTATCGCCTAAGGAACACGCTGACCGGAGCTAACGACCACTCTTTAACATAATCAGCCTTTTGAGTAACAATCTCTTCTTCTTGTTGTCTATCTTTGCCTTTGCTAGACTCAACAGAAATGATAGCACAAGGGGTGAAGTTTTTATAGGGATATATATTAGATAACACAGCCGAGATATTATTTACATTGACATGTTCAATATGGGCAGCTTGTTTTTCATTTTTCTGTAATAGTACCCAAAAGGGATATTCCCAATGCTCTTTGACTAAAGATAGCCCAACATTTGAACAGCTTTTACTCTTAACAAAATCAACGGCTTCCACATAAGGAGCTTTGAGTTTTGGACGGTCGTTAAAGTATTGCTCAATCCTACTAGTGTTCCAAAGATTTTTGGAGCTAAATACGACCTTACCATTCTCTACATATGCTTGTCTATCCATCGAAAAAAGGAGAGGACGAGAAGAATTAAATAAAATCCACGGAAGTGCTGATAAAATTATGAATATAGCTATGCAATTTGCAATTCTATAATTTGAAAACTTAGATAAAACTACTCCAACGAATGGAGAAAATAGTATAAAAATAGGTAGATGGAGGCGACTATTCCATGGTTGCCATTTTAGCAAAAAGCAAAATAGAAAAAATCCACCTGCTACAGTCACTAAATAAATTCCAAGATATCGCTGTTTTCTAAAATTTTCCTGAGTTATAAAAACAAAAATAGCGAATAATATTATTAATAAATGAACTAAATTGCCAGCGCTATCTTCATTATTGGAAAAGGTTCGGAGCCGAAATTCTTCTCCTGGCCATGTCGTATGAGGATCACTCATATCCACACCTAAGACCATGTGTAGCAGTTCAATTAGTTTGTACATTCCACTGTTGACTAATCCAATTGTGCCAGTATGTAAGCTAATGTTTCTAATAATATTTGATATGAAGATTGGAATGCTAAACACATCATTTGTGTATTTGTCGCTACCCAGAGGATTTCCAAATAATTCAAAATTGCGGAGGTCGTGACCTAGATTAATCAAAACAACTAAAAGGGTTATCGTAAGAATAGGTTTCCATAATTTCCAGCGAAGACGTTTTATTCCCGCCAAAAGTAACAAAACAAAAAATGGAAATGCGTAAATATAGGCTGTTCCCTTAGTGAAAATAGCAAGTCCTAGGCTAGTACCAATTTTTAATGAATGGACCCAACTTATTCTGTCTTTCACCGCCAAGAGGACATAGTAAACAAAACAAACCAGCCAGAAAGAAACTACATAATCATTTTGAGTGCTTGAGCCCTGGAGAATACCCATAGGAATAGTTGCAGCTACGACAGCAGAGAAAATCTGACCACGCAAATCTGCTCCAAGTTGCTTGGCAATAAGTGACACTCCGAGAATGCTACCAACCATACTGAACCATTGAACAAGGTTGGCAAAGTGATCCCCACCGCTCAGAATCTGAAAATGCATGATAGTAAATTCTGCCCAGGGTTGTTGGTATAGCTGTGGTAGATAGTTTGTTGGATAATGGGCGACACTATAATTTTGAATCCAATGAGCTACACGGGCCATATGATAGTCCATAGAATCCCAGTTGTTGGGTGGTGCTATTAGCGCAGTCAAACAAACTACAGCAACGACAAAAATTCCACTACCTAACAACACAATTAAAAAAAGTGGTATCTTAGCAGCCTTGTGTCTCTTGAATTTCTTATCTAGTCGTGCAATTCGCTTTTCCTTTCTAACAAGTCCAAAATAGATAAAAGCTAATATAAGAATTAACAATCCCCACCCTCCAAATAGCCAGCCGAATCTAAGCAATTTGAAGCTACTTAAAATTTCAGTAACTAGAGTCAGAAAAACTCCCCAAACGATAGATGCTGATAAGGTTGAATTGCGCCAATCATCATCTCTTTTATAAAAGATTAAAAACAGAAGAATCAATGCAATCAGAGGAAAAAAAATAAACATGTATGTCATACTTGAGTGAATAGCTATTTGCAGTTGCCTCAAGAATCTCGTAAGCACAATAAAGTTGTCTGTAAGTCTGGCATAACTTAGGTTTGCTCCACTCAGGTTGAGTTTTCTCCGGAACAAGTACGAGTATGATCACCCTACAGGGGCGTGATCGTTTTGCCAAGTTTACCTAGAAAACCATCCTTGATCGCACGAGTGTAAAGCGGTATTCTTTTGAGCTTCTGATCTTCGAAAAGCAGAGCTCCAAGAATGAAAACGCTGTACAAAAGTGCTTCCTTTAAATTCTGCTTTACATATAATTGAATGTATATTTTGTTACGAAAGAAGTAGAAAGCCTTCCAAGGCTCCGAGTAGGAATAATAAGTTTTTTTACCTAAAAACATGATCGCTTTGTGGTTTTTCGGCGCCGGATGATAAATTACCGCATCTTTTACAAGTAGCGATCTAAAACCCGCCTTCTGGACTCGCAAGCCGAACTCAACTTCATCACCTCTAATAAATAAGTCACGATTGGGATATCCTGCTAATTCAACTACTTGCCTATGGAACAGACTACCTAGAAGATTAGGGGCATCAGTCTCCAAAGTTTTATCGCTTATCTGACTAAGCTCCTCGATATCCTTTTTCTTTCCGCTACTTTTGTCTACTATTGGTATGTACCAGCAAAGCTTTTTTGTAGTTGGATCTACAGAGACTGGAACATAGGTATAATTCTCATTTAACCCTACGCTTACCAAGTTTTCTAAGCAGTGAAGGTCCGGTTTTGCATCATCATCCATGACCCAAATCCAATCATGTCCTTTTTCGTATGCAGTTTTAAAGCCGGTATAAAATCCACCTGCACCACCTGAATTTCCTTGATGGACAACTAATAAATCTGATTGGGAATCTAGCCACTCAGTAGTTCCATCTGTACTTGCATTATTCACAACAATTATTGGCTCAGGCTTACATGTTTGAGAACGCACTGCGTTGACACATGCTTGCAGTAAAGTAAGACGGTTGCAAGTAACAATAACAGCCGCAATAGTCACATAATCTCCTTTTCACAAATTATTGATGCCCGTGCTAAAACCTGTCTAGTAGGAACATTATTGCTTCGGCACTTTTAAAAATCCGTCTTTTAGTCCTAAAAAAACAGGACGAACGCTTGACCACCTAAATCGTGAATGGCTCAGCCACGCCAGTACGTGCCATAGGAAACTCACTCCCCTCTTCACTTTGTCGTTTCTTGACCAGGCAGAACTACGTGTGAGCATCCACAGATTGTTTCGGACGTGATAGTAGGCTTTTCCCGAATTGTTATCCTTCCATGTGTGTTTATTAACCGTTTTGTGCAGTACAAGACTATTAGGTACGAGTACACCAAACTCATTTCGCAAAATCCGAGCTGTATATTCAATATCATCGACCCAAATGAAGTAATCTGCAATTGGCAATCCGTACTGCTCGACAGTCATTCTATGTAATAAAGTCGATACAAATGTCGTGTGACGCACGGACAGTGTTGAGTGTTGAGCCGCCAATATTGAGTTCTCATCATCTGAGATTTTAACCGCTGGACTATTCATGGTATGCAAGGAGCCATCAAGCCAAATAACCTTGCTAGCTAATAACTTAGGCTGCTGGGCTTTATCAAACCGTTGATAGGCTACGAAGAGTTCACTCAAGGCATTAGGATCAGGTATTGTATCATCATCCATCACCCATATCCACTCATATCCCTCCTTATAGGCCCACTTGATTCCCTCATGAAAGCCACCAGCACCTCCTGTATTGGTGGGCAGGCGCAGGTACTCAACCAGGCTGTTGTCGAGGTACCCCTTTTCACGTAATAGCTCGGTAGTTCCGTCTGTGGAAGCATTATCTATGAGTAAAATTCGCTCCACAGGATAGTTTTGGGCGAGGAGCGCATTAAGGCACTCAAGTAAGAGCGCCTTACGGTTATATGTTACTACCACTGCACATACCTGCTTGTTCACCTTGTCACCTCCTGTTCAAATAAGCTCAGTGCCGATGCCACGCAAAAAAGCCTCAATGTTTCTCAGCTTCTAAAAACCTTTGATGTCCATGTAGATCGCCCATCAAACCCTCAAGTGAATAGATTAGTACGCTCAGAGGACTAAATTGTCCAGAATGAGTTGCCTTTAACTCCGCCCTCACCACTTCACTTACCACTGTTTGGTCGTTTAGCGGTAGAAGACATTCTTGTAAATTTACTCAGCTAGAAAGCTCAGTTCACCACTAGCTACAATAAGTACTATCTGCCCAAGCTAAGTAGTGCTCCGCTCAGCCAGCACACACCCTGAATATCCAGCCCCTACACTAAGCCAGTAAACTGTCAATCTTTTCGTTTGCTTTCAAAGAAAGTTGAGGGGATATTTCGGGCAAATAGTCTTTCATAGAAGCTTCTTGAGGCCCATACGAAAAGTGTCCAGCAAATATATTGTGAATGACTAGGATTGCTCTAGACGTATCTATACAGTCTTTACATAAGTATTCTTCATCTATGCCAAGCAAATTTTCTTTCAGGGTATTTTTAAAACCACCTATTGATTCCCAAAGCTCTCTTTCAAAAAGTATGGCTCCTATGCTAAATCGATGAGGTGCTGCTGAGTATTTGAAAGGTTGAGATGACACATACCTAGCTACGTCATCAAATGGCAGACTCTTTTGCCACAGCCATTTTGCCGCTTCCCCGTCATTTTGAGCCTTAATTCTTCGACCGCCGTGCTTCAGTTCGCCAAATTTAGCTCTATATTCATCGTCAGCATTCATAATTCTCAAGAAGCTTATGTATGAGTAGCCGTTGATGTTAATCAATGGAGAGCAAAAACCTGGCTCGTATAAACCCTCTTCCTTGATACGTAAGTACCCCTCCAGCAGTCGTTCAAAAAAGTTGTCGGGTATAAAAATATCCTCGTCTAGCTTATATATCCATTTTGCTGCTTTATGCTTAGCTATTGCCAAGTTTTGGACAAGTGAAACCTTATTAGCCCTTGTGTAAAGGTAAGACCAGCCATGATCAGTTGCCAATTGAGCCAATTGCTCAGAATACAAACCAGACGAGAGAATACACACATCCATATCTGATGGAATAAATTTGGCTAGTCTAGTCAGAGTTAGGGGCCAAAGGAAACTTTTGTAGCCAGCAAGCACGATCACGAGTTTCGGGGCTGCCTTACTCCTATCAATAAACGTGTGAGAGCCACTGAAATTTAGCCATTTCGTCCACCTATTGCTTAGCTTATGACTCACCTTTGACAATATTCGAGCCCACCAGTCACGTTTTTTAAGTAGCCTTCTTACTCTTATAAGAGGCTTATCTTTCATATCTCCCTATCTCCCTACGCGTCCTAGATTCCAAAAACCCAACTTTTTAATACTCAAAAACACATACATAGCCAAAGTCACGAATATCTCTGAAAACACAACTGCGTAGGCCATGCCCATCTGAGCGTAATGTGGGGCTAAGACTACAGCCAGACTCAGGTTAATGAAACCGGCTCCCAGGATAATGGCGTTGAAGGGACGGTCTAAGCCTAAAGGCAACATCCATTGAATCCCAAGCACGTTACTCAGAGCAAGCAAAGTGGGCAGCACAGCCAGCACCCGAAGTACCGGAACTGCAGGCTCAAAGCCAGGCCCCAACATAATACGCACCAAGAACGGTGCCAGCACAAACCCCACACACCCGAGAAGGACTCCGCCCATACCCATAACTGCTGTCCCAACCCAGGCCAGCCGGGCTGCCTCCTCCCGGTTGTGATGGGCTAGGTGACTTAGTCGAGGGTAAAGAACCTGGCTCATTGGCCCTAGTAGAGTTGAGAAAACTTTGCTGATCTTCTCAGCCCCAGCATAGTACCCTACTAGCTGAGGCGGGGCAAAGAGCCCCAGGATGAAGGAGTTTCCCACCGCGTACATGCTCATCCCGGTGTTATACACAAACATAGTCCAGCCCATCCGCAGTGCTTCCCAAATCAAGCGCCTGCTGGGAAAGCGGAATGGCACTTCGCGGTATAGCAGGCTCAGCGCCACAGCCGTGGCGATGAAAGATGCCACCCCTGGTAGTGCAATTACCTTCCATCCATCTTCTGCAGAACGTACCAGAAGAAAAATCCCCCCAGTAAACAAAACCTTGGTTAAAATACCCAAGCCAGCAACCAAGCGCATCTTTTCAATGCCTTGGTAGTACCACATTGGGCTGAGCGTTGAAGCCAATGCTGAAAACAGGCTAGCCCATAGCAGAGCAGGATGAGCTTGGAAAATAGGCACCAACTGCTGCACCAGAAGGGCAAGGACTACGGCAAAAAAGGCAAGCAGCGCTTTTGATCCCAACACCCCAGCTACAATATCCGCCAGTCTATCCTGAGAATCACGATAACGAGATACCTCACGAGTAGCGGACATGTTGAAACCATAATCCACTAAGAGGTTAATGTACTGCCCGAAAGCCTGGCCAAAGGCCACCAGACCCCAAGCGGTAGGACCCAACACCCTAGCCACATAAGGCACGGTAATCAGGGGAAAAATGTAGCTGGCAAAGTTGAACCCAGACAGCGCCAGGACGTTATGAACCAATCCACTTTGCAGGAGTTTGCTTAATCGCATCCTCATGCACTTTCCTGTCCTGCGTATCGATGACTGCGTACTTTAAACATGGTTATAATTTGCAACTTCACGTCAGGAGCGGCCAGAATTTCTTCTGGTCACAGACGTGGCAGTTTCACGGGTCTTAGAATTTTCCTCGGCGTTATTCTCCTTGGCATAGTAATTGTAGCTTTTATTTTCAGAGGGCAAACCGTTAACCACTTGGCCTAGGACATTCTGGCCCGATTGCTCCAAAAACTCTTTAGCCGAAGCAGCACTGGCAGAATCCACTACCCCAGGCCGCACCACTAGTAAAACCCCATCAGTCATTTTGCCTAGGATAAGAGCATCGGCAGCAACGTTCACAGAAGGAGTATCTATAATCACAAACTCGTAGCTGTCTGAAAAATTTTGAATCAATGAAGCCATCCGTTGGGAATCGAGGAGAGCCATTGGGTTTGGAGGTATGACCCCAGCGCTAAGGACATGTAGGTTATTACTCACTTCTTTTATCACCGTCCTAAGTTCAGCCTGCCCTACGAGTACGTTACTTAGGCCCGCGTCATTAATCAGATCCAAAATTTGATGCTGAACCGGACGCCTCATATCCGCATCTACCAGCAATACCCTGCGCCCGGAGTGAGCCATGACCACAGCTAAATTGGCAGATACTGTAGACTTGCCCTCTTGGGGTACGGAACTAGTCACCACAATGACCTTCAGGTTTTTATCCGAATTCACAAACTTCAGGTTGGCCTGAAGCATCTGGAATGCTTCGCTAATAGAGGAGCGAGGGAGCTCTCGAACAACAATCTTTGAAGCCGAATCTTCTTCTGGGTTTCTATCTGGAAAAATAGAGTTTTTAGACTTTCCAAAGAAAGGAATGAGCCCCAAAAAGGTATACCCAAATACTTGCCTCGCCTCTTTGACCGTTTTGATAGACGTATCTAGCATTTCTAAAAGAAGGGCAGTCCCTATGGCAAGCAAGATTCCCGCTACACTCCCCAATACCAGGTTTTTCACTTTATCGGGACCAACAGGTAACTGCGGAACCTGGGCTTTCTCAACAATGCGAACATTACCCAAGTTTCGGTTTTCCTCTACCTGTATTTCTTGGAGCCTTTGCAAAAGAGTTGTATAAATAGACTGCGATGCTTGTAGTGAACGTTCTAGCTCGCGCTGCCGCTGTTGCAATCTAGGCAGGGCATTTACCCGTTGCTTGTAGGCAGCTAGTATATTCCATAAAGCAGAAATTTGCTCCGTCAAACCTAAGCGTCTGGCCTCTAATCCAACAAGCTCTGCTGTGAGTTGTTGTTTAAGCGCTCCAGTTTGGAAATTCCCATCATGTTCCTGTTTCTGAGTTCCAATAACGTTTCCTACCCGCTTTTCTAGCAGGGCCTCTAGGAGCGCTATCTGGCTCTTCAGCTGATTTATCGTCGGGTGTGTTTCCTGGTAGCGAGTCCGAGCGACTGCTAACTGGCTTTCTAGCTGTTGGACTTGTTGAAGCACATTTTGCACCCCAGGAGACTGCGCAATGGAAGTTGCGGCTACGGCATCCTGTGAGTTCATGGCTAGCTTGTTACGGAGGACTGCAGACTGGGCGCTCGCGTTCGTAAGTTCGGCCCGAGAGTTGGTAATTTGATTTTCTAAGTTGGCAATAACCGTTACTGCCGATTTTGATTCCTCGTCTAGGGCAACAATATTATTTTCTTGTTGGAATTTGCGCAGAGCCACTTCTGCTTTATGCACAGTAGATTCGGTGTTAGGCAATTGCTTCTCAATGAAATCACCAGCCGCAGCAGCCTCAGTCCGGTTAGAAAGTATATTGCCCTCTAGATAGAGGCTCATAATTTGGTTAACAGCTAAGGCATCTTCCTGAGGAACAGTGCTTTTATATGAAAGTTCCAGAATATCCGTGCCCTTGATGTTTTTTACACTGAGCCGTTGTAGAAATTGCTCAGGTTTTAGGTTTAAGTTAAGGTTTTTTATGGTCTTTTGCGCCAGGGAAAGGGAACTAATAAGTTCTATTTCCGTCTCAAGAGGGTCACTAGTCGAACCTACAGAGCTTAATTTTCCTAAGTCTTGGCCAGCCCTTCCTTCCGGTAGGGTGGAGTTGACATTGTTTGGTGTCTTAATTAGCAGCTTTCCTTTAGCTTCATAGACCGGCTTTTGTAACAGCGTGGCCAGGGCAGTAATTGCGACAACAGACCCAAACACAACTGTCGCCGGTAACCAGCGCCGTCTGAGGATGAACCAGTACTGCCGAAAATCTATATATTCCGTAGATTGCACAGAATTTATCTCAAAAGGGTATGGGTTTTTATCTCCCCCGGCTAAGTTTTGTGCCCCATAGCAGGGGATCGTGCTTGCTCCAGGCTACTGTTACTGCAACATTCTAATTACAGAAATCTGCACCAAGCCTAGGAATTTTAGTTTCACATAACATAATGCCACTGTTTTGTGACATTGTCAATTTAAAATTTAAAGTAAAGGTAATACCTTGCTGTGCTGCATTTGGCTTGTACCTGGATGACGGTGAGGTCAATCTAGTTCTTCGGATAGGTTTTAACTACTTTAATAAATTCGGCAAAAAGGTCAGCAAACAAGTCATATTCCTGGTTACATGTGGATCACTACTGCTACTAATCGGATTTTTGAGTAATTAGTTGCTTCAGTGCCAGCCAGATAAAAGTGGGATTACTGTTCCAGTAGCGCTTCCAGAGACGGCGTGGCTCTTGAATTAACCGATAGAACCATTCTAACCCTGCCTCTTGCAGCCAGCGAGGTGCCCGTTTGTGAATTCCTGCATAAACAGGAAAAGCACCGCCCAACCCAATCATCACTGCCTTAATTTTGTCCTTATGCTCAGCCATCCAATACTCTTGTTTCGGACAGCCTAGTGACACTAACACCAAGCCAGCTCCACTTTTATTAATCTTTTGGATAATGGCCTCATCTTCTGCTTGAGTTAAAGGGCGAAACGGCAAGGGCTCCATACCTGCAATTGGGAGATTGGGAAATTCAGAATTTAATCTTTCTCTCATTCGAGCAAGTATTCTTTTTTCAGATCCTAAGAAAAAAATACCTATATTTCGCGAGGGAGTCAGCTGGAATAAGCTTAAAAGTATATCTAGTCCCGCAATCCGCTCTTGGTCTGGTACCCCCATCAGCCTCATCATCCAAACTAAGGGCATACCATCAGGAGTAACAATATCTGCTGTTTCTAATACAGCGGCAAGCTCTGGTTGCCTATTTGCTTCTGTAAGCATATGGGCATTAGCTACACAGACAAATCTACTCTCATTACTACTAGCCCAATCCAGCATTTTCGCTATTTGGGTCTCAAAAGATGAGGCAGTTACAGGAGAAGAGATTACTTTCTTAACAGGTAGAATAACTTCTGCAGTTCTGTACATATTTTTAAATCATTAGCTAACATCGCTTTTCCATAGTTTTTCTGCCTCAGTTTATACTGCCGACCCTAAAGGCTTCATAATTCAGGAAGTCATTAAGCACTAATTTACCTCTCCTGAAGCCAAAGGAAATTAAACTCATCCTCCGACAGCAGTTATCATTTTATACAACTAGAGAAATATTTTACATCATCAACATCGCCTTTGCAAGCCCTAAAACAACTGAGCCAGGGCAAAGCTGTTAAGCTGGTTGATTCAAGTTCATGACATATAGTCTCTTTGTAGCTACAAAGTCATATTTGTAAAATGACAAGTAATGTTATAAAGTTACAAGTAATGATGAGAAATGAAGAATTATAATTAAGTCCAGGTAAGGGTTTTATTCATCTTTGCCCTCTCCTGACTCCTGAGGAAAACGGGGTGTGTGTGTGATGGTGCAGTCTGGGCAATGTGCGATCGCTCTTGGCAGCAATATGGGCAATTCTCGCGCCATTATGTCAGCTGCCCTGGAAACGCTCGCCCAAACACCAGGGATCGCGTTGCAAGCTAGATCAAGCTGGTACCAAACTCAAGCTGTGGGACCGCCGCAACCGGATTACATCAACGGCTGTGCCCTGCTGCATGTCCAAATACCACCTCAGCTGCTATTAAAGACACTGCTGTTAATTGAAGACCAGTTTGGTCGAGTCCGCTCTATCCGCTGGGGGCCGCGATCGCTCGACCTCGATCTACTACTATATAATGACTTAATTCTGGACACTCCCACTCTGACGCTGCCGCATCCCCACATGAGGGAGCGAGCGTTTGTGCTCATACCCCTAGCAGAAATTGCCCCAAATTGGGTAGAGCCAGTTTCTGGAAAAGTAATCGCAGAACTGGCTCAGGCGGTAGACTATTCAGGAGTCCATCGATTGAAGGCACAAGCGTGAATTTAACCACATGGCATTGGGTAAAGAACCACCACAACTGCTGAAACAACGCCTAGTTTACCGAGGGCGCAAGTTTGATTTTGAGGTTAGTCGCCTCCGCCTACCCAACCAGGTGGAAGGAGACTGGGAATGTATCCGTCATCCAGGCGGCGCTCTGGCTGTTCCAGTCACCCCAGAGGGCAAACTCGTTCTCGTGCGGCAGTATCGCTTTGCCGTTCAGGGGCGGTTATTGGAGTTTCCAGCTGGTACCGTGGAGCTGAATGAAGAACCAGCCCAGACAATAAAGCGAGAAATTGAGGAAGAAACCGGCTACCGCGCCCACCGTTGGACAAAACTGGGAGAATTTTTCCTTGCTCCTGGCTACTCAGATGAAATCATCTACGCCTTTCTAGCTCAAGATTTAGAACGCCTGGATACGCCTCCTGATCAGGATGCTGACGAAGACATGGAAACCGTTTTACTCACTCCTCAAGAATTTGAGCAAGCGATCTTGAACGGAGAAGCAGTGGATGCAAAATCGATTTGTAGCTTTATGTTAGCGCGACCGTTTTTGAATGTCTGACTTAATTCTGTTCTGGCATCGCCGCGATTTACGCATTTCCGACAATGTAGGACTCGCCGCTGCACGGCAGCAGAGCCAGAAAGTGGTAGGGGTGTTCTGCCTTGATCCCAACCTTTTGGAACGGGAGGACGTGGCACCGGTTAGAGTGACTTATATGATTGGCAGTTTGCAGCAGCTTTCTGGGCGCTATGCCCAAGTTGGTAGCCAACTGTTGATTCTCTATGCCTTACCAAGCCTGGGGATACCGACTCTGGCTGCAGCTCTCAACGCTAAAGCGGTTTTCTGGAATTGGGATGTGGAACCATACTCGCAAAAGCGCGATCGCGAGGTTATTGATGCCCTGAAAGAAAAGGGAATTGAGGTACATAACAGCTGGGATCAGCTATTACACACTCCCGTTGAGATTCGCACTGGTTCTAAAGCACCTTACACAGTTTACACCCCCTTCTGGCGCAACTGGAGTAGCAAACCGAAGGCTAACCCAGTCGAATCGCTTCATGATGCGATCGGACTTACTGAAGCCGAACAGGAAAAGAGTAGACAAGCTGGGGTGATTTCACTGCCTACACCAAAGGATTTAGGATTTATCTGGGATCGGGAACTGGTGATGGTGCCAGGGGAAGCGGCGGCGCAAGCAAGACTCGAAGAGTTTAGCCAGGGCGCTATTACTGAGTACAAAGAACAGCGAAATTTTCCAGGAGTTGACGGAACATCTCAACTAAGTGCTGCCCTCAAATTCGGGGTGATTGGCATTCGCAGCGTTTGGGCTGCCACTACAGCTGCCTGGGAAAACAGCCGTAGTGATGAAGTCGAAGCTAGCATCCGAACATGGCAACAGGAACTCGCATGGCGGGAGTTCTACCAACACGCGATGTATAACTTCCCAGAATTAGCAACGGGTGCCTACCGCCCAGCTTTCAAAAACTTTCCTTGGAACAAAAAAGAAGAACATTTCCAGGCTTGGTGTGAGGGCAGAACCGGCTATCCCATCGTAGACGCCGCCATGAGGCAGATGAATCAAATCGGCTGGATGCATAACCGCTGCCGCATGATTGTTGCCAATTTCCTCACCAAAGACTTGCTAATTAATCCCCAGTTGGGAGAAAAATACTTTTATCAGCGGCTGATTGACGGCGATCTTTCAGCCAACAATGGCGGCTGGCAATGGAGCGCTTCCAGCGGTATGGACCCCAAACCAGTGCGGATTTTCAATCCAGCCAGTCAATCCCAGAAGTTTGATCCAGAAGGCGAATACATCCGGCAATGGCTACCGGAACTGAGGGCTGTCGATACACAATTCCTCATTAGTGGTGACATCCCAGCAGCTGAGCGGGAAGCTTTTGGCTATCCGGCTGCGATTGTGGATCACAAACAACAGCAGCGCCAGTTTAAAGCGCTCTATCAAGAGCAGAGGGGGAGGGGGGTAGGGGGGCAATGATTCCTAAACTTGTATTAAAAAGTCAGAAATAAATTATGACTTGTAATTAATTTGCCTAAATCCCTGCTCCTGATATAGCAGCCAGCCGCAAAAAATTGCCTTATTTAGCTGCTCTGCGACCCCGGCAGTGGACAAAAAACTGATCGTCTTTGCTGGATCCTTGTTTTCTTTTAGTATTAATCTGCGATCGCTTCAGGGGAGTTTACTGGCATTTGTCTGGTTGTGCTGTGGTTCGAGTAGTTTCTATTTAATCAATGACATTGCTGACTTGACATCCTCCCCCACTGATTCGGAGTACCGAATACAGTTGGGGATTCCTAAGAGTCACCTCCAGGATTTCCTGTCTCACAGATTCTTAACTAGTGCAGCCCTATGGCACGCACCCCGTCAGACCATCTCCACAGGCAATTTAGTTTAAAGTCCACCAGGTGCCCCCAGGCAGACCGAACTAATCAAATGATTGTTCTACCTATCGCGCCATGCAAGTTTTACGCAGACTACGATTCAAGTCTGCAACCCCATACGCAAGTTGTCAAGGTTCAATTAGCATCAGCCAATCTTTCGACTACAGTTTCTGCCCTCGGAGTCCAGTCATGGATATCCTGCATGGGTCGTCACCCGTACTGATGCTATGCAGATTTTAATACGTATTAGTCAACGCGATTGGTCTTTAAGTCCTGAAGGGGTTACAAGGAGGTCTGTAATGCAGACAGGATAAGCTCCTTGGCCCTCAGACCTCGTTGATAATACTTCCACTTATTGCGAGTTAGTCTCATTAATTCAGCAACTGCGTCTGCGCATT
>JAABUQ010006515.1_pt1 | contig 17634 bp, 16 predicted proteins | sample 5560001 | NCBI WGS metagenome assembly JAABUQ01 (sample SAMN10711888, study PRJNA513371) | rock metagenome | isolation source: Antarctica rocks | place: Antarctica: Victoria Land, Finger Mt nord | collected 2015-12-18
GTTGGAGTGGGAGAGGGGAAGGTGGAGGGAGCCGGGAGAAGATGTTGTGGAAGGAGAGGGAAAGGGGAGAGAATGATGTTGAGGGGGGGGGGGAGAGGAGGATGTTGAGGGCGGGGAGGAGGTGAACAGGAGAGGCGCATAGCGGGTTGGCTCGATGGGAGGTTTGCTTCAAGGGTTTTGTTAAGTAGTAGGGTTGTATATGAAGAGCCTATGTCATCCTTTCGGTCTTGGTGCTTGAAACAATGGCTTTGGATAGATGAGCTCCTTGTGGGGGTTAGGGGGATTTGAGGGAATGGAGAGGTCCGAGTCTTTTTGAGGGATGTGCGCTTGTTTTTGACGGCGTGAGGTGCACCTGTCTGGAGGGTAGCATGTCGAGTGTGTTGCGGGAGGAGGATACTGATTCAAGAGGTCTAGAGATCGAGTTCTCTTTTTCTTGGTGATGCTTGGGGTTTGCAATTCAATTCTGGATGTGTCCGGGCTTTGGGAACTTCAACTTGACGTCCGTGGGTAAAACAAAGTCACCCCCTAATGGCGATCCTTTCAAAAATTTCGTCTTTGTTATCATTGCTGCATGCCATCGCAGCAAAATTGAAACGTCGACCGTTTGGCAAGGCACGCGTACTCACCCTTGTGTGCAGTGGAACATGGGCTTTAGAGACAGAAAGTATCTGCAGCGGGAAGGGAAGGGACTGGGACGAGCTGTATAGGGTCATGAGGCCTTTCACACAAGGGAACGTGCGGGTACTCGGCATCCTTGAGCAGAAGTATTGAAAATTTTTATGACACGGCCCGGTGCAAAACGTTTTATCCAATCTGTTCAAAGTAAATAATGCAAATACGTAAAGCGGAGGAAGCAGGTGGGAATCCGGATATTGCGAGTCGCGCCCTGCAGGTGACAACCGCTGCATTAGACCAACCGCTAAAGTCAATACAATACGTTATGTCCCTGCTAGGTAAAAATCGAAGCCATGCACGCTGTAGGAAACCCAAGGGGGTAAGCCCGCTGCAATCGTCGATGCACAGTGAGGAGAAGATGGGACTAGAGGTTAGCTGCATAACTGACAGCTGTCACATCCGACTGGTAGCGCTAATCTTACAAGACATTCTCTCCGTCACGAGGCTTGGCGGATGCGCGGAATGAAAGCAAAGCGATGCGCAAGTTGTGTAGGGAATCGGATATCTTAGATGCGAGCGGTGTTAGATCGGACGCGGGACGAGATGATTCGGACGGAAGGACAGCCGTGCGAGTAATAAATGAAGTGACATTCTTTTTGCAGATGGATCGAGGTTGACAAGTAATCCTTATCGTTGTGGCTGCATGATTAATGGGTATTGGTGGAGCTGAACCTTCCGTGCGTAAATGGCCTGCAGTGGACCGCTGTCAGAATCGCAGGTAACCCCGGCGTAGGCCATCGGTGGATGCCTCGATAATGGTCCGGGCGTGTGTATTCATGTGGGTCACCGCTGTCAATGTTGTAGCTGGGTAAGGTATTGCTAGTTGGGTATCAGGGTACGCTGCTGTCTGGGACGATGGTGATCCAGGTCAAACGGCCGTCAAATGTGCATATGACAGGTGTCAAGTTTGCTGCCATCATGCACGGTCTGATTGAGAGACAAAGTCTGTGTCTCTGGCTGTATCCCTGCTTCGATGCTCCGTCAGTCTTTCAAGAATTGTATAGCTTGCCATTGAAAATGTGATATAACTCTGCGAGTACGAAGGTAGGTCCAAATTTACATACCGGATCCAAACTCCGCAACAGGGCAGCCTCGGAGACTGTCCGGCCTCTATCTGTAGACTGTTTCGTGCCTTGTGTTTGCTCGACGGGTGATTGTAGCTTTAATTTGCACTGTGTGTTCCCCCGTACACGCACTTCCAGGCTCGAGGATCAAAGTACTCATCTTGCCCTCAGACTGTTCAGTGTACCATGTCCGTCTTCGTGCATAGCTCTAGTAGAATAGGTGCTTTTCTTTGTTCACAATTAGCCTATAATAATGCATTGATATGACAATTATGCTCAATTCATCTCGTTTCACGGGGTGATGAGGAGCCGAGACAAGGGATCCAAGTCATGCAGGCTCGAGGTGCAGGATACAGGTAGGAAACCATGTTGCTCGAAAAGCCCATGGCTAATTGAAAGATTTGTGCATTTTTGTGACGACCGGTGTACTTGGTAGATGTAGCGGCACGCAGATTAAGGAAGTCGACTCTGTCCAACATTGACACTCGTCCGGTAAAAGTATATTTTTGTTTGGATTAATTTTTACAATTCATAGGACGGTCCAGCTCAATTTGCAACGGCAATCGTTTGATTGAAAAACGCGGTTGGAGCAACATACGGACATATGACCCTTGCCCGGGCCACGATTGGTGGAAAAGGATCAGTAGATACTCCACATTGGCAAAGGCCCAAACTTGCTCGTTTGTATTGAATGGCAGGGAGCCCAGAGGCCTTCAGCCTTCGGAGTTGAAGCAGTACCTTGTCCGGTGAGCACAAGATCCTTGCCTACTTTGCTGCATGACGTGGCCCCCAGTGCCGACGTCAGCCTTTGTGATTCTACTTAGGCTTGCTCGGGAAGTCTTAATATGGCTCCAAGCGAATTGTTAGCTCCTGGCAATTGGCAATCGCGATGGACAACAGGTCAGCTCGTATCCCATCGAGATCGCAACGGGTAGTCCGAGACCCGTTTGGCCGGGGCCAGAGAGATAAGGCTATCTTCTGCTCGAGCGGATTGACAACCGCTGAAGTCGTTGCAAGGCTGTGTAGGCTGGGGTGCCCCTTGATAGAGATGCTCGCTTACAGACGTTGAATCGATCGGAATTGCTCACCTCCTACACAGTTGTTTCAAAATCCCAATAGCGCTGGCTCTCATTGCGGCAGAATGCGACCAGCTGCCCAATGCTTTGCCATCGAATTGGAGTTGCGTGCAGATATGGACAATTCTGCGAGGTAGTTGGCCACGGTCTCTACCTGGTCTCGATCATATCCGCTCCTTTATTGCTCTGCCATGATCTATACAACTCTTCACTTACAACGTGAGGCTGAAGCAGCATTCGTTTCGTAACCACGTCGTTGCATCTGCACAACATCCAACGTTCAAAATTATATCGCCGTCGATCAAACAAAGGCACTTTGATTGTGTGCAGCAAGGACACAAATACCTGCACAGGTTTTGGACTGCTGGGGTTCTAACCGAGGGGTCTGATTTCTTTCTGCTGACTGGACAGATATCGACGTGCACATTAAAACAGCCACATCACTCTCAAATATTAGCGTCGCCGTTATTGGTAATTTTGTTTCGTTTCCAGATCGCTAAGAATGGCTCATCTCAGTACCACTCACTTGACATCAAGCGGTGTATTGCTTCCAGTTGAAACAGTCTTTGCTATTGGAAAATAATGTTGTGCAAGGGGGCGTCTGCATGTAATTTACTATCAGTCAAGTGTTGCGCTCATTGGTATCACCTGACTTTGTCTTTGGGTGCAAGTCATGATTGAAGCCCCTCGGCAATTGTGATCGGGGTGCATGGCATCCCCACTCCTTCAGGTCCCCGATGTGGTCTCCCCAACTCCATGCATCGCTCACAAAGGCCCGAGTACCAGGATCCAGGTATCTGCTTCTCATCATTGCTGCCTCTTCAGGTTGATGCTATCACAACTTTTGAAATTACTTGTTCCCCAGAGACTTTGCTTACACCAGTCAATGTTCATGCGTTTCGTGTCATGGCTTTTGATGCCGCGCATATCCGAGAATCGTTGACGGTATCGTTATTGCAGGACTCAATTTTACCTCGACGAGCCACTCTGCTGAGACTGTTTAGTACTCGGAGGCTGCATCTTCCTTTTCCCTCCAAAGTCGGCCCTGCAGAATGACCTGCAGACTTAACGGAGAATGCAACTGTGTAACAACGTAGTGCCCACGTGGGGTGACTGGAGATACACCAAGTGAGACAGGCGCACGGTGAGGGATCAGACACAAAGTGGCAGCATCGAGACCGAGGATCCGAGGATCAACGGTAGGTATTTTGGGAATGTGGCAAGCCCGAATCCGCAAGGCCAAGGTGTGTCACACGACAGCACTCGGTTCCAGCGCACGAGCTCGGGCATATCTAATGGCTCGTCACGGTCTATACCTACTTTTTCGAAAGGAGTCGTCGATTCTATCCCTGGACTGAGAAGCATGTCCTACGGTCAGATTTCCTTATGTAGGTATACTTATCAAACAGGTCTTTCGATGATAATAGTGCCATTGAGCTCTTCTGGACCTATCACCAATTTAAGCGATCAACAGTGGCCAATGGCCGGCAGTCAGGTATTTCAATACGAATAATACAGCACTAGTAAGATAGATTTGAATTTAGAAGCGACGATCTGAGGGCTCGAAAGATCTTGGTTCAAGCGTCTCAGACACAGATGCGCCTTAGCGTGACGGCGAATCACCCATCGACCGTCTGACAGGAGATCTAGAGCTGATCCGCAAAGGAATCCCAATGCAATCATAAGGTATCATAGATTTCAATAACGTTCTTCGGCTTGTAAGAAATGAAAGACCTTTTCCACCAGCGTTTGATTGTAAGATCTTGATCCAGGGCCAAGGCCGACGGCCCAGCAATTAAGGTGATCGGCACGGAGGACCATCCGCAGGTACTTTGCACACATGCTGCAGCATCTGAGAGCATGAATTGTGTGCGACGCTGCGACTGCGCATTGGGCTGAATATTCCACGTTCGGATATTAATATCATGATCGACTCGACGGGAAAAGACTAGCATCATGGAGTAGCGAAAGATGCCCAACCAACATGTTTTATCCACTGCCGTTGTGGTAAGTAAACTAAGGTAGGTAGACACTCAGCCCTCGATCTGGCAGTTTTGAGTTGGGGAGGAGGGGGGTGGGAGGGATCATGGGTGATCGACGATTTCCGATCTCAGTTGCCCTCTGTATTCCTGCGGCCTAGCCCCCCCCCAGTTCGGATGCAGATAGAGTATGGATACTAAGTAGCCTAAAAAGAAGATGGATTACGGGACTAATGTGTTACAGGTCTAGCACAATGCATTTATGCACTCAGTGCACGTCCCAGCACAAGTAAAGCGCCGCTGTAAAAGTTGGGTAGGGGGGGTTTTTGGGGGCAATCTTGCTGCGAAAGGATTTGAACGAGTGACGCTGGTGACAGAAGTGGGATAGTTGGAAGTGCATGTCCTGATTTACGCCAATCTGGCTCTGCTGCGCTCGGTACGGATACTTACATTACTTACTACGGAATACTGTACTTATCTTAGGTACCTCGTCACCGATCTCGATAAATTGCTTAGTAGAATATCGTCCCCCTTCCGCTTCCATAACACACCCCACCCCACCCTCGACCTTGTCCACTATGTAAATACCTCGATTCACTTTGCGCCCATCAACACTCGATTTGTGGGATGACAACCAACCTACCCACACATCGCCATCAAAGTCAACCCTGAGAAGCTGAGAAGGCAATCTGTAATCGCTATCACGTGTATTGTTGCCCCCCATCTCCAAGCCGTTGAATCGTGGTTGGCCGAACTCTATCTGCTACTGTACCTAAGGTACATTCTGCACCAAGATCGGTCTTTTGCCCGCTTGGCTCGTTTCCTTCCCAATCTTGTCATCCACTATTCTCCCAGTATCTCCCAACGTCATTCCACTCGACCAAGGCAGAAAGTCCGCAATTCTTGACCTCTCCTGCCACATCAAACGACCATTTCGAATTCGACGCTCTTTCGGCTGCTTGCACTATTGCGACAGCGTACCGCTTTCTGGGCGGGGGCCCGTCTTCTGTCAAACAACGGATAGCGACAGTGAAAAGACGAACATCCGTTGCATTTTGAATACGGCCGAGGCATGTCGGTGTAGGATTAGGAGCAAGAAATAAGGCATTCCACTTGCGAACCCACCAGATCGCAAAAAGTCATGGCAGAATCGATTACCCAGAGGTGCGTGTTGAAGCATTGTTGATTCGCACTTGCATTGCACTTTGCAATGTGGCGACACCAATTGCATTGACTGACATACGCAGGGGTGCGGTGCTGCCACCAATTGGCTATCTCGACATGGACAAAATTAAGAGAGAAAGTTCCATATATGGCATCCAAAACGCTGCAGTCACCTCGGCGTTGAATATGTCAGCTCCACCTCTTACCAGCCCATCCACCGTCTACTCCGGCCCTCCGCCTCCCTATTCATACCTGTCATCTGCCGCCAGCTCAGTGGTAGGTGGTGGAGGAGTTTCAGGCGGACCGGCGCCTGGAGGGTATGCATCACCCACGCACAACCGTCAAACATCTGGCGAAGATCGAGAATCGTCACACGCAGCTCCAAGACACTCTCTTCCATCAATAACAGAAGCCCTCCGCAGCGACCAGAGCATCTCGATACCATCGCTCTTGACGACTGCTCCACCATCACAAAAGCCTTACGCAACCCAAAGTCCATTGAGTCCCGTCTCCCGCCCTTTTCTCAATACTCCCCTCAAAGCGCCGTCAGAAAACTTCCCTACCCAAAACTTTTCGGAACGCCGAACATACGATCCAATGGAACGATCAAATCGCCCGATTTTCTCGCCTCCCCCTGCAACCAACTATGCCGCAAATCCATCGTCTGTCACGAATACATACGACTCGCCACGCCCATCCTTGCCCCCAAGAACAAACGCGAGTCCCTCGAACTATTCACGGCCTGGCGTCTCTATCATCCAACATCGCCCTCCACCTTCACCTGTATATAACGGCAAGCAGACATCTCGTTCACCTCCCCCACCAAACGCTCCATTCGGCTACACAACACAACCCACTGCGTTTTCGTATCCTCCAACAACTGCCGGAATCACATCTTTCAGATCACCAGTGTCACAGCAACCTGGATGGCGAAACGGAAATGCAGACCTCGAGCGAGCCGAGGAAGTGCGAAAAGCGACCGCCAAAGAAAGCCCAAGAGCGAGGCCAGCCTACGGAGAATCCGTGAAGCGGCACCTTGATATATTTGACATAGAAACGTCTCTCAATGAGGTATTGCCTTCTTGCACTAATGACGCCGAAGTTCATGCTCATAGACCATTAGATTGCTGAAGGAGGCGGCCGTGCCATAGAGTTCGCCCGGCACTACGGGACTCAAGCACACCAAACGCAACGATCCGGGCCTATCCCTGGCTCCCTGCCAACAGTGGATGAGTGCGAGGACATGTTCCGGCAACAAAGTCGCGTTCTGGATTCCATCTCCCAGATCAAAGACGTCATCTTCAAACAGCAACAAGCCCTAGCGGAACAACGGAGCTACGATCAGCAAAACCTGAAATCTGCCGGCAGTGAAGGTGACGACGAATCGAACAACTTTGCCGATAAGCTCGAAGGCTCTGGTGGTTTCGCTGGGGCGGATGCGAAGAAGAGGAGAGGCAGAGCTGCACCTCCTGGCCGATGTCACAGCTGTAATAGAGCCGAAACTCCAGAGTGGCGTCGTGGCCCGGATGGTGCGAGGACTCTGTGTAACGCTTGTGGTCTACGTGAGTATATTCAGTCAGTGAGGAGAAATTGGGGGAACGTCGAGCTGACAGTTAAACAGACTATGCAAAGCTGACCAGAAAGATGGGAACCAAAACTTCTGGCGGGACATTGAACTTGCGACCCAAAGAATCTCCGCCATCATCACCATAAACGCAAAACATACGGAGAACTGCTTAGCATACTACATGGAACGCTCCTCGCCCTGTGTGCACCTTTCGCCATCTACCGAGCCGACTTGGCTCCATCGAAAATGTACGTCGAGTTGAGCATACGCTGGGAGCGTTGGTTAGGGGCACCTACGTACGCCGCCTTTGCCGTCTATGGCCCAACAACACCTCGCCCGTTAAACCGTATAAAGCCACCACTACATGTTACACCTTCTGTTGTAGGCACCTAATGTCTTCAATCCAGCTTCCACAAACACCCTTTCATACACACCTTTTGAATTCATTCATCGACGACATCAGCCTCATCATGGGTCAATATCATCACATCTTCGAATATACATAGCCACGAGACCACGCCCTTTCCGTTCCAAGAAGCCTTTCACCACGCGAGTGGCATGTTAACTTTCGGTGTTCGGTTGCTGGTGGGTTGGGCCGGGTTCATTACAGTCATGATTTCCGTACCAATCTGCATACGATTCTTGGCAAGCAGTTGTGAAGCATAGGGAGGGAATATGAGGAATGGCGTTGTATAGGCATACGACCATGGCGCACCTGGCGTGCAGGTAAGTGGTCGCGATGATGGATTGAGCGGCATTTGTGATTACTTTATGTGAATGGTTCATCTAGGTATATCGAAACCTCATACCCGACGTCCCTTCCTATACTCATGTGGTCCCTACGTCTCTCCTCGCTCTCTACACCTGTCTAATCTCTTGCGCATATGCTCGCTACACATTCTCTCATTTCGTGTATTGGCCCTTGTCAACCTCGTCGATCACCGTTAACCTACATCGTAGCGAATAGGTTCGAGCAGATCATGTGCGTTAGTGTTTGCTGCTCCTTCCCGAACAGAAGATGTGACGATAGTGTCCCCGGTTCAATCGCCTGTTGGTCAACTTGGTCAGCTTCTTGGACTCACTGGGCCCAGAGCTGGAAACATCGCTCAGCTATTTGCTCCTCCAGAGTAAATCCATACACCACCAGATTTTTAGATTCTCAAAGCTGCTCGTCCTTTGCTGGTCACTGGTGGCGTCAACACAGTCAGCTACGTACTGATTCCCCCTGCAGACTCCTACGAAGTCAAGGCAGGCTGTCTCCACGGTGGATAGGGTGACTCGACTAATGGCAAGGTTCAACGATGGCGGCTGTTCAAAAGCTAACATTCTCCTTTGACCGAGAGCATCCAGCCCAAGTGCAAGGAAAGCGCGGACTCTGAAATCACAGATCAATTACCCAATCCACAGTCCTTGGCAAATGGTAACCGAATCAATCACCACAACCGCCAGACTTCTCTCACGGAGGAGTACTCCCCATCTCCATCCCTCGACATTCTCCAAAGGAGCAACATCCCAGCCACACGCAGACCACTACGGGCCCTCGTGGCCAAAAGACCAACCCTTCCTGCTCCACTCCTCCCTTCAAACCTCAGCATCGACTAGCACGATATAACGCTCCCAACACCAGCATCCACAAAAAGAAAGCCTTTCGGCACGGCGACTGGGATGTCCAGCCATGAGCCTCTCGCGCTGCTCGACGCCTTTACCGATTGGATACCCTCATCCTGCAACCTACCCCTCACGCACAGATCGCCCGGTCAATCTCTTCTCTTGTCTCGGCTTCGTCAAAAGCAGCGGCTTGCATCAGTGCGATGACTTTGTCTACGCATATCTCAAATCTACAAACTCAAAGCTTGAAGGTCGTGAACGCGGCTCTCACCGCAACCTCTTTCGTCACCGCCAGCTCCTGAAGCTCCCAGCGCTTCAGACCCCGGATCCATCGGGCCCCGCTTCCTTTCCTGCCCCTTTCCGGGGATCTGCCGGCTGCAGTCCACCCACTACCTACCACGCCGCGGCGTTGGTGTGAGGTTGCTCCCTGTGTTGATACGCTGCTACGTTTCTCTCTTCCGTGTAACGACTGGCTGCTATGCTGGTTGGTGGGTTGGCGTGGAGGCGACGGGTGTGAATTGTGATGGGGAGGTCGCGGTGGGGTGGGGTTTGGGGGGTGGGAGGAGGGGGGAAATGGGGAAACACGTTTTTTTCCGGGTGAGGAGGGAAGGGTTTGTTGGAGGTGGGAAGTGGGAAGTGGGTTTGTGTTTTCTTGGGAGGATTTGCACGGGGATCGGGGTGGGAGTTGGAGTGAGACAGACAATGTGGGTCTTTAGATTTGTGGTAGAGATGGAGGGGGAGCCACGGGTTGGAGTTTAAAGGGTGGTTTGTATTACCGGTGGGGGTGACGGATGCCCTGCACGTGTAGGCAAGAAGTAGTGTACATTGGTGTAATGATGTATATCTCATATCGATGAATTGGAGTGCTGGGGAAGACTTGAGCTGCGATTCTCTTGCATCTCGCCCTTCGAGGAGGAGATTTGAATAATCCACGCCATCGTAGAGATCGCTCGGGGCTTTAGATACTTCAATAGCCTGTGACGATGGAATATCAGTATGTGCGCAGAGTCTCGCAGTACGCAAATCGACTGATGACGGAGGAAAACACAGAACAAGAGGCAGCGACGTGAAATGTCCCGGGAACCTACCACTCTGTTCCCTACCCCCACCACCCCCTTCCGCGCCTCCACCCTCCCCCCCAGCTCCACCGCCACTGTTATAGTTTTCAGCAACAGGCTCCACCCCCGTCTCGTCCCCTCTCAGCTTCTCGAAATACGCTTTGATGTCTTCGGCGCCGACGGCTTGGCCGCTCTCGGCGAATGGCTGGAGGAACGTTTTGACTTTTTCTTTGAGGTGGTTGTACACCATTACACCCTCTTGAATTCGAGGTTAGTGGGTGGTTTGGAAGAAGAGAGGAGAGGTGAAAAATGGCAGGGATGATGGAATAACAGGTGAGGGTCGGATGCAAGGTTAAATGGAAGGAAGAAAGACCAAGATCTGTCGGGAGGGAGAGGTGGAGGCGCAGAGGTGGAAACGAAACGTCGGCGTAGCTTTTGAGTCTCGCATGTCAAGCGCGCAAGAGAACGGAAACCTATGGATAGAGAACTCACCGATTGCCCTCACTCTGTCGACATTACTCAACGCAGCCTCGCCCCGGTCCAGTAGACTAGCTGTCCCTACACTGCCATCTCCGTCAGCGTTGCCTCCGCTTTCCGAAAGCGGAGGCTCGTAAGACTCCTCCTCTTCCAGCAGCTGAGGGTACTCTTTGAGCACCGGGTAACATTCCTTGCAGCGACAGAAGTGGTCGCGGAAGTCTTCGCGGAGGAACAGCGAGAATGTCCCTTCCTGTGGCGGTCCGAGGGAAGCGTGGTATGTCTGGCTTTCGTCTTTCTTGGGCTTTTTGGTCAAAGCTGAGGTCGAGTCAAGCTCGGCATCGTCTGCGGAGCGTTTCTTGGGACTGCCAGGTGGGTTTGATAGAGTGTTGTGGGTTGAAACGTCTTTTGCTGAAGAGCTTTCGGTGTGATTCGAGTCGGTTCCGAATGGTGCAGACACCTTCACTTCTGTGGATGAGGGTTCGATGGGTACCTCTGTGGTGTGCCCGTTTACAGCTTCAGAATTGCCGTTGGCGAATGGCTCGCCTTTGTGAACAGGGGGTAGAAATCCCTCAGAACCCGCATATTGCTTGATCCAGGGAGTAGCATTCACACATTTGTAGCAGATCAAGGTGTCGAAAGCGTCTTCATCGGGGAATCCAGGTGGTAGAGGGTGCTCTGACTCCGCAGTGTCGTCTTCCCCCTCTTCATGCTTTGCACCGTCCTTGGTCTCTACCTTTGACCTGGACCATTCTCTCCCCAGGCCAACCACGCACTCCGGGTGCCACCAATCCTCACCACAACCGCCGTCTTTTTCGTCTGCAAGTCCGAGACACTGGAACATTGTGCCCTTCTCTTCTTCCGCATTGTAGACCTCACCACATGCGCAGAATCGATTACGGCAATTCTGGTTATATGTATTACCCTCGGCTGGCGACTGAGAGTGCACGGGTCCCTTCAAGCCAGTCGCAGGATCAATCCTCAGTGTACATGGGGAAGTCACCGGAAGGCGCGCTGTCCCACAGTCGCATGTAAAGTTGCGCCGATTGAAGAGTTCCACGAGGGTGTGCTCGCCATGGCACGCGATGGAGCAGGAGTAGCAGACTGCGGCCGGGTTGTAGGGATCAGAGGCTGAGACGGGTGGTGGGTTGCATGTAAGGCATGAGAAGAGGTTCTGCCGAAGAGGTCCTAATGGCTGTGTGCAGTGGTCGAAGTTGTATGGCAGAGCTTCTCGCGCGTCGGCTTCGAGTTGGAGCTGGGTGTCGATGAAGTCGGAGGCGGTTTGAGATGGTTGGGAGGTGGTTTTGTTGTGCGCAGGGTCAGTCATATAGTTGGAAAGACCGTTGGAATTGTCACTTGGTTCTTGGGAGTCTGGCATTTTGAATGCGCAACTCAGTCAGGTCTGAAGGTGGTCTACTTGCTTGAGGTGGACGTAGCGGCCGATTATTTGGCCGTCGTATTCGTATTTAATTCGTAAAGTGGTTTTAAGCTTTTCACGCGACGCGACTCCAAGAACGCGAATGAACTCTCCACCACTTCATCTTTCACTGCTTCCACCCACTTCAAAGGTCGGGCATCCACTCAACATGTCAACCGAGATTGCTAATACCTTTTATATCGCTCCCCTTTCGTAAAAGATCACTCAATCCTCGAATCGCACGTTGTCATCCCAATGAGGTACCACCACCTCTGACCCTTTTCTTCCGAGCATGTCTGACAGTCCACAGCTCACCACTTAGGCCCAACATGTCTGCGGCCAATCGAGGAGAGTCCGCTCGGAATGGGCGCAAACGATCAAGAGAGCCCGACGATGATGTTCCCTCATCGTCTGCTGCTGTCCCGCCTTCGAGCTGTAGGTGATTCCCAATATCGAAAGCTAGGCGGCTAATAATCAAAGTACCACCCTCTTCACCCCCCATGATGCCTGTCGATGACGAGGATGACGATGGGCTGGATCCAGACCGCGATCTTATCGGAGACATTGACGACGCCGACGAGATGGCCGAAGATGAAGATGGCATCGATCTATTCGCAGACAATTTCGAGCGCGATTACAAATCGCGCGAAAACGATGCGTACGGCGGTGAAGACATTGACGACGAAGGGGACTACGATGAACTTGATGCGGCTACACGAAGACAGCTCGATGCTCGCTTGAACAAGCGTGATCGCGAAGTTGCTAGAAGACGCCGCATGCCCGCTGCCTTCTTGCAGGACGAAGACGAGGAGATGGAGATGGATCTGACCAGACAGCCTAGGCGACGAAGACATCATTATGACGAAGATCAGGACGACGAAGAGATGGGGGATGATATTATGGATGAGGAGCTTTCGCTTGAGACTTTGCAAGACGTGAAAGCCTCCAGTTTGACTGAATGGGTCGCACTTCCTGCTGTCTACCGATCTATCTTCAGGGAGTTCAAGTCCTTCCTCACGGAGTATACCGATGACAATGGAACTTCAGTGTACGGCACAAGAGTCCGAACACTTGGGGAAGTCAACGCCGAGTCTCTAGAAGTCTCGTACGACCATCTTTCAGCATCCAAAGCCATCTTAGCATACTTCCTTGCCAACGCCCCAGCCGAAGTCCTCAAGATTTTCGACCAAGTCGCCATGGACGTAACTCTCCTCCATTACCCAGACTACGAACGCATCCACTCAGAGATCCACGTCCGAATCTCCGACCTCCCAGTCCACTACACTCTCCGCCAACTCCGGCAAACCCATCTCAACTGCCTTGTCCGCGTCACAGGCGTTGTCACCCGTCGTACAGGCGTCTTTCCCCAACTGAAATACGTCCGCTTCGATTGCACGAAATGCGGCGTCACCCTTGGGCCCTTCCAGCAAGAATCCAACGTCGAAGTGAAGATCTCATACTGCCAAAATTGTCAATCACGAGGGCCCTTCACACTCAACTCGGAAAAAACAATCTACCGCAATTATCAGAAACTCACCCTCCAGGAATCCCCCGGCACGGTCCCTGCAGGCCGCCTCCCCAGACACCGCGAGGTAATCCTCCTCTGGGACCTCATCGACAGCGCCAAACCCGGCGAAGAAATCGAAGTCACAGGTATCTATCGCAACTCGTACTCCGCCCAATTGAACAACAGGAACGGCTTCCCAGTCTTCGCCACCATCCTCGAAGCGAATCACGTCATCCAATCGCACGACCAACTCGCCGGCTTCCGCCTCACGGAAGATGACGAAAGGCAGATCCGCACGCTATCCCGGGACCCCCAAATCGTGGACAAAATCATCGCCAGCATGGCGCCTTCCATCTACGGACACACTGACATCAAGACAGCCGTAGCCCTCTCCCTCTTCGGCGGTGTCAGCAAGGAAGCACAAGGAAAACACAAAATCCGTGGCGACATCAACATCCTCCTCCTCGGAGACCCCGGAACCGCAAAATCCCAGGTTCTAAAATACGTCGAGAAAACCGCTCACCGCGCCGTCTTCGCCACCGGTCAAGGCGCCAGCGCCGTCGGCCTCACCGCCTCCGTCCGCCGCGACCCCTTGACCCAGGAATGGACCCTCGAAGGCGGTGCCCTCGTCCTCGCAGACCAAGGCACCTGCCTCATCGACGAATTCGACAAGATGAACGACCAGGACCGGACCTCCATCCACGAGGCTATGGAGCAGCAAACCATCTCCATCTCCAAAGCCGGCATCGTGACCACCCTGCAAGCCCGCTGCGGCATCATCGCCGCCGCCAACCCCATCGGCGGCCGCTACAACAGCACCATCCCCTTCGCCCAGAACGTCGAGCTCACCGAGCCCATCCTTTCGCGCTTCGACATCCTCGTCGTCGTACGCGACACCGTTGACCCGGAACAGGACGAGCGGCTCGCCTCCTTCGTGGTCAACTCCCACGGCCGCGCGCACCCGAGCGCCAACGCTGTGGACCAGAATCAGAACGCCATGGAGACGGAGCACGCGGAGGGGGTGCGCGAGCAGGGTCTCAACAACGGGGAGCCCAAGCAGGAAGGGGAGATCCCGCAGGAGTTGCTCAGGAAGTACATCCTCTATGCGCGGGAGAGGGTCCGGCCCAAGCTATACCAGATCGATCAGGATAAGGTGGCCAGGCTGTTTGCGGATATGAGGCGTGAGAGTCTGGCTACAGGGGCGTATCCTATCACCGTATGTCTTTTCCCCTTTTTCCTTCCCCCTTGCCGCCCCACCTCTTGCTCCCAATTACCATCATGTCTTTCTTCGCTGCGGACATGCTCGGGATTCACAAGAATGCTGATTCGAACCACCAGGTCCGCCACCTCGAGGCCATCATGCGCATCAGCGAAGCCTTCTGTAAGATGCGCCTGTCCGAGTACTGCACCGCGGCCGACGTGGACCGCGCCATCGCGGTCACGGTGGACAGTTTTGTGGGCGCGCAGAAGGTTAGCTGTAAGAAGGCGTTGGCGAGGGCGTTTGCTAAGTTAGTGCTTCCCCTTTCCTTTTTGCTTTCTTTCTTGCCTTCTTTCTTTCTTGCCTTCTTTCTTTCTTGCCTTCTTTCTTTCTTGCCTCCTTCCTCTCTTTCCCTCTATTTACCTCCTCACCTCGGTTGGTGGAGTGCTAGGGATGGTCAAGCTAATGAGTTGGGTATAGATATACGCTCGCGAAGCCGGGGGCGCAGAGGATGAATAGGGGCCCGAGGGGAAGGGTGCCGGAGACGGCTGTTGTGGCTTGAGCGGTCTGCTGGGAGTGGTGATTGATTGTTTGACTGGCTATCGGAAGACTGGGCGTCTGTGCTCTGTGTCCATACTGCTCTGTTGCTTGCTCAGGGAGGTCAAGGCTGAGGAAGGGGGGGATGGGTAATGTGGGAACTGTATGGGTAGATGCTCAAAGCGAAGGAATGCTTCACTGTCACACTGGAATTTCTTCCCTCGGTACAAACGGATGTGAACGTTCCCATCATCTTCCATACTCGCGTCCAACCCTTTCGCGATGAACAATCCTCTCCGCTTTCGTCAACAATTGTTAGACACCCCAGCCAACCCCGTCCCATCCAGCCGACGTGCCAAAACCACAGAGCGAGCATCCCCTCACCTGTCGATGACCATTAGAGCTTCGACTTAGAGAACGACAGGACACTCTGCTTTATGAGGCCGTCATCCGGCAGCGACGGCACGGACGGCGGATCGTGCCATTCACCGGGCGATACTATCGTCTCCACTTTCGAATGGACAGCCTGTTGATTGGGTCAGCGTGGATACCGGAAACCGCTTTCGCCGCAATCGTCTGGCCTGCATGACCTGCTACCTGCACCTCGCCATTCCCGATGACCAAGGCGATGCGCGCCTCCGAAAGATGAACACACACACACACACACACACACATATATATAAAAGAAAATGACTCACCGCCAACCTTCCCCCAAGCACCCTGATACCATGCACCAGCACCTCATCCCCTCCCGCCAACACCAGCACCTCCCCCACCAACCCCTCCAACCCATTCCACCACCCCTCCTCCGCCGCCACCGGCTCATTATAACCATCCCTCGCCCTCCCCCCCAGGAACGATTTATACCACAAATCATTCACGTCCGGGCCCACCAGATCTTTCAGCTTATTCTCCCTCATGCTATCCAAATGCGTGGAGAAGCTCGCCCAGGGGGAGAGCAGGATGGCGCCGCCGAGGGGGCTGTGCAGCTCCAGGGGCGGAATCTCCGGGTGCGGGTGTAGGAGGTGGGAGAGCACGCCGAGGGCGAGGTTACCGCCGGCGGAGTCCCCATCTATTGAGATGCTGGCGGGGGGGTGGGAGAGGGTGGTGAGGGTGTAGCGGAGGCATTCGATTGCTTGGGTGAGTTGGGTGGGATATGTGGCGCTGGGGGCGAGCGTGTAGCCGAGGACTAGGACGGAGAGGTTGGGGGTCGAGTGGGTTATGGCTGTGAAGAAGGGGAGGTGGCTTGGCCCCATGGGGACGTTGTAGCCGCCGCCTGGAGGGAGGGGCGTTAGTGGAGGAGGAAGAGGGGGGTGGGGGGACTTGCCGTGGAACCAGATCATGACCTTGGAGGCGGTGGGGTCGCCTATCCAGTGTGCTTTCGTGCCGGAGGGGAGGGTGATGGAACGGGGTTCGAAGTTCTGCTCTTTGGCGTATGCGGTGTAGGCTTCGCCGGTACTTGGAACGATGGCGCTGGGGGTTTTGTTAATGGTTTTTCTCCTCCATGGGCGTTGGCCGTCGAAGGAGCAACTCACTTATATTGCCTGACGGACGTATGTTTCAACAAGGTGCGTGTCATAGCAATGATGACATGATGCTTGTAATTAGCAGAGCCCGCGTTACCGCGGATGGGCCGGAGGACCAATTCCCAGATTCCATTGCTCACTGGCGACGATCAGTGAGGAGCCCGAGACCAGATGGATGTGAGATGTACAGGCTCGAGAGATGGTGGAGGCTAGGGTTATCTTCTCCCATAAAGAAAGCTGTATCTTCTGAGGCGACGACATTGCGCTTAAACGAGACGTGACGAAAGCTGAGATAGGTGCACTGAATGAGAGAAAATTGTAGGGAAGCTTCGTTTCCAAGCTAATTTCCTCTACTCTGCTCGGAAGGCGGCGATGAAAAATGGTAGCGATCAATACGGCTGTACGCCAATAGGACTTGTCACAGTGATTTTTTGCAAATGACGAGAAATGGGTAAGTGGTGTTAATAGAAAGCAATCGGTTTTGAGAAGTCGTCATCCCAAGGATGTGGTCGGAGCTGCAAGAACTGCCATAGTTGACGCATGAATCTCGTTGAATGGTCAATCAACTGATATTGGATCGTCAATTCAACGTATTAATGTATACTACTGCACGTAATTGGCTGGTCAACTGACTACTGCAGTTGATTAGTTAATCACTTAGTTGATAGCGTACTAGTCAGCTGAATTTTTTTCGCTTTTGCGATCATTTTTGGGCGGACTGTTAGGGGGGGCTGTTTAGGGGGGGCTGTTTAGGGGGGGCTGTTTAGGGGGGGCTGTTTAGGGG
>JAABUQ010006516.1_pt1 | contig 17625 bp, 15 predicted proteins | sample 5560001 | NCBI WGS metagenome assembly JAABUQ01 (sample SAMN10711888, study PRJNA513371) | rock metagenome | isolation source: Antarctica rocks | place: Antarctica: Victoria Land, Finger Mt nord | collected 2015-12-18
CCATTCCCCCGCCGCCCCTAACCCGTCCTGCCTGCTGTGGTCAGCACCTTCGCAAAAGGTAAACTCGACCACCTGTCCCGGCACCATCTTTCCGGTAATGAGCTTAGGGAATGGAAGTACCATGTCGCCTCTAATGTGGGGAGTGTTTGTGTCCCACACAGGAATGGAGGGAAGGGAAGGGAAGGGGAGGGGGAAGTTGGCGTTCTTTGTTTTGTCGATCCATCATGTTTCGCTACACCCTCTCTATTGCGCTGTATGCTTGATCATGGATACTGCTTCCCATGGCTTTTCAGGCGCCGGTGGTGCTGGAGCTGAAGTTGGGGCGTGGGGGGGTTTGAGTCCGGTCCTGCGGCTCAGATGGCACGGGAAGGGGTTGGCGGAGTGATAGTGGGAAGAGCAGGCCTGACTGGGGGGGTGTACGATGGTTTGGTCACTATGAGAGCGTTGAGAAATCCTGTCTCCGCGGAGCATTATAGCTGGACCGAAATGGAAGGTGGTGGGAGGGGTTTGATGAAAAGAGGATGCAGACTGAATGCTGCATCGGCGAGGGAGGGGCTTGAGTTGAGGCGTCAAGTCGTTAGGTGCACTGGGTCGAGAATGGCATTCGAATTCGTTGGGGTTGATACTGCGTGCGTTGTTTTGTATGTCAACATCATCGTCTTCGATGGCGTAAGGTAGTCTTCTGTGCATCTGCATCCGCAGGTGCAGTACCAGCTGGCGCTTTCCGTCCCTGTAATCGGTAGAATTTAACCGCGTGGGGCGCTGTTGGTTGGATTTTTATTGCGATTCCAGTCGGACCGGCCTTGTGCGATGAATCTTCGGTTTGTTGGATGTTTCCTTATTCGGGGAGGCAGGTTGGAAATTGGGGATCGGATTTGGGGGTGGGGATATGAGGGTGGGGTTTGAGAGGTTGGTTTTGAGGCTTTGACAGAGGGGTAGGTGACGAGAGATTATTTCTGGTGTTTTTTTTTTGACGCAGAGGGATCGGTGGGATGGTGGGTGCTTTTTGGGTGGTTGGAAAAATTTGATTGGCTGGGTGTTGGGGTTTGAGGGGGAGTGGGCTGGTGATAGGGGGTTTGTGTGGTGGTTGTGATTTGTACAGGAATTTTCAAAGGGAAGGTCGGAAGGGGATGTAAAGGTGCTTCAACAGGGAAGAGAGGTTTGAAGGAAGGGGAACGAAGGAGATGGAGACTGTGTTAGGAGCATGATTGTCTGCAATTGCGTGGGCAATGATCAACCGGCAGAGGAAGAGACCGTGATGGAAAAATGGTATGGATAATATATACATATAGAGAATGGAAAGCCATTGCTGAGGTTGAGAAAGTGGTCGTGTTTCAATATATTTTATTCACATCAAACAGCACAAAAGCAATCGCAAGTCCCCCCAAGCCCTCTACACTCCGTATAACATATTCAAAACGAATGAAATGCGAATCCCTAACACCACTACCAAGCCCGCCAAACAATGCACAAAGCATCTAGAACAACCCTCTCAATGTCCTGACGGGCAGATTGGCTACACTCTTCTTCCTTGGTTGTTCTACTTCCTCCAAGGCGTCGAGATCGAATTGTCGAAGTCCAGTCATAAGATCCATCTGATGGGCCCGGACGTACATACCGCCTCGGAAGCGCGTGACGCACTTCCAAACGAACCACAAGAAAATGACGAGAGGAGCCGCGAGGTAGGTTTCAAAGAAGGCAGCTGGATCTGGAGACGATCCAATGGGCTGTGGGATAGCTGTTAGTACAACTCCTTCTGTCGAGGTAAAGGGGTTTGGAGGAGCTTACGTAGAGAGAAATGTAGAACGTAGCAATCAGGCAAATGATGTTGAGGCCGAAACCGATGTAGCTTCCGATAACGCCGAATTGAGCCTGGAATGGCAGTTCATCCAGAGTGTGCCCCTGGACCTTCCAGCCGTGACGGAAACGGATGTGGGAAAGGCAAATGCTGGCCCACACGAAGAAGTACGACAGACCCGAGAGGGAAAGCAGCCAGGTGAAGACGGTGGTACCGGCATGGGCCTCGTTGATGAAAGCCAGGAAACCGAAGCAAATCTGGATGATGACACACCAGAGTGGACGGCCTTTCTTGTCAACGTACATGAGGAACTTGGGACCCATACCCCGGACGGCAAGAGCTTGCATTGTTCGGGTGGAGGCGAAAGTGCAGGAGTTGGCCACACTGATGACGGAGATGGTGATGACAGCGTTGAAGACGGAGGGAAGACCCTTGACGTTTGCCGCTTCGATGGCCAAGACGAACGGGGAAGCTTTGGTGTTGGCGCCTGATGAACCGAGGAGATCTGGGCTGTCGGACGGGAGGATCAAACCAACAATGAACAGACTGACCACGTAGAAAAAGGTGATACGCCAGAACACTTGTTTAGTGGCTGTTGGGAGTGTCTTGCGGGGGTTTGCGGCCTCAGCTGCTGCAAGACCGACAAGTTCTGTGCCTCCAAAAGCGAAAGCGGCCGTCACGAAGACGGAACAGAATCCTTGGAAACCATTGCGAAATGCACCCGGCTCGTGCCAGTAGTGGGCGCCGATGTAGCCACGAGGATCAGATTTGACACCACCGCAATCAACGACAACACCGAAGATGATGAAGCCAACGACAGCGACGATTTTGATGAGGGAGAGGGCGAATTCAACTGTGAGAAAGTTGCCTGTCAGTGGCTGACAGAGAAGAATGCAAATGTTGGAAAAAGAAATGACCAACCTTCACCATAGCCCCGTACGCCAAAGACCTGTACCGCGGCGAGAATGGTGAGGAAGACGGCAATCCAAACACCGATGTTGATGTCGGTTCTCCAGAAGTCGATGGTGAGACCAGCGGCAGTGATTTCAAAGGGCAGTACAGTGAGCCATCCAATCGCGTAATCCCATCCCATGGCAAAACCCCAGGATTCATCGATGAAGCGGCAGGCGTAGGTGAAGAAAGCACCATTGACAGGGTATAGAACTGCCAGTTCTCCGAGAGCTTGGACTGTGAACAGCAACATACTTCCTACAATCATGAACCCGAGGAGCTAGTCGTCTGATCAGTTACAATTTTTGGAGGTAGGCTGCTCCCTTACATACCACACTCGCTGGACCACCGGCGTGGAAAGCACCTCCAGAACCAACGAAAAGACCGGCACCGATGGAACCACCTGAGAATCAGTCAATTGGAGGTGCCCATAGGTTGCAATGGCATCGCAAACATACCAATGGCAATCATCTGCATGTGACGACCCTTGAGTTCTCTTGAAAGCTTGCCGCCCTCCGCAGGCTGAGCCTCGAAATCCTGGTCATGGCTGCCATTGCTCTCGTAGGCCGCATCATGGGCGGGCACTTTCTCCTTGGTATCAATGTCCATCATCATGGAGGCGGTGGTAGGAGGAGATGGAGGGGTGATGGAGAGCCGGATGGACTACCGGTGTCAGTTGCACGAGGAGAGTGAGTGAATGGAGAAAGAGAGAGGTGGTGCGACGGCATGTCAGGGTAATTAAAGCATGTCGCAGTCCCGACGGATGCAATCGAGCCATATTGTTCTCGGTGCATGATTCGACGACTTGGGATCTGGAAGCCCGCACTCGTTGGCGTTGGGGGTGTGAGGAGGTCTGCCTTGCTCGGGATAGCGTAATAAAAGATAAGAATGACAGGGATAGTTATCGCTTAGTATTATGATACTTTTGGTAGACAACTCCAGACGTCGCGTGCAGCAATGATTAGTCACTCTAGCCACTGAACCCGGCTCCCTTGCTGATAACATAAAAGTGGCTCTCAAGTCTTCTATCACATCTCTCGGTCGCCAGTAGTCAATAGGTTAGTAGGGACCCTTTAGACTGAGGCACTTGAGACTTGAGAGGGAGGAGAATTGACGTGGGTTGCGGCGATAGTTTAAACACTGGTTAGCCTGGCCCGCAAGTTAGTCAATCATTGCGCCCATCAGTGCCCCGCTTTATGGCTTCATGCTTCATTCTTGCAGGCGTCGCCCCCCCCCCTCTAACCCCCCGCTAAGGAGTGCGGGAGCATGCACTGAATGGGTGCATTCGGGTAAGCACCCTTATAGGCAATGCTTGCAAGAGACTGCAAGCCGCTTGTCCCCATCAGGCCCAGGGCCATTCCTAAACCTACCTTCTGGAACAGCTTGATGGAACATCTCCAACCAGCAGCTGAGATCGCCTATCTTGCTCATCGGCAGCTTTCCGCCAATCGCAATGCCCGGTCGGTGGAACTGCAGATGACACGCCTGGTCTGGACTGACCGAGCAAAGATTATCAGAGGCCATCAAATGCACCCTGTTGCCAGTAGTGGGGTCCGAGAGGCGAAACAACGTGGGTGGGACTCGCTGCGTGCAATTCCAATGGTATCATCCCGAGGCGGTGCGAGGACCTCCCAAAGAGGAAGCCGGTCATGCTCGCGCATGCACTTGACAAGTGATGAACGGATGACAACGGTGATCACAAACAGCCTCCATTCTCCCCGCAGACCCCAGGCGCGGTCAGAAACAGTGCCTTTATCTGCGCCGTCGAGGCAGATTAAGGGTAGGAAAGGGAGATATAGTATTGTTAAAGTTTTGTTGGATCTGAAATTGTGTGGAAACCTCGAGATATCACGAGATGACATGAGACACTTATCCAGGCGCAGGCACACCGTCAGACATTGCTGCGGGTGGGGCAAATGGAGATGGTGATCCTCGCCACATCTTGATCGGGATGATAACGATGATAGCAAGTGGATTTGATCGGATTGCCATCCAACAGAAGGTTATCGTCGGCTTCTTGCTAGAAGGAACGAAGAAGCGGCAAAGGCTGGAGAAGGAAAAGCTGAATGGGCGATGGGACTCAGGAAGGGGGACGGAGGGACCTCGGGATGAGAGAAGAGGTTTTTTTTCGGGCTTGCCCGCTTGACGCTAGGTTGAATAGGGCCAGGCACCGTCTTGGCATTTGCCTCTATCTACGGCCCTCGGGCGTACCGAGTACCAGTCGTGCCAGTTTTATTGCTCAAGTCTCGTCAGCTTCCTTCATGTCGAAGCACGTAAAAGCGAACCTGCAAATTTAATTAAATGGACTAAAATGTGGCCTCCGCGCCTGTCATGACTGTTCCGACCCCATCCTTATCCATCCTCGGACTCCGACCAGCCTGAACTCTCATCGCAAAATACGTCCGAAAACACCTGTAGCGGAACTTCCACATGCAGTGACTTCTTCTTCGGAAACAGTGACTTTCTCGGTGTCTGGAGAGCCAATGAAAGATCGATGACATGAAAGTGTGAGATGAGACATGAGTGGAACGTCGGCAGGTACTCTTATCTTATCAATGGCAAGTCTCAACGGAACGGCTGAATTGATCGTGAAGACCTTAAAACCTCGGCTCCAACTCGTCCTCTGGAGAGGTGATTGAATCGAGGAATCCATTGGACGCACAGACTCTTGCCATACCAAACCCCCCACACTTTGATCGAGCATTGGTACAGATGCCACCGAAAGACCGTTCAAGGTCCCGTCCACTCTGTTAGTACCAAGTGAGAAAGGGGTTTCCAAGACTGGGGTGGTATTGAAGAGCGTCCCAGTCCGAAGCTTGCAAGTCAAGCGTTCCAAATTGGGAGGCATTCCATCTGGCTCGACGGGCTCAAAGATCAATTTGATGAACACTGTCGTCTCCACAGACTTGATGTTCGACCTATTGTATCCTGTGCTGATTGGCAGGCAGAGGCTCTTTGGCTGTCTGACCTGCATTATGACCTTTCCCAACGTCCCCTGCCATCTCGCTTTCTCCAGATATGCGGTATCACTCGCGCTGTAATCCAGTCCTGCTGTGTTGCACGTATCCAACGGACCGATCTCGTCTACAACTGGTGTCAACCGCAGAACCCGCCATGTCTCTCCTAGTAAGGTTTCATCTAGCACATTGATCTGCTTGTCTGCGACGACTTTTACTCTGATGTAGTAAGAAATGCTGCCGAAATTCGGCGTCGTGTTTGGCTGTGGTATCATCTGGTCGTCCATTCCGTTCTGTTTTCCAAACGTCGGTGGTACTGCCAAGTGGGCAGCGCGTACTTCGCGCCGGGCATTCCATTGAATGCACGCCTGCCCAGGAAGACGTTCTGGCACCTTGAAGCAGAAGGGTATTATGTACAGCGATGATGCTCTGAACGTGGCCCTCTGTGGTAAGCGAGGAGTTGGTTGAACCAAGCGTAGAAAGGTACGCTTTGCCTCTAATCCACTACCAATGTTCGATGGGCTTAAGGAGAACTTCTTCAAGAATGTTCTGGCATGACCTACCATTGTTACTCAGTCAGTTGGCACTGAAGGAATAGGTATCGTACCCTCAAAGGTGATCACCACTGAATCGACAGGAGTATCTTGCCTGGCTTCGATGAACGCATCCCCTCTAATTTCATCTCCAGTTGTAAAGGACTTCAATCGCGCCTCTTCATCACGTCCCCCAAATCTGATCCGGACGGATATGTCTTCTTTTGGAGCGGACGAGTTTGGTGTAACACCACCACCCATGCCTCCTATGGCCATGTTCGTCTGCTTTTATTTGCTATAAGTCGGTATGCAGATGTGCTGCCTTTGAGCATAGGGGGCCCTAAAGCTCATCGTCCGCAATAGATATCGAGATCGATGAAAATGGAAAGAACTTCGCCCCCAATTTATTCTTGCAGTTATATTTTTCGTCATATCGACCACTTGCCTACACGTGGGAAGCCAAATTTTGTTTCGAGTGGCGGGCTAAGTGCGTAAATTTTGATCATTTCAGCCGAGCTTGTCTGTGGAATCATTTGACTTCTCAATCATGCTCTTGATTGGAGAGTCGCTGGAGCGACTTGGACCGACTATCTACCACCACAGCCAAAGCCTACAACTCAGGACTGGAAGCGGAATAGTATGTACTCACAGCCACAACCTGATTATAAGATTCTGAAAGAGAACTTGCACGATTGAGGTGTGTATCTCTGAAATGCTGCAGCCTTGCCAAATTACCCTTGCAAAGCAAGGACATTGACGCTCGAAGACGATCGGGATCTTACACCCACGCAGCCAGAAGTGAAGCACCATAGGCATGAGAGTCTCATGACATTTTCTGCGACCAGCCTAAGCCTTTCGCCTCCCTCACCGCTTCACGGAAAGTCTCTCACCTTTTTGTGCGACCGAACCCAGATCCATTGCTGTGATGCAGCCCGAGAAATTGGTGTTTGAGTCATTCTACGTTTAGCATGATAGCCATTTGAGTACCCTTTGTAGGATGGAGATGCTTGAAGAGGAAGTTATACAAGCTAGATACGGCGCTCGATATCTTAGTAACTACACTAGCCAGATAGAATAAGTACGTGTGGGGTTAAGGATGGGGTCAGGAACACTTTATTAAAAAAGCGTCAGTCATTCTTTTTCCACGTTCCCAGGATATTGTGTCTATCTCATAATACATGAAATCAATCCATCAGCTTCACAGACGTGAGAAATGCACTCACACTTAATTAAGCACTCGTATCGCATATTTAGATAGATGGATATGTCGCACGATCAAATCCTGTTGTATGGACCCTTCCGTACCGAAACCACCAGTGTAAGAGAGTAGCAAATCTTTTCCCGTCCTCCGTTGCTCGACTGTGGTGGGCTCAGTAGACATTGTGTACTTTCAATGATGCTATCAATAGCATAAGGTAGTCATAGCATAGTCGTAGCATCTTTCATCCTCTTTGTCCAATGACGACGAGCAATGGCCCCCAACTGTCAAAATTTAATCCCTGTGCTCATCCGGCAGATGTGTTTGAAAGAGAAGCCAACGCATTGATCCCTATACTACCCCCCTTAATCTCAACCCCATGAGTCCACACTCACCACAACGAGTTGCTGTGAAACATTCTCCATCCGACGCGCCCAAGTTCGAGAGCTGAGAGAGAGCTCTTTGCTGGCCTTAGAGCTCGCCTATTGGGCTAAGGGAACGGCGAGAGCTCCTCTGGATCCAACACCTTCTCCTCACCCACCACTGTATCACCGTCTCCTTGCATGGAAGATCCACCTAACTCCCAATGCTCGCCAATTGCGCCGCCAACATGATGATCAATCGCAAGGACACTCCCGCGCCGTTTACACAACGCGCAGAGCCTCCGGCCCCTAGACAATGGTCCACAATGCAACCCCCTCAAACACCTCAGAAGAACAAGGCAAGACGAACGTCAAGACCACACAAACAGGCTCGGGACGAATTTGGTAGCTACGCAAGGGGCTCGGCAGATAGCAATGCCCAAGATGGGAGAATCTCGCATGACTTGTCCCTCACAGACAACATGCGCCATTCCGTCGTCGACAATATGCTTATGTCTCTGAATCCCGACCAGCCAATGGTTTTCTCCACGCCAAAGCCTATATCTGCAGGATCGGATTTGATTGCACCTCCTACACGCCCTCTCCACTCCTCCTCAACTACTTCAGACAGCAACAGCTATCCTTCGGACACCTCGCCAGACCAACGATCGTATCATTATGGCACGGGTCGGCGCAGCAATAGCAGCTCCAATTTTCAATCTGCGCTCGGCCGCATAGACAGTGTGCACGCCGAGGGCGAGGCAGCTGATAAGAGGAGGGCAGACATTGTACGCACAGGAAGAGATGGCCCTGATCCACCTGCCAAAGACCCCGGCCACGTGAGGAAGGATAGCAAAGGAAGTGGATCATCGACTATGGAGCATGGACCAGCTGGTGGGCAATATAGATTGCCGCTGCAGAATGCGCCAGCAAGACGGTCGGCAAGCTTTGATCACGGATATGGTCGGCGGGGACTTCATTCCGCCTCTAGCTCGGGCACACATGCCACTGTCCCTAGCAGCTTGTCCCAACCAGTCTTGTATGCCGAGATTGACGCCGCCCCAACACCTACCGTACCGGCAGGCCCCCGATGGGACCATTCACCCGCATATCCTCCACAGCACGCGCATGCCTCATCCCTGAAACAAACAGACCAACGAAGGAATACTACGAAGTCATCAAAAAGCAGGATAGAGACACAACAACATGAGCCACCCATGCCTACCAACAACGGCTTTCTAGGCTCTAGGCGTGGTTCGAAGCAGATCACTTCTGCCTCAGCTTATCTAAGATCCAGCAACACAAGCCCTGCGAGACAGTCTGAACCTCTTGCACCACGGAGGCAAGACGCAGCAGCCCCACCGAAGGATGTCGTCAAGGAAAGGCCAGGGTTCTTCAGGAGGGTATTTGGGTCGTCAAAAGGATCCCCAGTCTCAGAGCTCCCATCGGATCAGGTCGCACCACCCCAGACAAGTGATGGAGCGAGGGCAAGTAGTCGTAATGGGAACTCAAATACGAATAGGCTGTACAAGTCACCCCCCATTGAAGATCTCACCCAACCTCCACGGCCAGAAGCAGTCCAGCCACAACTGGTCAAGAAACCTTCCTCATTCTTTCGGCGGCGAAAGAAGTCTATATCCGAGAGCGTTCCCGCTCCATCGCTGCCGCCACATTTGCAAGCTAATATTGTGGCTGTCAACCATGACCTGGGCCAGCCGAGTCCTGCCGGTAGCCTTCGAAAGGTGATGAACCCATACTTGGACGACGTGAATGCTAGTGTCAATACTTCACCTTTGATGCCAGGTACGGCGCAATTTCCTGGGCCTGAAGAGGTCACATCTGGGCCTCTGCATTCTAAGGTGTTGCGTCATCGACAATCAATGGACCGTATACTTGGCGCTACAGAGCTGATGACTGACGCTGATGGCAAGCCTCCTTCAGGTCAACCACGTGAAATTGCGTTGCCTACCCGAGGAACTCTTGCTCCACGGACTCTCCCGAATTCAGATGATGCCTTGCTCAAGCCTGGTGAAAACTGGTTCCTACGTGACGATAGTAGCGCCGAAAACAAGCCACCGGAGTCCAATGACCACGTTGCCCACGGACAGGAAAATAAGGATTCCACTGCCCCAATAGCCCCCAGATTTCCTGCGGACATGACCCCTCGAAATACCTCCAAAAAATTTGTTGGCAGATCCGAGCCCAAAATTGCGGATTCTCCAAATACGCCAAAAGCACTGGCTTCTCGTAACACCAACGTACCAAATACTAACTCAACCCATGGTGGAAAGACCGAACCAAGGGAATGGCTCACAGCAGATCATGTGACTCCCACGAGAAGACAGCCGTCTCCACCTGGCTCTTCGAGCCGCGAAAATCGTGTATGGCTATCACGTTCTAACTCTGATGATGGACTTCGCAAAACGGAGACACTGCCTGTTGATGCCGCTGAGGCAGCATCGCCAGTGAGTGAGTATCAGTCTGCGAATTCGACGGTCCATCCGCTTAATACCGATGAAATTCATTTTCCCGAGCCAACTCCGGCAGAAGCAGAGCAAAAAGTGAGCAGTGATGTCGATCCTATTCGACCCTCTGATGCCGACCGAAGTTTGGCAAAGCTACTCTTCGAGGCGGATGAAAGCATTGCCAAAAAGTCATCGGCTGCGGCTTGGCTCGGTGAGCCTGGCGAAGACCGTTCCCGGGTACGTAAAGCATACATGGAATTGTTCAATTGGCAAAATCTCAATATACTGGCGGCGTTGCGCGATTTATGCGGGCGACTTTATCTCAAGGGAGAATCTCAACAAATTGACCGCATCTTGGATGCTTTTTCTACACGTTGGTGTATCTGCAACCCTCGCCATGGTTTCAAAGCTACTGGTATGTCTCCCACTTTGCACAAGATGATTCAAACCACTCACAGAACTACCGCTAGACGTCGTGCACACTATCTGCTATTCCGTTCTGCTTCTCAATATGGACCTGCATCAAGCTGAGATCGAGACAAAGATGACTCGGACCCAATTTCTTAGAAATATCCTACCGACCATCCGTCGTGTAGTCACCGATGCAGCGCCTGATGCCTTTTCCAATGCTCGAGCTTCCACAATGCCTCCTCCGAGGCCGTGGGCTGAGTCAGCCTCAGCTCGGGCGAAGTCACCAACCTTTGCTGAGACTCACGAAGGACGGCGCTCGTTCGAGGGCCAAAGACCAATGTACAGGCTGTCACAGCGACCATCCGACCAAACGGTCTATACCTCACAACCGCAATCCACCCCCATAGAGTGTATTACAGCTGGTGACTGTGGGCCGCTGGTCAAGACACCATTCCACGGCAAATTGACCAATTGGGAGAACCAAGTCGAGATCGTGCTCAAAGATTTCTACAACTCGATACGCCAACAGCCGCTGCCTCTCTACGGTACTCAATCGAAGCAGGCAGCCCCTGAGCCGACCCATTCGTCTCACAGTCTTTCCGCTGCGGCGAGCAATGTGATTCGGCGAACACCTAGCATGCTCAGCAAGGCTGGCTCTGAGAATATCAGCTACAGCAGAGGCAGACCTTTCGAAGCTCGGCTAGGCACAGGTAGATGGCAGTCCAAGACCCGCTCCAGACCACGCCTTTACCCGGCGTCCACTGTAGCTTCTAGTCGCAGATCGAGCTTCGACGAGCAATCGTCTGTGGTCACTCCTTCCAGTACGAGCGCATGGAGCAAATTCTCTTCTTTTGGGAGGACTCAGACCACTCTTTCTACAGATTCATTCGCATCTTCCTTCCCTCAAGCCGTTTATCAACAGTCCGTTGGCTTCGCAAACGCACTTAGTCAAGCCATCATCCGAGAGGAAGGGGCTGGAGGTGATGAGGAGAGTCTACGTGCAGCGCCGCTACTCGAAGACGAGAGCCTTGAGTTGGCTGGTGCGCCTTGGGCGAAGGAAGGAATTCTAAAGCACAAACATCATCTCGAGACTATCGACAAGAGAGCGAAGGATAGAAATTGGATTGAAAGCTTTGCTGTCATCGAAAAAGGTTATATGCGCCTCTTCTCATTCAGCATGAACGCCAAGTCGGTTCGTCAAAGGGCGAAGTCACAGAAAGCTCCGGGTGGTGTCGTAGGTGGAGGTAACTGGGCGGACAACGCAGAAGTTCTTGGCTCATTCGTGCTGCGCCAAACCATTGCCAGCGCTCTTCCACCGCCCGGCTATTCGAAAGCAAGACCGCATGTCTGGGCTCTTTCCCTCCCTACAGGTGCGGTCCATCTCTTCCAAGTTGGCACCCCTGAGATTGTCAGGGAATTCGTCACAACCGCCAATTACTGGAGCGCCCGCTTATCGAAGGAGCCTTTGGTGGGCGGCATCAGTAACGTAGAATATGGCTGGAGCAGCAATGTCATCAACGCCGCTCTGGTCTATATGGACCCCAGTACGTCGTCGACTGGTGCAGGAACAAGCGCCCGACCAAGTTTGCAGAGCTCGATCCGCAGCGGAAGAAGCTCATTCGATCAAGGGAGCTTCAAACCAAAGCTACCAGGCGACAAGATCACAATCAGCGATTGGATGCCTCCACCACAGAGTATGGTCGCCAGTGCGCTGATGGAGGTTGACCAACTGAAAGCGTTGTTGGATTACGTGAAGAATATCGAGGACGAGCTGCAGAGACACAACGAACTGCGGGGAGCTGTTCTACTTGCCGTGAGATTCGCTACCCACATTCCATCCAAAGTCCGAGACTGACGTCTATAGTTCTCGCCTCGCCATCCCAACAGCACAAAAGCGATGAGTAATTGGGAACGCAAATCGTCCTACCTGCTCCGGGAGATAGTCAAATTCCGGACGTACATTGATTGCTTACAAGCAGCGCAAACATTAAAAGAAAAGATACATGCCGAACGAGCGGAGAAAGCGGCTGCGTCGTCCGAGGCTTAAGCGATGACTCACAAAGTGAAGCAGGTTGAAGGTGCCTAAACAGGCTGAAGGTACAGAGCCGGGCACTCTTTGGGCTATTATTTTGTAAGATTAAAAGTGAACGGAGAAGGGAATGCTCGATATCCTCCATTAACGACTGATATGACCACAAGCGAGCTTCTGCGCTGCGGCTGTTCGTGTCATTATCGGACTAGTGAAGTGTTGGGGTTGGTGGCCTTTTGCTTCGGGACTGCACTGGTGCTGTCGTTATGGTCGTGTGATTTTCTTCACGCAGAGTGCCCGTGGCAAGGGGAAAGCACGCGTATAGGCTTCTGCTACTTTAGCTTTGAGTGGATTGGATGGGAGGGGTGAGATCAGCTGTATGAGTACGAGTAGAGACAGGTAACTTTGCATCCAAACATCAGGCTGTTCAAATCCTCGTGTCTATAGTATTATGTTAATTTTGCTCCGCCTGTTTAACGCCCGAGGGCTTTCCTGGCGGTGTCCGCCCTTAAAGCCGCGCGCTATTAGGTCAGCAGCTTGGGGCTAAATTTGGCCCTGAAGGCTGAAGGACGCAGCTGAGCTTCTGCAGGGGGGGCGGGCGGTGCAGATGATCCCTGTGCCCGAAGGTACTGCACGCTGTACTTACTGCATTTGAGCCGCAGGCAGATAGATCTGTTCTCGTCGATGGCTCTTCACGAGACCATTATGCGCCCGTCATCTCCCCAAAATGGCACGCGGCTGGCGTTGTAAATATTAGTCTTCTTTGACCGACTGACTCGATTCGTCCTTGCTTTGATTTGCTTCTTCTATGTATAATTCCTGGGAAAGCGGATCTACCACTACTTCTATAAGGAAAGAACGGGATGGCCATGACGGTGAGAAGACGAATTCCAATGTTCAAGAAAGAAATTAGTGCTGACATCACCCAAGGCAAGCTCAGCTGCCCAAGAGCCAACTGTCAGTCGCTTCGGCCTGACACAGGTCTACATACCCCCCGGTACGCCCCAGGTCGACGTGGTCTTCGTCCACGGTTTGAACGGAGACCCTCACAATACCTGGACGAGCGAGAAGGCCAAAACATTCTGGCCTGCACAGCTGCTACCACCCATCGTTGAAGAAGAGAAGGCGCGCATACTGGTGTACGGGTACGATGCAGACGTCACATCCTTCACCGACGGGGTCTCCAGGGACAAGATACACAACCATGCCGAGCATCTCGTTGCCGAGCTGGCTGCCAATAGACGCATACGCAAAGCGACCGAGCGGCCTATCATCTTCGTCGCCCATTCCCTGGGAGGTCTCGTGGTCAAACGAGCTCTGATATACTCGTCGGAGATACGTGGTAACTACACAGAGCATCTACGCTCCGTCTTTGTCTCCACATACGGCATACTGTTCCTTGGCGTTCCTCACAAAGGCTCCGATGTGGCAGCATGGGGGTCTCGGTTGGAGTGGATATGCAATGTGATGTTGCCCAAAAAAGTTGTCGACAGTTCACCCCAACTCATCGATGCTCTCAAAACCAACAATGAGACTCTCCAAAACATCGACCGCCAGTTCATCCAACTCAGCAGCCGCTTCCACATCTACTTTTTTCACGAAGGAAAACCCACCAACCTGAAAGGCACCTTGCATTACATTGTTGATGAAGAATCTGCGTCTCCAAATATTCAAGATGTTGAGCGCGCTGTCATCCAAGCGGACCACTCGCACATGGCCAAATTCGAAAGTGATTCTTCTCCAGGTTTTGATCTCGTGGCGGATGGTATACAGCGTTATGCTGGAGATGCCCCACCAACCATCAGTGTTCGGTGGGGCGCTGAGAGATCCGGGAGAGATGCGGAGAAGAGAGCGGAAGTGAAGGAGCTCTTTCCCGGTTCGTAAACATCCACCGCCTGGAGTTTCTAAATGTTTACTGATGGGCCTAGGCAGCACGATAGGAACACCCCACTCTGATTCGACGAGCACGAATCTCACACCTGGTAAGACACCGCTGCCGCTGCCAGGTCTCGAAGATGAGACCCCTCTGGTGTATGAAGTTGAGATGCCAGAAGAGGAGGCGGTGAAAGTTCGCCGATGATTGTTTCTTTCATTCATATCGGTTGGAGGAGGCGTCTTGAGCTGTTGCCTGAGAAGTTTTGCAAGCAAATCTTTCCTAAGCTGCGGAGGCTGATTCTGGCGATTCATGTAGATACCTCACAAACCCTTCCTCCCAAAGCATCTCCTGATCCTCCGAAACCAGAATCGAGAGATGATGCGACTAATACCCTGCCCATCTCATCTACGAAGCCTACAGACCCCTATTTCATCGTTCCTCCTGGCTTTAGGGCGAATACTTATTTCGTTGCTATGGAGAAAGAATATAACGAATTGGACAGACGACTTTTCCATAAGCGACGGCGAGATGGCACTGCTTGCGTATTGCTTCATGGCCAACCCGGCGTAGGAAAGTCTCATCTCGCGAGACAGTACGTGTATAAGAATCGCAAAAAGTTCGCCGGAGGCATCTTCTGGATCACAGCAAAGTCCAAAGAGGAGATGTATCACTCATTCTGGAACATCAAACAAAAAGTGGTCTCTCGTGATGCGCCGGAGCTTTGCGACGGCGTACAGACGAGTGATTTTGTGCACATGGTCAAGATGTGGTTCCAGAGTCGGAGCGACTGGTTGATTGTTTTTGATGGAGTCAACATTGAGAAAGATGAGGATGCTACGGAGCTTGTCAAATTCATCCCGGACAGCCAAAATTCGAGCCTTATCTATGTCTCCAGGGCGAAGAATCTTGAGTCCAAACAAGAGCTTTTAAGACCATTTCCGATCAAGGTCAACCCTTTGAAAGAAGAGGAAGCTAGTAAATTGCTTTTTAAGATGCTACACATCAAGAAAGCAACCGAGGCAGAGAAGAAGAAGGCAACGGAATTGGTCAAGCAAATCGGTGGATTACCACTGGCTATCGACATGATCAGTCATCGTCTTGCGGACACTCACGAACCTCTGGTCAAGTTCAAGCTCTCGTACTCTGCGAACCCGACGCTGGAGAGCACGTATGATCAGATCCTGGATGATTTATTACGCTTAGACCACACGGAAGCCTGGAATCTCATCAACGTCATGTGTTGGTTCGGACAAAACATTCCAGTCGAGATGGTGCACCTAGGGTTGAGAATCTTGAAGGCGGAAAAGGTCGAAGTGAGGTCTCGTGAAGACGGAGGCGAGCCGGATATCAACAATACATTTAGTATATTGATGCGATACGCTCTCATCGAAAGAAATGAGCCGGAGACAGACAAAGACTCTATGTCATCTAGCAGAGACAGTCTCGTTGAACCAGAACCCATCGACATGCTCAAGATCCACAGTGTGGTTCAAAATTTCTGTTGCGTATCTCTCAGCAACAGAAATATGCTGCCGCTGTGGCTGGGTTACGCCGTCAAACTTTTTTCGTATTCATACCACGAAGCGGATATCAAAATCAAGCAGAAATCTGAACGTGGCCGTGTTTCCGACTACCGATATTACCTCGTGCATGGCCAAACGCTCTGGGACCACTCGGTAGAATTCTCGAGCAAGACACAGACATTGGACGACATCCGAGGAGTGCTACATCCAATTATCGATAAGATCAACAAGGAGATTCGGCTCAGAGAGCCTGGCTCTTCCCAAGAGAGTCTCAAGGACGGCATCTTCCAAGTCTCCATCTTTGATAGGACGACCAGTAGCTCGGATTCAGGTCCTTCGATACATGGACCTCCAACACCTGACCATCGACCAACGCCTCCTCCTCTAGACCATGAGACCATTCATGGCTTTCCTAAAGGCAAAGAATTGGATTCTCCCACCAGTTTTGGTACCGCATCACCGGGGATACGGCCAAACATTGTAGACGAGGACGTCGGATATGATAGCGACCGAGAAGGCCAACTTGGATCGCAACCCATGCGCCAAAATTTGTCAGAGATAACGGCAAGACCCTCTTCAAGACCTCGTACACCAAACACAGAAAGCCACGAGGGGTGGCAAGTTGTTCCTCCTCCAAGTAGAAGACCAAAAAGACCCCGTCGCGGTCGTGATCTTGGAAGCTTCAGGCCCGCACCCACCAGACCTGCGAGAGTTCGATTGGATAGGAGCAGTGCCACTGGCTCTGTGAGCCAGTCTCATGAGCCTGACAAAGAACAGAAACGGGACTCCTCTCCGGCTTTTGAGTCTTTGCAAAGAGTTCAATCGGAGAGTCCACCGCCCTCGCGGAGGGGGCTTCCTGCTTTCTTTGGACCTTCAAGTCGGCGATCCTCCGTTGCCACGCAACCCACTTGGGCTGGTATAGCTGCGGGGAGGTCCGGACAGCCAGCGACTTTACCGCAGCCAAGGTTGCCGAATTCATCAACAGCAGGCCATGTGAGCTCATATGAAGTCCCCGTAACGCCAGAGCGTGGCCGGCTACTGGATGGCCTCGCGAGTAGACATGGAAACGTTCAGCAATCTACCTCGCCGCTTGCTTCCGAGTTCGCACCGCTTCTCAAGCCAGACGGTACTGTCGCGGACATATACAATCGACCCAATCCCCAACATGTGGATCCTTGGGCTGAGGACCGACCTACCTATCCTAATCCCAGCATTCAGTACACAACAGCATACCGAGGCTCTTCCTCCGCCCTCTCACAATACCAGCACTCGCGACGCCCATCCGCATCCCCAGCCACTTTCTATACCCCTCCCCCAGTCCTCGGCCCCAAACCCGCCCCTCTCACCCTCGAGTCCAACATAAGTTTTACTACCAAACACCCTGCGCCCGCATCCTCTACCCAACGAACGCCTCCCTCCTACCCACCAAGCCGCATCTCCCCCCAGCAACCCCTCTACCCCTACCCCCCACCCCCCACAATCCCCTCAGGCTACACCTCACAGCCAATGTCGCGAGACCACT
>JAABUQ010006517.1_pt1 | contig 17624 bp, 22 predicted proteins | sample 5560001 | NCBI WGS metagenome assembly JAABUQ01 (sample SAMN10711888, study PRJNA513371) | rock metagenome | isolation source: Antarctica rocks | place: Antarctica: Victoria Land, Finger Mt nord | collected 2015-12-18
ACCTCAAGACATGGCGAATCCTCCACACCGACTACCGCAGGCCACTCGACACCTTTAACCGGACCATCAGCACAGTCATCGCACTCGAGTTCTACCGAGCCACGTTGTGAATAAATCTCATGGTCTCCGCGGACAGCAAATCTAGTTGGCCGATCTGTACAGATTGGTCGCCAGCGGTCGCGTTGAAGGTAAAAGTATCGTTATTGCAGTCTCCATTCAGGACGGAGAAGGCTCCTGTGAAGGGGTGATCGTGTATCGTCATATCGGTTTCTGACCATAGATAGAGCTCGATGAAGAATCTGCCGTCTGGCTCGTTGTATAGAGTCAGGGGGGGTTGTCCGAAGGATCGCCCACCGGCTCGCTGGCGAGGAAGCTGTTTAGTGGTGGCGATATCCTCGGTAATCCTAGTGAGTTGTAGCGCTTGATCGGGAGAAAAGGTCTCGAGAGTTTTGAGGGCGACATCGGGCAGCGCGTCCAGGCGATTGCTTTCGCTGGCCCATAGCCGAGAAACTTCCGCGCCCATCCGTTCGGCATAAGTGAAGATTGTCTCCATTGACTACCTCGACCTTTCTCTAGATCGGGAGCATTGATTACTAGTTGACTAAGGCTATCCATGGTTCAGCTGGAGGGGGCGCTGGTGACGGTGAGCAACTTGGCGGTGACGTTGACACACTGCGCGGGTCGGCGTCAAGGGCAGACGGCAAGTTCTGGCATGTCGTACCCGGCGCGTCCTTGCCGAGCTCGAGTCGGTTGAGCACCGGTGGGCCCGGTGACTCGGCGGTGTGAGCGTCGCCAGACACGCGACGACCGTTGCCGCCGTAGTCTCTGGCCCTCGTGGCAGTAGAGCGGTAACGGCCGTGGTCCTGCGCCGTCGGGCCAACGGTGTGGTCCCGTGGTTTCGCTTCGGCCCGGATGGCCGGCGACAGGCGCGCGGCCAGGGCAGCCGGGGTCTGGATGCTATGGGCATCAGGACGGGCACACCGCCACCGACCCAGCCCCGCGCCGTCTTGGGTGTCGGCGGCGTGAACCTGCTGGCCCACCATGCGGAGCTCGACGTGTGTGCGAACCGGCTAGCTGGCCGGCTTGGGTGCGGCACTACCGCCCCGGCCAGGCGGGCCGCTGAACCCGGCCCTGACCGCCATCGAGGTGCCCTTCGCGGGATCACCCTCGACCGTCGATCCCGAGCGGTTTCGTAAGTTCTAGCGCACCTCACATCACCGGCGCCTCGCCCGGAGCGTCCGCTGCCGTGATCGGCGTAGATGTACCGCGAGCAACCGAGCCGGCCCTCGTCGACGCCGGACGCGTCGGCTTACCTGGTGAGTTCAGCCATCGGTTGACCCGGCGAATCGGCACCGACACGCCGGGCGAGCTGCCCGGTTTCTGCTTGCGGCAGCGCGATGCTGTGGCCATGACAGCACGCGTCGCGACCACAGGGGGTGGCCGTCCGCACAAGGGCGACCGTTGGCTCGTCTCGACCCGACTCCCCCGCGAGCTCGCCGATGAGCTCCGGGGCCAGGCCGAGCGCGAGGACGTGGCCTACAGCGACGTGCTCGTCAACGCGGTGGCCGCCTACTACGGCAAGCCCGCGATCATCGAGCCGCGGGCGAGCCAGCAGGACCGGCTCATCGCCTAACGACCCAGCAGGCACCGACCGGTGCCCGGACAGCACGAAGCCCCACACCCCCAAGTCAGTTTGGCCGCTGGACAGGGGTGCAGGGCTTCGAGACCTTGCAGGAGCAGACATTACCTCGCCCCGTCGGGGCGGGCACGGATGGTGCGCCGCTTCGTCGGCGTGCCGTGAGTCCGGTGACCCGTCCCCCCTCTCAGCGCGTGGCCGGCGCCGCCTGCGGCGGTGACCGCCCCGGCGGCCACCGGCCGTCTGACCAGCCCCGATGCCCGCGCCCGGGCAACCGCGGCCCGCCGCAACCGCCGCCGCAGAGCGGTCGCATGGTCCGCGGACTGCCGCCGCGGGCAGGGCCCCGCCGCGTACGGGCGGCGTGTCACGACCCCGTTGCGGGTCCAACGCGCCGTCCCCCCCGGCCACCGGGTCGCCGTGGACCTGCGGCACTGGCTGGCCGCCGTCCGCGACGCGGCCCTGACCGACCTCCGCGCTGACGCCGCGGACCGGCGGATCTGCCTGGCCGCGATCCTGGCCCGCCACACCGACTGGCCCACCGCCACCGCCCGCACCGGCTGGGGACTGCTCGCCGACCGCGGATGCGTGTCCCGGTCCACCGTGGCCCGGTTCCTCGCCTGGCTACGCGCCCGGGACCTGCTCGGGGTCGTCTCCACCGGCCGCGTCGGGTCCCTCACCCGCCCCATGGCCCTCACCGGACCGGTAACCCCCACCACTCCCCCACCGGCTAGCGGCGGCCCCGCGCCGGCCGGCGGGTCTGACACGGGAGCAGGCCGGGGGGCTACCAGTGACACCTGGGCGGGCAACGAGGCCGCCGTGTACGTGCTCGTCGAGCCCATCCCCACCCCCCGGCCCGTCCAGGAGCCCGACCCCGGCCTGCTCGCCCTGGACCCCCGCTACACCGCCGGCCTGCTCGGGGTGGACAACCACGGCCGCGCCGTGGACCTCACCCGCCTCGGACCCCTCGCGGCGGACCAGCTCGACGACCCCGCCCTGGTCGGACTCCGCCGGCAGCACCACCTCCGAACGGCCCACCAGCACGGAGCTGTGGAAAGAACTGACACCCCCAAGATGTCCCGCGGAGCGGGAACCCAAAACGCGCGCGAGCCCGCCTGCTCACGCTGCCACCGCCTACAGGCTGGGCCGCTACGCGGCGGGAACAACGCCACTTCGTGGCAGCACCTACCAGAACCGGCCAAACCGACACCCCGATCCGTCCCACCCGTGGGACCGGCCACTCCCCCACCACCAGACCAGCGGTCTCAGCCGACCGATCCGTGCTCCTGCCGGGGGCAGTGGTCCCGCAACGCCCCCGCCCGGACCCGCCGCGACCGGCTCCGCCTGGTCGACCGGCTCCGCGCGATCGCCCCCGACCTCACCGGCATCGGCAGCGCCCGCCTACTCCGCCACCTGCTCCGGCCCTGGCTCGAAGCCGGCTGGACCATCAACGACGTCTTCCTCGCCATCGAAAACCACCCCACCACCGGACTCCGACCCCACTCCCCCACCCTCACCACCACCGGACCCGGCACCGTCCGCCACCCCGCCGGCTGGCTCCTGGCCCGCATGCGCGACTGGACCCAACCCGACGGCACCCCCACCCCCAGCCACGCCACCCGCACCGCCCACGCGATGGCCGCCCGCACCGCCGCGGAACAACGCCAGCGCCACATCGACAACCAGACCAAAGCCGCCCGCGTCCCCCCCACCCCCGAATGGGCCGCAGCCCGAGCTGCGCTACACCAGCGACGGACCACGTGAACGGCAGCTCGGCTCAGGAAGTCTGGAACAGACAGAGAGCGGAACTAACAGAGGTCGGGCGGTGGGTTGGCATCCGGTGGTCGACTCCCCCGACCACCGGATGCCGAAGTCACCCCTCGACCTGCGGGATCGAAGGCTTGACCCAGATGCGTTCGTTGCGCTCGTCGAGCTGATGACCTGCAGGCCAACGCGGATGACAGGTCTTCTCTGACAGCTGGACTAACAGAGTCCGTGAGGTTGTCCGCCTCGCGGCCAGCCTGCTGGGGCGGCCCGTTACGAACGGCAGGCTCCGGAGGTCGGGAGTCCGGACCTCTGGCACAGCCGTACTACCGGAGGTCCGGAGTCTGTGAGTACGACACTTCGTAGCTACGGCGAGCCTCCCCAGTTCGGCGTCACAGGCCCCGAGTCTGTAAGTCCGGAACCTCGGAACTCGCCGACTCCGGACGTGTAGGTCTGGAGGTTTCGGATGCTGGCTGATCGATCACGGCTCGGTCGTGTCGTCGCAGTCGTCAACGGCAAGGGCGGGGTGGGGAAGACCACGATCACCGCCAACGTGGGGGGACTGCTGGCCGCTGGTGGGTACCGGGTGTTGCTCGTCGACCTGGACCCGCAAGGAAACCTCGGTGAGGAGCTCGGCTACACGGGAACCGACCACGACGACGGCGGTCGCGGCCTGGCGCAAGCGCTTGCGTTCGGTTCGCCCATGAGTCCGGTGCGCGACGTGAGACCCGGACTGGACGTGTTGCCGGGCGGTGCGGACCTCGACATGGCGGCCGCCGGCCTGACGATGAAGTCCCAGAAGGATCCTGACGCGGCCAAGCTGGCACTCGCTGATGGGCTCTCGCCGATCGCGGGGGAGTACGACCTGATCCTCATCGACTGCCCGCCCGGCCAGGAGACCCTGCAGCAGGCCGCTCTCGCCGCAGCCCGCTGGGCGCTCATCCCGGTCAAGACGGATGCGTCGTCTCGTAAGGGCCTCCGTGACGTGGCGCGCCGACTCGACGCTGTCGTGGCCATCAACCCCGAGCTGGACCTGCTGGGCGTCGTGCTGTTCGGAGTCAACCGCTCAGCCCGGCGCGTCAGCGACGCCGCCCGAGCCGCGATCGTCGCTGACGTCGGCGACCCCGGCGTCGTCCTGACCTCGACGATCCGTCATGTCGAAGCCGCCGCCCAGGAGACACGGGAGCGAGGGCTGCTCGTCCACGAGCTCGAGGAGGCCGTCCTGGCCGGTCCCAAGTGGTGGGAACTACGCCGCAACAAGGGCACTGAGCACGACGGGCCCCGCGTGCGCAGCGCGAGCGGCCTCGCGGAAGACTTCCAAGCCCTCGGCGCCGAGATCGTCGCTCGACTGACTGCCAGTGAGACGACAGACGAACCCGCCGACGCGATGGTCGGGAGCCCGGCATGACCGCGCAGCAGCAGGCCACGCCACGGCGAGCCCTCACGGGACTGCCGCCACGACGGACCGTCACCCCCGACCCGGGAGTCGGCCGACTACGCCGCGAACACCGGGCCCCCACCCCGGACCAGCCGGCTCCGGCCACGCCGCCCAAGCTGGCGCCGGACCCCAGTTCGAACTTCGGCGACCAGGCCCTGCCGCCGTACCTGCAGCTGGTCCGGAAGGAAGCCCGGATCCGAGCGGACCAGGCTGACCAGCTCGCAGCGGAAGTCCGACGGCTCAACCAGGCCAGGAAGCATCGGTCCGGTCCAGTGGGGGAGCGGATCACCGATAACACGCTGATCCGCGTCGCCATCGACCTGCTGCTCAGCCGGGTTGACGACCTCGTCGGCAGTGCTGAGACCGAACTCAGGAACTCTGTAAGTCAGTAAGCACCTCGTCGGGCTGTTGAGACCACGAGGAGACGCAGGAACGGAGAGGAAGACAGATGGCTCAGCGTGTGCAGGTTGTGTTGACCGACGATGTCGATGGGGGAGTGGCGGAGGAGACGGTCGCCTTCGGGTTGGACGGGTTCGGCTACGAGATCGATCTGTCGAGGTCGAACGCCGAGAAACTTCGGGACGCGTTGGCCCCGTATGTGGGCGTGGCGCGCCGGTCCGGTGGGCCCAGCGGGCGGGGCCGGTCGGGCGCGGCTGCGGCTCGGGCCCCGTCGCGGTCGGGCGGCGGTGACATTGCAGTGGTCCGGGAGTGGGCGAAGGCGAACGGTCACACGGTCAGTGGGCGTGGCCGGATTTCTGGGCGGGTCCGTGACGCCTACGTCGCGGCCACCAGCTGAGCGGGCCGTGTCCGGTGCTCGGCGCGGGGGACCCGGGCCGTCTCGCTGCGGGCAGCCGGGGTAAGGGGTCGTGGGATGACTGAGCCCCGGCGACATGGCCTGGGCCAGCGGTCCACCGGGGCTTTCACCTCCGACTGTACGCGGGAGGTCGGCCGGTGACCAGGCCACCGCCGGGGCCGCCGCCGGCGGGTCCCTGGGTGCGGGCGTGGCTGGGTGGCCCGCGGCACGACGTGTACCTGGCCGCCGTCGGCGGCGACCAGGATCGGGCGCTCGCGGTGTATGAGTGGAACGCGCAGCTGGGCGCGGCGCTGTTCCGGGACCTGGCGCACGTGGAGGTGGCGCTGCGCAACTCCTACGACGCTGCGCTGTCGGCTCGCTGGGGAGGCCCGGGGCACTGGTCGGCCGCCGGGCCGGTGCTGTTCGCGCCGCTGTACCGCAGGCACGGGTCCGGGCGGGTCGACATCAACAGCAAGCAGCGTGAGGCGCTGGCGCGGGCGGTGGTCAAGGCGGGTGGGCCGGGCGTGCCGCCCGGGAAGGTGATCGCGGAGTTGATGTTCGGGTTCTGGCGGTACCTGAGTTCCGCCGCGCACGAGAAGGCCCTGTGGGTGCCGTACCTGTACCCGGCGTTCCGGTCGGGCACGGACCGCCGCACCGTGGATGCTGCTGTCGGACGCCTGCACGAGGTCCGGAACCGGGTCGCCCACCACGAGCACCTGCTCCGCACGGACGTCGCCGGCCGGTACGCGGACTGCGTGCTGATCACCGAGCTCATCAGCACCGACCTGGCCCGGCACCTGCAGGCGACCACGCACGTCCCGGCCCTGCTGGGAAGCCGCCCCTGAGCCGAGCCGGACCTTCGGAAACGGGCACGGCCTGGCCTGTTCTTCCACTCCCGGCTGTCGGGTCTGCGGCCGCGGCCCGCAACCCCGTCAACCGACAGACCGATAACGGTCCGATGGGCAGCTCACACAACGCAGAGACCTTATACCGCCATGGGGGTATAAGGTCAGCCGTATACCCCTACGATCGGGAGGTGCTGCGTGCGCGTCGCCGTGGCGAACCAGAAGGGCGGAACCGGGAAGACGACCACCGTCGTGAACCTGGCAGCCGCGATCGCCGAGACCGGACTGCGGGTGCTGGTCGTCGACCTCGACGCCCAGGCCAACGCCACCACCTGGCTCGGGGCCGAGCCGGACACGTACGACACCCTGTCGGTGCTGCTGCGTGACGCGGGCATCGACGAGGCCGCCGTGCCCTCCAACGTCCCCGGTGTCGAGGTCGTCCCCGCGACCAGCGAGCTGTCCAGCGTGGAGCGGGCCCTGGCCAGCGACGTCGGGGTCGAGCTGCGGCTGCGCGCGGCGCTGGACCGGGCGACGCCACGCGACGTCGTCCTGATCGACTGCCTGCCAGCCCTGAGCCTGCTCACCGTCGCCGGGATGGCCGCCGCCGACACCGTCCTGGTGCCCGTGCTGCCCGGGGCGCTGGAGCTGGAAGCCGTCGCCCAGCTGCTCGGCACCGTGGAGAAGGTCGCCGAGGCCCTGGCGCCGCACCTCGCGGTCGGGCACCTGCTGGTCTGCGGGGCCGGGACCCGGACCCGGATGGACCGGGACGTCATCGCCACACTCCGGCGACGGTTCCCCCGCGAGACGATGCAGACGGTGATCGGCCGCACCGTCCGGCTCGCCGAGGCGTACGCCCGGCGCCAGCCGATCACCGTGTATGACCCGACCGGGAAGGCGGCCGAGCAGTACCGCGCGGCCGCCGCTGAACTGCTCGCCGCCAGCAGGACCGCCTGATGCCCACCCGTGGGGGACTCGGCGACGTCGACCCGTTCGACCCGCCGCGCCGGCCCCGGATCACGCCCGTCATCCCCACCGCCCACGGCCGCGACGGGATCGACCCGGACGACACCGGGACCGGTGGCACACGCAAGCCCAAGGCGTGGGGCCGCAAACAGCCGCCGGCCAGCAAAACCCAGGTCAGCGTCTACCTGGCCAAGGACCTCGCCGCGGCCAGCCGCGACGCGATCCACGCCCTCAGCGGCATCGACGGGGCCCCGGCCAACCTGTCCGCGCTCTACCAGGCGGGCATCGCCAGCGAGGTCAAGCGGCTGCAGAAGGTCCACAACGGCGGCAAGCCGTTCCCCACCGTCGACCGGAAGCTCAGGGCCGGCCGGCCGAGCTGACCGGGGCAGCCCCGGGGGCTGGTGCGGGTTGGTGGTAGGGGTGGGTGGTCCGGGTCGTTGGTGTCCCCGTCCCCCGCCGTCGCGACGGGACGGCGCCGGCCCCGCCGGGCGCAAGAGTCCGCTGCGCCGCTACGCGCCCCTGCCCCCGACACTCCCGGCGCCGTGGACCCGTCACGCCGAGGGACGGGGACACCAGCTCCACTCCCGCTGTGACCACCCCCACGGTCACCGCCGGCCCGGACGGGCCGGCCACACGCCACAGGCCACACGCCGCGGGGCGCTCCGCCCCCGCACCCCAGGACCTCGGTAACAAGGACACCGGTCACCCGACAGACCAAGCACGTCCGACGGGCCGTTCCCACAGCCCAGAGGCCCATCCCAGCTAGCACCTTATACCCCCATCGACTAGAGTAGGGGTATAAGCATCGACCGAGGAACGGAGACACACCATGAGCACGACAGCTCCCTACGCAGCCGGGGACCGGGTCCGCGCACTGGTCCGCACCGGGCGCGGCACGACGCTCGCCACCGGCACCGTCGCGGACTGTTCGCCGGCCGGCGGGGGCCGATGGGTCGTGCGGGTCCGGGCCGGCGACACCGACCACACGTTCACCGTCGCCGTCGACGGCTCAGACGCCAACGGCTACCTCCAGCGCGCCCCAGGAACCGTTGTCGGCCGCCGCAACTGCTGCACCGCCACCACCAACGAGACGGGGACCTCGTGACCAGCTCCTACGAGCTCGACATGGCCACCGAGGACACCTGGGCGCGGTTCGTGACCGCCGCGGCCGAGTCCATCCACGCGATCGAGGCCACCGCGGTTATCGGAGGACCAGGGGAGCGGACCCGCCCGTGGCAGCGGGGAGCAGGAGCGGAGGTGCCGGCCGGACTGTGGGACGCCCTCGCCGAGGTCGCCACCCGCCGCGGAGTGGTCATCGCGGGGGATCAACGGACCGCCCTGCAGGAAGCGTGCATCGGGCGGGTCGCTGCGGTCGTGCCGGAACGCCCGGACCTTCCACGAACAGCTGATGCGGCAGCGGTCGGACGGCTCGCTGAGCGACTGGTCGCGGTCAGCGTCACCCGGCCCGGCATCGATGTCGGCGCCGGCCAGCGGTTCGGGTTCGCCGCGATGGTCGCCCACACCGCGGGCCGCATCCTGGTCGCCGCGTGCAACGTCCGGACCAACCCCTACCGGGTCATCGAGGGCTGGGACACCGACTGGCGGACCAGGGCCGACGCCGTCGAGCTGCGCGAGGTCGGCAAGGTCGCCCTGCGCCAGGCGCACGCGCTCTACGCAGAGATCACCGATCCGGTCACCGCAGCAGTGTCTCGCCGCTGACCAGCACGAACACTCAACGAAACAGGCGACCTTATACCCCTGGCACCGAGCGGGGGTATAGGGGTGGCGACCGGGACAGGCCCGGCGCCGGTCTGAGGGAGATCGGCGTGGTCAGCTCGTCAGCCAGCCGGAACGTCGCGACCCCGGGACGCGGCGGGTTGACGCATGGGCGGGGGTGGCTGGTGGGTGACGTGACCGACCCGGCCACGCGACGATTCGACGCGCGGCTGCGTGCTGCCCTGGAGGAGGCGGCCGGCTGGTACCGGGTGCGGCTGGTCGCGCTGCGGCCGGTGGCGGTGGTGGGGCTGTTGCGGGACCGGGGGTTGGCGGATCTGGCGGTGGGGACCCCGGCCGGGGTGCGGTGGCGGGTCGGGCACGCCTCCGGCGGGGTGAGCCGGACCGAGCTGGTGGAGCACCTGCGCCGGTGCGGGTTCGGGGCGGAGGAGATGGTCGCCGCCGGGCTCGCCATCCCCGCGCACCAGGGCACCCGCAGCGGGGCCGACCGAGGGCGGTGGGGGAGTGGGGTGGTGGACGTGCTGCGGCACCGGCTGGTGGTGCCGCTGGTCGATGCCGGGGGAGTGGTCGGGTTCACCGCGCGGCGGCTGTCGGATGAGAACCCGGCGGTCCCGAAGTGGGTCAACACCGCGACCACCGTGCTGTATCGGAAGGGTGAGCACCTGCTCGGGCTGGCCCAGCAGGGCGACCAGCTCGCCGCGGGCCGCGGGCAGGTGGTGCTGGTGGAGGGCGCGGTGGACGCGATCGCGGTGAACCTGGCCGGGCACATCGGTCTGGCCGCCGGCGGCACCCAGCTCACCGCGGCGCATGCAGCCCAGCTGCGGGACGCGGCGGCCGCCACGGGAGGGCCGCTGCTGATGGCCTACGACGGGGACCAGCCGGGCCGGGAGGCGACGCTGCGCGCCGCGGACCTGCTCGGCGGCGTCGACGCGCACGCGGTGCGGCTGCCCGACGGTCAGGACCCGGCTGATGTCCTGGTCGCCGTCGGCGCCCGGGGGTTGCGCCGCGCGCTGGGGGTGACGGTCCCGTTGGTGGACGCCGCCGTCACCGCGCGGCTGGACCGGTGGACGGCGCACGCCGGGAACCCGGTCGCCCTGGTCGACGCGGTCCGCGACATCGCCGGGCTCGTGGCGGTTGCCCCGGCCCCGGCCCGGGCGCGGCTGGTCGGCCTGGTCGCCGATCGGCTAGGGCTGCCGGCGGACCTGGTCACCGCGACCCTGCTCGACGCCACCGCGCCCGGCTAGCGTCAACCTCCTGCTACCCACCATCGACGCGCCCGGTCACCGGCGAGATCTGATCCGACGGTCTCAGCGTGCGGTGGCTGTTCGTACGTCGGCGACCAGCTCGGCGGCGCGTTCGACGGCTGAGGTGAGCCGGTCCGGTGCGAGCCCGGTCAGGACGTTGTCCGCCAGCTGTAGGAAGTTCGGCGGCGCACCGGGCTGGCGGGCGGCCTCGGCGATCAGGCCCTTGTCGTTGGTCACCCAGCGGCCCGCCCGGGCACACACCGCGTGGGCGCAGAGTCCGAGGACGCGGTGCAGCGTGCCGGCGACGAACGCGATGTCTCCTCGCACCGCCGGCTTAGGTAGTGCACCGAGCACGAAGTCCGCTACGGCGAGCTCTGCGATGAAGGCCTCGGTGAGGGTGGCGGGGTAGGGATCGAGACCCGCGCGGGCGTCCGCCAGCAACCCGTCCGGGTCGGCGAGAGGAACGCCGAGGGCGACCTCGGCCGCGTAGGCGACGCTGGGGACACCGAGCGGGTGCCCGGTCTGGTGGGTCCAGGTGAGCCGACCCGCCCTGGCGTCCGCGACCGAGTCCGCGACCCGGGACACGTCGCGGTAGAGCCAGCCGACTGGACTGTCCTCGATGCTCAGCCAGCCGCCGCCGTCCACGACCGGACCCCACTGACCACGTTCGGTCAGCTGTGCGGTCGGACCACCGACCTGATGGGCCAGCACCCGCAGCTCGTCGAGGTCGGTGTCGCTGTCCAGGTAGAGCCCGAGGTCGGTGTCGGAGTCCGGCCCGGCGGTCCCGCGAGCGCGGCTGCCGCCCAACGCGACCGCCCGGACCCCGTGCACTCGGACCAGCCGGTCAGCCAACGTCTGCAGCGCCACTCTCGAAGGACTCATCAGGACAGCAGCTTCCCAGAAGAGGGCCCGGTCGGCCCGGACTTTCCCGGGCAAAGAGCAGCGCACACGCCGGGAGCTGGCCGGCCCTCCGGGGGCCGGTGCCGACCTGCGGTCGGTGCTGCCGCGCTGGGGTTGGGGTGGGGCGGCTGGGTGCTCCGAGCCTGGCAGGGCGGGGGCCCCGACCCGTCAAGGCCGCTGTCGCGCCGCTGCGCGGTCGGCTGCGCCGAGCCCTGACCGGCCACCCTCGCCCTGCCCGACCCGGGACTGCACCCGCCGCACTCCGCGGCGGCAGTCCCCGGGAGCCCGCGATGGATCTGCCCTCGTTCACCGACCTCGACGACGACCTGTTCCCCTCCTGCACGGCCGAGACGGTCGGTGCACTGCACACCGACGAGTACCGGGTCCTCTGGGTCTGTGACCTGCTCGAGGGGCTCGGGGTCGTCTGGGTCTCCCTCGGACCGGACACCGGCCCGGCACCGGGACTCCGGTGACCCCGGTGGTCGCCGGCCGGCCGCCAGCCACGAGGCCGGCCGGTACCTCGGTCCACTCCCGAGCAGCGTTGTCTGGCTGGGGTCTGGGGATGGCGGCCACCGCACGCCGACCCCGGCGGCCGGGTGTGCACGGCAACGGCCAGCAGGGACACCGGCGCACCTACCGTCCGACCGTGGACACCCCGGACACCCCACCCATCTCGTCGCCGCCCGGGCCCCGGTTCCTCACCCTGAACCAGGTCGGCGAGGAACTGCAGGTCACCCGCTCCCAGGTCTACGCACTCGTCCGCGACAAGTCCCTGGCCGCGGTGAAGATCGGCGGCCCCGGGCAGTGGCGCGTCGAACGCTGCCGGCTCGAGGAGTACATCGCCGAGCTGTACCGCGACGCCGAGTGGTACGGCTCCAATGACTTGGCGCCGTCCGGCCGCGAGACCATCGAGGTCGACCAACCCACGGACTAACGGCTGGTGGAGCTCTCTCTTACTTAGCCTTCGTCTTCAGCCGGTGATGGCTTTCACTCGCCGACCAATTTCCGCCCGGAGACGGGACCGGCAGAGGTCCACATCCTTGAGGAGGTCCCCCTCCCAGAAACGAACCATTGTCCATCCAGCCGCTGCGGCGTAACCGTTGATGGCTCTATCGTTGGCGCGATTGGCGCGCACGAGCGTGTCGTTTTGATCGGCGCGGTGACGCCCGTGCCAGTAGTCACCGTCTGCTTGCAGGATGATCTTCAGCGCGGGAATCGCGGCGTCGACAGTCCAACGACCGAAGAGCAAGTGTTGAGATGACCAGCTGTCTGGCGTCAGAACTTCGTTCAGAAGTCCGTATAGGACCTCTTCGCATCGGGTGGTCGGTCGCGTTGACAAAAAGTTGCGTTGCATTGATCGTGTGCGCTCAGCGACGAGCGGGTCCTGACGCCAGGCCTCCACCCAACATGCGCGTGAGCAGTACAGGCGGGTTACCGCAACACTGACTGGCGCGTCTACCACCGTATTGCATTGTCTGCATGTGTAGGTGGTGCGGTTGCGTCGCGTGAGCCCTCGGCACTCTTTCGAACAGTGGACGTCCGTTCGGTTGGCGAGTTCCGCTTTCATCCGCCACACCATCTTGCCGCAAATCACACACGGCACCTCGGCGCCGCTGCGCCGACAGGTATTCGAGCAGAAGCGGGCCCATCCCTTAGCGACGTCGCTCTGGGATGCGGTAAAGGTGGATCCGCACCGTTCGCAGATACGTGTAACCGGGCCCGGGAATGCGCATGACCGTGAACAGTAGTGACCCTTACCTTGAGCAACGCTGTAAGCGGAAGCAGTGAACGCGAGCCCGCACCGGAGACAGTTCCGGCCCACTCTCGTCCGTCGCCCCAGACCAGAGCAAGTCTTTGAGCAGTAAATCGACGTTGGGGTGAGTGGCCGGTACACGACGTGACACGTTGCGCACTTTCGCTGCGTCGACTCACTCACTGGGCATCAGAGGCCGAGGGTGAGAAAATGCCGTGTGCACCAAAGCAGTGTCGCGTGCGCCGAGCCCGTGCAGGGCGCTGGGTCCTGCTTGTGTGGATGGTCGCCTTGTCGGGGAGTGGCGCGCGTGGTGAGCCCAACAGCGTCTGTACCGGATCACCGCCGGTCTGACGCTGGTAGAGGTAAGCGCCAGTGGTCGGTCAGGTCCTTCGAGCAGTGACGATCAACTCGGGGCTGGCCGATGTGACGGGAGTGCCGTCCCAGCCTCCGAGGACCTGCTCGACGACGAAACCCGCATCGGCCAGGGAGGCGCGCAACGACGGCTCGTCGGGGAACCTGAGGATGTCGGTACCCACGGTCGCGTGCCCCGTCCGGAGGTTCGTGGTGGTCGTCGCGTAGGTGACGAGCGGCAGGTCGACGCGCAGGGTGTCATGCCAGAACTCGACCTGCTCCTCAGCGGTATCGATCACACGCAGAGTGTCCTGACGGGTCCACGCCTCCCATGCCCGGGCACCGGGGTTGCGCGTCTCGAAGGCGAACAATCCCTGAGGGGCCAGGCCGCGTTTGATGTCGCCTAGGGCGGCTCGCCAGGCGTCATCTGTTGTGAAGACCTGGGCAGTATGTCCTGACATCGTGACTAGGTCAGCCCATCTGGTGGGAATGACCTCCGCGCCACCGTCCCGCCAGGACACGAGGTCGGTGCCCGGTCGGCCGCGTGCAACGCGCAGCATCTCGGGGTCGGGGTCGACGGCGATGACCTCGTGACCTGTCCGCGCGAGCATCACGGCCAGGACCCCGATGCCACATCCGAGATCGACGACGCGTCGCACCCCCCGACTTGAGGCGAGACCGGCGTAGAACCGGTAGTCGAGGTCGCTGGGGTTGAGGTCCTCGTACGCGGCCTGGAAGTCGAAAGCCATTGGCTGACTACAGCAGTCCAGTGGAGCCGCGGGCAACCTTGTTCGGACGGCCCGGGACGCTTGAACGCTGACGGGGAAATCGCGAGGAGCCTTGGAGGCCGCGACCGGAGTGTCCTCTTTGGGTTCCCCATTAGGACGCCCCGGCCGCGGCGGCGTCGGCTGCGTCGGCCCTCATCGGAGTGTCCCGGTAGACCCGCCCGCGTGTTTATCCCGGTGATGGGGTGCCAGCTGGGACAGTCGGCGCGTGGGTGAGGGTCTGGTGGTCGGGTACGCGCGGTGCTCCACCGACGAGTAGGACCTGACCGCGCAGCGGGAGGCCCTTGCCCGGCTGGGGGTGCTGCCGGGGCGGGTGCCGTCGATCACGGCCGCACCGCCGGGGCCCAGGAGTCCCACTCGGCCCACCAGCGTTGGTCGGTGTCGAGCAGGTGGGCGACCGCGCGGGCGTCGGCGTGGATCTGCTCGGCCTCGGCTGCGGTGATCCGTCCGGTGGCGATCCACGCAGCGGGGTCGTCGCGGTCTTTCCACTGCCACGGAGAGCCGTCGGCCGGCACGACGATGTCGATGCCGTGGTCATCGGTGTCGTACGAACCGCCGCCGGTGTCGTCGGGGTGCCGGACGATCGGGGTCTCGAAGTTGACGTACCAGTGGGTGAACACCCCGTCGGTGAAGAAGCGCCAGACGCTGTAGGGGTCGCCGTCGCGGTGCAGCTGCAGCACGGAGGTCGATCCCCAGGCGCTCTGCTGGCTCCACGGGTGTGGGCCGAAGGGGTGAGGCGGAAACGTGAACGGAGAGCCCGGCTCGAGCAGCACGGCGAGGACCCCGGACCGATCGCCGACGACCGTGACCGGATGCGTCAGCCACAGCCGGCCGTGGAGCACCTCGTGACGCTGGACCACCCGCCCGGGATCGAACAGGTCGGTGCTCACGTCGCGGGCCCGTCGACTCGCCGGCGGAGTGTCGCCTCAAGGTCGTCCATCGAGGTGGTGAACGCGGCGGGGAGGTCGACGTCGTAGGCATCGGACAGGACGAGCACGCACCACAGGCAGTCGGCGAGCTCGTGTGCGAGTGCAGCGCTCGGGTCCTCGCCGACGGTACGGACACCCTCGCGGGCCAGAGCGATTCTGGCCAGATCGCCGACGTCGGTAACGAACCCGAGCAGCAGCTCCTCCCGCGTCCAGCTGCGGCCCCAGGTGCGCTGCTCCACCTGGCTGTAGAGCGTCCGGACGGTCAGGGCACGCCGGCGCAGCTCATCGAGGGGGTCAGTCGTCATTAGGTCCTCCGGGTCGGGAGTCGAGCAGCAACCCAGCGCTGCCGTCCGGCACGCCACCGTGGCGGAGCGCACGGGAGGGGTTCACCTGCAGAGGAACACCCCGACCTGGTTGGTCATCCGCCAGGCTCCGGTGCGGCGGATCTCTTCCTCGACGCGGGCTCGGGCGGCGCCGAGGAAGGCGTCCCAGTGCAGTCCAGCGGGGAGCGCGCCTGCGTCGAAGCCGCGCATGCTGTCGACGTAGGCGACCACCGGCCCGGCCTCCGGCACGGTCGTCTCCCGGACGTGCTCGGTCAGTTTCACGTCGGCGAAGGCGGAGCGGAGGACCGCGGCGTCGGCCGGGCCGGTCCCGAAGCGCTCGTCACCGGCGGGCGGCGCGACGTTCTGTCCGGTCAGGTCGGCGATCGCCTGGGTCCACAGCGCGTCCAGTTCGCGCTTGTCGCCGTGGGCGTTGGTGGTGACGACCAGCGTCCCGCCGGGGCGCAGCACCCGTCGCAGCTCTCGGGCCGCCCCCGCGATGTCGGGCACGTGGTAGAGCACGTGCATCGCCAGTGCGCCGTCGACGCAGCTGTTGGCGAGCGGCAGTGCCTGGAGGTCGCCGGCAACTTCGGGGGACATGCCGACGGACAGGTCCAGCGCGATGACGCGGAGGTCGGGGCGGTCGCGGCGCAGCCGGACGGTGTTCGTACCGGTGCCGCATCCGGCGTCGAGCACGACCCCGGTCACGTCGGTCAATGCCTCGACGGCCAGTCCGGGCAGGTCGAGGCGGTCGCGCTGCCACGCGTAGATGCCGATCCGGGCTGCTAGCGGCGTAGGCGGAGCCCCGCTGCGCCGTGCTGTCGACAAAGGCGCCGTTACCCCCCGGACCTGCCCTGGTTGAGGGATTCAGTGCCACGATTGAAAACTACCCTGGCTCAGCGTCCAGCAGGCGACGGGAGCAGACCACAGCTGTAGGGCTCGATGTCCCGATGGGCCCTGGCACAGGGACTCTTGCAGTCGGTGATGACACCGCCACCTGACGCATGCCAGGCAGATGATCAGGGTCAAGGAACGAGCCCGGTCGGCGTGCCGGAGAAGCGCCTGACGTCGCCGCGCCTCGTATCGAACCGATCGGTTTCGGGACGAGGGCAGGCGCCACAAGGCCGCTCGTGCCGGAACCTCGGTGGGTGCAAGCGGGCGCCGTCGTCGACGTGTGCACCGGTCAGTGCCTGCGCGGCGGCGGCGCTGACAGCGAGGGCTGCCCCGGTGCAGCCGAAGACTTCATCGTCGGTCGCGGGTGGGTCAGTGGTCCAGGTGTAGGTCAGTCCGCAGCAGCCGGTCGGGGCAAGGTCGACCCGGACTGTGCCTCCGACGGTTTCGAGCTGTCGAACGGCCGCGGGGGTCACCGTGAACGGTGGCAGTGCGGTGTGGTTGCTCATGGCGCTGGCGTATCAGCGAGCTCCGACAGGACCCCCGAAGGGGCCGCCTCGTTTCGGAAGTGACCGGCTTGCAACAGGCCATCATCCGCGAAGGACAGCGCGGGTCCGCGCCTCCGACCTGATGGCGGTTGCGGTCTGCTCTGGGGTCAGGTTGGAGGTGTCGAACCACCACCCCACCGATGTCAGCTCGACAGCCATCTGGTGGCGGAGCGCAGTGAACGTGCTGCCGACCTGCTCGCTCCTCGGGCGGGCGGCGTTGCGGGCAGCGGCCACCTGCAGGGTCGGGGCCAGGGTCACGAAGAGTACCGGTCTCGGCCTCAGCAACTCGACCATGAGGTCCAGAACCTGCCGGTTCGGAACCACGTGGTCGAGCACCGGGTAGAAGCCGAACGCGGCGAAGTTGTTGGCCAGGCTGCAGATGTTGTGGGCTCGTAGCAGCAGTTGGCGTTCGGCCTCTGCTCTCGGTTCGCTGACCGGTCCTACCGCACCGGAGGCGACCATCAGGCTGACCTCGTCACCCCCGACGTGCGCGGACCGCGGAAGTGCGCCGGCCAACAGCCGCGCCACTGTGGTCTTCCCAGCGCCCGGTGTGCCCGAGAGGATCAGACACCCCGCGGCGGTTGCAGTGGACACCTGGACATCGTCACCGATGAACGGGTTCGGTTCAGTCGGTGTCGCTAGGTGTTGCATGTCATGAGGTTGTGACCAGCGGGTTCGGGGGCGGGGCGGGGTGAACGGGGACGGGTCTCCCCGGTTGGGTGTGGAGCTACCA
>JAABUQ010006518.1_pt1 | contig 17620 bp, 13 predicted proteins | sample 5560001 | NCBI WGS metagenome assembly JAABUQ01 (sample SAMN10711888, study PRJNA513371) | rock metagenome | isolation source: Antarctica rocks | place: Antarctica: Victoria Land, Finger Mt nord | collected 2015-12-18
GCTCCAGCGCCTCCGCGCCGAGCCGGGCCACCATCGGCGTGTTCACCGTGCCGACGATGAGGCAATTGGCGCGGATGCCGCGTTCCGCGAAGTCGGCCGCGATCGAGAGGGTCAGGCCGTGCATCCCGGCCTTCGACGCCGCGTAGGCGACGGCGCCGGCGCTGCCCGACATGCCCATCGCGCCGACCGAGGAGGAGACGTTGACGATCGACCCGCCGCCGCCCTCCAGCATGCGCGGGATGGCGGCGCGGCAGCACAGCAGCGCGGAGGTGAGGTTGGCGTTGAGCAGATGGTTCCAGTCGGCGAGGTCGACGGTGGCCGCCGTGCCGCCGCGCCCACCGACGCCGACGTTGTTGTGCAGGATGTCGAGCCGCCCGTAGCGCTCGACGGCGAACGCGGCCATCGCCCCGGCCGCCTCCGGCTGCGTGACGTCGGCCGCGAACGCGACCGACTCGCCGCCCTCGTCCCGGATTCGGGCCGCCAGCGCGTCGCCACGTTCGAGGCTGCGGTTCACCAGAACGACCCGCGCGCCCTCGCGAGCGAACAGGATCGCTGTCGCGGCGCCGTTGCCGACCCCCTCGCCGCGCGACGCCGCGCCGGTCACGATGGCGACCTTGCCTGCCAGACGTGGCATGGCGTGCTCCTTCCGAACCGGGCCAGCTTACGCGAACAATCGCCTCACGTCAGGCATGCTCGATGGCGGTGCAACCTCGCATGTGGCGCGGGGCGGGGCATCTGTGGTCCAGTCTCCTGCAGAGGAGACGTCGATGAAAAACCGCCTGAAGGCGCCTGCCGGCGCGATCGCGCCGGCGCGCGCCCTTGCCGCGTCGCCCGCGCGGGAACGGCCGGTGCAGCAATTGCTGCTGGCCGGGTGTCCCGATTTCTGGCGGCTGTGGTCGGTCGGCCTGGTGGTCTTCACCGTGCGGTGGTTGGAGACCGTCGCGGTGGGTGTTTTCGTTTACCAGCACAGCCGGTCCGCCTTTCTCGTTGCCATGATAACCATGCTGCGACTGCTGCCGATGGGACTGTGCGGCGCCTTCATCGGCGTCTGGGCTGAGAAGATCGAGCGGCGCATCACCCTAATCGTGGTCGTCATGCTGATGCTGGCGACCTCTACTTCGCTGGCTTTGCTGGCATATGGCGGCTATCTCGCCATCTGGCACCTCGCGGTGGCCAGCTTCCTCAACGGCCTCGGCTGGGCCACCGACAACCCGGTGCGGCGGGTGATGATCGGCGACGTCGTCGGCGGCAGCCGGATGGGCAACGCCATGTCGCTCGATGTGGGGGCCAACAACGCCAGTCGCATGGTGGGGCCGACCATTGGCGGCCTGCTGCTTGCCAGCGTCGGCATCGACGGCGTCTTCATGCTGAGCGTGGCGCTGTACGCCTTCGCGTTGTACGCCGCTTGCCGCGTGCGTTATCGCAACGTGGCCCTGGTCGGATCGGCACCCGCCCTGGCGCGCATCGCCGAGGGACTTCGGCTGGTGCGCAGCGATCGCCGGCTGGTTGGCACGCTGGTGGTCACGATGATCTACAACGTGTTCGGCTGGCCCTTCACGAGCATGATCCCGGTCATCGGCCAGAACCAGCTTGGGCTCGGCGCGGAAGGGATCGGCATCCTGGCCAGCATGGACGGCATCGGCGCGTTCTGCGGCGCCCTGCTGCTGATGCTGTTCCTGCGGCCTGCCTGGTATGCCCGGGCCTATCTCGGCGGCGTGGCGAGCTACATGGTGATGCTGACCGTGTTCGCCCTCGTGCCGTCGCCGGCGATCGCCGGCGGCGCCTTGTTGCTGACCGGGCTCGGGGGGGCGGGATTCAGCACCATGCAAGCCACGCTGGTCTATCTCGCCGCGCCGCCGGAGATGCGCTCGCGCATCCTGGGCGTACTGTCGGTGTGCATCGGCGTGGGACCGATCGGTTTCGTCGCACTCGGGCTGCTGGCCGACGCGATCGGAGCGCAATGGGCCACCACGGCGTCGGGATCGGCCGGCCTGCTGTGCCTGGGGCTGACGCGGCCGTTGTGGCGACACATATAGTCCGGTCCGCCTCGGCATCGCTTGCTCCTTGCGGATTGCACTAGCTTACGCCCGGCATCGAGTACCACTAGGCATGTGCAACGATTTCGGAAACCGCGTTCCCTACTCCGCTTACGTCGAGGAGTTCAGCCATCTTCGCCTGCCGCTGGTGGCCCCGGCGGCGGGTGCCACGCCTAATCTTGAACCGCGCGATGAGATCTGGCCGACCGATACCGCACCGTTGATCCGGCCGGCGGCGGGTGGCGTCGCGCTCGTGCAGGCGCGTTGGGGCTTGGCCCCGGGCCGCCCGAAGGGGCGCGCGGTGATCAACATGCGCGCCGAGGGGCGGAGTTTCGCGCGGGGCCGCTGCCTGGTTCCCGCCTCGCACTATTTCGAGTTCTCCGGCACGAAAAGCCCCAAGACGCGCTGGCGGTTCACGCGCGCCGGCGAGGCGTGGTTCTGCTTCGCGGCGCTCCTCGGACGCGGTGAAGCCGACGCGGAGGCATTCACTCTGCTCACCGTCGATGCCGGTCCGGACACCCGCCCGTATCACGACCGCGAGCCCGTCATCCTCGACCGCGCGGACTGGGCCGGATGGCTCGACGGCTCCCGGGCGGCGGAGACGGTGCTGCGGCCGGCGCGAGCCGGCACCCTGCTCGTCGCCGAGTCGCCGCGCGCGCGTGACGACAGCCTCGTGTGAAGATCGCCACCTTCAACATCAACGACGTCAACCGTCGCTTGCCGAACCTGCTCGCGTGGCTGCGGGCGGCGGCACCCGACGTGGCCTGCCTGCAAGAGCTGAAAGCCACCGACGCCGCGTTTCCCGCCGCGGCGATCCGGGACGCCGGCTACGGCGCGGTCTGGCGGGGACAGAGGAGCTGGAACGGCGTCGCGATCCTCGCGCGCGGGGCCGAGCCGGTCCTGACCCGCCGCCGCCTGCCGGGCGACGCCGCGGATGCGCAAAGCCGCTATATCGAGGCCGCGGTCGGCGGCGTGCTGGTCGCCTGTCTCTACCTGCCGAACGGCAACCCGCAGCCCGGGCCGAAATTCGCCTACAAGCTGGCCTGGTTCGAGCGGCTGATCGCCCACGCCGCCGCGTTGCGGGCCGCCGGACTGCCCGTGGTGCTCGCCGGCGACTACAACGTCGTGCCGACGGAGGCCGACATCTACTCGTCGAAATCGTGGTCGAAGAACGCGCTGCTGCAGCCCGAGAGCCGAGCCGCCTATCGCCGGCTGCTCGACCAGGGCTGGACCGACGCGATCCGTGCCCGCCATCCCATCGAACCCGTCTACACGTTCTGGGACTACATGCGGGACCGGTGGCCGCGCGACGCCGGCATGCGCCTCGACCACATCCTGCTGAGCCCGGCGATCGCGGGGCGGCTCGTCGATGCCGGCGTCGATCGCGACGTGCGCGGCGAAGCCGAAGCCAGCGATCACGCGCCGGCGTGGGTGGTGCTGGATGAGGCTCCCGGACCGGCGCGGCGCACGGTCAGAACAGCGACATCTGCCGCTCCGAAGCGGCCGGCGCGCCGGGAACCTTGAAGCTGGTCGCGTCCAGCCCCTCGCGGCTCTCGTCGAGGCCCCATTCCCGCGCCGCCCGGGTGAACCGCCGAAGCAGCAGATCGGCGTACACGCCGCTGCCGGCGAAACGGTAGTGGAAGCGCGAATCGTTCAGCGAACCCGCGCGCGTCTGCCGGATCAGACTCAATACGTGCTTGGCGCGATCGGGGAAGTGCGTCGTCAGCCACGCGTCGAACATCTCGCGCAACTCGTGCGGCAGGCGCAGCAGCACGTAGCCGGCGTGCTTCGCACCGGCGCGCGAGCAGGCTTCGAGTATCTTCTCCATCTCGCAGTCGTTCAGCCCCGGGATCATCGGCGCGGCGAGTACGCCGACCGGCACGCCGGCGCGCGCCAGTTCCGCGATCGCCTGCAGTCGCCGCGTCGGGGTCGCGGCGCGCGGCTCCATCCGGCGCGCGAGCCCGGCGTCGAGCGTGGTGACGGAGACGTAGACCCGAACCAGGCGTCGTTCCGCCAGGCGCTTGAGGATGTCGAGGTCACGCAGCACGCCGGCCGATTTGGTGACGATGCCGACGGGGTGGTTGAACCGATCGAGCACGTCGAGGACCGAGCGGGTGAGCTTCAGGGTGCGCTCGACCGGCTGATAGGGATCGGTGTTGGAGCCGAGTGCGAGGGTGCGCGCCACGTAGCCGGGCTTGCGCAACGCCGCCTCGAGCAACTCGGCGATGTCGGGCTTGAAGATCAGCTTGGTCTCGAAATCCAGCCCGGGCGAGTAGCCGAGATAGGCGTGCGTCGGACGCGCGTAGCAGTAGATGCAGCCGTGCTCGCAACCGCGATACGGGTTCACCGCGCGATCGAAACCGATATCGGGGCTGCTGTTCCAGCTGATCGCGGAACGCGAGGCGTCCCGCGTCAAGGTCGTCGGCAGCGGCGGCAGGTCACCGAACTCGGCGGTCAGCGTCTCCCACCCGTCATCGAACGGCGCGGCGTGCTGGCTGTCGAACCGCACGGCCGGGTTGCCGGTGGCGCCGCGCCCCTTGCGCGCCAACGACGGCGCCAGGGGCACCGGCGCAGGTTCGGGATCGCCTGCCATGTCGAGCGCGGCAAGCGCTTCCCGGTCTTGGCCGTCCGGCGCCTCAAGGACTGTTTCGGCAGGGCGCCGCATCCTTGTGTTCCCTTTCCGTTCGGAAAGATACTTGCAGGCGAGCCGTTCAAGGTCAAGAACATATAGAGAACAAAACGGCCATGCCGCTTGGAACCAATCCGGAGGCTCGTACGAGCATTCCGAGGCCATCTTTTATGAGTGCTTTATCTCCCGCCCCCGGACTCCGCATCGCGGTTTGATGCCGAGCGACCCTAGTCAGGCGCTCCCCGACTAGAAGGGCTGATCCTTTGCTCGACCTGCTCGTTCCCGTCCTCGGCACCGCCGGCATCGCCCTGATGGCCGGCTATGCCGCGCTGTGCGACCGCATCTAGCGCCATGCTCGATCTTGCCCTGGGCGGCGCCGTCTCGCTCGGCCTGCTGATCTATCTCGTCTGGGCGCTGGTGCGCCCGGAAGACTTCTGAGGCGGCACCATGACCCTGAACGGCTGGCTGCAGATCAGCCTGATCCTGGCGCTCGTCTTCCTGGCCGCCGTGCCGCTCGGGCGCTATATCGCGGCGGTGCTCGCCGGGCGGATGGCGTGGCTCGCCCCGGTCGAGCGCGGCTTTTACGCGCTCGCGGGCGTGGACCCGGCGCGCGGCATGGGGTGGAAGCGCTACGCCTTCGCGCTCGTCGCGTTGAACGCGGCGCATTTCCTGGTGCTCTACTTGGTGTTGCGGCTGCAGGGGTACTTGCCGCTGAACCCGCAAGGCTTGGCGGGCATGTCGCCGCGGCTCGCCTTCAATACGGCCATGAGCTTCGTGACCAACACCAACTGGCAAGCCTACGCGGGCGAGCAGGCGCTCTCCTACGGCAGCCAGATGTGGGGGCTGACGGTGCACAACTTCCTGTCGGCGGCGACCGGCATCGCCGCCGCAGCCGCCGTGGCCCGCGCGTTCGCCGCCGGCGGGGTGAAGGAGCTCGGCAACTTCTGGGCGGACCTGACACGGATCACGCTCTACGTGCTGCTGCCGCTGGTCTGCGTCTACGCGGTGTTTCTCATCGCCTGCGGGTTGCCGCAGACGCTGGGCGCGTCCGTCGAGGCCACGACGCTGGAAGGCGCCAGGCAGCTCATCGCGCGCGGCCCGGTTGCCTTGCAGGAGGCGATCAAGCTGATCGGCACCAACGGCGGCGGCTTCTTCAACGCCAACTCGGCACACCCGTTCGAGAACCCGTCGGCGCTCTCCGACCTGGTCGAGACCTGGTCGGAGATCGTCATCCCCTTCGCGCTCGCGGTCACCTTCGGCGTCATCGTCAAGGACCGCAGGCAGGGCTTCGCCCTGTTCTGGGTCATGGCGACGATCATGGTGACCTGCGTGGTCCTGACATACTGGGCGGAGGCGGCCGGCAACCCGCTGCTCAACGCCGCCGGCGTGGACCCGAGCCTGGGCAACATGGAGGGCAAGGAGGTCCGGTTCGGCACGGCGCTATCTTCGCTGTTCGCCGTGACCACGACCGCGACATCGGACGGCGCCGTCATTGCCATGCACGACAGCTTCACGCCGCTCGGCGGCATGGTGCCGATGTTCCTGATCCAGCTCGGCGAAGTGGTGCCGGGCGGCGTCGGCTCGGGCCTCTACGGCATCCTGGTGTTCGCGCTGCTGGCGGTGTTCGTCGCCGGGCTGATGGTGGGCAGGACGCCCGAGTATCTCGGCAAGAAGGTGCAGGCGCGCGAGGTCAAGCTCGCCATGCTTGCCGTGCTGATCCTGCCGTTCTGCATCCTGGTCGGCACGGCCGGCTCGCTCAATACCGCGAGCGGCGCGGGATCGCTCGCCAACGCCGGGCCGCATGGGCTGTCGGAGATGCTGTACGCCTGGACGTCGGCGACCGGCAACAACGGCAGCGCGTTCGCCGGGCTGTCGGCCGACACGCCGCTGCTCGACTACGGGCTGGGCGCCGCCATGCTGCTCGGGCGGTTCGCGTTCATGATCCCCGTACTGGCCATCGCCGGGTCGCTCGCGGCCAAGCCGAAGCTGCCGGCGAGCGCGGGCACGTTTCCGACACACGGGCCGTTGTTCATCGGCCTCCTGGTCGGCGTGATCCTGATCCTGGGCGGGCTGCAATACCTGCCGTCGCTGGCGCTCGGGCCGGTTGCCGAGCAGGTGACCATGCTCGCCGGCAAACTCTACTAGGACCCCTGCAATGGCCGCCAACGCCGACGCCATCTCACTCTTCGACGGCCGCATTCTCGGCCGCGCCGCGGGGCACGCGGTTCGCAAGCTCAGCCCGGCGACGCTGATGCGCAACCCGGTAATCTTCGTCACCGAGATCGTCGCCGCCCTGGTCACGGTTCTCGGCGCGCGCGACCTGGCCGCGGGCCGGCCCTGGCACTTCGCGCTGGCCATCGCCGCCTGGCTCTGGCTCACCGTGCTGTTCGCCACCTTCGCCGAGGCGGTGGCCGAGGGGCGGGGCCGGGCGCGCGCCGAAAGCCTGCGCCGGGCGCGCAGCGACGCCGTCGCCCGGCGCCTGGTCGGCAGCGATCGCGCCCGCACCGAGCAGGTAGCGGCGGCGGAGCTGCGCGTCGGCAACCTCGTGCTGGTGGAGGCAGGCGATCTCATCCCCAGCGACGGCGAGGTGGCCGAGGGGGTGGCCAGCGTGAACGAGAGCGCGGTGACCGGCGAGAGCGCCCCCGTGATCCGCGAGGCGGGCGGCGACCGCTCGGCGGTGACGGGCGGCACGCAGGTGGTCTCGGACTGGCTCGTGGTCCGCATCACGGCGGCGCCGGGCAGCACCTTCCTCGACCGCATGATCGCCCTCGTCGAGGGGGCGTCGCGCCGCAAGACGCCGAACGAGATCGCGCTCGACATCCTGTTGGCGGGACTGACCATCATCTTCCTGATCGCGGTCGTGACCCTCGTGGGCCTCGCCCGCTACAGCGGCACGCTGCTGGGCGTGCCCGTGCTCGCGGCGCTGCTGGTCACGCTGATCCCGACCACGATCGGCGGCCTGCTGTCGGCCATCGGCATCGCCGGCATGGATCGGCTGGTGCGCTTCAACGTGGTCGCCACCTCGGGCCGCGCCGTCGAGGCGGCCGGCGACGTGGACACCCTGCTGCTCGACAAGACCGGCACGATCACCTTCGGCAATCGCGCCTGCTCGGCGCTCTACCCGGTGCCGGGCGTTCCGGAGCGCGAGTTGGCCGAGGCCGCCGCGCTGTCCAGCCTGGGCGACGAGACGCCGGAGGGCCGCTCCATCCTCGCCTTCGCGCGCGACCGCTTCGGGATCACGGCCGCACTCCCGCCCGGCGCGGATGTCGTGCCGTTCAGCGCCAACACGCGGCTCTCCGGCCTGGACGCGGGCGGGCGGGCCTGGCGCAAGGGTGCGGTGGACAGCGTGGTGCGGGAGGCGTGCGGTCAGGCGCCCGCGACGCTGACGGCGGCGGTGGACCGCATCGCGCGCGCCGGCAGCACGCCGCTCGCCGTCAGCCTCGACGGCCGGCTGCTGGGCGCGGTCGAGCTCAAGGACATCGTCAAGCCCGGCATCCGCGAGCGCTTCGACGCGCTCCGCCGCATGGGCATCCGCACCGTCATGGTCACCGGCGACAACCGGGTGACGGCGGCGGCTATCGCGACCGAGAGCGGCGTCGACGATTTCATCGCCGAGGCGAAGCCGCAGGACAAGCTGGACTACATCCGCCGCGTGCAGGCGGAGGGTCGGCTGGTCGCCATGTGCGGCGACGGCACCAACGACGCCCCGGCGCTCGCCCAGGCCGACGTGGGGGTGGCGATGCAGACCGGCACGCAGGCCGCGCGCGAGGCCGGCAACATGGTGGACCTCGACAGCGACCCCACCAAGCTCATCGAGGTGGTCGAGATCGGCAAGCAGCTGCTCATCACGCGCGGCTCGCTCACCACGTTCAGCATCGCCAACGACGTGAGCAAGTATTTCGCCATCCTGCCCGCGATCTTCGTCGCCACCTACCCCGAGCTTGGCGCGCTCAACGTCATGCGGCTGGCCACGCCGCAGAGCGCGATCCTCTCCGCCGTGATCTTCAACGCGCTGATTATCGTCGCCCTCGTCCCCTTGGCGCTGCGCGGCGTGCGCTACACCCCCGTGGGCGCCGCGGCGCTGCTGCGGCGCAACCTGCTGGTCTACGGGCTTGGCGGCCTGGTCGCGCCGTTCGTCGGCATCAAGCTCATCGACCTGTTGCTCAACGCCCTGAGGCTTGCCTGAGCCATGACCTATCTCCGCCCCGCCCTCGTCCTCGTTCTCCTGTTCACGCTGCTCACCGGGATCGCGCTGCCGCTCGCCTTCACCGGCGCGGCAACCGCGCTCGTGCCCGGCCGGGCGAACGGCTCGCTCGTCGAGCGCGACGGCAAGGTGGTCGGCTCCGCGCTGATCGGGCAGGCCTTCACGTCGGCGCGCTACTTTCACGGCCGCCCGAGCGCCACCACGGACACCGACCCGAACGACTCCAGCAAGACCGTGCCCGCGCCCTACAATGCGTCCGGCTCGGGCGCCTCCAACCTCGGGCCGACCAGCAAGGCGCTGCTCGACCGCATGACGGCCGATGTGGCGGCGAACCGCCCCGCGCCGGTGCCCGGCGACATGGTGACGACCTCGGCGAGCGGCCTTGACCCCGACATCTCGCCCGCGAACGCCGCCCGCCAAGTCGCGCGCGTGGCCGCCGCGCGCGGGCTGCCCGAGGCGAGGGTTGGTGCCCTGCTCGCCGCCCACACGAAGGGACGACTTCTTGGTTTCCTCGGCGAACCGCGCGTGAACGTGCTCGCGCTGAACCTGGCCCTGGACGCTGCCCCGGAGGCGTCGAACTCGCGCTAAGCTCGCTCGGTCATGCCGCCCGAGGAAGGCCGCCCCGATCCCGATGCCCTGCTCGCCGCCTTGGCGGCGGAGGAGCCGCGCTGCGGCCGGCTCAAGCTGTTCCTCGGCGCCGCCCCCGGGGTCGGCAAGACCTGGGAGATGCTGGCGCAGGCCCGCCGCCAGCGGGCCGAGGGGCAGGACGTGCTGGCCGGCGTGATCGAGACCCACGGCCGGGCGGAGACCGAGGCGCAGCTCGGCGACTTGCCGGTCTTGCCCCGCATCACCCTCCCCTACCGCGGCCAGACCCTGGAGGAGTTCGACCTGGAGGCGGCGCTCGCCCGCAGGCCCGGCCTGCTGCTGGTGGATGAGCTGGCGCACACCAACGCGCCCGGGAGCCGTCACGCCAAGCGCTGGGAGGACGTGGCCGAGCTGCTGGAAGCCGGCATCCCCGTATGGGCCACGCTCAACGTGCAGCACCTGGAAAGCCTCAACGACGACGTGGCCCGCATCACCGGTGTCCGGCCGGCCGAGACCCTGCCGGACCGCGTGCTGGAGATGGCCGACGAGATCGAGTTGATCGACGTGCCGCCCGCCGCGCTGCGCCAACGGCTGCGGGACGGCAAGATCTACCGCGCCGACAATGCCCGGCGCGCGCTCGACGGCTTCTTCAAGGAGGGCAACCTCGCCGCGCTGCGCGAGATCGCGCTCCGCCGGGCGGCGGCGCACGTGGACGGCGACGTGCAGGACTGGCGGCGGCGCACCGGCGTGGCCGGCCCTTGGCCCGCGGCCGAGCGCGTGCTGGCGCTGGTGGGGCCGGACGCGGCCGCCGTGGCGGTCGTGCGCCAGGCCAAGCGCCTCGCCGACGCGTTGCACGCGCCCTGGGTCGCGCTGCATGTCGAACGCGCGGGCAAGGACGCGGAGTCGGCGCTGGCGGCCCGCGCCCCGCTGGCACTGGCGGCGCAGCTCGGCGCCGACGTCGAGGTGCGCGTGCCGACGAGCGGCGACCTGCTGACGACGCTGCTCGAGGTAGCCGGGGCACGGAACGCCACGCACCTGGTCATCGGGCGCGCGCCAGCGCCGCTGTGGCGCAAGCTGTCGGGGCGCACGCTCGGCTACCAACTCCTGCAGCGCGCGCCGGACTTCACGCTGCACGTCGTGCCGGCGCCGGGCGACATGGTTGTCCGCCGCCGCCCGCGAGCCGGCGAACGACAGGGGTGGCTGCCCTGGGCGGCCACGGTCGCGCTGGTCGTCGCCGTGACGGGCGCGGGCGTGGCGCTGCGGACCGTGCTGCCGACCGAGGCGGCGGACATGATCTATCTCGGCGCCGTCGTCGCGTCCGCGGCGATCTGGGGTCTGTGGCCGGCGCTGCTCGCGGCCGCGCTCGGCCTCCTCGCGTGGGATTTCTTCTTTATCCCGCCGCTCTACGCGGTGACCATTGAAAGCCCGCGCGACCTCGTCACCGCGACCGTGTTCGCCGCCGTGGCCGTGCTGACCGGTGGCCTCGCCGGGCGGGTGCGGGCCGAGGCACGGGCGGCGGGCGCCCGCATCGAGGGGCTGCGCCGCATCGGCGCCTTCAGCCGTCGCCTCGGCGAGCCGACCACGGAAGCCGACCTGCTGGCCGAGATCGCGCGCCAGGCCGCCGCGCTCGCAAGGTGCGCAGTGGTGCTGACGGACCAGGGCGAGGGCCTCGGCGTGCGCGCCGCAGAGCCGCCGGGCGCAATGCTGGACGAGGGTGCCTGGGCCGCCGCGCGCTGGGCGTCGGCGCGCGGCGAGGCGGCCGGGCGCGGCACGGCCACGCTGCCCTCGGCAGGCTGGCGCTTCCTGCCGATGCGCACCATTAGGGGAAAGTTGGGCGTGCTGGGCTTGAGCTCGCAGGAAAACCTCGATGAACCGACGCTGCAGGCGTTGGAGGCGCTGGCCGATCAGGCCGCGGTCGCGCTTGAGCGGGTGCGGCTCGCCGGGGAGGCGGCGCGCGCCGCGGCCATGGAGGAAACGCAGCGGCTGCGCACCGCTCTGCTGGCCTCCCTCGGCCACGACCTGCGCACGCCGCTGGCCGGCATCCAGGGTGCCGCCGGCACGCTGCGCACGGCCTGGGACGGCCTCGCCGCGGAGACGCGGGCGGACCTGCTCGCCAGCATCGAGGACGACGTAGGCCGCATGGCGCGCTTCCTCGCCAACATCGCCGAGTTGACCCGGCTCGAGGGCGGCGAGGTGCGACCCCATCTCGGCCCGGTGCCGGTCGCCGAGGCCGTCGAAGCGGCGATCGCCCGCCTGCCCGGCGCACCGTTCGTCGCCACCGGCCAGCCGGACCCGACGCTGCATGCCCTCGTCGACGCGGTGCTGCTGGAGCAGGCGCTGTTCAACGTGTTGGACAACGCGGTGAAATACGCGCCGCATGGCTCCCTCGTGCGCGTGCGCATCGGCGCGGAGCACGGGGAGGTGTCCGTGGCCGTCACCGACGAGGGGGTGGGAATCCCGCTCGACGATCTGCCGCGCGTGTTCGACAGCTTCTTCCGCGTGCAGCGACGTGACCGCACCGCGCCCGGGACGGGCCTCGGCCTGGCCATCGCGCGCGGGCTCGTGGAAGCCATGAACGGCCGGATCGATGCGCGAAGCCCGCGTCCGGACGCGCCCAGGATCGGATTGCCGGGCACCGTCGTCACCATCCGGGTGCCGCGAGCCGCCGCCGAGCCGCCAGGCGAGGGAGAGCGGGCGTGACCGCCGCGGGCGTGACCGCCGCGGCTGGGGCCGCGCGCGTCCTGGTGGTCGACGACGAGCCGCAGATCCATCGCTTCCTGCGGCCGGCGCTGGAGGCGGCCGGCTACACCGTCGAGCGCGCCGATACCGCCGCCGAGGGCCTGCGTCTCGCCGCGTCGCGCGCGCCCGACGCGGTGCTGCTCGACCTCGGCCTGCCGGACCTCGACGGCCAGGAGGTGCTGGCGCGCCTGCGCGGGTTCAGCGCGGTACCGGTGATCGTGCTCTCGGCGCGCGACCGGGAGGCGGACAAGATCGCCGCCCTCGATGGCGGCGCCGACGACTACGTGGAGAAGCCCTTCGGCGTCGGCGAGCTGCTGGCCCGCATCCGCACCGCGTTGCGCCACCGCCGCGCCCAGGACGCGGTGCCGGAGATCGTGCGCTTGCCCGGGCTCGAGGTGGACCTCGCCCGCCGCCTGGCCCGCGGCGCGGACGGAGCGGCGTTGGCGCTCAGCCCGCGCGAATGGGCGCTGCTGGCGCTGCTCGCCCGCAATGCCGGCCGCGTGATGACACACCGGCAGCTGCTGATCGCCGTATGGGGACCGGCGCATGCGGACGACGTGCAGTACTTGCGAGTGTACGTGGGCCAGCTTCGCCACAAGCTGGGAGCCGCAGCGCGCCTGATCGCGACCGCGCCCGGTGTCGGCTACCGCCTGCTCGACGACGCTTGACCGACGGCGGGGTCTCGCCCTTAGCCGCGCTGCGCGGCCGTGGCGCACCCCGCAGGCCGCGAGCGAAGATAAGAGCCGAGCACGGCGGCGATCCGGCAGGGGCTCATGGCCCGGTGCATGCGGGCGGGCTGCCGGCGAAGGTTCAGCATGACCGCGCCGCCGCCGCTCAGCGAGACGCGGGTGAGCACGGGTCGGCCGACGCGCGGCCCCATGCCCGGCACCGGCAGTCCGGCCCCCACCGCCGCCACGGCCAGCCGGTAATAGGCCGCCAAATCGGGCGTGTGCGAGTGGTAGAGACCGATCGCGGTATACCAGTTACCGCCCGACTCGTCCTTCAGCACGCGCAGGAAGCGGGCGGCGTAGTCGGCGTTGACCTCGGGGTCGAACGCGTCCTCAAGCGAGCGGAACGCGGTCGGGTGCATGCGCAAATCCACCTGCATGCATCCGACGTCCATGAACTGCACCCCGTTCGCCAGGCCGCGCCGCGCCCAGTCGATCGCCTCGGCCTTGCCGGGAAAGACGTAGCCCTGGCCGTCGGCGTTGATCGTCCAGGGCCACGGTTCGAGCGCCCCGGCCGCGTCGCGCCGGCCGCTCTCGACCTTGCCGATGGTGACGAGCAGGCCGGGCGGGGTCTGATACCGCTGCTCGGCCCGCCCGATTGCCCCGGCGCACAAGGCGCTCTGCCTGGGGCCGGTCTGCCGCGGATCGGTCTGCGCGTGGGCGGCGAGGGGAAGCAGGAGTAACACGGCGAGTATCGAGCGCACGGCTACCCCTCACCCCGACCCTCTCCCACAAGGGGAGAGGGAGACGAAAGCCCCCTCCGCTTATGGGAGGGGGTTGGGGGAGGGTTGTTCTGCGAAACCCGCCCCATGAGCGCCCGCCGCGCTGCCGCCGCCTCGCGGGCAAGCGAGAGTAGCGACGGAATCTGCGACGGCCGTCGAAGCACCGAGCCAAGTACGTGCCCCGCCATGATCGCGCCTGCTCCCGACAGTGCGACGAGCGCGGCGGGCGGCAGCGACCGGCCGGCCGGATCGCAGACCGCGCGCAACGCCGCGACCGCGAGGCTCCGCTCCCGCGCGACGCGAACCACCGCGCCACTCTCCAGATCCAGGCCGGCCGCCCCGGTTTCGCGGAACAGGCGAGCTTTATCGGATGCGGTGGCGACGACCGCCGATCCGCACAGCAGCAACTCGCACGTGGCACCGCCCAGCCGCCCTGTCAGGTCCGGGTCCGCCGGCACGCGCACCCCTCCCAGCAGGAATGCGCGTGGCAGCAACAACGCCCCCGCATGCAGCGCCGGATCGAGGCCGCCCGCCAGGCCGAAGCTGATCAGCGCGCGACACCCACGCTCGGCGAGCGACCGAGCGGCGGCCTCGGCCCCCTCCGCGCTGCCGCCTCCGACGGCGATGGCCCAGCCCAGCCCGCGCGCGATCCGCGCCTCGGCGCGCAGCCCGACGACGACCCCGATCGGCTCAGAAGCCAAACGCGACCGTGCGCGCGTTGCCCCGCCGCAGGTTGCGATAGCGCGCCAAAGCGAGCAGCGGAAAGAACAGCCGGTAGCCGTGATAGCGGAGATAGAACACGCGCGGGAACCCGACCGCCGTATACGGCAGCTCCGTCCACTCCCCGTCGCTGCGCTGCGTGCCGGTCAGGTAGTCGATCCCGTTGGCGACGGCCGAATGCTCCGTCTCGCCCGCGGCCATCAGCCCGAGCAGCGCCCATGCGGTCTGCGACGGCGTGCTCTCGCGATACGTGCCGTGCGGCGCGTCGGCGTAGCTTTCCTCGTCCTCGCCCCAGCCGCCGTCCTCGCGCTGCACCGAAAGGAGCCAAGCCACGGCGCGGCGCACCGCCGGATCGACACCTGGAACCCCGGCCGCATTGAGCGCGCACAAGACGGACCACGTGCCGTAGATGTAGTTGGTTCCCCAGCGGCCGAACCAGCTACCGTCCGTCTCCTGATCCCGCCGCAGCCAGGCGACGCCGCGCTCGATCACCTCCCGGTCCTCGGGCCGCCCGAGTTGGGCAAGAAACGAGACGCAGCGTGCCGTGACGTCGGCGGTGGGCGGATCGAGCAGCGCGCCGTGGTCGGCGAACGGGATGTGGTTGAGATGGAAATGCGTGTTGTCGGCGTCGAACGCGCCCCAGCCGCCGTCCCGGCTCCGCATCCCGACAATCCAGGCGCGGGCGCGCTCGATCGCGTCGGCGTGGGCGGGATCACCGTTGCGATGCAGGAGCATCCCGACCACCGCCGTGTCGTCGACGTCCGGGTAATGCGCGTTATTGTACTGGAACGCCCAGCCGCCGGGCAGCACGTCCGGCCGCGCCTCCGCCCAATCCCCCACGGTATCGGTGACCTGGCGGTCGCGGAGCCAGTTGCAGGCGGCGTCGACCCCAGGGTCGGCCGCGCTCTCCGCCTCGGCGACGGCGTGGCCCGCGAGGCTGGTATCCCAGACCGGCGAGAAGCACGGCTGGCAATAGGCCCTGTCCGACTCCACGACCAGCAGCTTGCGGACCGACCGCCAGGCGATCGCGGCATCCGGGTGGTCCGGGGCGTAGCCGAGTGTGTCGAACATCATCACGCTGTTGGCCATGGCCGGGTAGATCGCGCCGAGCCCGTCCTCGCCATTCAGCCGCTCGGTCACGAAGCGTGCCGCCCGCGCGATGGCGCGCTCCCGCGCGCGCACCGAGAACAGCGGCTCGGCGACGCGCAAGGCGGCGTCGATGTGTTTGAAGAAACGGCCCCAGGCGGACCGATACGGGCCGTGGATCCAGCTGCGCACCTGCTCGGGCGGGGTGCGGAACAGCTCGCCGATGGTGACGCCGCGTGGGTTGCGGGCCAGCGGCCGGCGGGTCATCAGCACCAGCAGCGGAACCGTCACGGTGCGCGACCAGTAGGAAATCTTGCTCAGGTGAAACGGGAACCAGCGCGGCAGGAGCATGATCTCGACTGGCATCACCGGCACCGCCCGCCAGGGAACCGCGCCGAACAGCGCGAGCTGCGCGCGGGTGAACACGTTGCTCCGCTCCGCCCCGCCCCGCGCCAGGATCGCCTCCCGCGCGCGCGCCATGTGCGGGGCGTCGGGATCGTCGCCGATAGCCTTCAGCGCGAAATACGCCTTCACGCTGGCGGAGAGATCGAGCTTGCCGCCGTGAAACAGCGGCCAGCCGCCATCCTCGCCCTGGATGCCGCGGAGATAGGTGCCGATCCTGGCCTGGAGCGCCGGATCGATGCGGTCGAGGAAGTGCTCCAGCAGCACATACTCGGCCGGGATCGTGGCGTCCGCCTCGAGCTCGAAGACCCAATGGCCGTCGGCCTGCTGGCGCCGCGCTAGGGCCTCGCGTGCCGAGGCGACGGCATGCCCCAGCCGTTCATCGTCCATCGTGTCGGCAGACGCGCTCTCGAGAGGCACAGCGTAAACTCGTCAAGCTCGGGCGGCGAGAACGACCTCGGCCGCGGTTCGGCCCGATCTGATGGCACCTTCAATGGTTGCGGGCAAGCCGGTTGCGGTCCAATCGCCGGCCAGGGCCAGGTTGGCGACCGGCGTGCGCGCCCGCGGCCGGCGGCGTTCCTGCGCGGCGGTGGCGGCGAAGGTGGCGCGCTTCTCCTTCACCACCCGCCAGGGCGGCATCGCGTCGGGCAGGCCAAACGCGGCCTTAACCTCGGGCCAGACCGTGCGGGCAATCGCCTCGGCCGGCTGGTCGACCATCCGATTGGCGGCGCTGATCGTCACCGAAACGTGGCCCGGCTTGACGAACGCCCACTCGGCGACGCTGCCGATCAACCCGATGAAGCCGGCCTGACCGGGCTCGGCTTCGGCGCGGAAGTGGATGTTGAGGATCGCCTCGAACGCATCCGGCGTCTCGAGCGAGCCAAGCAGGTCGGCCGCCGCCCAGGGCGGCACCGCGAGCACGACCGCGTCCCTCTCGCCCACCGCGACGGCGCCGCCGGGCGTCTCCAAGCGTGTGACCTTGCCGCCCTCGACCTCCAGGCGACTGACGCGCCGGGAGAGATGCACCGTGGCGCCGGCCGCCTGCAAGGCGGCGAGCGCCGGATCGACCAGCGATTCAGCGAGACTCGCACGGGGAAACCGGGGCAGGCACGCGGCGCCGCCGCGCATCAAGGTCTCGCGCATCACCGCGCTCAGCAGGGTGGCGAGCCCGTCTTCGGGGCGCGTGTTGAGCGCCGCGATCGCCAGCGGCTCCAGCAGGCGTTCACCCAGCACGCCGTCGGGCAACACGGAGGCGACGGTCGCCTCCGGCCCGGGCCGGCGCAGCGCCAGCAGCGCCAGATAGTCGCGCGCCCGTGTGCCCGGCACGCGCCGGCCGTGGTCGAAAATCCACCAGGGAAGCCGGCCCGCGCTCGGTCGCACCGTCCAGCGTTCGCCGCTGCGCACGTCGATGAACGGGAAGGCCGGAGCGATGGGACCCCCGAGCGTGTGCCGCGCGCGGATGCGGTCGAGGTAGCCGAAGGCCGCCGTGTTGCCCGAAAGCAACAGATGATTGCCATTATCGACAACGCAGCCAAGTTCGCGGTCGAAATACGATCGACACCGCCCGCCTGCTTGCGGACTGGCCTCGTACAGCGTGACCGGACGGCCGGCGTCGACCAGCGCGAGTGCTGCCGACAGTCCGGCCAGGCCGGCGCCGATGACGTGGACGGTCAAACCCTCCTCCCGGCCTCCTCCCGCAAGGGGAGGAGGAGAAAAAAGCCCCCCCCTCCCCTTGCGGGAGGGGGTTGGGGGAGGGGTGCCCTACGCCA
>JAABUQ010006519.1_pt1 | contig 17619 bp, 17 predicted proteins | sample 5560001 | NCBI WGS metagenome assembly JAABUQ01 (sample SAMN10711888, study PRJNA513371) | rock metagenome | isolation source: Antarctica rocks | place: Antarctica: Victoria Land, Finger Mt nord | collected 2015-12-18
GCTGGTGGGACAGGAACGACTCCGACTGCATGAAGAACAGCGAGAAGGCCGACATCCCGATGTCGGCCATGCTGTAGCGCACGTCGCCGCGCCGCGCGTCAGGGAACGACGCACAAGCCGAGCGCACCCCGCAACAAGGGTGTCCAGAAGCTCCATCCGGAGCTTGAATCACACCACACGGCACAGCGGAACCCATAACCGTCAACAGCCACTTAGAATCGCTGGTGTCACACGACAAACTTGACACCCATCCCCCGCCGCCATAACAGCCCCCAGATCATGACGCCGCTCCGCGAAGGCTCGCGCAGCGGCGCCTTATCTATTTGGGGTGAACCGATGTTCGACACCTTGTCGGGCAAGCTGTCCGGCGTCTTCGACCGGCTCCGCGCCCGCGGCGCGCTGAACGAGGCCGACGTGGCCGACGCCCTGCGTGAGGTCCGCCTGGCGCTGCTGGAGGCCGACGTGGCGCTGCCGGTGGTGAAAACCTTCGTCAGCACCGTCCGCGACCGCGCCCTGGGCACCGAGGTGCTGGAGAGCGTCAGCCCCGGCCAGCTCGTCATCAAGATCGTCAACGACGTTCTGATCGAGGCGCTGGGCGGCGCCGGCGTCGTCCCGCTCAACCTGAACGTCCCCGCCCCGGTCCCCATCCTGATGGTCGGCCTGCAAGGCTCCGGCAAGACCACCACGTCCGGCAAGATCGCCCTGCGCCTGTTCAAGCGCGAACGAAAGCGCGTGCTGCTAGCCAGCCTGGACACCCAGCGCCCCGCCGCGCAGTTGCAGTTGCAGCAGTTGGCCCAGCAGGCCGGCGTAGCCTCCCTACCCATCATCGCCGGCCAGACTCCCGTGGAGATTGCCCGCCGCGCCATGGAGGTCGGCCGCCGCGAGGTGTTCGACGTGGTGATCCTAGACACCGCCGGCCGCCTCAGCATTGACGAGGCGCTGATGGACGAGGTCCGCGCCATCCGCGAGGCCACCAACCCCGCCGAGACCCTGCTGGTCGTGGACGCCATGACCGGCCAGGATGCCGTCAACACCGCCCGCGCCTTCAACGAGGCCGTCGGCGTGACCGGCATCGTCATGACCCGCATGGACGGCGACGCCCGCGGCGGCGCGGCGCTGTCGATGCGCCAGATCACCGGCGCCCCGATCAAGCTGACGGGATCGGGCGAGAAGCTGGACGCCCTGGAGGAGTTCCACCCCGAGCGCGTCGCCAGCCGCATCCTGGGCATGGGCGACATCGTCGGCCTAGTGGAGCGCGCCAGCGAGGACATCGACCAGGCCGACGCCGAAAAGCTGGCCCGCAAGATGATGCGCGGCCAATTCGACCTGGACGACTACGCCAGCCAGCTCAAGCAGATCACCAAGATGGGCAGCCTGCAGGGCATCCTCGGCATGTTGCCCGGCGCCGGCAAGATCAAGGAGCAGCTCAAGGACGCGAACCTCGACCAGGGCATCCTGAAGCGCCAGGCGGCGATCATCTCCTCGATGACCAAGGGCGAGCGCAAGACGCCGGACGTGATCAAGGCCAGCCGCAAGAAGCGCATCGCCGCCGGGTCGGGCACGAGCGTGCAGGAGGTCAACCGGCTGCTGAAGCAGTTCGACGACATGAGCACGATGATGAAGCGCATGACCAAGATGGGCCAGAAGGGCCTGATGCGCCAAGGCATGGGCGCCCTGATGCCCAAGCCCCACCAACAGCAACGAAGGCACTGATCTTCCTGCCCCTCTCCCCCGGGAGAGGGCCGGGGTGAGAGAAGCCGCCAGCACCGCGTTCAACCGTTCTACAAGGAACCAAGCATGTCCCTGAAAATCCGCCTCTCCCGCGCCGGCGCGAAAAAGCGCCCCTACTACCACATCGTCGTCGCCGACAGCCGCAGCCCCCGCGACGGCCGCTTCCTGGAGAAGGTCGGCAGCTACAACCCGATGCTCCCCGCCGAGCACGAGGAGCGCATCCGCCTGCAGGCCGAGCGCATCCAGCACTGGATGAGCCAGGGCGCCCTGCCGACCGACCGCGTCGCCAAGTTCCTCGGCCACGCCGGCCTGGCCCCGATGCCGACCTACCGCGAGCAGCCCATCCAGTCCGCCCCGAAGAAGAAGGCGCAGGAGCGCGCGGCCAAGGCCGCCGCCTAACCCCATGCCCGACCGCCGCATCCTGATGGGCGTGGTCGGCCGTCCGTATGGCGTGCGGGGGCTGGTGCGCGTGCACAGCTACACCGCCGACCCTGCGGACCTGGCCAGCTACGGCCCGTTGCTGGACGACGCCGGCCGGGCCTGGACCCTGGCCTGGCGCGGGTCCGGCATCGCGGAGCTGCGCGGCGCCGACGGCCAGCCTATCGCCGGACGCGATGCGGCGGAGCGGCTGGTGAACACCAAGCTATGGCTCGACCGTGACCGCCTGCCGCCGGCTGACGACGGGGAGTTCTACCTCGCCGACCTAGTCGGCATGGCGGCGCTGGACCCATCCGGGCAGGCTATCGGCCGGGTGGCCGTGGTGCACGACTACGGCGCCGGCGTCAGCCTGGAAATCGAGCGGCCCGGCACCGCCCCGTTGCTGGTGCCGTTCACCCACGCCTGCGTGCCCCATGTCGATCCCGCGGCGGGCACGTTGGTAGTGGCCGAACCCGACGAGATCATGGTCGAAGACACGGCGGAGGCGGCCGAGTGATGCCGACCTGCTCCCGTCTCCCTCCTCGATGGCGGCCCGCATGACCTGGCACGCCACCGTCCTGACCTTGTTCCCCGCCATGTTCCCCGGTCCCCTGGGACAGTCCCTGGCCGGCCGCGCGCTGACCGCCGGCCTCTGGCGCCTGGACGTGCGCGACATCCGCGACGCCGCTACCGACCGCCACCGCACCGTGGATGACACCCCGTTCGGCGGTGGCGCCGGCATGGTGATGCGCCCCGACGTGCTCGACGCCGCGATCGGCACGGACGACGGCCGCCCTCTCTTCTACCTGACCCCCCGCGGCCAGCCCCTCCAGCAATCCCGCGTCCGCGCCCTGGCCGCCGGCCCCGGCGCCACCCTGATCTGCGGCCGCTACGAGGGCGTGGACCAGCGCGTCCTGGACGCCCGCAACGTGGAAGAAGTCAGCATCGGCGACTACGTGCTGTCCGGCGGCGAGCTTCCCGCCCTGGTGCTGCTCGACGCCTGCGTCCGCCTGCTCCCCGGCGTCATGGGCGCCGACGCCAGCGCCACCGAGGAAAGCTTCTCCACCACCCTCCTAGAGTACCCCCACTATACCCGCCCCGCCGACTGGCAAGGCCGCCGCGTGCCCGCAGTCCTGCTCTCCGGCCACCACGCCGCCATAGCCGCCTGGCGCCAGGACCAGGCCGAGGCCGCCACCCGCGCCCGCCGCCCCGACTTGTGGCAGGCGCACCGCTCCGCCCCGGCCAACGCAATGGACAGCGCCCCCCGCGCGCCGTAACAGACCCGCAAGAAAGGACCACCCCCATGAACATCATCCAGCAGTTCGAGGCGGAGCAGATCGCCAAGCTCACCGCCGCCCGCCCCGTGCCCGAGTTCCAGCCCGGCGACACCCTCAAGGTCATGGTGAAGGTCGTCGAGGGCGAGCGCTCCCGCGTGCAGGCCTATGAAGGCGTCTGCATCGCGCGCAGCAACAAGGGCCTGAACAGCAACTTCACCGTCCGCAAGATCAGCTACGGCGAGGGTGTGGAGCGGGTGTTCCCGCTGTATGCGCCAACGATCGCCGAGATCCAGGTGGTGCGCCGCGGCGACGTGCGCCGGGCCAAGCTGTATTACCTGCGCGGCCGCAGCGGCAAGTCCGCCCGCATCGCCGAGCGGGCGCGCGAGGTCGTGGTGCCCGTGACCGGCACGGCAGCCCCGGCCTCCGCCGTCGCGGAGTAGCCAGCCCTACATCCTCCGTCGTCGCGACGAGCGGAAAATCCCGCGTCGTCGTGCCGAGTGGAGTATCCCTCGTCATCTCGAGGAGCAAAGCGATGTGGCGATCCAGGGGCCGCAAGGACTGAACCCTATGCGTGCGACCCCTGGATTGCCACGCCGCAAGACCGGCTCGCAATGACGGTCCTCTGCTGGCCCGGGTTGCCCGATCCAGCAGGAGCATGAAGCCTAGGAGTCTTCCCATGTCCCAATCCCCGCGCACGTTGTTCGACAAGGTGTGGGCCGCGCATGTGGTCCAGCAGATGCCGGACGGGACGTGCATCCTCTATATCGACCGCCACCTCGTGCACGAGGTCACCAGCCCGCAGGCCTTCGAGGGTCTCCGCATGGCCGGCCGCCGCGTCCGCCGCCCGGACGCGACCATCGCCGTGGTGGACCACAACATCCAGACCAGCGACCGCACCGTGGGCATCGCCGAACCCGAAAGCCGCCTGCAGGTCGAAACCCTGGAGCGCAACGTCGCCGAGTTCGGCGTGCCCTACTTCCCGGTGCTGGATGCCCGTCAGGGCATCGTGCACATCATCGGCCCCGAGCAGGGCATCAGCCTACCCGGCTTCACCATCGTCTGCGGCGACAGCCACACCAGCACGCACGGCGCCCTGGGCGCGCTGGCGTTCGGCATCGGCACCTCGGAGGTTGAGCATGTCCTAGCCACGCAGACCCTGCTGCAGAAGCCGGCCAAGAACATGCTCGTGCAGGTCGATGGCGTCCTGGCCCCCGGCGTCACCGCCAAGGACGTGGTGCTGGCGGTGATCGGCAAGATCGGCACCGCCGGCGGCACCGGCCACGTCATCGAGTATGCGGGCGAGGTCATCCGCGCGCTCGACATGGCCGGCCGCATGACGATCTGCAACATGAGCATCGAGGCCGGGGCACGCGCCGGCATGATCGCCCCCGACGACACCACGTTCGACTGGATCAAGGGCCGTCCCTACGCGCCACAGGGTGAGGCGTTCGACCACGCCGTCGAGTACTGGCGCACCCTGCCCAGCGACCCCGGCGCGCAGTACGACCGCGTCGTGACCCTGCACGCCGACGATATCTCCCCGATGGTGAGCTGGGGCACCAGCCCCGAGGCCGTGCTGCCCATCACCGGCATCGTCCCCGACCCGGCCTCCGTGCAGGACGAGGCCGCCCGTGCCCAGATGGTCCGCATGCTCGACTACATGGCGCTGACCCCCGGCGAGAAGCTGACCGACATCGCCGTTGATGTCGTGTTCATCGGAAGCTGCACCAACGGCCGCATGGAGGACATGCGCGCCGCCGCCGCCATCGCCCGGGGCCGCCACGTTGCACCGGGAGTCCGCGCCATGGTGGTGCCCGGCAGCGGCATCGTAAAGCAGCAGGCCGAGGCGGAAGGTCTGGACCAAGTGTTCCTCGATGCCGGGTTCGAGTGGCGCGAGGCCGGCTGCAGCATGTGCCTGGGCATGAACCCCGACAAGCTGACGCCGGGCCAACGCTGCGCCAGCACCAGCAACCGCAACTTCGAGGGCCGGCAGGGACCCGGCGGGCGCACGCACCTGCTGTCCCCCGCCATGGCCGCCGCCGCCGCAGTCACGGGCCGGCTGACCGATGTCCGAGGCTTGAACAGGGTGGGGCTACACTGATGCAGGCGTTCATCACCCTCACCGGCGTCGCGGCCCCGTTGCCGCTGGCCAACGTGGACACCGACAAGATCATCCCGGCGCAGTTCCTGAAAACCATCAAGCGCACCGGCCTCGGCGTCCACCTGATGCACACCCTGCGCTACGACGGCGCCGGGCAGGAACGGCCGGACTTCGTGCTGAACCAGGAGCCGTACCGCCACGCCGAAGTGCTGATCGCGCATGAGAACTTCGGCTGCGGCTCGTCGCGGGAGCATGCACCCTGGGCGTTGCTGGACTTCGGCATCCGCTGCGTGATCGCCCCCAGCTTCGCCGACATCTTCCACACCAACTGCTTCAAGAACGGCATCCTCCCCGTCGCCCTGCCGCGCGAGGTGTGCGACCAACTGATGGACGACGCCGCGATGGGCGGCAACGCCCGCATCACCATCGACTTGGCCCGGCAGATGGTGATCCGCCCGAACGGCGAGGAGATCCCCTTCACCATTGACGCTTTCCGCAAAAACCTAATGCTTCTAGGGCTGGACGACATCGGCCAAACGCTGCAACAAACCGCCGACATCGACGCCTATGAGGGCCGGCAAGCCTCCTGGATGCCCGGCATCAGCGTCACCTAGGAACACCCCATGGCCGCGAACAAGCAACTCCTCGTCCTGCCCGGCGACGGCGTGGGACCGGAGGTGATGCGCGAGGTCCGCCGCGTCATCGACTGGATGGACCGCCGCCGCCGCGTATCGTTCAACATCACCGAGGACCTCGTCGGCGGCGCATCGCTAGACATCCGCGGCACTCCGATCTCCCCCGAAACCGTGGAGCGCGCCAAGGCCGCCGACGCCGTGCTGTTCGGCAGCGTCGGCGGGCCGCGATGGGACAAGCTGGGCTTCGACATGCGGCCGGAGATCAGCATCCTGACCCTGCGGCGCGAACTCGGCCTGTTCGCCAACCTGCGCCCGGCCATCGTGCTGGACCCCCTGGTGGACGCCAGCACCCTAAAGCCCGAAATCGTGCGCGGCCTGGACCTGATGATCGTGCGCGAAAGCACCGGCGGCATCTACTTCGGCGAGCCGCGCGGCGTCGAAACCCTGCCCGATGGCCAGCAGCGCGCCTTCAATACCGAGAGCTACTCCACGCACGAGATCGAGCGCGTCGCCCGCGTCGGCTTCGACCTGGCGCGCAAGCGGCAGAACCGGCTGTGCAGCGTCGAGAAGGCCAACGTCATGGAGAGCGGCCTGCTGTGGCGCCAAGTCGTGACGGCGCTGCATGAGCGCGAGTACCAGGACGTGATCCTGACCCACATGTACGCCGACAACTGCGCGATGCAGTTGGTCCGCAACCCCAAGCAGTTCGACGTGATCGTCACCACCAACCTGTTCGGCGACCTGCTGTCCGACCTCGCGTCCATGCTGACGGGAAGCCTGGGTATGCTGCCCTCCGCCACCCTGGGTGCGGCGGATGCCAGCGGACGGCGGCACGCACTATACGAGCCGATCCACGGCAGCGCCCCGGACATCGCCGGCAAGGGCATCGCCAACCCGATGGGGCAGATGCTGAGCTTTGCGATGCTGCTGCGCTACTCGTTCGACATGGAGGAGGACGCGGCGCTAATCGAGCGTGCCTGCACCAATGTGCTGGCGAGTGGGCTGCGGACGGCGGACGTGATGGGGCCGGGCACCGCAAAGGTCGGCACCTCCGTCATGGGCGAGAGCGTGCTGCGGGAGTTGGAGCGGCTGGGCGCTTGACGGAACCGCTGCCGCCGACCGCCCTCTACATCGACGCCGACGCCTGCCCGGTGCGGGAGGAGGCGTTCCGCGTCGCCACCCGGCTGGGCCTGCGGGTGTTCGTGGTGTCAAACGGCTCCCGCCCGATCCGCCCGCCGGGGCTGCCGAACGTGCAGATGGTTACGGTCGGCGGCGCCCCGGACGAGGCGGACGACTGGATCGCCGAGCGCATCGGACCCGCAGATGTATGCGTGACGGCCGACATCCCGTTGGCATCGCGATGCTTGGCCCGCGGCGCCCATGCGCTGTCCCATACCGGGCATGTCTGGACTGCGGACAACATCGGCTCTGCGCTGGCCGGGCGCGAAGTAGCGCGGCACCTGCGGGAGATCGGCGCAGGCGGTGGCGGCAATCCGCCAATGACCAAGGCCGACCGATCCCGCTTCCTGTCGGCCTTGGACACGCTGGTGCAGGCGGCGCTGCGCCAGAAAGCACAGCGCGAAACGTAGCGCGGGGTTAGACGCCCTCGGGCCGGTCTGCCGGGTTCTGGTCGCCGTGCCGCAGCTCCTCGCGGGTCATCGGCGTCTGCCGCCACTCGCCCTCGTCGGCGACACCGGAGGCACCGGGGAACTCGCCCAGGTTCTCCTGCAGCTTCGACTCCTCGACCATCACACCGGGGATCGGCTCGTTCTGCGTCATCGGGTTGGCTATCTGCCCGGGGTTCCCGGCGTCCTCCATGCGGATCAGCTCGTCGGCCCGTTCCTTGTAGTCCGCCATGCGGCCCGGCGGGCTGCCTTCGGCCTCCCAAAGCTGCGTGGCGCGGGCATCAATGCGGCCTTGGCGCTCGGGCGTCATCTCAAGCGGGTTGTCGGACATGGAAGCTCCTTCTGCATAGACTGGACAGGCGCCGAACCTCCTGCTGGCTGCTCCCTCTCCCTCCGGGAGAAGGCTGGGGTGAGGGAGGCTTGCGGCAAGGGCCTGACCTGCCCAGCCAAGAAGCAGGTCCTGCTTCCGACCTGGAAGGCCTGGTTCCTGATGCAATCCCCCCGCATCCCGGCCCTCTTCAGGAGGAGGGAGAAGTCGGCATTCGTGCGACGGCTCTGCTATGCAGGGCATAGCGCAACAGCACCGGTCCGGGTTCCGGCGCAGCCTTTCGCGAGACGGTGCGTTGAAACCAGTGCAGCCAACAGAGGATCGCCATGGCCCAGCCAAGCATGCCAAAGAACACGCCCCAGGATGCCACCGTGCGGACCGGCGGGCCAGAAACCATTGCCTCGGCCGCCCCTGCTGGCTCGCCGGAGCGGGAGGCCAACGCGCGCGTGCTGAAACGCAAGGCGCCGCAGCCGCGCGAGCAGGGCGCCACCCTGTCCACCCCCGGCTTCCCGGCCCTGTGGACCATCGTCGGATCATTCGCGCTGGTCGTGATCGCGACCATAGCGGCGCTGGTGGCCGGCCCCTACTAAACCTTGTCCAGCCGGTGATGCGGCGGCGGCGGCAGCTCGACAGTGATGGCGTCCCCGGCCTGCACCGGCCCGTCCGCCACCACGACGGCCATGACGCCGGCCTTGCGCACCAGGCTGCCATCCGGGGCGCGGTCCAGGGTGGCCGCCATCAGCCCGCGCTCGTAGCGGTCCAGTTGGGCGCAGGGGTTGCGCAGGCCCGTCACCTCGACCACGGCTGACCTGCCCAGCCGCAAGCGGGCGCCACGCGGCAGCCCCAGTAGATCCAGTCCCTGCGTCGTCACGTTCTCTCCCATGCTGCCCGGCGCAACCCGGAACCCGGCAGCGGCAAGCTCCTGGTGCAGCTCGGCATGGATCAAGTGAACCTGGCGCAGGTTGGGCTGGGTCGGATCCTGCTTGACGCGGGAGCGGTGCTTGACCGTCACGCCCCGGTGCGCGTCGCCCTGCACGCCCAGTCCGGTCTCCAGCACGATGCCAGGCTGCACGTCCTTGCTGAACCCGTGCACGCCGCTGCGCGCCACGGCGATGACCCGGGCCTCTGGCAAGCTTGCCTCAGCGGTGGTCACAGCAGGATCAGGCCGCCCCGCAGCCCCTTGGCCACCGCCTCCGACCGGCTGGTCGCTCCGAGCTTGATGAACACAGCCTCGAGGTGGAACTTCACGGTATGGGCGCTGATGCCCAGGCGGCGGGCGACGGCCTTGTTGCTCAGGCCCTCGCCCAGGCAGGTCAGCACGTCCTGCTCCCGCGGGGTCAGGGCGGGGCGGGCGGCGTCGTCGGCGAGGGTTTCACCAGGCAGGCTGACGCGCAAGCCGGCGGCAACCGCGCGCAGGGCAGCGTCCAACTGCACCGCCGATAGGCCAGTCGGCAGGGTGCTGCCGGGGTCATCACAGCGCCCGTTCAGTTGCAGCGTCGGCGCCTCGGTGGTGGCCAGGATAACGTCGGCGATGCCCCGCGCATCCTCCGCCCGCACGGCGGTGTGCCCGGCCAGCGCAACACGGGCGGACAGGTCGGCATGGCGGACGGCATCCCGCGCCACCACCGCAACCAGCAACCGCCGGGCCGGAGTGGTTGCGGAAAGGCGGTCGGCGTCAAGCACCTCGACGCCGTTCAAGGCAGCAGCCCCCAAGGCGCCGGTCTCCCAGAGGTGAGTCCGGGACGGGAGGGGGCGGGATCGGTCATAGGTGGCGTGCTCTTGGCCATCGGCGTCCTCTCATCCCCTCTATATGTGGCATATCCGTGTCGGGTTCACCCTCTGATGGATGGGGAGGTATGCTGTCGCATCTTGTGAAGCGGTTATAGCACACGTATGCCGGCCCGGGTGAACCGCTCGCCCGGCTGAACCGCCCGACCGCATCGGAGGCCGCCATGACCACACCTCGCCGCGCCTGCCTGACCGCCCTGCTTGCCCTCTGCAGCGGAGCCGCCCTCGCGGCCAGCGACGACCCGACGCGCATCGGCGACGTGAGCACGACCTTCCGTGTCCTCGGCCGCAACGACCGCATCGTGGTGGACCGCTACGACGACCCCAAGGTGTCCGGCGTGAGCTGCTACCTGTCCCGCGCCGAGACCGGCGGCATCAAGGGCACCATCGGCTTGGCAACGGATCCCAGCCGGTTCAGCATCGCCTGCCGCGCCACCGGCCCCGTGGGCGTGCCGGACCGCCTGCCGGAGAACGAAGTGGTGTTCGGCGCATCGGCCAACTGGCTGTTCAAGGAAATCCGCGTCACCCGGATGTGGGACCCGGCCAAGCGCACGCTGGTCTATCTGGTGTGGTCCACCCAGGCGCTCACCCCGGGGGGCAGTCCCTACAACAGCGTCAGCGCCGTGCCGGTCGGTGCGCCGGTTCCCTGAACGCAGAGGCGATCGGACGCAGCCTGCCTGCTCCCCGGGAGGCCAGCACGACCCAGTTCCTCCACCACGCAGACGCGGCTTGCGGTGAGGGGCGCATGCACCGGCATCACTCCGCCGCCTGCACCTGCACCCGGTTCACCGCCTGCCGCGCGAACACGCCGGGCCGGTACATGTCCGACAACGCCCCCCCCGGCATCTCGAAGTTCCCCGGCGTCACCGCCCGCAGCCGCACCGCCACCCGGAAACCCGGCGCGTCCGGCGTCAGCGCCACCACGGCAGCGAACCGGTCATCGGCGGCCGGCTGCGCCTCCGTCTCCGACAGCTCGCCCAGCCAGGCCATCCCCGGCACCTTCCCGGCATCCAACCGGCCCACGACCTCCCACCCTGCCGGCAAGCCTTGCAGCATCTGCGCGTGGTGGTCCTGGCCGTCATCCGCCCGGCCCTCCACCAGCAGCACGAACACGGTGTTCTGCCGCAGGTTGCCCAAGTCCAGCGTGTCCCCGCCGAGGGTGTAGAAGTGCCGGCTGACCCGCATCCCGGCCCGTGCCGCCGGCAGCGCCTCCACCGGCACGCCCGAGGCCGACACCGACTGCCACACCGGCCGGTCATCCAGGTTGCGGACCACCGCCGGCCCGTCCAGCACCGCCGAAGCCGTGGCCGCCACTGCCAGCGGCTGCCCGTTCACCGACACCTTCACCTGCCGCCCATCACGCCCGAGCACCCCAGCCGCCGCAGCCGCCCAGGCTTGCTCCTGGGTGCTCAACAGGTCGGGCTTCAGGTCCGCGCCGGGCATGGCGGCCAGCAGCGCCGGCAGCCGGTTCGGCAGCAGGCCGCTCTCCTTCAGCAGCACCGCGATGGCCGCCTGGTCGCGCAACGCGCTGCCGCGGTCCACATACCAATCGCGCCGGGCCGGAGCGTCCAGGGCGGCGGCGAAGGCGGCCTCGGCCCTTGGCCGGTCGTTGGACAGCGCCAGGGCCGCGCCAAGCTGGGCGCGGGCCAAGGGCGTCGGCAGCTTGTCCAGCGACTCCGCAAGGACGCGGTTGGCTCCTGCCCGCGGCTGGCCGGCCAGCGCCAGGACATACAGCCGGTAGGCTTGCACGGCGTAGGCGGTGGGATCGCCGGGGCTGTCGGACAGGCCGTCCACCATGAACTTCACCGCGTCCGCCACCGCCCCGTCCGGCACCGCCGCCCCGGCCGTGCGGGCGCGCAACAGGAACTCGAAGGCATAGGACGACAGCCAGCCCTCCGCCTCGCCGCTCGCGGTCCACAGGCCGAAGCCGCCATCGTACCGCTGCCGGTCCAGCACGCTGGAAACCAAGTTCTGCAACCGCCCGGCCCGGTCCGCCCCAGCCACGGCGCCGTCCGGCAGCACGGCCAAGGGCAGGCCCTTGCTGCTGGCCTGCTCCAGGCACAGCAGCGGATAGGCATCCAGCGACCGCACCATCGCGGCAGGATCATAACGCACCGGCCCGCCGAAGCTGACCCGGGCCGAGCCGGTGCCGGGGATCATCCGGTCCAGCGCCGGGACCACCCGTGCCTCCGCCCGCGGCCCGATCTCCCCGGCGCTGACGATGTTGGCCACGGCCCGCGCCGGACGGATCAGGATCGCCGCCTCCCGCTGCACCTGGAACCCGCCGGGTCCGGTGACCGCCAGGTGGATCACGCCGCGGCCCACCCCGGTCGCGTGCAGCACCACCGTCCGCACCACCTGCGCGCCGGGCGCCAGGGTTGCGGCCAGCCGGGGGTCGCCGTCCAGCGCCAACGGACCCTCGACGGAGACCACGGCCACCGCCTCCCCCGCCGGCAGGTCCAGGTTCTGCATCTGCACCGCCATCCGGGCCTCGTCGCCCGGCGCCAGGAAGCGCGGCAGCAGCGGCTCGGCGATCAGCGGGTCGCGCACGAACATATCGGCCGCCGCCGCGCCCACTTGGTTGCCGGACCACGCGACCGCCATCAGCCGCACCTGGCCGTTGAAGTCCGGCAGGTCCAGCGGGATTTGCACCACCCCGTCCGGACCCGCCTGCATCGGCGGGGTGAACAGCGCCACCACCTTCTGCGGGATTTCCGGCAAGGCGCTGCTGCCGTCGCCGCCGCCCTGCCGCAGGGTGGTCGCGTCGCCGTCCGCCGGCAGGATCAGCCGGCCCCAGTCGTCGCGGATGTCCAGCCCCAGCGTGCGGCGGCCGAGGAAGTGCTTGACGGGATCGGGCAACACGAAGCTGGTCAGCCGCAGCACGCCCTCGTCCACGGCTGCCAGGCTGACCCAGGCGCCCGGCAGGGTCCGCACCGGCACCATCGCACGGCTGCGCGGCAGCGTCTTGTCCGGCGCGGCGATGGTCAGCGCGAGCGTGCGCGCCGCCGGGTCGATGCCCACCCAGACCAGCCCGATTGCGCGCGTCGGCCGGCTGCCGTCGCCCGCCCGGAACACATGCACGGCGACATACGCGCCCGGCCCCCAGGCCGCATCGACCGGCACATCCAGGTCCGCGCCGCCCGCGGGGATGTCCACGTCGCGCAGGCTGTAAACCCGGTCGGTCACGGCCAGCACCGTCGCGTGCCCGGCGAACGGCGCCGCCACATGCACCCGCGCGGTATTGCCGGGCCGGTACAGCTTATGGTCGGTCGAGACATCCACCTTGTCCGGCGTATCCGGGCTGTCGGACTGCACGAAGCCGGCGCGGAAATGCACGCTGGTCATCGCCAGGCCGCCGCGCTCCACCACCTCGAGCCGGTAGCGGCCGAACCCCAGGGTCTTGGCGTAGTGGAACGGCGCATTAGCGGGGATCAGGATGTCCGCCGCCTCCAGGGGCTCGTCGCGCCACACCGTCTCGTACCGGGCCAACTGGCCGCGCATCACCAGATGCCAGTCCGCCCGCTCCCGCACCAGCCGCAGCCGGGCGGGCACGGCGATGCGCTGCCCGGCCGGGGACACGGCCGCCACGTCGAACCCGGCCTCCCCATTCGCGTCGATGGCGTCGTCGAAGCCGGGCTTGATCCCGATCAGCGTGCCCGCCGGGCGCACGGGGATGCTGGCATGGGCGTGGGCGGCGCGGCCGGAGGGGTCATCGACCGACACGTCCAGCTCCGCCCGGATGGGGCGCGTGCTGTCCGGGGCGCGCTTGATCAGGATGGGCAGGCTGCTATGCCCCTGCGCGTCGGTGTCCGGCAGGTCGATGTCCTGGCTGTCGGGCGCGAACTCCTCGCCATCGGCACCGATGCGGTAGCCGGCCAGCGCGGCGGGCGGCGCCGGGTCCGGCACGAGGCGCATCGTGGCCTTGCCGGTCAGGTTGGCCGCCGGAGCGCCATACAGGAACCGCGCCGTCACCGGCAGCGCATACGGCTGGCCCGGCACGATCTCCCCGGCCGGCGCGACCTCCACCGCCATGCGGTCGGGCACGAAGGCATCGACGCGGAACTCAGTCCGGCCGATGGGCGGGCGGGCGGGGTCGGCGAGCAGCTCGACCGTCCAGGTGCCCGCGGGGGCCGCCGCCGACAGCGCCACCGGCAGGTGGATCGCCGCATCCGGGCCGCGCGGCGGCACGGTGTCCAGGAAAACCTGCCCGTTCGGCCGCTTGATGCGGACGTGCGCCGGCACCTCCGCCGGCTGCCCGGCGGCGTCGCGCAGCAGCGCCATCACCTGCACGGTCTCGCCGGGCCGGTAGATGCCGCGGTCGGTCCAGGCAAAGGCATCCAGCGGTCCCGGCTGCGGCGCGCCCTCCACCCCGCGGTCGGACAGGTCGAACGCGGCGGCGGTCAGGTCCAGCGCCACGAAGTCCTCGCCGAGCGTGCCATGGATCGCCTGCGCCGCCTGCGGCCCGGACCCGGCCAGCAGCGGCGCCGGAAAGCGCGCCACGCCGTCCGCATCCGTGGTCGCCTGCGCCAGCACGTCGTTGCTGCGGGCCAGCAGGCTCAGCGCCACGCCCGGCCGCGGCAGCGCGTCGGCGAAGCTGCGCACCTGCACCGTCAGCCCGTCCGAGCCGCGCCAGACCGTCGGCGCCAGGTCGGTGCGGATCACCACCTGCACCGCCGACGCCGTGTACTCCGACGTGCCATCCCCTGGCAGCGCCAGCACCATGTAGGCGCCCGCCTCGGCGAACACGTCCGGCAGCGGCAGCGCCGTCCGCATCACCTGGTTCTGCACCATGTGCGGGATGTCGGCCTGGCCCTCCCAGACAATCTTGCCGTTCTCCTCCTGGCCGGTGAAGTTGTACTGCTCCAGCTCGCCACCGAGGTGGAAGTCGCGTGCCCAGGGCACCAGGTTGCGCTCGGTCAGGCGCAGCACGCGCAGCTTGACGGTGGACAGGTTGACGCTGGCCAGGCTGATGCGCGTCGCCTGGCCGCGGGGCAGCAGGAACATCCGGCTGTCGAAGATCAGGCGCGGGCTGCGGTTGGCCATCGCCACCGGCAGCACGGTGTCGGCGTTGAGCCGCAGCCCGTCCTCGCCGGGCATCCCAGCGCGCAACGTGACCTGCGTCGTCGTGCCCAGCCGCAGCCCGGCGATGCAGATGCGGTCGCCCTCGCGGGTGATGGCCGCGCCGGGCACGGGCGGTTGCAGGCGCACCCAGTCGCCGGGCACGAAGTCGGCGCGGCGGGCCGGGGCGGTGGTGAACTCGATGCAGGCGGTCGGCGGGTCGGCCTCGGACTCGGTCTTTACGGTGCGGACGCGGATGCCGGCGGCCTGGCGGGCGTCGGCCAGCATCTTCTTGTAGCCCGCGTCGTCCGGCGCACGCTCCAGCACGGCCTCCAGCGCGGCGATGGCGACCTCCGGCCGGTCCACAACGCGCATGGCATCGGCGATGGCCAGCAGGGACGGGATTTCGCCCGCCCCGGCGTCGGCGAGGACGAACGCCTGCCAAGCCGCCTGCGCGGCACGGACCGCATCGGGGGGCACGCGGTGCAGTTGCGCGCGGGACAGGGCCAGCCAGAGGCCGGTGTCCGCATCGCCGCCGCCGGCCCGCGCCTCCAATGCCGTGGCGACGCCCGCCCAATCATTGCGGCGCTGCGCGTCGGCCGCGCGCTGCTCGGCGGCCTTTTGCGCCTGGGGCGTCAACCCGGCCGGGCTGCATGCCTTGAGCGCCGCCGCGTAGGCTTCGGCGTCACGATCCAGGCCCGGCACCCGGAAATCCTCCGCCAGCACCGGTCCAGCCAGCAGCAGGGTGCAGGCCAGGAGAAAGAGCAGTCGGCGCATGGCAGCCTCGAGGCTTCAGGTTCGGTGAAGCAACGTAGCTTGCCGTGCGGCTGCAACGCCAGACCGGGTTTGTGAAGGATTGCAGCACCGGGCCATGCGGTGCCTAATCCGTAGGCGACAGACCTGTCAGTGTGGCTTTCCACCTCGCATTTGCGTGTGGCATACAGCTTGCGACTACTGGACGCCCCTGACCGATCGGACGCTTGATGCACCCCTCCCGCTTCACTCACCCTGTTGGGTGCGCCTGCCGCGGCGGCGGCCTGTCCTGCGATGCTGGCGCCGATGACCTGGGCGCTGCGGCGGTGCGGACGGCGGTGGAGCGGGCGGCGTTCGGCGGCGTGGCGGGCCGGCGCCGGGCCATCCAGGTGCTGGGTGCTGCGACAGTGGCCGCGGCCATCGACCAGGTGTTCCCCATCCTCCGCGTGCAAGAAGCCCTGGCCGAGACGGCAGGCACGCCGGAGAAGAATGACCTCAAGGTCGGCTTCATCGCTATCACCTGCGCCACGCCGATCATCGTGGCGTCACCGATGGGCTTCTACGAAAAGAACGGCCTGAACGTGGACATCGTCCGCACCGCCGGCTGGGCGGTGGTGCGCGACAAGTCGCTGAACGGCGAGTACGACGCGGCGCACATGCTGAGCCCGATGCCGCTGGCGATCTCGATGGGCGCCGGGTCGAACCCGATCCCCTGGAGCGTCGCCGCCATCGAGAACATCAACGGCCAGGCCATCGTCCTCGCCACCAAGCACAAGGATAAGCGGAACCCCAAGGACTGGCGCGGCTTCAAGCTGGGCATTCCGTTCGACTACTCGATGCACGCCTACCTGCTGCGCTACTACTTGGCCGAGGCCGGGCTGGACCCGGACCGCGACGTGCAGTTGCGCGTGATCCCGCCGCCGGAGATGGTCGCCAACCTGCGGGCGGAGAACATCGACGGCTTCCTGGGGCCGGACCCGTTCAACCAGCGCGCGGTGTACGACGGCGTCGGCTTCATCCACCTGCTGACGCGCGAGCTTTGGGACGGGCATCCCTGCTGCGCCTTCGCGGTGCCGCGGCGGATGGTGACGGAGGCGCCAAATACCTACCAGGCGCTGTTGCAGTCGGTGATCCAGGCGACGGCCTACGCCAACAAGGCGGAAAACCGCAAGGACATCGCCGACGTCGTGGCCGGGCCACAATACCTGAACCAGCCGCCGACCGTGGTGGAGCAGGCGCTGACCGGCACCTACGCCGACGGCCTCGGCGGCGTGAAACGCGTGCCGGACCGGGTGAGCTTCGAGCCGTTCCCCTATCCCAGCATGGCGCTGTGGATCATGACGCAGATGAAGCGCTGGGGACAGGTGAAGGGCGACCTGCAATGGCGCGACGTGGCGCAGCAGGTGTTCCTCGCCGCTGGAGCGGAGGCCAAGATGAAGGAGCTGGGCCTGCCGACGCCCGCCAGCCCCTACCGGTCCTACCAGGTCATGGGCAAGCCGTTCGACCCGGCCGACCCTGACGGCTACGTCGCCTCCTTCCCGATCCGGCGCGCCTGATGCCCCTGCGGGTGCAGTCCGGCCTGGTGCTGTTCCTGATCCTGGCGGTGTTCCTGGGCGGCTGGCAGATCGCCGCCACGCCCTCCACCGCCGCCGGCCCGGCCATGGACCCCGAGTATGCCAAGCTGCTCGGCGCCGCCGCGCAACAGGGCCAGCAAACCCCGATGCCGCGGCCCTCCGATATCGCGGCGCGGGCTTGGTTCGATCTGCGCGATCCCTTCTACATCCATGTTGGGGTGGACGGCCCCGCGGCATCTCGTGCCAAGGTCTGGTTGTCGTCATCCGAACCTGAAGGACCGTCCACATGAACCTTAAGCGCATTGGCCTCGACACGTCCAAGGCCGTGTTCA
>JAABUQ010006520.1_pt1 | contig 17616 bp, 14 predicted proteins | sample 5560001 | NCBI WGS metagenome assembly JAABUQ01 (sample SAMN10711888, study PRJNA513371) | rock metagenome | isolation source: Antarctica rocks | place: Antarctica: Victoria Land, Finger Mt nord | collected 2015-12-18
CTGCTTGCGGATCGAAATCCAACACGATGAGATCCCCCCGGTCGGGGACCATCATTCGAAGTTCTCGACTCCGCACGCGCGCCCGGCGCCGATTTCAGCTTCGGGGCCACGCACCGTAGCCAACCGCTCTTCCAAACGTGCCCGTGGCGAACGTTCCAGAACCAGACCGTTTTCGACTCGCCGTAGTTCGACGCTATCGCCCTCGCGTAACCCGAGATCACGCGCCAGCGCAGCCGGTAAACGAACCGTCAGGCTATTTCCGTACCGCGCAATTTTTGCCTGAACCATGTGTATACATCAGGATATACGGGTTTACGGGCCGCGTCAAGTTGTGGCGTGCCTCTACGCGGCGGTCAACTTTACATTACATTGCGGCCGCGATGTCCGCGGGCACGATGCGGCCGTCGAGGAGGCCGATCGTGCGGCCGGCGTAGCGGTTGAAGCGGCGATCGTGCGTGACCATCACGATCGTCGAGCCAGCCTCGTGGAGTTCACCGAGCAGTTCCATGACGAGTTCGCCGTTCTTGGAATCGAGGTTGCCGGTCGGTTCGTCGGCGAGCAGCACCGCCGGTTCGCCGCCGAGCGCGCGGGCGACCGCGACGCGCTGCTGTTGACCGCCGGAAAGTTGGGCGGGATAGTGGCGCGCGCGATGCGACATTGCGACGCGTTCGAGCGCTTCGGCGACTCGGCGCCGCCGCTCGCCCGAGGACAGGCCGCGGTACGTCAGGGGTAGTTCAACGTTTTCGTAGACCGTGAGATCGCCGATCAGGTTGAAGTTCTGAAAGATGAAGCCGATTTCACGGTTGCGCAAACGCGAACGCTCTCCCGCCTCGAGCCGTGCGGCTTCGCGGCCAAGCAGCCGGTACGAACCCGAGGACGGCGTATCGAGTAACCCGACGATTGAGAGTAGCGTCGATTTACCGCAGCCTGACGGGCCCTCGACCGCGACGTACTCGCCGCGCTCGATCGTAGCGCTGACGTCGGAGAGCGCGTGAGTCTCAACTTCGTCGGTGTGATAGACTTTGCCGATGCGATCGAGTTCAATGAGCATGTTGTTCCTCACTTGAGACGCAGGACGGGCACGTCGTTGTAGGTTGAGGTGTCGGAGACGATGACCGAGTCGCCGGCGTGCAAACCGGAAAGCACGGCAACGCGATCGAGCGATCCGGTGCCGAGGCGGACGGAGGTGCGGAATGCACGCGACCCGTCGGGCGAGAGCCGATACAGGGTGATCGTCGAGTCATCAGTCGCATTGGCGGGGCGCGCGATAGAAACGACGTGGCGTAACCGTGAAAGTTCGATCGTGCCGTCGATGTTTTGATCGGGTCGCGCGCCGGCCGGTATCTGCGTGAAGCGTACGTCGACGGCCACCGTGCCGTTCTGCGCCGCGGGTGCAATGCGTTCGACAAACCCGCGGCGCGTGCCCCCGCCGTTCATGTCGATCGAGACCGGCATACCAACCGCAACGCCGTGCAAGTCGCTTTCGGCAACTTGCAGGACGGCTTTGAGGTCGGACAGATTCGCGACACGCGCGACCTCCGCGCCGAGCGCCACGCGTTGACCGCGGTCGACGGCGACGCTCTGCACGATGCCGTCGCTGCCTGCACGCACGTCGAGCGTGCCCAGCTGTGCTTGCTTCGCCGCCAATGCCGCAGAAAGTTGATCGACCTTCGCTTGTGCGGCAGCGATCTTCGCGTTCGCGTCGGCGGTGTCCACGCCGATCTGCCGGCGGGCGATGCCGGCCAGGCCGTGATCTTCTTGCGCTTTGATCCGCGCGACCCGGTACTGCAGATCGCCGATCAGGCCTTGCGCGTGTAGACGAGTATCGGCAGCGCTCGTCACATCGTCCTGTTGCGCTTGGGATACCGCGCTCGCATAGGCGGCCTGCTTATCGAGCCGCGTCGCCTGAGCTTCGGAGCGGGCGCTTGCGACGTCGGCGCGGGCGGCATCGAGCTGCGTCTGGACATCTACAACCCCCTCTTGGAGATCGGGATTCTGTAAGGTCGCGATGGTCGAGCCGTCGTGCACGGTGCTACCGGGCCGCACGTCGAGCGTCGAAATCATGCCGTCGGCAGCTGATGACACGATTTGCTCGCGATCGGGCTCAATCGTTCCAGCGGCACGTACCGAACGCACGAGCGTTCCCCGCTTAACGACATCGATCACGAGCTGTCCCGGATCGACCAGCGGAGCCGCCGCCGGCCGGTGCTCGAGCGACACGACCGAATACCAGGCCGCAAGGATGAGCCCAAGCACGGCCAGCGGCGCCGCGATTTTCCCCACGCTGACCCTAGGACGCCTGCGCATGATGTCCATCGTGTTGCAACCGACATCTCTCGTGTTTCTACCGACGTCCTTGTGCCGAGGTACGTCCACCCTGTCTCTGGGAATGGCCATCGTATTGGTTCCCGTCTACGCGTTCGCAAGCGACGGCAACAGGCGACGTGACCGCGCTACGCGCACGAGTTCTTCGAGGCGGTGCGCTTCGGCTTGCGCGATGCGGCGGCCGCGCGGCGTCAAGCGGTAATAGCGGCGCCGCTCGTCATCGTCGTCATCACCCTCGACTTCGGTGATCCAGCCGTCGGCCTGCAATTGTTTTACCAGCCGATACAGGGTGCCGGGACCGAGCTTCACGGTGCCGCCGGTTTGCGCTTCGACCTCTTTGATGACGCCGTAACCGTGCCGCTCGCCGCCGGCGAGCGCGAGCAAAATGTGAAACGTCGCTGCACTGAGCGGCAACGCCTCACGCGCATCGAGCGCGGCGCGACTCATGGACGGACCTCCTTAGCGACGATGAGGCTGGGATCGTGATGCACGACAGATACTCCGAACAACTCTATCTGACCGGATTATATCCATAAAGCTGATAGCGTCAAGTGGTTGTAAAGTGTGAACGCCTCTTATCTCGATGCTCCGGCGTCGTGCCTCTTGCATCGGCACGCCCCGCGGAGCCCTATTCGTACCGCAAAGCCACCATCGGATCGACGCGGATAGCGCGCCATGCTGGAATCAGCGCGGCCGCGACTGAGGCCAACGTTACCGCCGCAACGACCAGAGCGAACGTCAACGGGTCGAACGGTCCGATTCCGTAGAGTTGATCCGCAATTGCATTCGCCGCAAATGCCGCCAGCACGATACCGGCCAGAATTCCGACCGCGGCGGTTCGCAGCGTGCCGCCGAGCACGTCACGCAATACGTCCATCGCTCGAGCTCCAACGGCGATCCGTATGCCGAACTCGTGCGTCCGCCGCGCGACGCCGTACGAGACGACGGCATAGATGCCCGCGATCGCGAGCATGAAGGCGACAAAGGCGAGCGCGAGCAGCGTGAGCGCGCTCAGGCGTGCTTGCGCCGCGTCCGCTGCGAGAAAATCATCGAGCCGTTGGATTTTTGGCGCTGCCAAAAGGGAATCTGCTGCCGTTACCGCGCCCGCGATGGCATTGGCTACGTGGGCGTGCGGTGCGATTCTTGCTACTAAGAGAAGTCCTGAAAGCGGCACCTGAGCGAACGGAAGATACATCTTCGGCACGCCCGCTCGACCGTACGAGTCACGAGTATCGCCCACGACACCGATGATCGTTCGCACCACAGGCCTTTTACTCGCAACTTCTCGTGCGGTCCCGAGCGGAAACTTCAACGAGATTTGAGCGCCTAGCGCCGGCCGTTCCCTAAAGTACATCTTCGCGAGCGCCGCATTGACCACGACGACCCGCGCGGCAGCGTAGCCGTCGCTGCGCCGGAACGTGCGACCGCGTACGAGAGGCACGCTCAGAATCCGAAAGAACGACGGTCCCACGATGCCGATCCCGGCAGTCTGCAGTTCCTCACGGTCCGAGCGGTGCCCGACGATGTCGAAGGAGAGACTAGCGGTGCGTCCCATGAACGGCGCCGCATCGGCCCACTCCGCAGATCGCACGGCCGGCATAGCGCGGACGCGACGCATGGCATCACCGTAGAACGAAAGCACTGCGGCCTCAGCCTTGTACCGCTTCCCGTACATTGCTACCGGTTCGCTGACGAGCACATCGTTCGAATTGAAGCCCACTGTTCGGTGCGTGAGAACGAGATAGCTGCGCACGACGAGACCTGCTGTGATCACGATTGCCAAGGCGAGCGCAATTTCCGTAGCGGCAAGCGTCGAGCGAGTGCGCGCACCGCGATGCACATCCCCGCGACCGGATGCCTTTAGCCCGTCGGCCACTCGGTGCGACGAAAGCGTAAAAGCCGGAGCCAATCCGGCTCCGAGCGTGCAAAATGCAATGATGCCGAGCGTATAGAGTGCCGACATCCCGTCAAGCGTCACTTCTTGTGCGCGCGGTATATTCACGGGATGCAACGCGACGAACGCACCAACGGCGAGGTACGCGAGCAGAAAGCCCAGGACGCCGCCGCATGCGGCAAAGACGAACGTTTCCGTCAGCAACTGCGCGACGATACGGCGGCGCGATGCGCCAACGGCCGCCCGAATCGCCAGTTCCCGGTCGCGCGCAGCGGCTCGGCTGAGCAGCAAATTCGCAACGTTGGCGCAAGCGACCAGCAACACGCCTCCGACCGCAGCGACGATGGCAAAGAGCAGTGGCCGGACGGAACCAAAGAGCGCATTTTGAAATGGTTGAACATGCACGGCGGCAGAAGGCGAATCGTCCATCGGATATCGAGCTTTCAGACGCGCGAAGATGGCTTTCAAGTCGGCTGCCGCCGCCTCGGCCGTCACGCCACGGCGTAGACGCCCCACCGCGGAAGCGTAGTGTGAACTGCGAACGTAGACTGCATCCGCACGTTGTAAGGCCATCCAGAAATCGGCACGTCCGAAGCCATCGACCGCGCCCGGTTGCTTGAAACCAGCCGGCATGACTCCGATGATGCGAGTCGCTACGCCGTCGGCCTGGACACGCTTGCCGATGATCGTAGCGTCGCGTCGGAAGAACGCTGACCACAGCTCGTACGAGATGACGATAACGGAAGGCGAACCAAGTCGTGCATCGACGGTGCGAAATGGCCGTCCAAGTAGCGGCCGGACTCCAAGAACGTTGAAGAGATTTGGCGATGTGACATACCCGGCGACCTTACGGGCTGCTCCGTGATCGGTGAACGTGTGGTCGCCACCGGGATAATACGCCGCCAGCGAAGACAACGTACGATTCTGCTCACTTACGTCGAAGAAGGCCGGGATCGACAATCCGGACGGTCTTCCACGCGCAGCGACCGTTACGGAAACGAGTCTCGACGCATCGGCGTACGGAAGAGGCGCAAGTATAACCCCGCGCAGGATGCTGAACGCGGTCGCATTTGCGCCGATTGCGACTCCGAGCGTTGCAACGACGACCAAGGAAAACAGCGGCGCCTTCAGCATGGATCGCGCGGTGTAGAGCAGATCTCGCGCGACAGCGCCGCCATACTCGCGCAGCCCCGTCCAAAAGACATCGGCGCAAGCACCGAGCGCGAATGAGATCGCGCCGAGTGAGCCGTAACCGCTTCGCCGCTCGCGCAGGGCGTCACGAAAATCGCTGTACATTTGCGCGCCGTACGTCCGTCGAAACCGTCCAGGCAGCGCATAGAGAAGCATTCCGAAGAAGCGTTTGGCGAAAGTCAGCTCCCGTTCGCCACGGCTCACTCGTAGCGCAGCGCCACGATTGGGTCGACACGCGTTGCACGCCGCGCTGGGACGAGTGCAGCAGCAATGGACGCCAGCGCGATCATGACCACGACGGTGCCGAACGTGAGAGCATCGTATGGCTTGACGCCATATAGTTGATCGGCGACCAAACGCACTGCCAACGCGCCCACGACGACGCCGCACAGAACGCCAATTATCGTCAGCGCCAGTGTGCCGGCGATGACGCGTCGCGCGATCTGCCAGGCCCGGGCTCCCAGCGCCATCCGTACCCCCAGTTCGTGCGTGCGCTGCGCGACGCCGTACGACACAACCGCATAGATGCCGGCGATTGCGAGAACCAACGCGAGAAGACCCAGCATGCCGAGAGTGGTCGCGCCGAGCCGTGCGCGGGCTGCGTCGTCGTTCATGTAACTCCCAAGATCACGCATCACCGGTGGCGGCAAGAGTGAATTTGTCATGGGTACCGCCGCGGCGACGGCCGCAGCGATATTGACCCCCGGCGCCCCGCGCACGAGCATGATGGCCCCTAACATGGGAGCCTGCCCCAACGGCATGTAGATCGTCGGCTTAGGAGCGACGGAATAGTTTCCGCGAACGTTTCCCACGACTCCGACGATGGTTCGCACTGGCGGTTTCCCTTTTTCATCGGTTGGAAGGCCCGCTACGATTTGTGCGCCGATGGTCCGTTTGTGCGGAAGGTACCTGGGCGCAAACGCTTGGTTTACGATGATGACCTCGCGTGCACCAGTGCTGTCCCGGTCGGTGAACGACCGACCTTCCAGCAGCGGGATGTGAACTAAAGCGAAGTACGACGGCCCAACCGCCGTGAATTCGCTCCGCAGCTTTTGTGCGGCGGGCAACGGGTGCCCGGCCAACGAAAACTCCAGCTCGGAATCAAGCCCCATGAAGGGTGCGGACAGCGCCAAGCTTACCGCTCGGACGCCCGGGATCGCTTCGACTCTGGTAGCCAGGCGTTCGTAGAAATCGCGCAGCGCGCGTCGGCCGGAGGACGACTGCCCCATCAAGCTCATCACGCTGTCGTCAATGTTGTCGCTCACGATAACGTTCTGGGGCGAAAACCCCAGCGGCTCATGCGTCAGCGTCCAGAAGCTGCGCACGACCAGACTCGACGCGAGGACGAGCGCGAATGTCAGCGCGATCTCGAGGATCATCAGACCAGCGCGCGCTCGGGCGCCACGGCTAGCATCGCCGCCGCGTCCGGCCGATTTCAACGCGCTTGCGACGTGGCGCGACGAGAGCGCAAACGCCGGTGCGAGGCCAGCCGCAAACGTGCAAAATGCGACCGCGATCAGCGTATACAAAGCCGTCGACCAGTCGAACGTGATTGCGTCCAGGCGCGGAAGATCGGGCCGGCTGGCCACGAAACCCGTGAGCCACGCGTACGCGAGGCCCAGTCCGCATAGACCCCCCAATCCCGCGAAAATGAAGCTTTCAGCAAGCAGTTGCGCGATGATGCGCCGACGGCTAGCGCCGTTCGCAATCCGCACGGCGAATTCGCGGTCGCGCGTTGCTCCGCGGCTCAACAACAGGTTCGCAACATTCGAGCATGCGACGAGCAAAACGCCCGTTACGGCGGCGAAGACCGCAAAGAGAAAGCGGCGTGCGTTGCCGACGACCGCGTCTTGCAGCGGTTCGACGCGCAGGCGGAAATGCGGCTCCAGCCTCCGATAGCGGGACGCGACCCGAGCGTGGATCGTTTGAAGATCGGCCTGAGCTGCGGCGAGCGTGACGCCGTCGCGCAAGCGCCCGATTGCACCCACAAGTACGATCTCGCCGGGATTAAGCGGATGAAACGAAGAGGCGAGCCAGTAATCAGCCTTCAGGAAATCGCCGGAAAGTTCTGGCTGTTGGAGTCCCTGCGGTGCGATGCCGATGACCGTCGACGCCAAACCGTCGAGCCGCAGCTGCGTGCCGACGATCTTCGGATCGGCGCCAAGGTTCCGGCGCCAGAAGGCATCGGAAAGAACGACGACGGGCTTCGAACCGCGACGCACGTCGGCTCGGGTAAAGAAGCGACCCAGTTGCGGCCGGACACCGAGTACCGCAAAAAGGTCCTGTGTCGCGTCGACACCCGTCAATCTGCGGACGCGTCCCCGATAATTCCACAGCGCCGTCGTATCGTCCGAGCCGGCGAACGCGCGTAAGGTCCGATTCTCGGCGCGGAATGCTTCGAGATCCGGAGAAGGGACTGCAAACACCTCAAAGCCGTTCAACGTGCCGTCGATGGCGACGAGCCGGTTCGCTTGCGGATACGGCAGCGGCGCGAGCACGACCGCTCGAAGAATGCTGAAGGCTGTGGCGTTCGCACCGATTGCGAGGGCGAGGGTCGCGACGACGACGACCGTAAAGAGCGGCGCCTTGCGCATTGAACGCAGAGCAAAGACGAGGTCACGGACGGTCATGGCGCCATTCTCTCGCAATCCACTCCACAAAACATCAACGCACGCGCTCCACGCGAAAAGAAACGCCCCGCTAAATCCATGTGCCGCGCGTTCATGCCGCAACCCGTCGTAAAAATCGCGCCGCATTTGCGCGCCGTACGTTCGTCGGAACGCCGCCGGCGATGCAAGCAACAGCAATGCGAACAGATGCTCGGCAAACGCGGCCACGCTCAACGTGCTGCCGTCGATAGCAGACTCGGTTGCGGGGCGTAATTCACCGACGTGCTCCCATAGTCAGACTGTATCTGGCTCGATTGTATCCATAATGATGATACTGTCAATAGGTGTGCCGCGCTCCCGCAGACGCGCTGCTGCCTACGAGCACGGCAGGTCGTCGGACGGGTTTCTCGATGGAGCGGAACGAACGCCGGTTATCGTGTCAGAGCAGCGGCTATCGTACGACGCCGTGAGCGTCGCCGCAAACCGCAGGCGCTTTTATCTGGAGCGCGCCTCGCGTCGTAACACGCGCGGCTCGGGAAGCGATCTTGGTAGGCTGATGCAGGGCCGACGGCCGAAGGTTTCCCTCGTGACCTCAGCTGTTTTCGGCGACATCGCCGTCATGCTCGCCGGTGCACATGCAGCCAACGCCTATGCGCCCCCCCGCGCGACGGCGGACGTTGATTTCCTCGTACCGCACGAGCGCTTCTCGGCCGCAGAAAAGCGTTTGCGCGCTGCCGGCTGGCGTAAGAGTCGCGACCTCGTCTTTCCTAACGCGAAACTGGCGCTCTACGGCTCGGCGTGGCACGAGCCCGTGGGTCGTATGGACGCCGATATCATGGCGAGCCCGCAAACCTGGGTTCATGCAGCCTTCGCAGCCACGCCGGCGCTTGATCAGAACGGTGCGCGCGTTTTGCCCTTACCTTACCTCGTGCTCATGAAGCTCGATTCGGCTCGCGGAATCGATCAAGGTGATCTCGCTCGCATGTTGGGCCGGCTCGACGACGTGGCGGTCGAGTGTGTCGTGAACATCGTCGAGCAACACTATGACGACCATCAGGCAGCGGAAGATGTCCGGCAGTACGCGCGGATCGGCCGCTGGGAATATCAGACGACGGCAGAAACGCGCAACGCGAACGACGACGAACGTGACTACTCGGACGATGCTTAAAGCCGCCGGCGATGGGCTTTGCCGATGGTGGCGGCGTTAGGTCCCCTTCTGGGCACCGAGATACTGAATGAACTTAATGATGAAGGCGTGCTGCGTCGCCAGCCGGTTCGGGTCGCCGTATACAGCGTACAGCTCTGAATTTCCGAAGCGCCGATAATATGCAAGCGAAAGGTTCGTCGCATCGACATACTGCGGCGCCTCAAAAAAGGTCGGTGCCATACCGACGATGCGGCGGGCGCCGATGGCGAGTGACGCGTCGGGCCCGAACTGGTAGGCGATGTTTGCGCGTTCCAGCCACTGTGTGAGCGTGCCGCCGCCGTCGAGCGCGTCGAGCGTGTCGTCCGCTTCTATGCCAAGTGAGCCGCGTCGCCCGATCTGAAGGGTCACGAGGCGCGACCACGATCGCAGATATCCCTGACCGAACCGGCCCACGTCATACGAGATGCTAGTGGGCGTCGAGGTGTTTCCTTTGTACGACAGCGCGACTCCATTCTGATTGGCGTAGCCGCCGGGTTCGCCATTCTGACGCACGTAGTTTTCGCCGCTCGTAAGCGAGAGTGACAGCTGGTGTTGCGTGTTAAACGTAAGCGACGACGCATCGACGGCAAAATCGAGGCCCCCGGCGTGCGAGCGCAAACGCTGGAAGTCTTGCGCGACGCTAACGTTCTGCACGAACGATTTCGGGCCGAAGTCGAACTCACGATATCCGCTGACGGTCGGGCCCCTTACGTCATTCAAGGCAACGTAGCTGTCGACCGGGTCGTACTGTGATCCGACATCATGATACGCTAGGCGAACCGCCGATTTCGGCGTGAACAGCGACATGCCGTACTCACGATACGCGCCGGCGCCCGGCGCAGTGACGATCGAGCCGCTCTCGCCGCCTTCGGTGACGTACGCGTTGAAGTTGTGGAGATTGCTGACGCTGCCTTGAAAGTACGTGGCGACATCATGGACGCCGGGCAATTCGGCGCTCTGCCGCTGCGCCAAGGCGGCATAACGTCGATTGGGAGAGCGCCACTCGAACGACTGCGCGGTATCCGTTCGATTCGTCGCGATCGCATCAAGGCCGGCGAACGTGAACTGGCCCTGCACGCCTTCAACGGCGTAGCCCTCGCGCGGCGTCGGGATCGCCGGCGTATAGAGCTGCGGGTAGTCGACGCAATCGTGACAACTGAGGTTGTTGTAGAAGTTGCCTCCCTGGGTGAAGAACGGTCGAACCTCTTGATACTGTCGTGGAAAGACGGTCGGCGAGATAGTCTGCTGATCGAGCTCAACGTTCGAGTAATCGGGATGTAAGGTGCCAAAGAACGACGCCGTTCGCGTGATCGGGACGGCGAAGTCCGCACCGGCGCGCGACGTTCTTCCGCCTGCGGATTTGTCCGCGATCTCACCGAGCGAGTAGAGCTGCAAGCGCGGTTTCGTGCGCGTGGTCCTTGCCGCTCCCGCCATTGCGCGCAGTTCCCCCGCGTAGTTCGGGTTGTCCGTCGTGCCTTGCGCCGAATTGTGCGCCCACTCGTAGGTGACGCTCGTCGCTTGTACCACGCGATCAAATTGGAGCAACCAGGTATCCCGTCCGTCGCCGCGCATCACGTCGAGCGGAATGCGTTCGCTGATGACGTAGCCATGGGCGCTGGGGCGCCCGACCGCCAGCCAGTTCGGCGCGAAAGCACTATTTTCTGACGAAAACGCATCGTGCGCCCCGATCGGGTTGGCCGAGAAACCGTATTCGAAACCGTTTCTTCCGCCGGGCCAGAGATACACGGTGACGGCGTCGTCGGTTGTAAGCGGTACGTTATCGGCGTGCTGCGTGGCGGTGAGCGTTTCGTTTTGATTACAAACGAAAGCGACGTACAAAAAACGCGCATCCGCCTCGAGATAAACGTCGCTGCTTTCTTCGGACGACCGGCGGTACGTGAAGTCCCACGCGAGGCGAACGTGCGCGGCTCGTTGCCAAAGCGGATCGTCGAGCGTGCCGTCGATCCTTGGCGGGGTTGCAGCCGTGGCGGCGCTTAGCGTGAATGTTCGAAGCGGCGTAGCGCCTTGTGCTCGGCACGTGGAAGTAACGCCTAGACATATAGGTGTAACGGCCGCCAGAAAACAGAAGGTGAACGAGCGCATTTCAGACGCCGCGTTCTTCCATGCGAATCAAGTCGTCGATACTCAGATGCCCGGTCGTGCGGCTGCGTTCGCGCTCCGCCCAAGCGGGCGTCACATCGACTTCTTTGAGCCGGACCAGTTCTTGCGCCGATGGATGATAGCCTAACCGTAGAAAGCCGGCGGCGTAGCTCGGGGTTACGCCGACTTCTTTCAGCGCCACGAGGTCTTCCAGCGACGGACGATAGCCGAGCCGTTCGAGTCCCGCGATGTAGGTCGCCGTTACGCCGACCTCCGCGACACGATTGAGTTCACCGACCGTTTTTGTCTTCGCGGGCAGGCTCGCGACCGCATCGAGAAGTTCGTTCGTGGCCCCGACGTCGCCCATCGTGACCAAATCCGCCACGGACGGTCGCTCAAAGCCGTTGCGGCGCAACATGTCCAACGTTGCGATCTGGAAGTTGGTCAGCGTCCATTGGAATTGCTGCATCGTGCTCGGCGCACCAATTCCACGTCGCTGCAATTCTACGACAAAGGCCAAACTCGGTGAGAATGTCCACGTTCCGGAACCGGCTCCGGCGCCTATCCGGCCTTCGGCTTGCATCGCACCGGCATCCCGAACGATGGTAAATGTGCGACGCACAACATTGTTCGAGGCGAGATCCGCCATGCTCAGGCCGCGAAGCTCAGAGAACGGCACGCACGCCGCTACGTCATCGGAGTCCACATGTCCGGGCCTGAAGTTATGGTACTCCAGGCGGAGTCGAACCTGCCCCGTGGTCGCACATCCGGAGAGCTGGAACATGCCGGCAAACTTCCTCGTCGCCGGCTCTGCCGTCTGCGATGTCGACGTTTCGGTGTCGCTGTCGTGAATGTGAATCTCGATAGCGGCCCGTGGCGCTCGCGCCGTTGTTGCTGACGCATCTTGTACGATCGAGTCGGCGACCACTGGAAGCTGCACGCGCAGGGTCACGGCCGCGGCCAGCACCACAGCCGTGAAGGCGGTCAAAGCGAAACGCCGGTCAAGACGCAGCGAGTGACTCGCGGCCCGGTCGAGCAGCACGTGCACGCGGCGCAAGAGATGTTTACGCTCGAAGATCAGACATGGAACCGGCGCACGAACCGTCTGCGTCCACTCGGCCATTTGCGCTAACGTCTTTGCATAGGAGACGGCGTCGCCCGTGTCGGCGATCACCGCATCGTCGCAGACTTGTTCGCGGTAGAGCGTCAGTTGACGTGCTGCAAACAGCACGCCGGGGCAAAAGAACAGCAGCGCGTCGAACAAGCGCATAACGACGTTTTGCACGTCGTCGAAACGACGTGCGTGCTCGCACTCGTGCAGGAAGACGCTCAGCAACCGATCCTTCGGCCCTTCCAATATCGTCTCTGGAATGACGACGACTGCCGGACGGAACCCGAGCAGACACGGCGACGAGAACTCTGCCGAGGTTGCGAACTTCAAGGGCCGTCGGACGGAGCGCCGCAGCGCCATCGGCGGATCGATCGTCCGTACCCCCCGGCGCGCCGCCAGCATGGTGCCGATGTCGCGCACGAGGATGGCGACGCGCAATGCGGCAATAGCCGCCAACGCCCACAATGATGCCGGCGCTGGCAAGCACGGCGGCAAGCGCCCCAGCGGCCCGGTCCCGCAGCGGCGCACCCGTCTCATCATGGGTTGCAGTAACAGCATGCGCGCGAATCGCCGGCTGTGGCAAGCCGTGGTGAGACAACGATAACTCGACACGTCGGTGCGAAGGCGGTCCGACCCTGACGGCCTGCTGCGTGCCGGTCTCTCGTGCGTCGAGCGCGTAGGGCTGCGCGGCAAAGACGTAGCTCGCCGCCGGCAGCGCAACGCAGATCGCCCACAGACTTCCCCATACGGCGAACATCGTCGCCGCGTTGAGGCGGCGAAAGGAGCGCAGCACTTGGTACGTGACCGCGCAAACAACGGCGCCTTGCCACGCGCCGTTGAACGAGGCAACGAGCAACGCAGCGGCGCTCATCTTCCGGCCTCCGCGTCGGCAATGAGGCGCCTGATGCGAGCGAGGTCTTCGGCGTTGAGGTTCTCGTTCTCGACTAAGTTTACGGCCAGCGCGCCGGGGGAGCCGAAGAACCGGCGGACGACCGACTGTACCGCGCTTCGCGATACGGTCGCTTTATCGATCAGCGGAAAGTATCGGAAGGCCCGCCCCTCTTCACGATGCCGCACGTATCCCTTTTTTTCGAGAATGCGCAAAATCGTTTGGACGGTGTTGAACGCGAGCGGCTTGGGCGCTTTCAGTGCGGCCAGAACCTCGCTAACGGTGCCGCTTCCCGCGGACCACAGAACCTCCATGGCGCGTTGCTCCACCTCCGTCAGGGTCTCCGATTTGGCTTTCGGCACACGAGCCTCCGGCGGCATAACCTAAAATGTTAGGTGACAATACCACAGGCGTTGCGGCTTGTCCACTCGGTGACGGAGCTGCATCCGTGACCGTGCTTTTGGCTTCTGCGCAGAACGGCCGGATCGGTGTCGAAACAGGTTTGCACTTCGGAAAGTACCGAGAGTCCAAGGCGCCACGTGTCCGGGTGCTTCAGGTTTGAAAATGACATCGTGATCGAGGCATTGATCGTCGAAGCCGTCGTGGCCGCAACCGCGGTTCCGCTTGCCCTCGGCACCGCCATCGCCGTCCGCCGCCGCGGCGTTGCGGCTGCCGCGCCCGTGCCCTCGCGCCGCGCGATGGGAGCGCTCGTCGGCCAGCTTCCGCATCGGCACCGGCGCGAAGCCAAGCTCATCGTTGAACTTGCGCACGACCATGAGAAGCGCAACAGCTCGAGCCGACTCGATGCGTTTACGGCGCGCGAAGCGCTGCGCTCCTATCTGCCGGACACGATCAGCGCATACCTGGCGGTCCCCAAAGACGTACGCCGCCGCTCGCGCAACGGGCAGTTGTCGCCGGACGAAGAACTCGCGCGTCAACTTCGGACGCTTCGCGCCGGGCTCGAACGGCTGCGCGACGGCGACGCTGACGTAGCAGCCACCCGCATGGCGGAAAATCGAACGTTTCTTTACGAGCGCTTTGGAAAGCCCCCCGGCGACGCACCGCTTACGTCGCCTACCATCTCAGAACGCGTCCGTGGCCTCATCGATGACTTCTTAAGAGGCATATGAGCTGGCCAGACGTCCTCAGCGGACCGTCATCGTGAGGAAGTTCGCGGCGATGACGTGGCCGTCGGGCGTGAGCACCGACTCGGGATGGAATTGGACGGCGTGGATGGGGAGCGTTCGATGCACGATACCTTGGATGACCGCATCGTCGGCGCTTACGGCGTTGACTCGCAACTCGGCGGGGAAATTCTCGCGTGCCACACAGAGCGAATGGTAGCGCGTCGCATGGAAAGGCGACGTGAGGCCGCGCAACACGCCGCTGGTATCGTGGTCGATCGGCGACGTCTTGCCGTGCACGAGTCGCGGAGCGCGATCGATCCGGGCACCGAAAAAGCCGGCAATTGCCTGCAAGCCGAGACACACGCCGAAGATCGGGCGGCCCGCCGCTACGGTTTCCCGAATCGTTACGATACTTTGGCCGGCGTCGCGTGGACGGCCGGGTCCGGGGCCGATAACGACGCCGTCATATGCGACGATAGCGTCCGGCAGCCTAGGATCGTCGTTTCGCACGACATCCACCTCGGCACCTAGGCTGCCGAAGAGCTGAGCGATGTTGTACGTGAACGAATCGTAGTTGTCGACGAGCAAAATGTGGCTCAAGAGCGGAGCCCCAGTACGTCCCGTATGATGCGCGTCTTTGCAAATATCTCGGCATATTCGGCGTGCGGTTCGCTATCGGCTACGATGCCGGCCGACGCTTGCCAGTACGCGCGTCCGTCGACCGCCGCAACGCTGCGCAGGACAATGCACGAATCCATGTGTCCCGAAAAATCAACGTGCACGATGCTGCCCGCGTAGAAATTGCGAGCGAGCGGTTCGAGCCTGTCGATGATCTGCATCGCACGAATCTTCGGCGCGCCCGTCACCGTACCGGCCGGAAAGGCTGCCGCGAAGAGGTCGAACGCATCTTTATCGGAGCGCAATTCGCCAATCACGTTTGAAACGATGTGCATGACATGACTGTACCGCTCGATCCCCATCAGTTCGTCGACGCGCACGGTTCCGGTGCGGCAGACGGCACCGAGATCGTTACGCCCGAGATCGACCAGCATCACGTGTTCGGCGCGCTCCTTCTCGTCGGCCAAAAGTTCGGCTGCAATGGCCGCGTCGCGTTCGGCAGTTTCGCCACGAGGCCGCGTACCGGCCAGCGGCCGCAGCCGAGCCGTTCGGCCATCGAGCCGAACCAGAAACTCCGGTGATGCACCGAAAAGCGCGCCTTGCGGAGTCTCGACGTAGAACATATATGGTGAGGGGTTGCGCGCACGAATCTGCCGATAGAAATCAAACGGCGTTCCATCGAGCGCGCACGAGAAACGTACGCCAAGTTGGAGCTGATACGCGTCGCCTTCGGCGATGAAGCGCTGAGCCTCGGCGACGCGTGCCAGAAACGTCGCTTGGTCGATGGAAGCGCGGGCCTCACCGACTGCGCTGACACGACCGGGAACCGTCGGAGCGGCCTCAAGCAGATGCACGACGTACGCGTCGAGCCGATCTTCGGCAACGCTACGCTCCTGATCGTTGCGGGCGAGCGCGATGAGCGCCACGCGGTGCGTAAGATGATCGAACACGATCCACGTGCCCGGCACGGCGATGTACGCGTCCGGGAACCGCACGTCGGCCGGCGGCCTGGGCCCGATCTTTTCGAGCATGCGGGCTGCGTCGTAACTGAATGCGCACACGATACCGCACGGGAACGGTACCCGGTCCTTATCCACGACATCGTAGCGGCCGACGATTTCTCGCATACGGTCGAGCACGTTCGGATCGTCGTCGAACGTGGCGGTTTCGAGGTAGTCGAGACCGATGAACGAGAAGCGCGCCATGCGGCCGGCGCCGTCGACCGTTTCGAGCAAACACGATGCTCCCGGCTGCCCAACGGTAGCGTACGCCGAGATCGGCGTAATCGTGTCCGCAATGAACTCGCGAACGACCGCCGTGAGCAGGACCCCAGGTTTATGTTGGCCCTTGGGGGCCTTCACGCGATGGCAAACCGCGGCGATCCAAGCAATGCCGACCGGGTCGCCGAAACGGCGCGAGCCATGTGGAGGAATGTCGCGCAATCGATCGCTTGGGCGGCGTCCGAGAGCGCCTCTTCGGGTGTCGGATGTACCTCGACGATCGCACCATCGAGACCCGCAGCAGCGGCGGCGAGCGTGAGCGGTTCCACGAGGCTACGGCGGCCGCTGGCGTGCGAAGGATCGATAATGACCGGCAAGTCGGTCAACTCTTTCAGACGTAGCGCGCCACCAAGATCGAGCACATTGCGCGTAGCTGAATCGAAGCTTCGAATTCCCCGTTCACACAGAACGACGCGATCGCTCCCTTCAAGTAAAACGTATTCGGCAGCGAGCAGCAGCTCATCGAGCGTCGCAGAAGGCCCACGTTTGAGCAAAATCGGCAGCCCGCTGCGTGCGGCGCTTTGCAGCAACGGCACGTTTTGCATATTGCGCGCACCGATTTGGATCATCGCCACGTTGCCGACGAGTCTCGCGACATGTCGTTCCACTAATGCTTCGACGATAACCGGTAAACCGCTGCGCCTACCCTGTTCGACGAGCAACTCGACGGCCCGATCCCCCAGCCCTTGAAAATCGTAGGGAGACGTGCGTGCCTTCCACGCGCCGCCGCGCAGCATTACGCCGCCTCCTCGTTCGACGGCGCTTGCGACAGCCGTCAATTGAGCGCGGCTCTCGACCGAGCAAGGGCCACCGATAAGGGCGAATCCGCCGTCACCAAAGCATGCGTCCCCCGAACGCACCACACGCGTGCGCTCGGACGTGCGTCGGCTCAATCGGGGTGCGGCCGGCATGAAAAACCTCCCATCGAAAATAAAAACGCCACCCTCGGCGAGGGTGGCTTACAATACGGTTACGTTCGTATCGGGTCGCGCGCCTACCTCACCAACACCATCGGTGTGGCTCGAGACGCCAATAACACGAAACGTACGCGTTTTTCACTGCAGACGGAAACTAGCATACCGGCCAGGCACTGTCAACCACGCCCGATCTTCTCAAAGGCGCGGTGACTATCTAGTACGGCGCGTTGGGGGCGGCTATACTAGCATCCATGCATAGACGGACTTTCTCGGCTCGTGCGATCATTCCGAGCTTTCGATATGAGAACGCGCCGCGCGCGATCGAGTTTCTCTGCCGAGCTTTCGGCTTCGAGAAACAGGCGGTGTACG
>JAABUQ010006521.1_pt1 | contig 17615 bp, 15 predicted proteins | sample 5560001 | NCBI WGS metagenome assembly JAABUQ01 (sample SAMN10711888, study PRJNA513371) | rock metagenome | isolation source: Antarctica rocks | place: Antarctica: Victoria Land, Finger Mt nord | collected 2015-12-18
GGCGGCATCCAGATCGGCGCGAAGCGGGAGCGGCATGACGAACCTCCTCTGTTCGCCATCACCGAATCAGATCAGCACCGCGTCGGGGAATCCCCCGAGAGTCACGAACTCAGGGACTTGGTATTACGTGTCCGCATTGGCTACGCCGTTTGATACCATGGTTGCGGGGAGAGATCGGAATCTCCCGATATTCACACATGCTGGCCGCCGTTGATGTGAACCTCAGCGCCGTTGATGTAGGACGACGCATCCGTGCACAGGAAGAAGATCGTCTCCGCCACCTCGGCGGAGGTTCCCAGGCGGCGCATCGGGATCTCGTTCTCGACGATGCTGGCGGTCCCGGGTGACAGGATCGAGGTGTTGATCTCCCCCGGCGCGATCGCGTTCACACGCACGCCGTAGCGGCCGAAATCGTGCGCCATCTCGCGGGTCAAAGCCGCCAGCGCCGCCTTCGAGCACGCGTAGGCCATGCCGGCGAACGGGTGCACGCGCGAGCCCGCGATGCTGGTCACGTTCACGATCGAGCCTTTCGCCGCCCGCAGCTCGGGGAACAGCGCCCGGGCCAGCAAGGCGGTCGAGAACGTGTTCACCCGGAACACGTGCTGCAGCAGCGCCGCGTCCGTCTCCAGTGCGCCGAGCCGCGCGCCCGCCTCGCCCTTGGGCGAGATCGCCGCGTTGTTGACGAGGGCGTGCAGCATCCCGTGGTCGAGCCGGCCGCGGATGTCCTCGACGGCGGCCGGCATGTTCTCGATGTCGGCGAGGTCGAGCTGCACGTGGTCGCGCTCGCCGCCTTCCCAGGGGCACTCCTCGGGGAACGCGTGACGCGACACGGTCAGCACGCGCCAGCCGGCGCCGGCGAACCGCTTGACGGTGGCGTGGCCGATGCCCCGGCTGGCGCCGGTCAGCAGCAAGGTCCTGCGGTGGTGTTCCATGCGCGCGCTTCCATGATCGCAACAACAACCATACAGGATCGCGCCCGCCCGGGCACCCTTCCGCTGGCTGCCGGGCCGCGCCATTCTGCGCCGCGTCAGGCAGCGAGGGCACAATGGAGTTTACCGGCAAGGCGATCATCGTCACCGGGGCCGCGGGCAATGTCGGCAGCGCGGTGGTGCGTCTGCTCGCCGAGCGGGGCGCCCGGGTTGCCGCGGTCGACACGTTGCAGGAGCCGCTCCAGCGTGCCGTCGCCGCCCTGCCCCACGCCGCGAGCCATCTTGCCCTGTCCGGCCACGACCTGCTGGACCCCGCCGCCTGCGCGAGCATCGCGACACGCACCACCCAGGCGTTCGGCGGCATCGACGGCACGGTCAACACGGTTGGCGGCTTCGCCATGGCGCCGCTCGGCGACTCGGGGCCCGACCTGTGGAACAGCTTGTTCGACGTGAACCTCAAGAGCGCGCTCAACCTCTACCGCGCCATCGTCCCGACCATGGTGGCGGCGCAGCGCGGCAGCCTGGTCGCGATCGGCGCCGCCGCGGCCCTGCGCGCGCCTGCGCAGATGGCGGCGTACGCCGCGTCGAAGAGCGCCGTGTTGCGGCTGACCGAGGCGCTCGCCGAGGAGCTGAAGGCCAGCGGCGTGCGCGTCAACGCGGTGCTCCCCGGGACCATCGACACGCCGCAGAACCGCGCGGCCATGCCGGACGCCGATCCCGCACTCTGGGTCAAGCCGGCGGAAGTGGCGGAGGCGATCCTGTTCCTGCTCTCGGACGCGGCGAGCGGCGTGACGGGCGCGCTGTTGCCGGTCGGCGGACGCAGCTGACGCTTGCTCAGGCTGCCCGCTTGGCGTCGCGTGCCAGTCCGCCGTAGAGATCGAGCATCCGCTCGCGCCAGGCCCAGACCGTGTCGTCCGCCGCCAATAACTCGAAGCGGCTGACGCAGCGGGGCCACATCAGCGTGCCGGCCACGATGTGGTCGGCGTAGCTCGGGCCGTCGCCGCCCAGGAACGCCTGGTGGCGCAGGACCAGCCGCACCGGCAGCAGCGACTGGCGAAACCCGTCCAGCCGGCTCTCCCGCCCGTCCTGCACCGCTTCCAGGGTGGCGCCGAACCGCGCTTCGCGGCTTGCGCGAAAATACGCGACGTCCTCGGGTGCGAGGATGTCCAGCAGGTCGCGAACGATGAACCGCGCGATGCCGCCGACCAGCACCGCGTCGGCCCAGGCGTTTATGAAGCGCGCGTGGCTCCGTCCGATCGCGCCGCCGAACAGGCTCGGCCGATCCGGATAGCGGTCCTCCAGGTAGCATGCGATGGACCAGGAGTCCGACACCACCGTCCCCTGATCGCGGACGACCGGCACTTTTCCCTGTCCGGAGAAACGCACGGCTTCGGTGTCGGTGAACCGCCACGGGACGGTTTCGACGGGGAGGCCCTTGTGCGCGAGTGCGAGGCGCGCGCGCCAGCAATACGGGCTGAAACGCAGCATCGGGTCGGACCCGGCCAGATCATGCAGGACGATGGACATGCCGCATTCTGCCAGCAATGTTGCCGGCGTCCACTCGCGCAATGCTGGCGGAGGCGAGGGGAACGCACGCGAGGCTTGATTTTCGTGAGAGGATCGTGAAAACAGCGTCAATCCTTCGTTACCCGGTTCTCAGGACTGTTTCAAATGCGATGCTGGATCTTCGTCTTGGCCGTGCTGGCCGCCGTGAGCCATGCGGCGAACGTCTCGGCGGCGGTGTTCCGCTGGGGCAATGACGGCGAGGTCAGCTCGATGGACCCGTACACGCGTAACGAGACGGTCCAGCTGTCCTTCCTGTCGAACATCTACGAGCCCTTGATCCGGCGGGACCGCAACCTGGCACTCGAGCCCGCCCTTTCGGTGAAATGGGAGCAGACCAGCCCGACCATCTGGCGGTTCAATCTGCGGCCCGGGGTCAAGTGGCAGGACGGCTCGGCTTTCACGGCGGACGACGTGGTGTTCTCGGCGGCGCGGGTCATGTCGCCGAACTCCGTGCTTCGCACCGTCCTCGGGCCGGTGAAGCAGGTCCGCAAGGTCGACGACCTGACCGTGGACATCGAAACGATGCGTCCGGACCTGATCCTGCCGCAGCAGATCACCACCTGGATGATCATGAATCGCGCCTGGGCGGAGAAGAACGGCGCCACGGAGCCCGTGAACCTCAGCTCAGGCACCGAGAACTACGCGATCCGCCACGCGATGGGCACCGGACCCTATAGGCTGGTGAGCCGCGAGCCGGACCGGCGCACCGTCGTCGAGGCCAACCCGGACTGGTGGGACAAGCTGCCGGGCAACGTCACCCACGCCGAGTTGCTGGTGATCGGCAATGCCGCGACCCGCGTGGCCGCCCTGCTATCGGGCGAGATCGACATGATCTACGCCGTCCCGCCGCAGGACATGGACCGGATCGCCAACACGCCGGGACTGAAACTCGTCACCGGCCCCGAGCTGCGCACGATCTTCCTCGGCATGGACCAGTGGCGCGACGAGCTGCTGCGTTCGAACGTGAAGGGCAAGAACCCGCTGAAGGATGCGCGCGTCCGTCAGGCATTCGCACTCGCGATCGACGAGCCGGCGATCGCGGCCCGCATCATGCGTGGCCAGGCGCATCCGACCTGGCTCATGTGGGGGCCGGGCGTGAGCGGCTTCGATGCCGCCCAAAACAATCGCCCCAAGCCCGATCCCGCGCGCGCCAAGCAGCTTCTCGCCGAGGCGGGCTACCCCGACGGGTTCAGCTTGAGCATGGACTGCCCGAACGACCGTTACGTCAACGACGAGGCGATCTGCACCGCGGTGGTCGCCATGCTGGCCCGGATCGGCGTCAAGGTGGACCTCACGGCGCAGACCAAGGTGCGATTCTTCAGCAAGATCCAGGCGCCCGGCTACGACACGGATTTCTACATGCTCGGCTGGACGCCCACCACGTACGACGCGCACGACGTGCTCTACAATCTCGTCGCCAGCCGCAAGCTGCCGCAGGGTGAGGTGAATTATGGCGGCTACGCCAATCCCGAGATCGATGAGCTGACCAGCCGCATCGCCGTGGAGATCGATCCGGCGAAACGCATGGCGATGATCCGCCAGGCGGCCACGATACTGCAGAGCGATTTCGGCTACATCCCGCTACACCAACAGATGCTGGCCTGGGCGACCCGATCGAACATCGATGTCGTGCAGCCGGCGGACGACAACTTCCTGCTCCGGTTCGTCAAGGTGAACTGACCGGGCTTGACGGGCTATTGCCCGTAACGGCACGCGTCGCGATGATGCGCGCGTGAGGAAACGATCGATCGTGGCGCTTGTACGATGAACGTGCTGGCCCCAGCCAGGGCGCGCCTGACGATCGAGATCGTGCAGGACCTGGTCTGTCCCTGGTGCTTCCTCGGCGTCCGACGCCTGATGCGCACGCTGCGCCGCCGGCCGGACCTGCTGTTCGAGCTGTCCTGGCGTCCGTTCCTGCTCAATCCCGACATGCCGCGCGCCGGCATGTCCCGGCCCGACTACGTGATCCGCAAGTTCGGCGGCGAGGATCGCGCCCGCCGGCTGTATGCCTCGATCAGCGAGATCGGCAGGGCGGAGGGCGTGCAGTTCCGCTTCGACCGCATCCGCCGCACGCCGAGCAGCGTCAACGCGCACCGGCTGGTGCGCCTCGCCGCCCGGTACGGCCGGGCGAGCGAGGCGGTCGAGGCGCTGTTCTCGGCCCATTTCACGGACGGCCTCGACATCGGCGACACCGAGGCGCTGGTCGCCGTCGCGCAGGCGATCGGGCTGCAGCCTGACGGCGTTCGTGCGTTCATTCGCGGCGATCAGGAGGGCGACGCCGTGCACGCCGACAATCTTCGCGCGCACCGGCTGGGGATCAACGGCGTCCCCTGCTTCGTCATCGGCGGCCGGCACGCGATCGCCGGGGCGCAGGAGCCGGAGGTGATCGAGCGCCTGCTCGACGTGGCGGCGCTCGAGGCAGGCGGCACCTAGCGGCCCGGAGCGTCCCGCACAAGAAAACCACGAAACGAGGGGGAAGCGATGAACGAACCAGCGAGCATCGAGGAACGGCACGCCGCACGCCGCACCGATCCAGGACGGCGACGCCTGTTCAAGGGCGCGGCGGGGCTGACCCTGGCGGCCGCCGTGCCGGCCACGTCCCGCGCGCAGCCGAGCGCCAGCCAGGGCACCCCGCCCAGCGTCCTCGGCAACCCGCCGCGGCAGTGGGGCCGCGGCGCTCCGCCCGAGGTCTATCCCGATCCGGACATCATTGTGGTGGATGACGCCTTCAAGCCGTACCTGCTCGGCATCACCGCCGTCCACCGGGTATGGACGGGCTTCCTGTGGGCGGAAGGCCCGGCGTGGTCCAGCCAAGGGCAGTATCTCGTGTTCAGCGACGTCCAGGGCGACACGCAGTACCGCTTCCTGTGGGACGACCGGCGGGTGACGCCGTTCCGCAAGCCGTCGAACAACAGCAACGGCAACGCCTTCGATTTCCAGGGGCGCCAGCTCTCGACCGAGGATTTCTACCGTCGCGTGGTGCGTTGGGAGCACGACGGCACGATGACGGTGATCGCCGACTCCTTCGACGGCAAGCCGCTGAACTCGCCGAACGATCTGGTGCCGCACCCGGACGGCAGCATCTGGTTCACCGACCCGCCCTACGGCGACACGCTGTCCGAGGGCCACCCGGACAATTCCGGCGGCTCCACCAACCCGCGCGGCCTGTTCAACCCGCGCGTCGGCGCGCCCAACGCCGGCGCCATCGGCGGCCAGACGCGCCAACTTCCCACGAACGTGTACCGCTGGGATCCGAGCGGCCGGCTCGACATGGTGGTTTCCGGCGACCAGCTGCCCGATCCGAACGGCCTCTGCTTCTCGCCGGACTACAAGACCCTCTACGTCATCAGCACCGGCCGCGGGCCGGGCGACAGCGGCGACGGCGGCAAGGGCGTGATCTTCGCGTTCGATGTGCAGGACACCAAGCTGGCCAATCAGCGCATGTTCACCGACATGATGGTGGACGGCGTGCATTGCGGGCCGGACGGCATGCGCGCCGATGTCACCGGCGCGCTCTGGTGCAGCTCGAACGCGCCGCTCGGCTACGCCGGCGTGCTCGCCTTCTCGCCGGCGGGCAAGCTGCTCGGCCGCATCCGCTTGCCGGAGGTCTGCGCCAACCTCACGTTCGGCGGCCCGAAGCGGAACCATCTGATGATGTGCGCGAGCCAGTCGCTGTATGCGCTGCAGGTGCAAACCCAGGGTGCCGCACCGGGCTGACCGGGGCGCCGGAACCTGCGCCGCAGCCGCACCGAGAGATTGCCAGGGAAGGACGGGTTCCGTTACGCTGCAATGACCGGCTACCGATGGCCGGCGGGGGAGGCGGACGCATGGACCAGCTGCGCCGGTGGAACCGCTGGTATGACGAGCTGCCGGAGCTTCTGCGCTTCCCGGTCGTGCTCGGCCTCTTGGTCCTCGTCGGTGCCATCAACTTGGCGCTGACGATCTCGACGCGGTTTCCGTTCGGGCTGCTGGTGTTGCTCGCGATCCTGGTGCTCGCTGCAATCCGACTGCCCTACCTCATCGGCGCGAGCAATCCGGCGCGGTCCGATTGGGGCGAGCCCGCCCCGGCTCCGCCTGCGCCGGCCCCTGCCGGCTGGGCGGGTGGCTTCAATCGCTGGTACGAGAGCTTCCCCGAACTCTGGCGATTCCAGTTGATCGTGTGGGCGCTCGTCGTGGTCGGCGCGCTGAACATGGCGCTGACAATAGGCGGCCGCTTCCCATTCGGCTTCCTCGTGCTGCTGGCCGTCATCGTGATCGCGGCGATCCGCGTCCCGCACGTCATGGGCTGGGGGCACGCCGCATCCGCGGCCAACACCGGAACCGCCAGCACGGCGGTCACGTGGCCGGAGAAACTCTCTCCGGTTGTTCCGCCCCAAGAGGCGCACCCGGAACCGCCACCGGAGCGGCCGTTGTCGCATCCGGCCGATACGGCTCACGAGCCCGAAGTTCTCCCTCGCGAGAACCCGCCGAACGCTACACCCGAGAGCGTGCCGCCACGCGCCCCGCCGGACGCTGCGGTGCTCTTTCCCGAGGTGGAAGGCCCGACATCGCCACCGGAGGGCCCGCAGCGACCGGCATAGGCGCCCTTCTAACGGTCGCCCGCGAGCACCGGCATCGCGATCGTCAGTCGCGCGACAGCATGCGCCAGCCGAGCCACGACGAAAGCGGCGTCGGATTGTTCAACAGCAATCGCCAGCCGAGCCACGAGGACAGCGGCGCCGGGTCGTTCAACAACGACCGCCAGCCAAGCTTCGAGGAGAGCGGGGCCGGGATGTCCGAGAGCGTGATCGCCGGCGTCTGTCGATCCGACAGCACCTTCATGCCTGCCCGGCTGGAGAGTGGCGTGGCATTCTCTGACAGGACACGCCAGCCGAGGCGCTTCGAGAGCGGCGCGGGTTCGTCTGACAGCTTGATCGCCGGCGTCTGCCGCTCCGACAGCACGCGCCAGCCCAACCACGAGGAAAGCGGCGTCGGGTCGCTGAGGAGCACCCGCCAACCCGCCGCCGAGGACAGTGGTGCCGCCGGGTCATGCTTCGGCCGGTCTCCGGACGGATCCTGCTCCGGCCAGTCCCGAGCGGTCGGATTGAACCGGTCAAGAATCTCCGTCGCGGTGGAGGCGAAGCCGAACGGCGCGCGCACGGCGACGACCGTACCACCTCGACGGACGCCTTCTGCATAAGCTTCGGCCCTCGCTTGCGGGACGCCGGTCCGCGTGATGGACGCCAGAAGCGCATCGTCCGATGCGCCGACGGACTCGCCTTCCCCCTGACCCTCCGCAGGGCCGATGACGTCGATGGGGTCGTCGCTGAAGCCATTTTGCTTCAATTCGGCCACCGCGGCCATTGCCTGTTCGCGGCTGTCGAACAGTCGGGTGATGACGGGCATCATGGCGTCCCCGCTTCGGCCTGAATGGCCGCGTTGTCGGCGTTCAACACATGGCCGGCCCGCTCAGGCATGACTGCAGTTCGGCGGATGAGCGGGACCATCGTCACCAGGGTCACGAGCAGCAAGACGAGTTCGATGACATAGACCGCATCATATGCCATCGCGGACCCGTTCCGCTCGACGATCCCGGCCACGAAATCGCGAATGATGCCGCCGAGCGCGATCGCCAGCCCGGCGGCGGAGGCCTGCACGGCACCCCAGGCCCCAAGTGCCAGGCCGGTCTGCCGTCGCGGTGCGAGGTTCATTGTAGCCGTCAAGGTGCCGTGACCAAACAGCCCGGCGCCGAAGCCGATCAGCGAGGTTCCCATGCCGAACAGCACGGTCGACGCCAGAGGCCCGGCCAGGATAACCGACGCGAACGCGGGCAGCCCGAGCAACGCGCCGCAGGTCGCCATGCGAAACGGGTCGGCACCCCTGCTGAGCACGCGCGAGGCCCAGCCGAACCCGAGCAGCCCGCCGATCGCGAGCGTCGCCGTCAGCTTCGTGGTGTCGCCGACGCTCAGATGCAGGATCTGGCCGCCGTAGGGCTCGAGCAGCACATCTTCCATGCTGAACGCCATCGTTCCGAGGCCGACCGCCGCCAGCCGCCGTGTCACCTGGCCGCCATGCGTGAAACTATTCCAGGACTCGCGGAAGCTGGGTTGCGACGGCCTGACCACCGTGGCCCTGCGAGGCTCCTGCTTCCAGAGTGCCACTGCATTGAGGACGACTGTCGCGACCGCGGCCGCCTGGATCACCTGGACAAGACGGCCCGGACTGAACTCCGCCAACATTGCGCCAAAGACCAGGGCGCTCGCGATCATGCCGAACAGCAGCATGACATACATCAGGCCGACGACTTTCGGCTGCGCTTCCGTCGGCGCAAGGTCGGTCGCCAACGCCAGTCCGGCCGTCTGGATCGTGTGCAAGCCGGCGCCGACCAGCAGGAACGCCAGCGCCGCACCAGCGATGCCGATCCAAGCGGGCGCATTCGCGGCATTGCCCGAGCCGGAGAGAACGAGAAGGGCGAACGGCATGATGGCCAAGCCACCGAATTGCACCATCATGCCCCGATAGATGAAAGGCACCCGCTTCCAGCCCAGTTCCGAACGATGGTTGTCGGAGCGAAAGCCGATCAACGCCCGGAATGGCGCGAAGACCAGCGGCAGCGAGATCATGATCCCGACGATCGAGGCCGGCACCCGAAGCTCGACGATCATGACCCGGTTGAGCGTGCCGATCAGCAGCACCAGGGCCATGCCGACCGACACCTGGAACAGCGAGAGGCGCAACAGTCGCGACAGCGGCAGATCCGGCGTCGCGACGTCGGCAAAGGGGAGAAAACGTGAGCCCATACCGGCCCACGCTCGCATCACGCTCCGGCTGACACGGTTCATGTCGCGGCCATCCCGGGCAAGGTCGTTTCGTCTACGTCGAGCGGTCTTCGTGTCGACGAATGAGAGCGGAGTCGCGCCCTGTCGGGGCAGCCGGCGGAGCGCGAGCCGTTATTTCTCGATCGGAGCCGCGAGGGCCAACGTGCCGCCACCACCCCGAGGCACCGGATCGCCGACAGCCGATTGCGCACTCACGTTGACACCCGGATTGGGCGTTACGGTAACGACGAACGCGGTTTCGGTCTTGCCAGGTGTTCCGGGCACCGGCGCGACGGTGACCGCGAAAGCCGGTGAACCCTGCGGCGTCGCCGCCGCGACGGGTGCGGCGCCCCCGTTGTCCGCTGTCCGTGGCGCTCGGCCCTGCCAGTAGTTGGACATCCAGGTGGTCTGCGTCATGACGCAGGCGTGCACAATCAACGACGTCGCCGCGACGCTACCCAGGAGCAGTGGCAGGCCTACGTTTGGACTGACCACGCACCAAATTCGACCTTGGTTCATATACTTCCCTCCTCAATGCAGCCAAGGCGACCAGATGAACGCCAGGAAGTGCGCGACGATCGAAATGGCGAGGAACACGCGCGCGCCGTCGATGACGTGTTTATGCAGTTCCTCCGATTCCCTGATCGTCAGGCCGGTAGGCCAGACCCTGTCCAGATCCCCGATGCTCTTATTTGGATCCTCGCTCATCTAGCACCCCCTCCAGAGATTTGTTGCGTATGTTACTACGATCTCAGGCGATCGTTACTTGAGGCATCGGCCTTGCACGTCAATCGCCGCCTCTCCCGAGCCCAACCGCCAGCATTTATGCCTTCCTCAAATGCTGGCACGGCGTCACTAGAATTGCGCGGGCCTTTGGCGTGAACCCGGACGCAAGTTCTTCGACCGTCATGCTAGGTTGACAAGTTTCTTTGTCAACCCCGCCTGACAGTCCCGGAGGCGGAATGAGCGGTCTATTTTCATGCATCGGAGCGCAGCGCCATTCCGAACTCCCTCAGATGCACGGCACCGAGGAGCCGGCTTCGCGGGTCTGATTGAGCCGCGTTTCAGCGGCATGACGTTGCAACCAGCACCGAAGCCACTGCCAACGAGCGTTACCATCGCGTGACCGGAAAAACTCGCTCCGGTCGTTCCGCCGCAAGCGGCCCCCGGGAGCCGCCGCCGGAACGGTCATCGCCGCGCCCCGCCGATAAGTCTCCGGTGTCCGAAGTCCTCCCTAGCCCAAACCCACCGGGGTCGAGCATCCAGGGACGTTCAGGCCCGGGGCACGGCGTATAGGCCGCCGCGCGTGACTACGGCCTGGTCGGCGTGGATGGGCTCGAATAATAGGTGTTGTTCGTCGCCCCGGGCGTCGAGGCGGGGGCCGTATTAGCAGCCGGCGCGGCATAATTCTGCTGCTGCTGCTGCTGCGCCCGCTGCGCTGCCGCGCGCTTCGCGCGCTTGTTCGCGTAATGCCCGGCGACGCAGCCGCCGACCGCACCGACGACGCCGTGATGCACCTGATGGCCGGCGACGGCCCCCAACGCGCCACCGCTGATGCACCCGATCGCATGCGCCTTGGGCGGCGCGGCGGTGGCGATCAGCCCGATCGCCGCGGCCGCCAGAATGGTATTCCGCATTATTCGCCACTCCTTCGTTACGTTGCTAAACGCAGCCGCCGCGGATTAGCTCCTTTGGCCGGCGGGGTTGTCCCCGCAACGTAGAAGTCAGAGTGCCGGCGTCAAATCGTTGAGCTGGGGGGACCAGGGGCGGCAGGAGCGAGGATGGTTCGGTCACGGCACAGGCCCGGCAAGAACCACGGATGCGTCCGGCACCGGCAGTAGGTCCGACCATGCCGCTCAGCGCATCCAGGCTGTCGCGTACGGCGCCATCGCCGCTCTGCCGCCGTCGCTCCGGAGGCGCGCCGAAGCGCAGCACGATGCCGGAAGTCTGTCGCGGTTAGCTGCGGTGATGACCACCTGGAGTGATGGCAGGCGCCGGCTGAGTCAATGACGAGCCGCGCTGTCGCCCGGTTACGCCGCCTTCGCCTGCCCGGCGATCTGCAGCAGGTTGTCGAGGATGTCGCGGGCGAACCGCAGCCGGGTGGCGACGTCCATCTCGCGCACCAGCGCGAGTTTGTGGTCCGGCCGCAGCCGCACCAGCCCGCCCTTGTTGGACAGCCATGCAATTAGCCCAGCCAGGTTGCGAAACGCGTTGCCCCGGAAGCTCAGGACCATGCCTTTCGGCCCGGCCTCCAGCTTCTCGACCCCTGCCTCGCGGCAGCCGCGTTTCAGCGCCATGACCTGCAACAGATTGTCGACCTCGGCCGGCAGCGGGCCGAAGCGGTCGACCAGCTCGGCCGCCATCGCCTCGGTCTCCGCGTCGGAAGCGAGGCCGCCGATGCGGCGATACAGGCCGAGCCGCACGGGCAGGTCGCGCACATAAGTCTCCGGGATCAGCACCGGCAAGCCGAGATTGATGTTGGGCGTCCAGTCGCGGTCCTCCGAGCGCCGGCGGCCCTGGCTCGCGCGCAGCTCGGCCACCGCGTCCTCCAGCATCTGCTGGTACAGCTCGATGCCGACCTCGCGGATGTGCCCCGATTGCTCGTCGCCCAGCAGGTTGCCGGCGCCGCGGATGTCGAGGTCGTGCGAGGCCAGGGTGAACCCGGCGCCGAGCGCGTCGAGCGTCTGCATCACGGTGAGCCGTTTTTCCGCCGCCACCGACAGCCGGTGGTTCTGCGGCCAGGTCAGGTAGGCGTAGCCGCGCTGCTTGCCGCGCCCCACCCGCCCGCGCAGCTGATAGAGCTGGCCGAGGCCGAACATGTCGGCGCGGTGGATGATCAGCGTGTTCACCGCCGGCATGTCGAGCCCGCTCTCGACGATGTTGGTCGACAGCAGGATGTCGAACTTGCCGTCGCCGAACTCGGTCATCACCCGTTCGAGCTCGGTCGGCGCCAGCCGCCCGTGCGCCTGCGCCATGCGCGCCTCGGGCACGATCTCGCGCAGCCGCTCGCCCATGCGGCCGAGGTCCTCGATGCGCGGCACGACGCAAAAAATCTGCCCGCCGCGGAACCGCTCGCGCTGGATCGCCTCGCGCACCACCACGCTGTCAAACGGCATGATGAAGGTGCGCACCGCCAGCCGGTCGACCGGCGGCGTCGCGATCAGGCTCATCTCGCGCACGCCGGTGAGCGCCAGCTGCAAGGTGCGCGGGATCGGCGTCGCGGTCAGCGTCAGCACGTGCACGTCGGATTTGAGCTGCTTGAGGCGCTCCTTGTGCGAGACGCCGAAATGCTGCTCCTCGTCGACCACCAGCAGGCCGAGATCGGCGAACGCCACGCTCTTGGCGAGCAGCGCGTGCGTGCCGACCACGATCTGCACCGAACCGTCGGTGATGCCGCGGCGCACCTCGGCGGCCTCCTTGGCCGGCACCATGCGCGACAGCTGCGCCACCTTGATCGGCAGCCCGGCGAAGCGCGCCGAGAACGTGCGGAAGTGCTGCCGCGACAGCAGGGTGGTCGGCACCACGACGGCGACCTGCGCCCCCGACATGGCGGCGACGAACGCCGCCCGCAGCGCCACCTCGGTCTTGCCGAAACCCACGTCGCCGCAGATCAGCCGGTCCATCGGCCGGCCCGACGCCAGGTCCTCCAGCACGTCGGCGATGGCGCGGGACTGGTCCTCGGTCTCGGCGAAGGGGAAGCGGGCGCAGAACTCGTCCCAGGCGCCCTCGGCCGGCGCCATGCTGGCGGCGTCGCGGATGCGCCGTGCGGCGGCGATGCGGATGAGTTCGCCCGCCATGTCGCGGATGCGCTGCTTCATGCGCGCCTTGCGCGTCTGCCAGCCCGCCCCGCCCAGCTTGTCGAGGCCGACGCCGTCGCCCTCACTGCCGAAGCGCGACAGCATCTCGATATTCTCGACGGGGAGGAACAGCTTGTCGTTCCCGTCGTAGAGCAGCCGCAGGCAGTCGTGCGGCGCGTTGCTGACCGACAGGGTCACCAACCCGTCGTATCGGGCAATGCCGTGGTCCTGATGCACCACGAGGTCGCCCTCGGCGATCTCGGTGGCCTCGGCGATGAACTGGTCGGCCCGCTTGCGGCGGCGCGGCGGCCGGCTGATGCGCTCGCCCAGCAAATCCTGCTCGCCCACCAGCGCGATCCGCTCGGCCACGAAGCCGCGCTCGACGCCCAGGGTGACGAGCGAGATGGCGCCGGCCGGCTTGCGTCGGATCGCGGCCCAGTTCTCTTCCGCGGCCACGTCCTTAAAACCGTTCTCGCGCAGCAGATGGGCGATCCGCTCGCGCGAACCGCGGGTCCAGGCGGCGATGACGAGCCGCCTGCCCTCGTCCGCCCAGCGGCTTGATTGCGCGCGGAGCTGATCGAACGCGTTCGGCCCAGTCGGCGCGTTGGCCTGGGCGAACACCGGCCCGGGCCGGCCGCCGCCGTCGACGCCCGCCGCCTCGTCGGGCTTGGCGAACGGGCTCAGCGCGAACAGCGGGCCGCCGGCGAGCATGGCATCCCAACCGGCCCGGTCGAGGTAGAGCTGCCCCGGCGGCAGCGCGCGGTATGGCACCTCGCCCTCGCGCGGCGGCGCCTTGCGGGCCGCGTGGTGGTCGGCGATCATCTCGAGCCGCGCCGCCAGGACGGCCTCGGCCTGATGGTCGAGGCTCACCGACGCGCCCGGGAGATAGTCGAGCAGGCTTTCCAGCCGCTCGTGGAACAGCGGCAGCCAGTGCTCCATGCCGGGATGCCGCCGCCCCTCCGAGATCGACAGATAGATCGGGTCACGGGCCGCGTCGGGGCCGAACAGCTCCCGCCATGCCGTGCGGAACCGGCCGACGCTCGACTTGTCGAGCGGAACCTCGGAAATCGGTCGCAAGGTCAGCCCTTTAAGCCGCTGGGCGCTGCGCTGGGTAGCGGGGTCGAACGCTCGAATGCTCTCGATCGTGTCGCCGAACAGGTCGAGCCGCACCGGGTCCGGCTCGCCGGCCGGGAACACGTCGACGATGCCGCCGCGCATCGCGTACTCGCCCGGCTCCATCACCGTCCCGGCGCGGGCGTAGCCGTTGGCTTCGAGGAAGCGGGCGAGCTGCTCGGGCTGCACCGTGCCGTCGACGCGCAGCGGCAGGCTGGCCCCCTCGAACACGTCGCGCGGCGGGATGCGCTGCACCAGGGCGTTGACCGTGGTCAGCACGATGCGCGGCCGGTCGGCGCGCTCCATCAATCGCGCGAGGGTCGCGATGCGCTCGGAAACCAGCACGGGGTTCGGCGACACGCGATCGTACGGCAGGCAGTCCCAGGCCGGGAAGCGCAGCACCTCGCTCTCGGGCGCGAAGAACTCCAGCGCCTCGGCGAGCCGCGCCATTCGCGCGTCATCCCGCGCGACGTGGATCACCGGCCCCGCGAACTCCGCCCGCCGCCGCGCCAGCAGCAGCGCGTCGAAGCCCTCCGGCGAGCCATAGATCGGAAGGGCGGTCACGGCACCCCTCCCCCCGGACCCCTCCCGCAAGGGGAGGGGGAGAAGGAAGCCCTCTCCCCTTGCGGGAGAGGGTTGGGTGAGGGCTGAACCATCGAGGCCGCGTCCCTGATCCGCCGCAGCATCGGCGTATCCACCGCCGCCGGGATCGGCGCGCGTCCGGTCAGCCAATCGGCCAGCATCACGTCAGGCAGCTCCAGTATCTCCTCCAGCGCATCCAGATCGATCTCGGTCAGCGCGCCGATGCGCGCGGAGACGAAGCCGCCGATCAGCAGATCGTTCTCATGCGTGCCGCGATGATTGGCGCGGAACAGCAGGCGGCGCCGCCGCGTGTCGAGATCCGGGTGCTGTGGCGTGCTCATGAGCGCAATGTCATATAGGGGAGGGAATCCCGGGTGTCAGCCGTGCAGCACGATTCCCTCGTCCCCGTTTTCGCGCCGCTGACCTCCTTGCGCGGCATCGGCCCGTCGCTGGCCACCCTGCTTGCCCGCGCCTGCGGCGGGGAGCGCATTGTCGATCTGCTGTTCCACCTGCCCGACAGCTATCTCGACCGGCGTGACCGCCCGACCATCGCCGCCGCGCGACCGGGCCAGATCGTGACCTTGGAAGTCGAGCTGGTGCGCCACGAGCGGCCGGTTCGGCCGCGCCAGCCCTGGCGGGTCGTGGTCAAGGATGACACGGGGTTCGCCGAACTCGCCTTCTTCCGACCCGGTGCGCACAGCCGCTTGCCGCCCGGCACGCGCTTCCTGGTCTCGGGCAAGCTGGAGCGCTTCGCCGACCGGCTATGCCTGACCAACCCCGACCATGTTGTCTCGATCTCTGACGGCGAGCGCCTGCCGCCGGTCGAGCCGGTTTGGCCGCTCACCGCCGGGCTGTGGGCGCGGCAGGTGGCCCGTGCGTTGGGGCAGGCGCTCGACCGGGTGCCGGAGCTGCCCGAGTGGCACGACCCGGCCCTGCTGCGCCGCGAGCGGTGGCCCGGCTTCGGCGACGCGCTCCGCGCGCTGCAGGCGCCGGCCGCGCCGCCGGATGCCGCACCGCGCCGGCGTCTCGCCTATGATGAGCTCCTGGCCAATCAGGTCGCCCTCGCCCTGGTTCGCGGACGGGTCCGCGCCCGGCCCGGCAGAGCCCTGATCCGGGCTCCGGACACCCCCGACATTGCCCGGATCCGGGCTCCTCGCCCCTCGGATATTGCCCGAATCCGGGCTGGCGTGACCCTCACTTCTGCCCAGATCCGGGCTGTCGCCGAGATCGCGGCCGACCTCGCGGCACCACGCCGGATGCTGCGGCTGCTGCAGGGCGACGTGGGCTCGGGCAAGACCCTGGTCGCCGTGCTGGCCATGCTGCACGCCGTCGAGGCCGGCGCGCAGGCCGCGCTGATGGCGCCGACCGAGGTGCTCGCCAAGCAGCATCACCGCACGCTGTCCCGGCTCTGCCCGGTGCCGGTGGCGTTGCTCACCGGCTCGGTCAAGGGTGCCGCGCGCGCCCACACCCTGCGCGGCCTCGCCGACGGGTCGATCCCGCTGGTGGTCGGCACGCACGCGCTGTTCCAGGAAGCGGTCGCGTATCGCGACCTCGCCCTGGCGGTGATCGACGAGCAGCACCGGTTCGGCGTCGACCAGCGCGTGCAGCTCGGCGACAAGGGCGAGCGAACCGACGTGCTGGTGATGACCGCGACACCGATCCCGCGCACCCTGCTGCTGACCGATTGGGGCGAGATGGACGTGAGCCGGCTTGACGAGAAGCCGCCCGGCCGCCGCCCGATCCGCACCACCTTGCATTCGTTGCCAACGATCGGGTCCGTGCTCGACGCGCTGGCCCGCAAGCTCGACCCATCTGCCGCTGGGGGGCGCGCGCGGGGCGCGAGCGCCTACTGGGTGTGCCCGATGGTGGCGGAGAACGAGGCGCTGGAGATCGCCGCCGCCGAGGCCCGGTTCGCCACGTTGCGCGCCCGGTTCGGCGATGCGGTCGGTCTCGCGCATGGCCAGCAGGAGCCGGGAGTCCGCGACGCGGCGCTGGCGGATTTCGCGGCCGGCCGCACGCGCTTGCTGGTCGCGACCACGGTGGTCGAGGTCGGCGTAGACGTGCCGGAAGCAACGATCATGGTGATCGAGCACGCCGAGCGTTTCGGCCTGGCGCAATTGCACCAGCTGCGCGGCCGCGTGGGGCGGAGTGCTGCCGAGAGTTTCTGCCTGCTGCTGCACGACGACGCGCTGAACGATGTCGCGCGCCGGCGGCTGACCCTGTTGCGCGACACCGAGGACGGCTTCGCCATCGCCGACGCCGATTTCCGCCTGCGCGGCGGCGGCGACCTGATCGGCACCAAGCAATCCGGGCTGCCCGGCTTCAAGCTCGCCGACCCTGTGGAGGACGAGGGCCTGCTGCACATGGCGAACAAGGACGCCGCGTTGCTGCTGGAGCGTGACCCCAAGCTTGAGGGAGAACGCGGACGCGCGGTGCGAACCTTGCTGCGGCTGTTCGAGCGAAGTGTGGCGATGAAGACGCTGGTGTCGGGGTAGACAACCTAGTACGGTTCGCACGTTTAATTTTCATAGCGGAATGAGCGAACATTACGATTCCTGCGGGATGGCAGGCGAGGAGGACGCTAAATGTTAGTAACTGAGCTTCGTCAACGCGCTTCGGGATTGCCCGCTAGTCTCTTAAGCTTGGATATTCGTCTGAAATCAACGGTCGAACTTATAAACCATGAAAAGCCCTTCTCCTCTCCCGTAACTGCTCACCTGGGCGGCAGATAGCTGGCGACGCGTGGTGTGGTGGTTTGCGGGCGACGGCGTGATGCTTGACGCGGCTACGGGCGACTCGATTCAAGCTGCGTGTGACGCACGGGATCGATC
>JAABUQ010006522.1_pt1 | contig 17615 bp, 17 predicted proteins | sample 5560001 | NCBI WGS metagenome assembly JAABUQ01 (sample SAMN10711888, study PRJNA513371) | rock metagenome | isolation source: Antarctica rocks | place: Antarctica: Victoria Land, Finger Mt nord | collected 2015-12-18
GCAAGAACCAAAGCAGCCTGACCGGACAGATACCGTGTCAATAAAACCGGACAGATTCAAAAGCTAACAACAGACTCCTGGAGTTTAAACTACGTTAGACGAAAGACTTAGCTTGCATTGCTTTCGTTCGGGAAAGAGGAATATGGCGAAGAGATCGCAGCACCGGCGTTTGTTCATGAAATGGGCAGCGTCGACGCCGGTATGGGGCGCGTTGGCTTGGCAGGACATGTCACGGAAGTTATCGGCAGCAACCGGCACGGGAGCGAATGTGTACGAGAGGCTGGGTATTCGGCCGTTGATCAACGCTCGCGGCACCTGGACGTACCTGAGCGGCTCTCTGGTTATGCCTGAAGTTCGGGAGGCGATGGACGCCGCTTCACGGCAATTTGTCGATATGTTTGAACTGCAGGCAGCCGTCGGCAAGCGTCTGGCGGCGCTCTCGGGCGCGGAATCAGGCATGATCACGTCCGGCTCTGCGGGCGCCATGGCGGCGGCCACAGCGGCTTGCATGGCGGGGACCGATCCCGAGAAGATCTGGCAGCTGCCGGATACAACGGGGCCTCAAGAACCAGGTCGTGATGTTGGGCGGACGCAGTGCTTTCGACAGTGCGATACGGCTTACTGGAGCGAAACTCACGCTTGTTGAGCATCTGGCTCAGCTGGCCGAGGCGATCAACGAGCAAACCGCCATGGTGTATACCACGTGGCGTGATGAGAACTTGGCAAAAGCGCTCGCGATCACGAGACAGGCAAAAATTCCTCTGCTTCTCGACGATGCTGCGGGCATTCCGCCTTTCGAAAACCTGTCGCGCTATGCCCGCATGAAGGTGGACCTTTACTGCTTCAGCGGCGGGAAAGGCATGCGGGGGCCGCAGTGTTCAGGAGTGCTGCTCGGGAGAAAAAGCCTGGTCGATGCCGCGTTGAAGAATTACAACCCGTATGAAGGCTCTATCTGCCGGCCGATGAAAGTAGGCAAGGAAGAGATCATCGGAATGCTCACGGCGATCGAAACATGGCAGAAGATCGACTTCAGCGCGCTTAACCGCGAGTGGAACACCAGAGTGCAGAATATTGCCAAGCTGGTGGAAACCGTTCGAGGCGTATCGACCAAGATTTACATTCCGGAGGAGGGCAACAGTTATCCCACTTTGAAGGTTCTCTGGGATGAACAGAAATTCGGGCTGACGGTGGCGCAATGTGACGAGCAGCTGAGAGCGGGGCAGCCGCGCATCGAAGTTCTGACCAACAGCAATCCCAGCCTTGTTCCGGCGGTTCATGAAGGGGGTGACGAGAAGCATGAAGCACCACCCAATCAACTGGAGATCGTGTCCATGACTTTGCAAAACGGAGAAGATCTGATCGTCGGGCGACGCCTGCGCGAGATACTCAGCATGGCAAGGAGCAAAGCCTGATGCGCCTCACCACCGCTGTGTTGCTCGTAGCTGCTGCGGCATCGCTGCATGCTTCCGATTTACGAGCAGTGGCGCCCAAGAACGGAGTGCCGCCGGTTGGTCCTTATTCACCAGGAGTGCTGACGGGAGATTATCTGTACGTCTCCGGGCAGGGTGCCAAGAAACCGGATGGACAAATGCCCACGGCTTTCAATGAGCAGGTCCGGCAGACACTCGAAAACGTGAAAGCCGTGGTGGAAGCGGCCGGGCTCACCATGAAAAACGTCGTTTACACGCAGGTCTACCTCGATGACATGACGCACTTCGAGGAGATGAATCGCGTGTACGCCGGGTATTTCCCGAGCGATCCTCCCGCGCGTGCGACTCTCGGCGTGGCCAAGCTGCCCGGCACTCCGGTCGAGATCAATGCAGTCGCTGTACGTGATATTGCGGAGAAGAAACTTGTTTCCGTCAGGGGATACTCGGGCGTCGAACCGCTCTCTCCTGGCATTCTGACGAAAGACCGGCTTTTATATCAGCCCTGCGCACTAAAGCTTCGGATCCGGAGAAAGAAGTAGAGCTCGCGCTCGATGGATTGAAGTCAGTGGTGGAGGGGGCCGGTTTGCAGATGCAGAACGTGGTATTCGTCAATCCGTATTTGACCGGCAAAATTCCACATGAAGTGATGAACCGGGCGTACGCCAAGCGATTCGAATTCGGGAATACTCCGGCTCGCGCCACGATTGAGGTGACCAGTCTGCCTGGAGATTCGCAAATTGAATTTTCCGGCGTTGCCGTGCGGGATCTCAAGTCCAGATTGGCTGTCCGGCCGAAAAACATGCCGCCGAGTCCCACGGCGAGCCCCTACGTCTTTGCGGGCGATACTCTTTACTGCTCTGCGAAGAGCGGCTTCATTCCAGGCGCGAATGGCGGCGTGTTCACGCCAGCTATCGATCTCCAACTGCGTCAGACCATGCGGAACCTGCTCGACAATCTGGAAGAAGCCGGCCTCACGTTCCATGACGTCGTATCGACAAACGTTTACCTGGACGATCTTGCCGAGTTCGCGCCAATGAATAAGCTCTACGCCAAGTATTTCACCGGCATACATCCGGCGAGGACCACGATTCAACAGGTCGCGCCGGTGGATAGAAGCAAGAAGGCGGACGACTCGTATCCGGAGATTGAGCAGATTTCATTGATCGCCGTGAAGCCAAAGCAAAAATAGGGACACGCAACTCGGGAGCGTTAGGGCAGTGCGAACGTGAAGAGGTCGCTGCCTGATGCAATCGCCACGAACTGTTTTCCATTGACGGCATAACTCATCGGCGAAGCGTGCATCGATTGCCCGGTGTTGAAGTGCCAGAGCGATCTGCCGGTTTGCGCATCGACCGCTTCAAAGGCTTCCGCATCATTAGCGAAGAAAACAAGCCCGCCGGCGGTGGTCATCGTGCCGCCCCAGGACTGCCCTGTACCGGCTTGCGGATATTGCCAGGCGAGCTTTCCGGTTTCGGGATTGTAGGCCATCAGGATTTTTTGTCCCTGTTGACCCGACGCGTGCTTGACGCCGGTCGCATAGAATTCCCGCCCTTCTGAAAACTGCTGAGGCTTCACGAAGAAGAGCTGGCAATTTTCCAAAACCATGAAGTAGAGGAGGTGCGTTGCCGGATTGTAAGAAGGCGAGAACCAGTTGGTCGCGCCGTTCATGTCCGGACAGATCAGCGCTCCATCGGCAGTCGGCTCCACACCGGTCCGTATCGGGCGGCCCTTAGCGTCGATTCTTTTTGCCCAGTTCAGCTTCTTCACAAACGGCGTGGCACTCAGGAACTCGCCGTTCGTGCGGTCGAGTACGTATAAGAAACCGTTGCGATTCGCTTCGACTAGCAACTTTCGCTTCGCGCCTTTATAATCAGCATCCACCAGCACGGCCGTCTCCGTGGCGTCGTAATCGAACAAGTCATGCGGCGTGAACTGAAAATGCCACTTGAGTTTTCCGGTATCCGCATCCAAGGCCAGCACGCACGCTGTATAAAGATCATCACCGGGACGCACAGATCCATCGAAATCGGGAGCCGCATTGCTCGTCCCCCAGTAGACGGCGTTCAACTCCGGATCGTACGTGCCAGGCATCCAGGTAGTCGCACCACCGCGCAAATACATCTCGCCCGGCCAGCTTTCCGAACCGGGCTCACCGGGCGCTGGAATCGTCCAAAAGCGCCAGCACTCTTTGCCGGTCTCCGTATCGAACGCGGCAACGAACCCGCGCACGCCGTCATCGCCGCCGGATGTACCCACCAGAACTTTGTTCTTAATGACAAGCGGCGCACTCGTCGCACCATAATTCTTGTTCTGACCCGCGTAGGCAACGTCCCAGAGCAGATGTCCGGAGCGAGCGTCCAGGCAGAGCAGATGCGCATTATCGGTTTGCATGTAAACTCGCGATTGCCAGAGCGCGACACCCCGGTTGTGATGAGAGGACGCATCGTCCACCAGCCCCTCGGAGACGGGCCGTGAGTAGCGCCAGATTTGCCGCCCCGTTCGCGCGTCGAGAGCAAACGCATCGTTCGCCGACGTCATAAACAATAAGCCGTTCGCCACAATCGGCGTACCTTCGAGGCTGCTCGAGTTCGGTGAATGAAATACCCATTGCGCTCGCAAATTTCCAACATTTTGAGGCGTGATTTCCGCAAGGCTGGTGAAACGCCGTCCCGAGTAGTCGCCGTTGTAAGAAGGCCAGTTGACGGCTGGCGGAGACACCAACAGGTCCGAAGGAGAAACGTTCCCGGCCCTACTCCAGCTGATCGCGGGAGTCGTTAAGAGAACGTAGATTGTGAAAAGACGGGTCTGGTGCCGCACTGTACGTATAGTAATTGCATGACGTGGAACTCGCGCAAGCTTCTGATCTCTTTTGTGTGCGCGATCCACTCCCTGGCATTCGCGCACGGACAAAACGCGCCAGATGGACAGCAGATTTTCAGCTCCACCTGTGCGGCGTGCCACGGTCTGGACGGCAGAGGCGGTGAGCATGCACCTGATATCGCGACAAACGCAGGCGTCCAGCACAAAACGGACGGCGAGTTGACCTCCATCATACGCAAGGGCATTCCGTCCGGGGGCATGCCGGCCTTCGGCAGCTTGCTCGATGAAGGGCAGACCCGCGCCGTACTGGTCTACTTGCGCACTCTGCAACGAAACGAGGACCAGGTGGCGGGAACGGGTGATCCGAGCCACGGGCGTGTCGTGTTTTCTGGAGTGGGCCGCTGCTCCGAGTGCCACACGATGAACGGTCACGGTGGTTTCTTAGGCGCTGACCTTTCCGGATATGGCGGAACGCATTCGGCAGCCAGCATTCGCGAGTGGATTCTCGATCCCAATAAGAATTACGATGCGCGGCACGGAACCGTTGGCATTACTATGCGTGACGGACGGCACTACCGCGGCGTTATCCGCAACGAGGACAATTTTTCACTGCAAATGCAGACGCCGGACGGCACTTTCAAACTGTTCGACAAAACGGATTTGGTGCGCGTTGAACACGAATCACAGTCTCTGATGCCGGCTGATTACGGCAAGAGGCTCACGAATGCCGAGCTGAACGATCTCGTCAGCTTCCTTGCACAAGCGAAAGGAACAACCGCCAGCAGTACGGATAGCGAGGAAGAGCAATAATCGAGGAGAACTATGAGCAAATCAAACAGAAGAAGTTTCATCGGAAAAAGCGCGGCTGCTGCGGTGGCTTCTGCGGCTGCAACTTCGAGCGCAGAGGCACAATCGGCTTCAGCCGGAAAGAAGGTTTATGGGCCTAACGGCAAAGCGCCTGAGAAACCGCAACGTTTCAGCTCTGCTGTCTCGTACGGGAATCTGCTGTTTTTATCAGGTGTCGGCGCTCACTTTGAGGGCGACATAAAAGCCCACACCAAGCACGTGCTGGACGAGATACAGAAGCAACTCGAGGCGTGCGGTTCCTCGATGAACAAGGTCCTGAAAGCGCAGGTTTACCTCGCGGACCTGAAAGACTACGACCAGATGAACGAAGAATACCAGGGCCGCTTCGGTCCCGAGCCGCCGGTTCGAACCACTGTTTCCGTTGCGGGTGTACCCGGAAAGTCACTCGTCGAGATCGACGTGATCGCCTACATCTGATTCATTGCTTCTCAGCCGGATTCAGCCGGTCCCAGCGCGGATCGCCGATCGCCGTGTAATCTTTCGGCAAGGTTTTCCACTCCGGCCGGCTAATTCCATTCAGGTCGTACACAATCTTGCCTTCCTTCACGGTCAATTCGCACTCGAACTTTTGATGGCCGCGCATGCGGGCACCGTACATATCAGTGAAGCCGAAATCGCCCTTAGCCACGCGCAGGACGCTTATGTCCGCAGGAGAGCCGACGGAAAGATTGCCCAATTCTTCATGATGAATTTCGCGAGCCGGATGCCAGGTTGAATCGGCGATGATGGCATCGACTGGCAGACCAAGGGCCAGAAACTTGCTCATCACGTTCAGCATATCCTTCATACCGGCATTCATGCTCGTGATGTGAAGGTCGGTCGAAATGGAATCGGGCAAGAATCCCTGTTCGATTGCAGGGACGGCCACGCGCCAGGCGAAGCTTCCGCCGCCGTGTCCCACGTCGAAAATAACACCGCGTTTTCTGCCGTCGATCATCCCTGGATTCACCTTTCCATTGGGGAGAAGCTCGTTGCGCAGCCCCGAGTAACAGTGAGTGTAGATATCGCCCGGGCGAAGCTTTTCGGTCAACAGTATGTCGATCGGGCGCTCTTTCCTGTTCGCTCCGAAATCTACCATCACCGGGATGTTGGCCATCGTGCCGGCCTTCACGGCGTTTTCAACGGGCGTCCATTCAGGACCCGAATAATGCGCCGTTTTGATTCCGATAATCAGCCCCGGGTACCGCTTAGCAACTTCGGCGGCCGTTTCCGGCTTCATATCCGCCAGTACATCTTCATACTTCGGGCCGCGCATACCAGCCCCGACGATATTCAGAAACGCTAGGACGCGCGTCTTCGACCGGTCAATCACGTGCTCTTTGAAATCTTCGAAATTGCGCGCTCCGGAAGACCCGGCATCAGCGACAGTCGTCACACCGGACCGCAGCGTGAAGCCGTCCGGGAACACGCTGTTATCGCCGGCATACGAATTGCGTTCGCCCGTGCTCGCGTAAACATGAACATGAATATCGATCAGGCCGGGAGTAACGTATAGGCCCGCAACGTCAACTGTCTTCAGAGCGTTCGCGCCCTCGAGATGTTCCCCAACAGCTGCAATTTTGCCATTCCGTATCGCGACATCGCGGAAGGCGCTAATGCCATTCCGGGCATCGATTACGTGGCCGCCTCGCAGCAGCAGGTCGTATTCGGACTGCCCAAAGGAAACCGCCGCGAGACACATCACGGCGAGCGGAACCGAGAGGATGCGCTGGTTTGATCTCATCATGCGTGAAGCAAGATCATAGTATCGCGTGGGAGATCTATTCGGGCGTTACACTATTGGCTTCGATGAAAAAAGCACTGGCCGCATCCGCCGCACTCGCTCTGGTTTTTCTCTTGTTCTCTTTCAAAAGCACAGCCGCTGCAGGCGAGGAGAACCTTATCGAAAGCTACAGGCTGGTGGAAGTCGCGTCTGTCGCCGATGCCATGGAGCAACTCTACGGCAAGCGGGCGTATATGTCACACGATATGCGGCCGCTCAATCCAGCGAAGTTCGCCGGGCCGGCCGTAACTGTGATGCTCAAAAAGGAAGAGCATCACGATGGCGCAAAGGCTTTGCAAGGCATGCTCGACACGATCGACGAGGCTGCACCCGGGGCCGTGTACGTCATGGTTCTCGAAGATGGGCTGGATTATGCAGGCCTGGGAGGCCTAATGAGCACGGCGATGAAATACCGGGGCCTCGCGGGCGCTGTGGTCGATGGTGGTATCAGGGACACGCCCCAGATCACGAAACTGCAGTTTCCGGTTTTTAGCCGCGGGGTTGTTCCATCGACCACCGTCAATCATTATCGATTTGCGGGAAAAGACGTTCCGGTGAACTGTGGTGGCGTGACGGTGAGAACAGACGATATCGTCGTCGCCGACATGGACGGAGTCGTGGTTGTTCCCAAGGAAAACGCCGCAGCCGTACTGAAGAAAGCGCAGCAACTCGATCAGAGTGAGCATGGCATGTTCCCGTTTATCGAGGAGTACAAATCGATACGGGAAGCCGTCGCTAAATTCGGGCGCTTATAACGGCTTCACTTCGCAAAGACCAGAGTACCGAAGTGTTCAGGAACGTGATTCGGATCGCGGTTCTGCACACAAGTCGGTTGCCAGCACAAAAAGTGGCGCTGCGGGTCCGCGCCCAGTCCGTCGATCCTGTACAGGTTCATGCGCCACTTGGTTCCGGCTGAAACCGGTTTCCCGCTTACTGCCGCGAGTGGAATGCGCGCCGCTGCGTACCAGATCTTTTGTCGTTCATCGATACGCGCCTTGGTTTCCCAGCCTGATTTCCAGCTGTGGTCTTCGTCTTTGCGGTCGAGGTCAATGGCGAGATCGATCCAGTCGCCCGTGGGCGCAATCTCGAACTCACGGTAATGGCGTATGTTCTTCCAGTCGTCGCCCAGAAACATTTCGACTACGTCCCGGTCCCATAAGCCAACTCTCTTCGCACCGTTGTTCGCCGGGAGAAAGAGATTCAATACAATAAACGGGCAGCGAAAAAGGAGATAGAGATCCGTGTCGGTCCAGAATGCGCGGATGTCGGTTTTGATTTGCGGATAATGAATCTCGCGGCTGCAATGCTTCGACATCGATTGGACCGCTGCACGCTTCCATTGTGCGACTTGGGGATTTAAGCTGAGATCCGGATGCCCGTCCTCATGATGAATCGCGAAGCTGGCCGTAGGTTGAGTGACCAGGCATGGCTTCTGCGCCGCAAGACTGCACACGAAGATTGACGCTGCGGAAAGATAGCGGAACAGGCGCATGCGATTCCAAAGGCTCAAGTGGGTTTCACTGGACGAATCACACCGGTCGGCGCTTGATAGTGGTGGCGCTGCGCAGACCAGCGGGCCTCACCGTATTCTCCGAGAGTTACGTTCCCGGCCATCTTGTCACCATCCACCGTTCCGGTGAAATCGTAGAACAAGCGGGTACCCTGAATCTTCTGCGAGCTGCGAAAGCGGATCCGGTTAGCTGCCACTGCTCCGCGCAAATCGCCTGAAACAAATTCACCGCGATGTGTGCCTTCCAGTTTGCTTCCCTGCTGCTCCAGAATCAAAATGTGATTTGCCGAGCCGCGGGCAAAATCGATGCGAGTTTCCCATTGGCCTGCGACGGCGGACGGCTCGCCCTGCGGCAGAGATTCCGGCTCACTCATTTTGGGCGGCTTCGAGAGTGCAGCGTAAATGCGTTCGCTGACCACCTTGGCGTCGCCGGGCATCATCATGTACGGTGTGATCGAAATCGAACTGGCCATTTCATCCGGTCGCGACCCTTTGGTGCCACCGAGGACAATGCGCGGTTCTGTATCCAGAAGAAATTTGCCTAATTCCTGACCTGTGATTCCGACCTGAGAAGCATTCCAGGAAATGACAAGTCGGGGAGAGCGATTGGAGAGCCCTTCCTCCGCGCCATAGAGTTTTGTGTCAACACCATTGACGCGCTTGACGTTGGTCGAGATTTCCTTCAGCCAGGCTTCCCACTGATTCCACTCCGCCTCGTGGTCGCGCTTCTTCCACATCTGCACGGCCGCCAGCATACCCATGATTTCTTCTTTGCCTACTTTGAGCGACCGGCCGAAAGCATGATGAGGGGCACTGTTGGCCCATGCTGCTTGTAGAAGATTTTTCTCGCCCAGTAAGAGACCGGCTGCCTGCGGACCTCGAATACACTTGCCACCGCTATAAGCGACCGCGGTTGCGCCACGCTGTAGATGAACGTTAGGAAAGGTCAGGATTTCGGCGGCCGCGTCGACGATCACCGGTACACCGTGGCGCTTTGCGGCAGCTGCTATTGCTTGCGTCCCAAGTGGACCGTCATCTCCGGGACCCGCGAGAATGTACGCCATCGCGGTTCGCTCGTTGAATGCACTCTCCAGTTCGGCCGGATTCTTGACTTCGACGATTTTGACGCCGAGCATACGGATCGCGTGATCGTACACGTTGCGCGAGTACTCGGGAATGATGACTTCGTTCTTGAGGCCAGTCAAATCAGGAAGCCGCTGCATACGTTCCGGGTTGGTTCCGGCAATCGAAGCGGCAGTGCAGTGCGTCAGCGCGGCGCAGCAGCCAGCGGTTACGATGCCCCATTCCGCCCCGGTCAGTTCGGCCAGGCATTTACTCACGCCTCCCATGAGTTCATCCATTTGGACATAACTGCGCGAAGCCTGGTCCATGGCCTGTTTGACTTGCGGCAGAGTTTGCGAGCCGCTGATGATGGTGAACGTACCGCGAGCGTTGATCACGGGCTGGACACCGATATTGCGGTAGATCTCGCCAATCTTGTCAGTGGCCGCTCCGGTATCCCTCGCCGGTTGGCTCACAATGGGCAGCGCACCAGCCAACGTTAAAATCCCGCCGCGCCGGAGGAGTTCCCGCCGGCTCGATCCTCTAAGCTGTTGAGCGGCATTGCGTCGAGAAGAGTTCTCATTCATCATTGGTTTCTTCACAATATACTCTCGATTCGCAAGCGTGCGCCGCAGACGGAACCGCTGAAGCCCCCTGGCATATGCTTTTGAAGTGCAGCTTCTTAATTTCGGCGCGTTGCTTGGAGTAACTCTGGCGAACCTCGGGGCGCAGCCTGCTTCAGCGAGTGATTACGATCAGCCGTACCGGCCGCAGTACCATTTTTCGCCGCGTGTGAACTGGACCAATGATCCGAACGGCCTCGTGTTCTTCGAAGGCGAATACCACCTGTTCTTTCAGTACAACCCGTTCGGAGATGAGTGGGGGCACATGAGTTGGGGTCACGCGGTGAGCCGTGATCTACTGCACTGGCAGGAACTGCCGGTTGCGCTTCCAGAAGAAAACGGAGTGATGATTTTCACCGGAAGCACGGTGGTCGACGAGGGTAATTCAAGCGGGTTCTGCGCCGGAGGCAAGCACTGTCTGGTTGCTATTTACACTGGACACACGCCCGAGACAAAAATTCGCCCGGCGCTTCAGACGCAAAATCTTGCGTACAGCAACGACCGCGGCCGGACGTGGACGAAGTACTCGGGCAACCCGGTTCTAAACCTCAACATGTCCGACTTTCGAGATCCGAAAGTCTTCCGGTCCGAGCAAGGTAAGCATTGGGTGATGGCGGTCTCGTTACCGAACGATCACAAGGTGCGGCTCTACGGCTCACCCGATTTAAAAAAATGGAATCAGTTAAGTGAGTTCGGACCTGCGGGAGCGACGAGCGGGCAGTGGGAGTGCCCCGAGCTGTTTCGATTGTCAGTGAAAGAGAAGGCCGGCGAGTCACGCTGGGTGCTGAAGGTCGGTCTCAACCCGGGCGCACGCCTGGGAGGTTCAGGCGAACAATACTTCGTAGGGCGCTTCGACGGCACGCGATTTACAAACGACAATCCATCCACGCTGACGCTCTGGGCCGATTACGGTAAGGATTGTTATTGCGCGCTCACGTTCAATGGGCTCCCGCGCGATCGAAAGCCGGTGATGATCGGCTGGATGGATAACTGGCAATACGCGGCCAAGCTGCCGACGAGTCCGTGGCGGGGCCAGATGACTTTTCCGCGCGAGCTTTCCCTTCGTGAAACCGCAGATGGTATCCGGCTTTATCAAAGCCCGGTCGAGGCCATCGACGAAATCATCGATACGGACGAAGATTCAAAGAGCACCCACTCCTTCGTGCTCGCTTTTTCACTCCCCATTGATCGCGGGAAGGAAGTAGGAGTGAAAATCCTGGCGGACAAGGATCACTATACATCCGTTGGTTATGATCCCGCGAAGAAGGTCTTGTTCGTGGACCGCGCCCACTCAGGCCTGACCAGTTTCAGCCTTGATTTTCCCGCGAGGATCGAAGCGCCACTAATCGTAAATGGCAGTAAATTGAAGGTACGGATACTGGTCGACCGCTCGTCGGTGGAGGTGTTTGCGGATGACGGAAGAATCGTGAGCACCAACCTAGTTTTTCCCCCAGCGGATGCTCATGGGACAGAAAATATCGGCGGGAAAGTCGTTGCAATCGAGCAGGCTATCCGGTCTACACACTAACGACGACGGGCGGTGGCAGGTCCAGCCGCGGACACGCCCATCGTACGCAATTGACTGAGCGCCTTGCGTGCATCCTCCGTATGTGGATAGTTCTGTACCAGGATGCGAAACTCGCCGACCGCGCGATTCCGCTGATTGCTTTTCATCAGCGCCATCGCTTTCATGTAATGAGCATCCGGGGTTTTCGGGTTGTCAGGATACCGTTCGAGCACCGCATCAAAAGCCTTGATCGCGCCGCTGTAATCGTTGCGATTGTAGCTGATCTCGCCCAGATAATATTGTGCGTTCGCCGCAAGTTCGGTGTTGGGGAAGTACTGCAGATATTGAGTGAACTCGGTGTAAGCCAACTCTGTTTTTCCAGTCTGCAAATCACGAACAGCAGCCGTATAGCTGTCATTCGCGCTCATGCCTGCGGGCGGAGATGTTTGACTTAGCGGACCGCCCGGTGCACCGCTGGGAGGGGCCGCAATTCCCGAAGGCGGAGCACCCGTAGTGTTTGGTCCAGGTGCAGCTGGCGGATTCTGAATGATCTGCAGCTGATTTTTCAAGTCCGTCATCTTGGCATCCATGCGCTCGAGCCGTGAGGTGAGGTCCGCCAGAGAATCTTTTAACGCACGTACGTCATCGCCCATCGAATCCACTTTTGTGCCCAAGCCGTTAACGGGCGCTAGCGATTTCGCGACTCCGTTGCTCACGGTATCCTGCAGCGTAGCCACCTGATCTGCGGTGCGACGCGTGTCGTTCTGCATCGCTTGCAGCATGCCAGTCAAAGTATCCAGCTTGGTGTTCATCGCCTGCTGCATCGTGTTGATGCGGTCTTCTAGATCCCGTTGCATTTGCACGAGATCCTTATTGACGGCGAATGAAAAGCTGGAACAACTCAGCAGCAGCGCTGCCACACGCACGAATTTCATGAGGGTCTACTCCACATTCTTCGCGGAGCAGACGCCTTCGCCTGCTCCGCTTCACAACTTTAGTGTAAGGGTAAAAGAGTCTAGATCGAGCTTACTGGGTAGCCGAAAAATGCGCACGGCGGTTCCGCGCATAGCAGTCTTCGGAAGCATCGGTACAGAGCGGCCGCTCCTTGCCGTAGCTGACGGTCTTTAATTTGTCAGCGGGAACACCGAGTGCCGAAAGCGCATCTCTTGTGCCTGCCGCTCTGCGATCGCCCAGCGCCAGATTGTACTCGGCCGAACCGCGCTCGTCGCAATGTCCTTCAATCGTGACGATGAAGTTACTATCGAGCGAGAAGATCTGCTTCAGAGCGGTCGCATCCGCTTGCAGGATGGATTGGTCCTGCGCACGCACGTCGCTTTTGTCGTAGTCGAAGTGGATATCCTGCACCTGGTGCGACAGAATGTCCTGGATCGTTGACGCGTTATTCGCAGGAGCGGGGGCAGGAGACGGAGGCGTGCTCACGGTGACGGTAGCGTCCGCATCCGTTTGACCACCCGGACCTGTAGCCGTCAAGTGATACGTAGTGGTGGCGGTCGGGTAAACGGCACGGCGGCCGTTCGGGCTCACGCTTCCAATACTGTTATCGATTTGAACACCAGTCGCGCCAGTCACTGACCATCGAAGGGAGGCGGGCTGCCCGCTACTGACGGTGGTAGGCTCCGCTGTGAAGTATTCGACGGCTGGCTTGCTAGCCGGAGGCGTGACAGCTGCCGGGGGCGGGGGCGGCGGGGGTAGCGGCGCTTTCTTGTGGCAACCTGCAGCCACGGCCAACAGAAGCGTCGAACTCAGCGTCAGGTAGAGCCTGCGTCTTTTCATGATTGTGTTAGAAATTCTCCTACTTGTTTGATTGCGTAATTTCTATTGCTCGGCATTCACCCACACCGGCTTTTCATTGCTTCCCGATTTAGTCAACGGATGCTTGTCCGTACCATCTGCGTTCATCACCCAGACTTGCGACTGGCCAACGCGCTTTGAAGCATACACGATGTGAGCTCCATCCGGCGCCCAGCTCGGGTTCTCATTGCGCCCCTCGTTTGCGGTCAGCTGCGTTGTCTGACCGGAAGCAACGTCCATCACAAAGATGTTGTAATTGCCCGGCTCGAAGCCTTTCGTCCAGGCAAAAGCGATGTGAGCGCCATCGGGGCTCCAGGCCGGGTTAGTTGCTTCTCCAGTTCCTGCACTCAGACGCCTGACGTTTGCTCCTTCAAGATTCATCTGATAAACCTGCGGCATCCCGGAACGACCAGAGACCTCGACCAGATCGGTCCCGGTTACCGGGTTTATCTTCGCTTCGACTTCGATCGAATTCGACGAAGTCACGCGGTGCAGCCCGCTGCCATCGACGTTCGCCATGTAGAGTTGCGCCGGCCCTTGCGCGGCGGTCGACGAAAATACGATGCGCTTCGAATCCGGAGTAAAAGTAACAAACGCATTCATAGATGCTCGTTGGTTATAGAACGGCAATTTCCGTCCGGTGTCAAGAGAAAATATCTGAATCGCGGGGAAGCCTCCAGCGTAGGTTGTAAACGCCGCAAGGCGTCCATCGGGTGAAGCCGAAGGGAAAGTGCTGATGGAACCATAGCGCGTCAACTGCCGCTCACCCGTTCCATCCCAATTCATGACCCAGATCTCTTTTGCTCCCGTACGGTTCGATACAAAAACAATACGCGTACCGACCAGGCTCTTGCCGCCGAACTGCGCGAGAATATCCGCCGCATACCGGTGCCCGGCATCGACCGCGCCTTCCGGGCTCAACGCAGCAGTATACACTTTGCCGAACACCTGCGCCTGCTGCAGGGAAGGCATGTTGGGCGCAGTCGTATAGAACCAGCCGAACGCCACCAACGTGCCGTGATTCTCCGCGCCGTATCCGATGCCCAAATAGTTTGCCGCAATAGGTGGCAGACTCCAGTCGGAGAGCCGTTTGCCCAGCGGATTTGTTGGGCGTGCCGATGGAGGAGCAGCACTCGTATCGAGGTCGCTCGGCTGTTGTGGCGTCTGCAGCGGATACAGCGTCTTAGGAACGAAGTTGATGAGCGCTGAACCTTCGAGATCCTTGCGGACCGTGCTGTTGAAGGCGCTCATCAGGTCGGCAGCCGTACCGGAGGCGCGAAAGTCCGCAACGGCAACCAATGGCTTGCCCGGATTCTTCACAATCTGCCCGGTGATCTGCTGCCCGGCAAATATCGATCCTGAACTAAGGAGAAAGAGACAAGTGGCCGTTAAAATACGCATCAATGTAGGTTGAAAGTAAACTGAGCCGAGATGTAGCTTTCGGTAATCTGCGGCGGAAGATGCTGCAGCGGGCTTGCCGCGTAGACAGCACGCAAAGCAGTATTATCCACCGACGGATTACCGCTTGTCTGCACCACCTGCGGGTTCCGGATCGTTCCGTCCTGCATGATGTAAAAGCTCACGATGGCGGGTTGCGATTGTGACCGGGCGTCGAGCCCGTTAGTCAGCCAGTTCTGCGCAATGCGCTGCCGCACGATCTCCGCATACCAGCCGAGCCTGTTGCCCAGCGGAGAGTTTGGACCGATGCCGACTTGCCCTGCCCCGCTCTGCTGTGAGTACATCGGATTCGAAACAGCCTGACGCGACCGGCTATAAACCTGATTTTGCGGTGCGGCTGGCGTGTACTGCTGCTGATGGAGCGGTTGCGGCGCTTGCCGCTTAATCTTGTCCGGGATCTCCACTGTATTCTTGTCCGGTACCGGAGCCTTTTTCTCAACTTCTTGTTTAGAAGGAGCGCTGGGGGCCATCGATTGCGTATCGTTCGCCACCGGATTCGGGGGAGCATCCCGATGCGGAATCGGAATGTTGTGGACGGACGAAACGGCATAAGCGGGACCGCCCGCCGGGTGCAGATCGCCGAGTGTTTCGCGGCTGCGATTCATCCAGAACCAGCCAAAAAACAAAAGGGCCACAACCCCCAGATGGATCAGCAGAGCTCCGAAGATAGGAAGGGCGAGCGGATCGCGTTCATCGAGGATGTCGAGCTGCTCTGCCATAGAATCAACGGCGTTGCCGGGCTGCCGAATCAACCGGAGCGGTCACCATCTTCACTTCGAACTTGGCTTCCCCAAGCTCGGCCACAATCTGCGCAATCGGATCCCACGGCGTCTCTTTATCGGCGCGTACATACACTGCGGTTGCGCCATGAAAGCGCTGCCTCACGCCTTGAGCCAGCGCGTTGATGTTAATCGGCTTGTCGTTCAGGAACGATTCGCCGCTCTTCGTGATGCTCACCACTGGCAGGTCTTGCGCAGTATTCTGCACGCGTTTCACAGTCGGAACATTTATGTCGAGCCCGAACTCCATCACGTTCGCCGTAATCATAAAGATGATCAGCAGCACCAGAACGACGTCTACCAGCGGAACAATATTAATTTCTGAAAGCGCCGATGGGCCGCTAAAGCGGCGTCCTCTTCGCCCTCCACCCGTTTCGCCAAATGAAAACGCCATGCTTGGTTCCTGTACCGGCTAGCCGCCGAAATCCCGGTCAGCGAAATTTTGGAATTCAATGGCGAAGTCTTCCATTCGAGTTCCGATTTCCTTGATGCGCGTGCCGAAAACGTTATAGAAGATTGCTGCCGGAATTGCCGCAGCCAATCCGATCGCCGTCGTTATGAGCGCTTCCGAGATCCCCGGTGCAACCGCACGCAGACTGGCGCTTCCTGCCGTTCCCAGCCCTTCAAAAGCATCGATGATTCCCCAAACGGTCCCGAACAGCCCGATGAACGGCGAGACCGATGCCACAGTCGCCAGCCAGTTCATGTTCATCTCGAGCTTGGTTACTTCTTCGCTGATGCCGAGCTGCAAACTGCGCTCGATTGCCGGCTTGTTCACTAACGCCCCGCGCTGCTTAACCTGGCGCTCGATCTCCCCGTATCCGAAATCGAACACTGCGACGAGCGGCGCACGGCCGAACTGCTCACTAGCCACCGCGACTGACTGCAGACTCTGCGCTTTGCGAAAAGCTCGAAGAAAGTTCCGGTTATCGCGTCGCGCACGGCTGAATACACTGCTCTTCGAAAACACGATTGTCCACGAGATGAGCGAAAAGAGAATCAGGATTGCGATGACAGCGAGGGGAACCGGCCGAAGATTTTGGATCATGTCCCAGAGACTAAGGTCTGCGGGAAACAGCATGAAATGCAATACTCGTGTCCTTTCGTTTACCTCGTCTTCATTATAGGTAGTGCGCGGAATTAAGCGGCGATGCGAGTGGCTTCTTCGAACGCAATCGGCTATTTCGCGAACTGGCGGCGAACCGCTAGAGTTGTGGCGATCTTGATCAGTCCTTCTCCGAAAGCTCCAGATAGCGGAATCGCGAATGTTGCTGATACCACTTAAAACCTGTTGAGAATAAATTGTGCGCGATCGACTTACATGTCTACGAGCTCTGTCTCGCTGGAGCCTGGCAAGACTCTGATCTGACTGCAGTTGCAGGAGGGCCTGCAATCATCGCTGGCTTATCGATTGCGAAAGCTCACTGACCGTGCGGTGATTCGGATTCCATGAAACATGGCGAGCCCAACTCCTTTCTTGCCGTATAGTCGTCCTTGCCTTACAGCACCTTACAGCGGAACTTATATCGTCGAGCCTTCAATTGAAGAGAAGGCGCTGGGATCGCGTTTCATGCGATCGAGTTTATCGATAAACCGTCAGTGACTAGCTATGTCCATCCTTACGATTGAACATGAGCGTAAGATACAGCCAGTTATTTCATGTGCTGCCTACAGCCCCGACGGTGAGTGGATCGCTATTGCCCAAGCGACGGGGGGGTGGAAACACATTGTATCTGGTGGATACGAGAACATTTACAAATGATTCAGGAGGAACATTTGTAGCCGGCATGTCTGAGGTTCGTTACGCAGAATTCAGTGCCGACAGCAAAGCTCTTGTGACGGTAACGCATCGAAGCTCCGTAGCGATTTGGGAAACACCAAGTTTAGGAGCAGACGAAACCCACCGTCACATGAAAATGTGCGGGTGGCCACTTATCCATTTGGGGAGCAACGATGAGGAGTCTCAGCAAACCTTCGCAAAGTTT
>JAABUQ010006523.1_pt1 | contig 17613 bp, 16 predicted proteins | sample 5560001 | NCBI WGS metagenome assembly JAABUQ01 (sample SAMN10711888, study PRJNA513371) | rock metagenome | isolation source: Antarctica rocks | place: Antarctica: Victoria Land, Finger Mt nord | collected 2015-12-18
CTGACGCTCCCGGCCCCTCATCGTGTTGACGAGCAAGCCGCTGCCCGCGAGGATCAGCCTGCCTACTGCCTACTGCCTACTGCCTACTGCCTACTGCCTACTGCCTACTGGCTACTGCCTACTGCCTACTGCCTACTGGCTACTGGCTACTGCCTACTGGCTACTGGCTACTGGCTACTGGCTACTGGCTACTGGCTACTGGCTACTGGCTACTGGCTACTGGCTACTGGCTACTGGCTACTGGCTACTGGCTACTGGCTACTGGGTCGCGGCCGTGCGGGGCCAGCCAGTCCATGGCGGGACCCTTGGGCACGATGCGGCTGGGGTTGAGTTGATCGTGGGTCATGTAGTAGTGGCGCTTGATGTGGTCGAAGTTGACCGTGTCGCCGAAGCCGGGCTGCTGATACAGGTCGCGCGCGTAGGCCCATAGGTTGGGGTAGTCGACCAGCCGGCGCAGGTTGCACTTGAAGTGGACGTAGTAGACGGTGTCGAAGCGCACCAGCGTGGTGAATAGCCGGATGTCGGCCTCGGTCAGCCCATCGCCGACCAGGAACCGCTGCCGCGCCAGCCGCTCCTCCAGCTCGTCGAGCCGCGCGAAGAGCGCGTCGAACGCCTGCTCGTAGGCCTCCTGCGTCGCGGCAAAGCCGGCCTTGTAGACGCCGTTGTTGACGTCATCGTACACGACGGCGTTGACCGCGTCGATCTCCTTGCGCAAAGCTCGGGGGTAGAGGTCGACGCCCGGCGTGGCGTAGGCGGCGAAGGCGTCCTCGATCATGGTGGTCAGCACGGGATAGTCGTTGCTCACGATGCGGTGGGTCGCGCGGTCCCACAGCGCGGGCACGGTGTAGCGGCCCTCGAAGGTGGGGTCGGTGGCCAGATAGGCGTCGCCCAGGAAGGAGAAGCCGTTGACCGGGTCGGCGCTGTAGCCGGGGCCGTCGCGGAAGGCCCAGCCGCGCTCGTCGCGGATGGGGTCGACCACGGACATCGAGATGACGTCCTCCAGCCCCAGCAGCCGGCGCACGATGATCGAGCGGTGCGCCCAGGGGCAGGCCAACGAGACGTACAGGTGGTAGCGGCCGGGCTCGGCCTTGTAGCCGCTGGATCCGTCGGCGGTGATGCGGTCGCGGAAGGCATTGGGCTGGCGCACGAATGCGCCGTCGCCCCTGGTCTCCTTCGTCAACTGGGGCGTGGCCGGCGCCGTGGTCGCGGTCATGGTCTCCTCCTCTTTCTGTTTTGTATGAGCGATGGGGTTGGTACGCCTGCTTTCAGTGTGCGCGTCGTGTCGTATGATCGCAACCTGGGGACCATAACGTGCTGACCCACGATTGTGATGAGGGGTGTAGCTGACTATCGCCTGCGACTTGGGTCAGCAGGCCGTAGATTTTCTTTCCCGAAGCCCAACATGCGTCCAGCAATCTCCGCTATGTAATCATCTTTTTATAATTGACCGTTTGCCCCGGTGGTACACTATAGGTGTAACGAGCGAGATAGTGAGTCGACACAAGTTGACATAAGTAGGAGATAATGATGGCAAATACGGAGAAGGCGACCTTCGCGGCGGGCTGTTTCTGGGGCGTCGAGGCGGAGTTCCGGCAGATCCCCGGTGTCGTGTCGACCTCGGTCGGCTACACAGGCGGCCAGACGAAGGACCCGACCTACAAGCAGGTTTGCACGGACCGCACGGGCCACGCCGAGGCCGTCGAGGTGGTCTACGATCCGTCCAGGGTCTCGTACCTGCAGTTGCTCATGGTGTTCTGGGAGAACCACGACCCGACCACGCTCAATCGGCAGGGACCGGACATCGGCTCGCAGTACCGCTCGGCCGTCTTCTACCATACGCCTGAGCAGCAGGCCGCGGCCGTGGCTTCGAAAGAGGAGCTGGAGCGGAGCGGCCGCTACCGCCGGCCGATCGTGACCCAGATCGTGACGGCGCCGGACTACTACCCCGCCGAGGACTACCATCAGCAGTACCTCGAGAAGCGCGGCCTGGCGACGTGCCGGATTTAGTACACCGCCTGCGACTGCGGTCGCATGGCAAACCACCGCGCTGGACCGGCGACCCCGCGGCTAGGGGTCGGGGGGCCAGTCAGCCATGGGCCGACTGCGGTCGGGTGGGCTGCTGGCACGGACGGCTAGCGATAGAGCGGATGGCCACTGTTGGTTCGTTAGTTTGAGAAAAGGCTATGACATGGAGACCGAGACCAGGACGGAGTTGCCGCGGACCGAGCGGGAGTGGCGTGAGCGCCTGACGCCGGAGCAGTACGCGGTGTTGCGCGGCAAGGGCACCGAGCGGCCATTCACCGGGGAGTACGTGCACAGCAAAGTTGATGGGACGTACCGTTGCGCCGCCTGTGGCGCTGAACTGTTCCGCTCCGACACCAAGTTCGACTCCGGCAGCGGCTGGCCCAGCTTCACTGAGCCGGCCAACACCGCCAATGTCGAGCTGCACGAGGACAACAGCCACGGCATGCGCCGCGTCGAGGTGACCTGTCGCCACTGTGGCTCGCACCTGGGCCACGTCTTCGACGATGGGCCCGCGCCGACCGGCCAGCGCTATTGCATCAACTCGGTGTCGCTGACGCTCGACAAGGACTTGGGCGAGCAGCGTCGCTAGCGGCTCGCTCCGCTGCCCAGTGGAAACATTCGTCGCCGACTTTTCGTAGGCGCGCATAAGTGCTGGGATGACTGGGAGCGCGGGCGGCCCGCCCGCAACCGGTCGCACCCATGGCGGTGGCTGGCGCACTCACGGACCTGCCGCGGGGCCAAGCGGGCGGGCCGCCCGCGCTCCCAGGTATCTCGCCACCCAACCCCGGACCTTCTGCGTGCCTACGACTTTTCATGAGCCCTGGCGGAGCATCGTGGGGCGATGCGATGTGCTAGGCTAAGGGTAGATAGGCCGAGTCGCGTACACGCCGACCCGGCGAGGAGGGCGCTATGGCACAACGACAACGCATGACACAACGCACGACACAGCGATCAGCGCCGGCTCAGCCGGCCTCGTCCCGACGACGGGTCATCATACCGGGCGTGATAGCGGTTGCCGTCGTCGCCGTCTTGCTGGCGGCGACGTTACTGTTCAAGCAGCCGACGACCGTCCCAGATGGCTCCGGCGCCGCGACTCCTTGTGGGTCGAGCGGCGCCGCGACGGGGTTGTCGGTGGGCCAGTGCGCGCCCGACTTCACGCTGGACGACATCAGCGGTCGATCGGTCAGCCTGTCCTCCTACATCGGCCACCCCGTCCTGCTGCACTTCTGGGCCGTCGCCTGCACCAGCTGCCGCGCCGAATTCCCTGACTTCTCGCGCGCGGTGGCGACTTATACCCCGAAAGGCCTGAAGGTGATAGCGGTGGACGCCTGGGGCGAGTCGGCGCACATGGTCGCGGATTGGCAGGGCATTAACCACCTGCAGGCCACTATGCTGGTCGATCCATCGGTCGGCGTGCCGCAGCAGTACAATGGGACGGGCACACCGACCACGTACTTCATCGACCGCAACGGCCGGATCGCGGCCAAAAACACCGGCCAGAGCACCTACGACTATTTCCAGCAGAACATCTCTCACATAGTCTAAAGGGCGGTGGCATGATCCTGGCTATCCTGGCCGTCGCCCACCTCAGCTTCGTCGCGGCGTTCGGAGCGGGCGTCGTCTCGTTCCTCTCGCCGTGCGTGTTCCCCCTGGTGCCCGGCTACCTCTCCTACATCGCCGGGACCACCGCGCGTGAAGCGCACGGGGACGCGGCGGCGCGCTGGCGCGTGACGGCGCACGCCGTCTTCTTTGTACTCGGTTTTTCGCTGGTCTTCGCCATGCTCGGCGCGGCGGCCAGCAGCCTCGGCGCGGTACTGACCGCGCACCGCCAACTGGTGGAGCGCGTGGCCGGCGTGCTGCTGATCGTCTTCGGCGTCTTCCTGACCGGCGTGATCCGGTTGCCCTTCTTGCAGCGCGAGCGCCGCGCGCACGTGTCGGGCGGTGAGCCTGCCCTGCTGCGGTCGGCCGTGGTCGGCGCGGCGTTCGGCGCCGGCTGGTCGCCCTGCATCGGGCCGGTGCTGGGCTCGATCCTGGCGCTGGCCTCGTTCGGCACGACCCTGGCGCAGGGCGTGCTGCTGCTGTTGGTCTACTCGCTGGGGCTCGGCGTGCCGTTCCTGCTGGTCGGCCTGCTGATCGACCGCGCCGGGCCGTTGGTGCGCCGCATCAACCGCTACACCGGACCCATCTCGGTGGTGGGCGGCGTGATCCTTGTCGTCACCGGCCTGCTCATCCTGAGCGGGCGATTGGCGCAGCTGGCCAACTACGCGCCGCTCTTCAACGTCTAGCATCCCAGGAGGCGAACAGATTATGGCACACCATCAACGCACTCAACTGACCCTCCCCGTCGGTCCGCGCGACCACGCGCAAGGACGGGAGGACGCCCCGCTGACCCTGGTGGAGTACGGCGACTACCAATGTCCCTACTGCGGTCAGGCCGACGCCACCGTCAAGGAGTTGCAGCGCCGCCTCGGCGACGACCTGCGCTTCGTGTTCCGCAACTTCCCGCTGACGCAGGTGCACGAGCACGCCGAGCACGCCGCCGAAGCGGCCGAGGCCGCCGGCGCGCAGGGCCGGTTCTGGCCGATGCACGACGAGCTTTTCGCGCACCAGCGCGCCCTAGACGACAGGCGCCTGGAGGGGTACGCCGCCGCCCTCGGTCTTGATACCGATCGCTTCGTGCGCGATATGAGCGGCCACGCCAACCACGCGCGCATCGAGGAGGACTACAACAGCGGCGTCGACAGCGGCGTGCCGGGCACGCCAACCTTCTTTATCAACGGCGAGCGCCACGACGATGCGTTCGACTTCGACGCCCTGCTCCAGGCGCTGCAGGTTGCGCGCCCGTAAGCCCCTACCCTCTACCTCTACCTCAGCTGCCCGCCTGGGATGGTACTGGCACTGCCCGCGGCCGGCGTCGCGGGTAGTGCCGTGCGCGGATAAGTATAGTTCGCGCGCCCTGGGCGTATGCACGACGCCCCTACCCTGGTCCGGTTGTCCTGCCCCGAGAACTACATAGCCCTGGATCGTTGGCCCTGATCGACGCGCGGGTTTGGTCATCGTGTATCCTGCTTATATGATGATTGTAGGTGCGCACCAACAGTCCTGTCATCATTGGCGCTCATCACGCCCAGCGTCTGAAGAAGGTGTCCTGGTGTGTAGGCGTGCTATCATAGAGTAACCGGATCGCGCGCGACGTTGCGCGCGGACGCGGCCGGCTAATAGGGTATAGGTGACACGATGCCCGAGCGACACGACGCACGTCGTGACCCGGCGGATACGGCGACGCTAACTCTGCCTGCGGTGACGACGGAGGCAGCGGTGGACATGGACACGCCTACCCGGCCGCCGGACGGGCAAGCGCGACGCGACGCCTTCGCAGCCGCCCTCGACGGGGTGATTGGTGGCATGATGGGTACGGCGACGATGAGCCTGTTGATGTTAGCGGCGCGTCGTGCCGGACTGGTCAGCGAGTTGCCTCCCGAGCGCATCACGGCGGCCGCGCTCGACGCGCTGGACGTTACGCAGCGTCCGCGCTTGCTGCAGGATGCAGTGGCAGTATTGGTTCATTTTATCTTCGGCGGCGTCGCCGGCGCTATCTTCGCGGTGACGACGCGCCGGCCGCGCCTACCCGTCCCACCGAGTCTCCAGGGCGTACTCTACGGGGCGCTGATCTGGGCCGTCAGTTACAGCGGGTGGATACCGGCGCTGGGCCTGCTGCCCCCGCCGTCGCGGGACGAGCCTCGGCGGCCCCCGCTGATGGTCGTGGCTCATGGTCTCTACGGCTGGACCCTGGCCACGTACGTCATGCGCCGGGCGGCGGCGCGGTCGTAGGAGAGCCTTGCCGTGCGGCTTTAACCGCGGGCCGCGCCTGGTACCGATAAGCGAGGGTTGCATGGCATCGACTATGCTACTGTAAGCGGGCCCACAACGCGGCGCGCCGCTGCGCGCCAACCGCTCGTTTGCGACAGATACACAGATACAAGGAGGTCCCAGCTATGGCAGCGCGGACGACCTGGCAGCCGCGGATGTGTAACCTGGCGCATATGCGCCACGGCCACGGGACCTACGCCGGATGACGATGACATCGGAGCGACAGGACCCGCTCGCGCTCGGCGTGGTCAGCACTTATCCGCCCCGCGAAGATGGGATTGCTACCTTCACGCGCGATCTGCTCGACGCGGTGTGCACCGACGAGTCCGCCATTGCCCCGCAGGTCGCGGCCATCACCGATCCCGACGCCTACTACGCCTATCCGCGTCAGGTGCGCTGGGAGATCGACCAGGCCGACCCCGAGAGCTACGCCGAGATTGGCCGCGCCCTTAGCCGGAGCGGCGCCGCGGCGGTTTCGCTGCAGCACGAGTTCGGGCTCTACGGCGTCTGGGGCACGCCCATCGTCGACTACACTCCCGGCCTGCTGGACACGCTCACCGTGCCGCTGGTCACGACCCTGCACACCGTGCTCCCGCAGCCGTCGCCCGACATTCGGGACTCCATCCGGCGCATTTGCGACCACAGCGCCGCCATGGTGGTGATGGCCAGGGTCGGCGCCAAGATCCTGATTGAGGACTACGAGGTGGACCCCGAGCGCCTGGTCAATATCCCGCATGGCGTCCCCGCCGTGCGCCCCATCGACCGGACCGAGGCCAAACAGGCGCTGCGCCTGGCCAACCACACCATCATCTGCACCTTTGGGCTGCTGGGCCGCGGCAAGGCCATCGAGAACGTGATCCGCGCCCTGCCGGACGTGCTGGCGCGCTACCCCGACACCATCTACCTCATTGTCGGGGCCACGCACCCGCAGGTGCGGCGGCGCGAGGGCGAGTCCTACCGTGAGGAGTTGATCGCGCTGGCGCGCGGGCTGGGGGTCAGCCGGCAGGTCCGCTTCGTCAACCAGTACCTCAACCAGGACGGCATCGTGCAGTATCTGCAGGCCAGCGATATCTACATCACGCCGTACCGCGACCGCAACCAGATCACCAGCGGTACGCTCTCCTACGCGCTGGGCTGCGGCTGCGCCATCATCAGCACGCCCTACGTCTACGCCGCCGAGGCGCTCTCCGAGGGCCGCGGGCTGCTGGCCGACTTTGACAACCCGGAGAGCTTCGCCCGCTGCATGTTGATCTACCTCGACGACCCATCGTTCCGCAAGGCGACCGAGGAGCGCGCCCTGACCTACGGACGCGAGATGGCCTGGCCGCGCGTGGGTCAGCGCTACGCCGACCTCTTCCGCCAGGTCGCGCAAGGCTGATCTTTCCCCCGTGGCCAGGAGACCCTGCAGAGACGGATAGTGGGAAGGGTCTGATGCCGACGATGCTGATCAAAGCCTGCCTCAATGGGAGCCTCGCGCCGTTCGAGCCGGCCTGTGAGGCGCGCGGCACAGGAGCGGATAGGCGGATAGATAGATGGAAGGAGCGGGAACGATGACGCGGATGGAGACAAGCGGCGCCGCGCCGTCCGGCGGCGCACGGACCGATGCGCGCGTGGAGGACGCGCTCGGACAGCTGACCCTGGAAGAGAAGGCGGCCTTGACGGTCGGACGCGACGCCTGGACCACCGTACCGGTCGAGCGGCTTGGCGTGCCCTCCGTGTGGCTCTCCGACGGCCCGACCGGCCTGCGCAAGGCGCGCGGCGGGGCGGACATAAGCGTGGGCCACAACATCCCGGCCACGTGCTTCCCCACGGAATCGGCGCTCGGCGCCTCGTGGGACGTCGATCTGGTGCGCGCCGTGGCGAGCGCGATCGCGGCGGAGGCTCAGGCCGAGGGGGTGCAGGTACTGCTCGGTCCGGGCCTCAACCTCAAGCGCTCGCCGCTGTGCGGTCGCAACTTCGAGTACTTCGCGGAGGACCCCATCCTCTCGGGCGAGCTGGCCGCGGCCTTTGTCACTGGCCTGCAGGAGCGCGGCGTGGGCGCCTGCGTCAAGCACCTGGCGGCCAACGAGAGCGAGACGGACCGCATGATCACCGATTCGGTGGTGGATGAGCGTGCCCTGCGCGAGTTGTATCTGCGCCCGTTCGAGATCGCCAATCGCCAAAGCCGATCCGTGGACGCTCATGGCGGCCTACAACCGGCTCAACGGGACCTACTGCGCCGAGAACTCGCGCCTCCTGCGCGAGATCGTCGAGGGAGAGTGGGGCTACACGGGTATCGTGATGTCGGACTGGTTCGCCGTCAACGACCGCGCCGCCGGGGTCGCGGCCGGGTTGCACTTGCAGATGCCCTACGCGCCGACGGCGGACGCGGTCGTCGCGGCGGTGCGCGAGGGCCGGCTCTCCGCGGAGCGCCTGGACGCGATCGTGCGCGCCCTGCTGCGGTTCATCTTCCGGGCGGACGCGGCGCGACGGCCGGACACCCCGGTCGACCTGGACGCCCACCATCGCCTCGCCCGGTGGGCCGCCGGCGAGAGCATCGTCCTGCTCAAGAACGAGGGCGGCCTGCTGCCGCTGGAGGGCGAGACGCTCTCCGAGGTGGCCGTGATCGGCGCCTTTGCCCGGGAGCCGCGCTACCAGGGCGCGGGCAGCTCACAGGTCGTGCCCGCGCGGCCGGTGGAGACCATCCACGACGAACTGGCCGCCCTGATCGGGCCGGGCGACCGCGTGACGTACGCGGCGGGGTACGGCGCGGACGGCGCGGACGGCGCGACCGACCCGTTGTTGCTCGACGAGGCGCGGGAGGCGGCGCGGCGGGCGCGAACGGCCGTGGTGGTGGTCGGGCTGCCGGCGTCCTACGAGGAGGAGGGGGCCGATCGGACGCGCCTCGACCTGCCGCCGGGACACAACGCGCTGGTCGAGGCGGTACTGGAGGCGCAGCCGCGCACGGTGGTGGTCCTGGTCAATGGGAGCGCGGTGACGCTGCCGTGGGTTGGGCAGGCGCCCGCCCTCGTCGAGGGGTGGCTCGGCGGCCAGGCGGGCGGCGGGGCCATCGCCGATGTCCTGCTCGGGCGCGTCAACCCCTCGGGCAAGCTGGCGGAGACCTTCCCCGTCCGGTTGGAGGAGACGCCCAGCTTCCTGAGCTTCCCCGACGATGGGGCTGGCCGCGTCCCCTTTGCCGAGGGGCTCTTCACCGGCTACCGTTGGTACGACGCCCGCCAGATCGACCCGCTCTTCCCCTTTGGCCACGGCCTCTCCTACACCACGTTCGCGTACGGCGACCTGCGGGTGAACCAATCCACGGCGGGGCGGGACGGTGAGGAGCGCGCCGTCACGGCGGCGCTCACGGTGCGGAACACGGGGACACGCGCCGGGCGAGAAGTCGTCCAGCTCTACGTGCGCGAACGGGCGCCGCGGCTGCAACGCCCGGACAAGGAACTCAGGGCGTTCACCAAGGTCGCGCTGGAGCCGGGCGAGGAGGCAGAGGTGCGCTTCACCCTGAGCGCGCGCGACGTCGCCGTGTACGATCCGCAGGCCGGCGCCTGGGTAATCACAAGCCCCGTCTTCGACCTCATGGCCGGCGCCTCCTCGCGCGACATCCGGGCACAGGCCAGCGTGACGCTGGCCGGGGCGCCGACGCGGACGGCGCCGCTGGGACGGTTGAGCCCGTTGCGCGACTGGCTGGCCCATCCGGCGACCCGCGACCGCGGGGGCCGGCAGTGGCGACGCGACCCACCCGTTCGTGGCCGACATGCCCATCGCCAAGCTGGTCATGTTCGGCGCCCTGAGCGAGGGGGACCTGGCGCAGTTGACCGCGGCGGCAAACGCCCTCGACACCGACGCAGGCTCTGCAAAAGATTAGTCTGGGGGCGCGGGCGCTCCCAGAAAGGCCTCCACCCACTATGCCACCCCAATCTTTTGCAGGCCCTGGACATCGACGGTGCGGCGTCGTGTGGCGAGTAGCGGAATCCATACCTTCCCTCCGTTCTGTCATCAGGCAGTCATGCCCTTGTCATGAAACGGTCATGCCAACGGGCTACGCTGAGGTTAGTGAGGTGATGAGGGCGCGTTCACGGGCGCGCCGAGGGATCGAGGGCCGTGCGACTGAGAGAATACACGGGGAGAGGGCGATGCACCTGTTGGTGGTGGAGGATGACCGTTCGCTGGCCGACCTGCTGCGGCGTGGGCTGACGCAGGAGCGTCACGTGGTCGACGTGGCGCACGACGGGGCGGAGGGGCTGGAGCGGGCCGAGAGCGAGGCCTACGACGCCCTTATCCTCGACCTCATGCTGCCGGGGATCGACGGCCTGGAGATCGCGCGCCGCCTGCGCGCCGACCGCAACCCCGTACCCATCCTGATGCTGACGGCTCGCGACGGCCTGTACGACCGCCTTAAAGGTTTCGACGCTGGCGCCGACGACTACCTGCCCAAGCCCTTCGCCTTCGAGGAATTGCGGGCGCGCCTGCGCGCCATCACGCGCCGCGCGGGGGCGCGGACACCCGCGGAGGACGACCGCCTGACCGTCGGCGACCTCGTGCTCGACCTGCGCGCGCACGAGGCCACGCGCGCGGGGCGGACGCTCGACCTCTCGCCCAAGGAGTTCGCTCTGCTGGAGTACCTGATGCGCCACCCCGGCCAGGTCATGAGCCGCACGTTGATCCTGGAACGAGTGTGGGACTATGGCTTCGACTCCTTCGCCAACGTGGTCGACGCCACGATCCGCCGCCTGCGCAAGGAGGTGGACGAAGACTTCGCGCAGCCCTTGATCCACACGGTGCGTGGCGTCGGCTACAAGATCAAGGCCCCATGATGATGCGCCGTCGCTGGGGACGTCTCCCGGACCTTGGCCCCTCCGTGGGGCGGCGCCGCGCCGGCGACCCGGACGCGGCGCCGCTACGACGCGTGGGGTGGCGGCTGGCCGCTCTGACGGTGGGCCTGCTCTGCGCGCTGCTGATCGTGCTCGGCCTCGCCATCTACCTCGCCACGCAACAGGTGCTGCTGGACTCCCTGAAGCACACTGTCCGCGGGCACGCGGACCCTCTCCTCGTGACGGCCGTGTCTCCGGGGCTGGGACCGAGGTCGGGCCGGGACGGCGGCCTCGGCGGCGCCCGCCCTCCACTGCGCCTACCTGTGATTGATAGATCTGGACGTAGAGACTTCGGCGATGGTGTCTTCACGACCGTTGCCGATGGTCGTCTGGCCGTGCTGTACGACATCCCCTTCCTCAAAGCGCCGTTGCCCGACCCTGACGCGGCGCGGGCGGCCCTCGCCGGGCGTCTTTCGACCCCCTGGTCCGTGCAGCAGGTGGACGAGCGGGGGCCGTACCTGATCTATACGCTACGGGGGCGCGTGCGGTCCAGCGGCGGCGTCGTGACGGGGGTGGTGCAGGCGCGGATCTCGGAGCGGCAATACATCGACAGCACGCACTATCTCCTGGGCATCCTGCTCGCCGTCAGCGGGGCGGGGCTGCTGGCCTCCGGCCTGATCAGCCAGGTGCTGGCGGGGCGCGCCCTGCAGCCCATCCGGGCGGCGTTGCGGCGGCAGCGCGCCTTCGTGGCCGACGCCGCGCACGAGCTGCGCACCCCGCTGGCCATCATGCGCAGCGCCAGCGAGCTCGGGCTCACGGCGGGCATCGGGCCCGAGCAAGAGGCCTCGCTGGAGCAGGTGCTGGCGCAAAACGCGCACCTGACGCGCCTGGTCGAAGACCTCTCCACACTGGCGCGCGCCGACAGCGGCGCCGTGGACGTGGAGCGGGCGCCGGTGGATCTGTCCCGTCTCGTCGCCGAGACGGTCGAGGGGGTCGCGGTGCTGGCCGAGGACCGCGGCGTGCGCCTCGCGGTCGAGGCGACGGGGGCCGTGCGGGTGATCGGCGACGCGGGGCGGCTGCGCCAGGTGCTGTTGATCCTGCTCGACAATGCGCTCAAGCACACGCCCGCGGGCGGCGCCGTCGCGGTGCGCGTGGCGCGGGAGGGCGGGCAGGTGCGGCTGCAGGTGCGCGACAGCGGGCCAGGCCTTGCGCCCGAGGACGTGCCGCACGTGTTCGACCGCTTCTACCGCGCCAACCGCGCACGGACAAGCGGCGAGGGGACGGGGCTGGGGCTGGCCATCGGCCGCTGGATCGCGGAGGCGCATGGCGGCCACATCGTCGCCGCCAACGTCCCCACCCCGGAACACGGCGCCCTCTTCACCGTCACGCTCCCGCTCGCGTCATCCTAACTCACGTTGCTTGTGGCCGCGGGCTGAGCTGGCGCAGCGGATAGCCCTGGGCCTGGAGTTCCGCCACGATAGCCTCCTGGTGCGCCGGGTCGCGCGTCTCCATACTCAGCATGACCTCGGTGAAGCCGACCGGTACGTAGTGCTCCCCGCGATGGTGCTCCACCTGGGAGATGTTGGCTCCCAGGTCGCCGCATATCTGCAACACGCGCACGAGCTGGCCCGGCGTGTCAGGCATCGTCACCTCCATGGTCAGGAAGCGGCCGAAGATGGCAAGGCCGTAGGTGATGGTGCGGCCGATCAGCGTGACGTCGATATTGCCGCCGCACAGCACCGCCACGGCGGTCGCATCGCGCGGCAGGCCGTGCGTGCCGTAGATCAACGCGGCCAGCCCCGTCGCCCCCGCCCCCTCCACCACCAGCTTGCGCCGTTCCAATAGCTGCACGATGGCGAGGCTGATGGCCTCGTCGTCGACGGTCAGCACCTCGTCGACGAGCTCGCGCACCACCTCGAAGGTCTTGTAGCCGGGCTGCATCACGCGGATACCGTCGGCGATGGTGCTGGCGGTCGCCAGGCGCACCGGTTCGTCGGCCGCAAGCGCGGCAGGGAACGAGGCGCAGCCGGCGGCCTGCACGCCGATCAGACGGATGTCGGGCCGCAGCGCCCTGGCGGCGATAGCCATGCCGGCCATCAGACCCCCGCCGCCAAGCGGCACGACCAGCGCGTCGGCGGCAGGCAGGTCGGCCAGAATCTCCAGGGCCAGTGTGCCCTGCCCGGCGATGATGTCCCAGTCGTCGTAGGGGTGGACGAAGAGCGCGCCCGTCTGCTCTTCGATGCGCAGGGCCTCGACCATGCACTCCTCGATCGAGGTCCCATACAGGATGACCCGCGCTCCGTACCCCTGCGTCGCCTGGTACTTGCTGATCGACGCCGTGAGCGGCATCACGATGGTGGCGGCGATGCCGTAGTGGCGCGCGGCGTAGGCCACGCCCTGCGCGTGGTTGCCCATCGACGCGGCGACGACGCCGCGGGCGCGCTGCTGGGGCGAGAGCGCGGCCATCTTGTTGAGCGCGCCGCGGATCTTGAACGAGCCGGTCACCTGCAGGTTCTCGGCCTTGAGGTAGACGTTGCATCCGGCCATCGCGCCGAACGTGTCCGACTGCATCAGCGGCGTGTGGCGCGCCACGCCTGCCTGGCGTTCGACGGCCAGCCGCACTGCGTCAAGGGTCACAGGACATTGCGACATTGCAGACTCTCCTCTCCCCCGCAAGTATACGCCGTCTCCAAGACCGGGTTTGCGGATCACTTCCTATCGCTTTCTCAGGGGGGTGGTTTCCAGCGTCGGGGCTGCTCCAGGTCCAGGTCGCGGAGCAGGTGCGGGAGCGCCGCCTTGCCGGCCCCTATCGCTTCTCGCGGATCGGGTATGGCATCGGCGCGCTCAGCGACCGCACGCTGTCGGTACGTCTGAGCGAGTTGGAGTCGCATGGCATCATGGAGCGGCGCGCCCACCGATCGCTTATCCTGATGGTGATAACCTGCAAGAGCAACTGTCGTCAGTTTATTTAGTAGGAGAAGCATGTATGCCACGCGGCGGAATGTGGGTGTTCGATCCCAATAGTGGGGGTAAGCCTATCCCTGAGACGGTGCGACGGCGGACGGAACAGCGTCTCGCGCGCTACGCTGAGCAGCATTTCGCCGGACTCTATACCCGACTGGATATCCGCTTCCGGGGGCAATTCTGCTACGTCGACGCCTATACCGAGCCGCACCTGCCCCCCAACTGGCCGCCGCCGGACTTTCCCGAGACGCGGGAGGAGGCGCTGGAGCGCCTGCGCCAGACCCCGACGCACCTCTGCCGGTTGCGCTACCGCGGCGAGGAGGATCGTTGGGGTTTCGCTTTCTACACCTACAGCAGCGAGCGCTACGAGCTATCGGTCTTCCCCAACGGAGAGTACTTCGGGCCGCCCGAAGACGCCTTCCAGGTCTCGGCCCAACTCTATCTGACGGGCGATTAGCCCCGCTATCCGCTATGGGTTCATGCTCCCCGTTGGGATGTGGGGACGACGCGGAAGGCATGGGTGGCGCGGGCGGTAGTGTGGCCGATGGTGATGGTGAAGGTCACGGTGTAGCTGCCGGGCGCGGCGCTGTTCAGGCGCAGGTGGTCGGTCGCGGTATTGTCGCCAGCGAACGGTTGATCCCGGATACCATTGCGGTAGAGCACCGTCGCGCTGCCCCGTGCCGTCACCGTATCGGCAAGCATTTCGCGCGCGTTGGGGCCGACCGCCCCGATGTGCCAGAGCGCGCGCCAATACACGGCGCCGTGCGGGCGAAACACATCGCTGGGCCGGCCGCGTCCGGTTGTGGTGACAAGCGAGACGATCCGGGGCGCCGGCGATGCTGTTGTTGTCCCTCGTGACGGCCGGGTTGGCGCCGCCGGCGTGGACGGGGCCGGGAGAGGGGCGGCGCGCAGTCGCCGGTCGGCGAGGACTGCCATCCCTTGCAGCAGGGTGATGGACGCTTGCTCTCCGGCTGCGTCGTAGGCGCCGACCACGCTGGCGTAGGGGCCGTCGCCAAACACGACGACCGCCCACTCCTCACCGCGGCTCCCGTGCTCCTGGTAGGCCAACATCGCCGCGTCGCCGTACGTCCTGCTCAGGGTAATCCTTGCCGCGTCGTGTGAGTGGGCCACCGCCGCGGTCTCCGCCGCGACAAACGCGGGAAGGTCCTGGCGACGGTGCAGCAACGCGACATAATCCACCACGGCCTGGCGCGCGCCGCGGTAGCCGGCGAAGGCGCTGGCCGCTACCAGCGGAGCGTCGCCGTCGTTGCGCGCCGTGGCGTCGGCGTTCTCCAGGGCATCGTCGGAGACATAGCCCGGCGGGACATCCGCCGGCGTCAGCAGCAGCGTGGCCGGCGTGGGCAGCGTCCCGTCGCGTGCGTCGCTGCCGCTACCGGTGCTACCAATACTACTGCTGCTACCACGACCGCTGCTACCGATGGCCGGCTGCGCGCCCCCACAGGCGAATAGTAGCCCCACGACGACGAGACCGCGTGTCACGGGGACCGAACTGATCTTGATAGGCATCTCTATCCTCACCACCACTATCGCGCCATCTCTATGTCTTCCGGCGACATTATAGTACGTGTTCCAGGGGCAGCTTGTCAACAGCGGCGGCTTGATAGGGTGCACCCCGCGATTGTGGTTGCCGCCTGACCATAAATGGTCATGGCAGAGCACGGACCCTGAAACGCTTGTTGTGAGTTATTTTGCCCCATTTCGCTACCGGAAGTGACGCATATGACGCTTTTGACGGGTGAACTGCCTGTCGTTCACCAGGGCAAGCGCAGTTATTAGAACGTGCGGCCCAGATCGACGAGCCTGCATCACCCCTTTTGGGGCCAAACAGGCTTGTCGAAGCCAAAATTGGCCCATTTAATTCACAACAAGCGTTGAAGGGTCGCCCTTGGCCCGTCATCTTGCGCGACCCCAGCGTGCGCGGGCTCTCACGCCGACCTTTTAAGGTCCGTCCCCTGCCATGACCTTTCAAGGTCAGGCCGTCGGCATCCACGATCACAATCTCGGGGCGCACCCGGCTTGATATACTACAAAGTACAGCACTTCAAGAAAGGAAGTATCGGTGAACTTTACGATCCAGTTCTGCATTGTTTGAGACTACCTACCTGATGCCGTCAGTTTGACGGAAGAGCTTGTCCGCGCCTACGGGCGCAAGATCGCCAACTTGAACCTTCAGCCGAAGGGCGGCGGCCTCTTCGAGGTCTCCTACAACGACGAGTTGATCTTCTCCAAGAAGGCGCTGGACCGCTTCCCCGAGAAGGGCGAGATCATTACACTGGTCAACGGGCGTGAATAGCCCGTCGTGAGCCATACGTCCCGCGGCGCCGCCCTTTCTTGCCGTGTGACACCGGCGGTTGGTACTATTCCTGTCGGAAGACCGACGTGTACCGAGAATAGATGCTTCTTGAGCAGAGAGGGGGACGGTATGCCGCGCATATTATTCCCGCGCGGGTCAGTCCGACGGCGGCATATCTTGAGCGCGCTCCTGGCGGCGTGCTGTGCGCTGGCGCCCCTGGCGGCGTCGCCTACCTCTGTTGGCGCGGCCAAGGCCCCGCCGCCCATCAGTATCGCCGGCGTGGCCGAGTGGACCAGCAACTATGGCTACTTTAACCTGCGGTCCGCGCCCAACCCCACCGCCCCTGCCATCGGGATGCTCCACCCCGGCGACGCGGTGCAGGTCGTCGGCTCGCTCCAGGGCGGTGCGGTCGACGGTTACACTCTGTGGTATCATCTGCGGGTTAACGGCGCGACAGCCTATGTCCTGGCCTCCGCCATCGGCTATCTACACACGTCCGCGTCGTGGACCGGGGTCGTCAGCACCAACGCCGAGCCCGACGTCAGTACCGTGATCAGCCTGTCGTCTCCGAACGCCGCTGCGGACTCGGACGGCTCGTTCGCGCCAGGCGTCACCATGACCGTCGTGGGGACGGTCGAGGGCGCGGAGCTCGAGCCTGGCAACGACGTGTGGTATCGCGTCGACACAGGGGACTATCGCCCGGCCTATGTCTACTCGGCCTACCTCAAGTTCGTGCGCATGGGCGCCGGCGCCGCGCCGGCGCCGGTACTGACGGCGGCCGAGGCCCTGGCCGTCGACCTGGATACGCTTCGTCCCCTCTACCACCTCAACGACACGACGCAGCGCCCGCCCGCCAGCCTGGCCAAGCTGATGACGGTCGCGGTGGCGCTTGATCACCTGCGGCCCGACGACGTCCTCACCGTTCCCGATGGCGCGCCGAGCGTGGGCGCCGACATCGGCGGCACGGCCATGGGCCTGGTCCCCGGCGAGCGCCTCTCGCTGCACGACCTGCTCTATGGCATGCTCTTGCCGTCGGGCAACGATGCCGCCTATACCATCGCCGATGCGGTGGCCGGGAGCCAGGATGCGTTTGCCACGCTGATGAACGCCAAGGCCAGGAGTCTGGGGCTGACCGGCACGCACTACGTGCAAGGCTACGGGCTCGACGCCGACGGGCAATACACCACGGCGCGGGACCTGGCGCGATTGGCTCGCTACGACCTCGTCCACTACCCCCTAGTCGACCAGATCGTGCGCACGGCCCACCACGTCCTGCCGGCCGGTCCGACCTACCCGGCTTTCGACCTCTACAACACCAACAAGTTGCTGGGCGTCTATCCCGGCGCCTTTGGGGTCAAGACGGGCACCACGCCTGACGCGGCCCAGAACATCGTCGCGGCAGTCCAGCGCAACGGACACCGCGTCCTCGTCGTCATCATGGGCGCCACCGACCGTTACGCCGACGCCACTGCACTGCTCAACTACGCCGTCGCGATGGACAAGTGACGAGTGGTTAGTGGTTAGTGGTTAGTGGTTAGTGGTTAGTGGTTAGTGGCTAGTGGTTAGTGGTTAGTGGTTAGTGGTTAGTGGTTAGTGGCTAGTGGCTAGTGGCTAGTGGCTAGTGGCTAGTGGCTA
>JAABUQ010006524.1_pt1 | contig 17613 bp, 24 predicted proteins | sample 5560001 | NCBI WGS metagenome assembly JAABUQ01 (sample SAMN10711888, study PRJNA513371) | rock metagenome | isolation source: Antarctica rocks | place: Antarctica: Victoria Land, Finger Mt nord | collected 2015-12-18
TGAGGGCGAGGATGATGTGGTGGGCAGAGGGGAAGGTAAGGTGGCGGCTTGGGAATTTTGGAGGAGGTTAGAAGGGAGAGGGTTTGGGTGGTGGAATGTGCTTCTCGTGCTTCTGCTTCCTGAATGTGCTGGACTTGTGGAGGAATTGGTATGGCGGGTTGGGAAGATGGGTGGGGCGGGGGATGGAATGGAGAAGGGGAATGGGAATGGGGAATAGGCTATAGTGAATTTGCGTGTGAGAGCTGTGCGGATAGGTAGTGGGAGAGGGGTGCGTTTTGGTTGACGTGTATGGAAGTACTTGGGAATCGGAAGTTATTGAGCCAGAGGTGGTCGATATTACGCTTGGGTTGAGTAAAGGTGAAACATATCCATCATCGACCGAGGCTTGCTGGAATTTGATTGGAATTTGATCTGTATATTTTCATGATGGATGTGAAGCCTGCTTGCCATTGAACTAGACTTGCTGAAGAATGTCCTTTTGACCGTGGAAGATCGATCAGACAGACTTGAGGAAACTATCGCTTCTTGGGTGCTAGGGAAGGGGAGCGTGACCTCCTACTGCTTTCTTTCGCTCTCTGTCTCTCCTCCCTCGCCTTCTCCGTCGCCTCCTCGAAGCTGCGGCGGGCTACCTTTGCCTTCTCTTGCGCTTTCCATTTCGTGAACGAACTGTGTGGATTGCGACGGTGGGAACCGCCAGGTATGTTGACACTAGCATTTTAATTATGTCAAACTTCACAAATAGGATGATTTGATGCAATGTTTGCCTTACGGGGGTGGCAGGTAGGGAAGAGACCTCCCATCTTCGCGAAAGACCCGCTCCGCTATCTCCTTCAGCATGTTCTGGCGCTTCGTGATGCAACTCTTCCGATTGTCGGTCACAAGCCGTGAGTCATCGGATCTGGTCACCACAGCCTTCGAGCCTGTAGAGTAGCAGCGATGCGATTTGATCTCCTCGACCATCTCAGGGGGGACGAATCGTTCAAGTTCGTTCACTGGCATCTGAAGTGTGACTTTCGAGTCTGCGCTCTGTAGGTCAGTAAACATCGGACACAAATGGCTCCAACGATCTCCTCACGCGCCGTCATGTTTCTGGAAGATTGGCTGTAACTGAAAAACCCAATGCTTGGAGGCACGACCTCGGATTTGCTAGTCAGAGCTGCAAACCACTTTTTGGTCGGCGACAGCTCCTGGCCACTTCTGGACCCGTCGTACTGAGAGCTTGTCGAGAACTGTTTTGACAGCTGGCCCATTGGGGCTGTTGACTGTGTGCTGGAAATAGCACCAGTAGCAGGGACAGCTTGACGAAGCATTGCGGCAGCGCGGATGGAGAGATAGCTTGGAAACTTTTCTGACTTGGAGATGCATACCAATACCGACTGGCAGATACGAAAGAGAACGCAGAACAGTTGAATTGAGAAAATTCTTGCCATGGCGAATGCTTCTTCATATACTCTACCCCTTCATCTTCTGTCAGATGTCTCGAAATGTGACACCCTTCCAAGGCATCCTTACCCAGCACATGCACAGCTCACATTGCAGGTGCTGGGCCATTCCTAATAAGGGAGGAGTAAAGTAGGAATGCATGCAGGCGAGAGGGGTCCTATGCAGGAAGTTGTTTTAGGAAATCTCGATGTTTTGGCGGGAGGGCGATTACACTTTCCGCCCTCCTGGGGATAGGGTCTTGGCAAGATCTGTAAGACTGACCCCTCGGAATATACTGTAACAACAATCGTCACTCATCCAATGTGCCATCGATCTAAGTCTCCATCATCAAAGGTACTTCAGGCTCACATGTGGAATGGATTTATGAGACAGTCCAGGCTACAGAGGAGGTCTTCAATTTGACACAGATTTAAGGGTGCCGTAACTATGGCACGACTCATCCACCTCATGGCAGCCTTGCCATGTCTCACGCACCACTGAACAGGGCAAAGAACTCAGATGCAAGGAGGATATCAGAGCAAAATCACACGGTCTATGATTACATCAAACACGAGAACGATGACTCATCGCAAAAAACGGGCAACGAACGCGTGAAAATCAATGCGATGCATGCCCCGGCCTCCACCTCCTTCTCCATCGATCATCGTACCCTCTGGCTCCATCAACAGTGTCGCGTCGCCTGAGACCACCGTCTGCATATCTTCGATGCTCCCTCGGCATGTCGGGCTCGTTTCTGTTGAACCGTCTCATGTTCTCTAGTCGGATGGCTTCTCGAATGAAACGCTCGCCTCTCTCATCGAAGTCATCTGGATCATAGCGGTCTGCATGGGGATGGCGTGCCTGACGAGGCCGTGCAGCTCTGTGAGCTCGAGCACGACGCTCTGCCTCCGCTTGTTCCTCCCGCAGGTGCCTGATCCTCCTCAGAGCTTCGATATCCTCCGCCTCTTGACGTCTCCTTGCCCAATCTCTCCTCTCCCAGTCCTCTCGTTCTCGCCGTGCCCTTTCTTGTTCAGATGATTCCAGCCGCAGTCTCTGCTCGTTTCGGATGCGCCTTTGTTCTCTCGCCACACGCTCCAGCTCGTCATTTCGTCGTCTTTCTTCTTCCGCTGCTCTTACAGCACGCCGATGTGCTCTGTGCTCCTCTCTTGCGACATGTTCTGCATGCTGTCGTCGCTCTTTTTCGCGCTGGAGCGCCTTTACTGCTTCGTATCTGCTAGCCGAAGAGGTACTTCGAGATCCACTGCCCCCATGCTGACGACCCGGTGGCGAAGCTGACTCGTCTGAGTCATTCGATTGATGAATCTCCACCACCCGTGGTGGCCTCCGCCTACTTTCCCTCCCTCGCTGATCGAAGCCTTGAGGAAGGTGTTCATTCCGTGGCGTTCGCTCAATTATGACGGGCGACTGGCTTCTAGGTGGAGGAGGAGGCGGAGAAGGCATCCAGGGGGACATGAAGGGTCGAGGAGGGGGTAGCCGCGGAGACCTGGATCGTGGATCTTCCCTTGCAACCACTCTCGTTTGTCCATCTGACCTGCTCCGCTCCAAGGTGAGGCGTTTCTTCGGAGCCTTGTCGACGACAATGCGCCTTGACGAAAATGGATTCCATATTTTGAAGCCGATCTTCAGATTATCAAACGCTGTCTTCGGCTTCTTCGGTCTTTCTACACGATAATCACTGCGAATGCTTGGACCATCGACGTCGGATCGAGGTTCGGCAGCAGCAATGATGTCGGCTTGGGTGGCTAAACGATCGTCGACATGATTCTCGTATCGAACATCTCGGCAGGCGCGGCTTGGTGTACCAAAACTGCAATTCCTGAGCCGCTCTCTTCTTTCACGGTATCCGTTTGGGAAAATGACATGGTACACTGCGATGACGCACATGTGACGGTGGGGCAGTTGCGGTTTGAGATTGAAAGAGCTCGACTGTGTTTCTTTTTTAAGTGCTTGTCTCTGTGGCTGCCTGGGGGCTGAAGGGTGACTCTGGTGTGTGGTGTTGACTGTGAGGCTACCCGTAGTCGTCAATGGTAATAACCCGGTGGGACGACGGTTGGAGCTGGACAGAAGGCATATGGCTAAGCCGTCATCTGTGGTTTTGGCAGGCTTTTATCAAGTGAGTAGGCTTTTGAGTGAGTCTTCGGCGGGCTTTGCTGAGTGTTGAGAACGATGCGGAAGTAAATACTGACAAAAGATCTGCTTGCTGTACGGTTGGATAGAATGGATTGACTGGAGCCTGTAGCTGATTCCTCCCGAAGGTGTACCGCTGGTACTTATACATCGTTCGTGATGATGTCCCGTGAGTTGCACCCGTCCGAGTCGGGTTAGCATGGGGCTGAGCCAAGCCACAATTGGCGGGAGAGCTCACAGCATGCAACCATTCTTTGCAGGAGCCTCAGAAGCGCCCGAAAGCTGATATGAGGCTTTCTCACATTGGTCAGATGGTTTGCGCAAAACGTCCTCGTAGGTGAGTGGCTTGAATAGAATGTTTGTGGTATGATTGAAAGTGAGAGCACGAGAACTTTCGTTTGGTGTGTTTGTTGGGTAATGTGGCTTCCACCACTGCGCAGAAGCGCAGAACCCCAAGCCCCAACGTTTACTGATCCATAGCCGCAATTCGACCTATTTACGTATCCAACCCTTTCCTATCGTGCCACACTAAATGTTTCATACCGATCATCATTCTAGAAGTATTCGATCATGGATTGGGTCCAGCGCAGAGGAAACTCCACGCGAACTCACTGAGGGCACGCTGCTGCAAAGCCGGAAGGGGGACACTCGCATCTCTGTTTCGCACCGCCATCCTGTCCGTCATGGGGCCTCAGACGTGCTCCAGGACGACACTAGAAGCGCACTGGATCACCACCGCGCCTTTTCCCGTTACTACCCGCATTGATTTCACTGGTGCCTGCACGCTCCCTCAGCTCTAATCCTCCTAATGCGCCTATCCGCTGCTCTTGTAAAAAGCCTTCAATCATCAAGACCGTTCGCCACCGCGGTACTCGAATGTCCTTGTCCGCGGCTGACATCGGGCTTGGTGGTTTCGGCAACTTTTTCATCAGACCAGCAGATGACAGGAGCGTAGAGCTGGAGACTGAATTGAATTTGGCGCAATCTCACCAGAGAAGGCTGCAGTGGCAAGTGATGGAAGGCTGATGCATTGTCTCCGAGGTCGGCGAGTGCAGCGCGAATGTGCCATTGAGGATGATACGGTTACATGGAAGTCTGCACCTGCGTCATATTGACTTGCTCAAGCTCCCGTCGAGTATGTCTTGTGTCTGCCCAGCAAAGGACTCCTGAGCGAGTCAGTCACGGTAACGATGACCGTCTAGGTGGCGGGCGCATTTGTCCACCCACTTTGGGCTTTTCGAGTATGCGTTGCACAGTTCAATTACGTCCGTTCGGTGTCCTGCCCAGCGCGAGCCAACTGCTCAACCAGTGCCCGAAATCCCTCCAGGCGGCGAGCTTTCCAGAACCCACCGTAGTCATGCCGAGGTCAAACACGCCCTCCCACCCAAATGATCCAACATCTCCAGCACCAAAGAAACAAGCGCAAACCCTCCTTACATCCCCAAATTCCAACAACAACATGAAATCATCACACCACGACAAATCGTCGCGCAGGAGAGGAGCAGCCTAGGTATCGAGCCTCAAACAATCCGCCTCGTATTGCAGAAGGCTGCGCTCAGCAACAAGCGCACTGGCACCTCCCCTCAACCCCAATCCCCAATCCCCGACCCCATCTCCGTCATCTCTACCTTACCTACCTACCACCACCAACACGTCTGCTCCAATCCACGTAAGCACCGCCCAACCCCAAGACCAACCACTCCGCTTAAAAAGTCCAATCCCTACCTATCCCATCTCCAGCACCGAAAATCGAACCGAGCCCTCGGTCCCAGTTTCGGCCGAGCAACCTCCTACCTCGGCCGAGCAACCCCCTACCTCGGCCTTCGGCCCCAGCTTTCGGTCGAAGGCGGGCACAGCCGCTCTTGGCACAGAGCCTCACTCGCTCGTCGCCCCCAATTCGATCTTCCAGCGCTGGGAAGGATTGGGGCTGTGCTGCTGCTTTTGAACAGTAGAAAGCGTGTTTATTATAACTTATTGATGGGGTTTTGTGGTAAGCGCGTCGGTGCTGGGGATGGGACGGGGGTGGGGGTGAGTTGAGGGTGTGCTATTCGCCTTGTGTTGCGCGTGTCGAGCGTATCGAGGGTGGAGTAGAGGAATTGCTGAGGTGAGGGTGGACGTGCTGCAGACATTTATCCGATGTTGATTTGAGCGCGTTTAGTGCGTTGAGGCTGGGATAGAGGAATTGGTAAGGTGAGGGTGAAGTTACGTGCTACGGTCATTGTTTGGTATTTTATTGAGGGCGTTGAGGGCCTTGAGGTTGGAATAGGGGGACTGGTGAGGTGAGGGTGTGCTTGCAAGGATATTATTTGCTTTGCGGTGAGCATGTTGCGCACGTTGAGGCTGGGACAGGGGGAGCGATAAGTTGAGGGTGTGCTATTCGCCTTGTGTTGAGCGCGGTGAGTGCTCGGAGGCTGGAATGGGGGAGCGATCAGTTGAAGGCGTACGTACTCTGTACTACGAAAACCATTCGCCTGTGCGCTGAGCGCTTAGAGCCTGGGATAGGAAAAGCGATGAGTTGAGCCCAGGTCGAGTGCCATATGCCGAACCTTTCGCGCTCTAAGTTCAGGGGTGAGGAGCGGGTGGGTTTGAGTGAGGTTCCAGGGGAAGGGGAGCATGTGGGAGTTGTCGGGGTGTGGGCTGCGTTTTGGATTTCTGGGTGAGTGGGAGATGGGCTCGATGGTACGTATGGGCGGGCGGTGTCTCCAGGGGTGAATGGTCTGTCGACGATGGAAGGATCGAGGCGGCTTGTTTTGGGGTGCGGGTGAGGAAGTTGAAGGCGAGGATGAAGTTGTTGCAGTGGGAAGAGTGGGATTGTGGAGGGAAGGCCTTCCTCCTGCGCGCAACGTGACGCTTAGTTGTTCGAACTTTTTTTCTTATCGTTCGAAACCTAGAGGAGACAAGATCTTTGAATGCCACGTGTCCCACCCGCATCGGCGTTCTCATTCCCCTTCGTCACGCTTACGTCCGTTCTTGTTACTCTCCCCATGCCTGTCATTATCCCTAGCTCCCGAGTTGGAATACATCATCAAGCCCGCCGTCCCCCCTTCCCCTCCCCAAACAGATCCTTCTCCACCTGGGCCCGGCAGATCGGGTGGTAAAAGTCTCTGTTCCTCTCAAAAGTCTCGACCGCCAATCCCCGATCGGCGAGACTGAGTTCTTTGTACCTGTTGCATCGTCATCAATCCCTGAACTTCCACGCTGCCGCCAGCAATGTTCTCTGGGCACGAGTACAGCATGGCAGGGGAAAGAGGCGACTCACAAAGGCCGCACGAATTTCATCCTCCCCACCCGCGCCAACAGCTCCGCTGTAGGCGCATACACCTCCTCATCCCGTGCACGCAGTCCGATGCCGAAATAGCGCGCCACGACCTCCACGTTCTTGCTGGAGAAGAAAGCGTAGGCGGCGCCCATTTCTCTTACGCTTTCCTGTGGTAGCTGGTTAGAGAAGGCGGTCACCTGGTCGAGGAACACAACGACTTGTTTCGCTTTCCACCCTTTTATGTCGCTTGCTTGCGGCGTGAAAGGCGGATCTCCTTTGGAGGTGGAGGTGGGGATTAGAGTCTCCCATTTTGCAGCGAGGGCGTAGCAAATATCTACTAAAGAGGTATCGAAGACTGGTCTGGGGGGAAGGCCGGGTGCGTAGAGCCAAGTGTCCCAGTCTACCTTCTTGAGGGCTTTGGTGGTGGGAGGGTCGGAAGCGAAGAAGGAGAGGAGGTTGTCTTTGAAGTCGACGGTGGTTAGGGATCGTCGGGCGAAAGCCGTGAAATACTGTTTGCAGGGTGGGGAATTAGCTTTGAGGAACGTTGATGGTAAAGGGGTAGCAGCGGAGCAATAAGGAGTGGGAATGGATGAAGGATTTTGCCGAGCTTGGCATGAGAGTCAGATCAGGTTCAGGCTCATGCTCTCGTCTGGAACTGGTCCAATGAAATATGGTAGGGATATGAGCGTAGAGCATGGACTTCATGGTATGACTGGGAAAACCCCAAAGATTTTCAAAAACGTTAGAGAAGGTATATTCCCGAAAAATTTCAAATTTAGGGGCAAATCCAGGATTTATAGCAAAACCAGAAAGTTGGGAGTTGACAACAAACAGCAAAACCATGAAAATAGTCTAATGCATGATCGGACCAAAGGCAGACATACATGCGGTATATACTTATTCCATTTCTCCTTTCCGACCACGCTTTCCAGGTGCGAGAGGAACGTGTAGCCTTTTTCGTAGGGAACACTCGAGAAGGCGTCGTCGGGGTCTTTGCCGTCGAGGCTTGGCACCAATTTTGTAAACTCGTGGGTCTCGCCGAAGGAATCGACGCTGTCGACGAGTGATTTCCAGCCGATTATGGCGAAGAAGTCGCGGTGAGATTCGCCGAATCTAGTGGGATTTTAGTATGGATTGAAAATAACTGGGGCTGGATGGGCATACACTGCAGCTTGGAGCTGAGAAAGCATCATGTTAGCAATTTACATCGACAAGAACAGGCTGGGGGAACTCACCCTTCGCTCAAGATACGTCGTCCAACCTAGATTACATCGTTTCAGTAAGCGGCTCTAGAGGAAAGGAGGGTATTTGCAAAGAGTGGGATCTTACCCTCGTTCAGATAGAAATGCTCCCAAGTCGCATTTGTGACGAGATTGCCGCTGTAGGAGTGGGATAGCTCGTGTGCTATCACATCTACATTTTCACGGTCGCCGCTCACAACAGTCGGAGTGCAGTATGTATAGACCGGGTTTTCCTATATCGGGTCTTCAATATATGGCCCCAATGAACCGAGGACTACAAACCATTCCACCATATGGAAAGCTCTGAGGGAGAACAAGAAGATTGTATTCCCCCCATTGGTATGGATAGACGATTTTCTGATCATATTTCTAAGTCAAGCCACAGGATTAATCATTAGATCACTCGTACCTCAATTGTCTTTATGTAATGCTCTGTAGATTCTTCAAACTCCCACTTAGCAGCCTCTACCATATCCGGTCCAGTGGCTACAACGCTGCGTGGTCCAATCTTCGCTGTGGCAATGTCGCTAGAAGGTCTCAGCCGAAGAATCTACAACCCATGAGGAAAGACAAGATCGTCTCACCCGCTAGCCAAAGCAAAGAGGTAACTCGGTATGGGTATATCCTGGCGAAATGTATACAATTTCATGTCCTCTCCATCCGAAAGATCCTTGACTCCAGTGGCCAGACCGCTGGCGATGACCGGCAAAGGAGACTTGATATTGAACTCGAATGTGGACTTGATATCAGGGGTGTCTTGACAGGGGAAAGTGCTGCGCGCGTGGATGGCCTGACATTGCGAATCTGATCATTGAAAAGACTCAGAAAAAACCGATCCTAAAGGATATGTATGGACCTACACATGTACGGATGTTTGCTTTTGGCCTGTGTGGGCGACAGCCACCCTAGAGCCGTGCATTTCTCTGTCGTCTGCAATTTGATCTAAAGGAGAAAATTGGAAAAAATCAGAATCAATCTCTCAGCTTCTGAAGAGCGGTTCTGTTGGTCGGGGTGGGTATCAGACCTACATCAAGGTTCACAGAGTTCCAATGGGGAATGTCCCCGGTCAATTTGATCTTCAATGTGCTACCAAAGGGCTCAGACCTAGGGAGTAGCTCCCACGGAGGATCTTGGCCATTGGCTTTGATTTCATGGATTTCAAGGTAGCTCGTGTCGAGAAGGATCTCCGCGACGAGATTTTTGGCATGCAATTGTAGGTGTACACTGCCAAACAGAATTCTTCTTTCAAAGTCAATTGTCAGATTGGCTTGAATATGCTGTGTCTTCCAGATGTTGTAGTTCGAGACCGTGCATGGGTCGCGAGTAGGCCGGGCATTGCCTTCTTGGAAGGACGTTGCGCTGGCTGAGACCATTCTGGAGGACGTCGAGAAGAAACAAGAAAGTCTTGCTTAAGGTGGAGAGCAGGTTCGAAGCGCAGGCTACTAGATAGCATCAATCTTAGCTCAGCTAGAACTTTACTATTGAAACAATTGACCATTTGTCTACAAATGTGGTCCGAATGAATTGGGGGTTTGAGAGGAAAGGATGAAGTTCCATAATGTGGGGGGACAGTGGGAGTATAATATGGCCTACTCAAGACGAAATACTACGACCCTCACGATTCTGTTCTATATATCCTTTCCAAGAGTAGGAATCCACAGGAATGCAATTCGACCAGAATATTGATGCACATCCTGAGTCGAGATCACATCTTAGACCTTGTGGCCCTCTGAGTGCTCTTAATGGTCTCACATACGCTCTCACTGCTTTACTTTTGCTCTCTCCTTTGCCGGCGCAATGTGCGGTGCATCCATCATCCGACTTCTGACCAGTACTCCATCCCTCTCGGTCTCTGGATCCCCAAACACTACCTCCCCCCTCGTAATTCCTATCTCCTCCATCTCCTCCAGACCCTTCAAGACCCCTCGAATGTAAGACACGACTTCCCCCACCCCTCTGAAATCTACTCCCTCATCTGCATTAAAAATGTTCCTCCAAACAGCAGTCGCTAAAACAGCATCCCCTTTCGCAAGTCCTTCATCGTATCCTGCCGTCAAACCTCGCCATTGCACAAACAGGTCTTTCAAGTATTTTTGCCGAATGGCACGAACGTCCATTTTATGGTAATCGATCATACGGTCTTCCGCGGTGTTGAAAAAATGGTCGAGAAGATGTTGATGCCAAGAGGGAGCATGAGTTTTGGGAAAACAACGGAAACGGCATGTGAGAAAGTACATGTGCAGGAAGGTTATTTGGGCCCACGTATTGAAAGTTGGTGGAAGGCCGAGAGCTAGCATTAGTATTAGCAAGATTCACAGCAATCTTTCCACATGAAGAGGGAACGTACTGTCATACCACCATCCTTCACCAACGCCAAGATCTTCTCCATCTTTCGACTTTGGAATCTCCACGCCCTTCTCTTTCGCTTGAGGAATGTTGTAATCTGCTTGCCGCACACATTCTTTCATGAGCCTTTCGCATGCACCGTACGCAACATAAGTTTCTGTTGTTATTGGAGCCAATTTGCGAAGACCTCGTGCAATAGTGTCGATATTGCTGGAGGGGGGAGGTATGTATAATTGGAGATTCTTGCCGGGGCTAGGTGGCTTTGGAGCTGTCGATGGGGGTTTAGGCGTAGGTGGCTCTTTAGCTGTCGGTGGTTGTTTAGGCGTAGGTGGACTGGGCTTTGCACTTGGTTGTGTTGCCAGGCACGGACGATTTGTTGCGATTGATCGACGAAGTTTTAGAGAAGGGGACGAAGGAGTGCGTCTCTGATGAGAGAGACGTAATTGCTGTCGCAGAGCTTGTCTGCAGCTCGCACATACAGCAGAGGCATTCATATCTGAAAAGAATGATAGAATTATTTACGGTGATTTATACCTGGTTGGGTCAAGATCTGAGTGAACAAAACAAACATCAAAAGGTTTCAGTGATTCGAGGTTGAAGCCCGTCATGACTTTCCCATGGAAGGTTAGCCGACGCGCTTGAGACGCGGTTGAAAATGCCAGGCCTTTCAAGTAAAAACTCTTGCGTGCTAGGTAGGGACCGTAGGGGTATAATCAATGCTTATGAGATCAACTTGGGCAGGATTTTGCGTCTTTGTCCGCTTGTGGAGTGCTATTGAGCCCTTCAATACGCCTCGGAGATGCTGTAGCACCGCCATTGAATCACCTTCGTACTTTCATTGCTCTAAAGCTACCTGGCCACCAAACGCTCAAGACTTCTAGCCACAATGGGGAGCAAGTCGTTTATGTTGTTGGGATCGCGGAGCTGGGCCGGCACATCTTGACCCCTCGAGGCCAATTTCTGTCCATTATCAGAGATATTTGAAAGCATGAACACATGCAATCGCTTACTTGTCTGACGTCCTCATACTTTTCCTCCTTTGCAGTATATTCCCGGATCACTTCCCCACCCTCGAAATCCACATACACTCGTGTGTCTCGAATTCGCACCAACACGTTATCCAAGCGCATGAAAAAACGGCATAGGAGCAACATGCGCTGTGGCATGACCCTGGTCTTGCAAGACAACATAGTAATGCCATTATCTGCCATCTCGTCCTCGTAGAGCATGACCTCGTCGAAGAACAATATAGGATCAGGGCGTTTTAGCAATTCGACTGGGATTGGCTTTGTCGAGGGTTCAAAGCCAGGCGACCTAGGTCGTAGGGTGCCTTTGTAGTCTGTACTGTATGACCAATCGAATGGCTTTACCACTTCTGTGATACCCCCATGCTTCTTCTCCCTGCTCTTACTCAGCATTTATACCAATCCAGACAGTCTGAGCTTGGCGTACCGGGTGCTCTGCCATTCTTTTGAGTGTGCGACTTGCAACATGGAAGCACCGGTCTTGTCGACTCGATCCAGCGCATCGTGAGTGTTGAAGCTGATGCCGAACCCGCTTGCCGAGTGTTCAATAGTGACCATGTTGTCACCAAAGATCATCTCCGGAGGAGCTATTCCCAATGAGGCGGTTAGCTTCTCAATGGGTTCGGCTTTCAGAATGGGCAGCTTTCGAGTGGTGATGCTGAAACCATGAACAATGATTGAATTGCCTGCGTCAGCAGTCGATGATGGTCGCGAGTGCAAACCGCTTACTGTAGTCATATTTGTGTTTGGGCGCAATCGTGAATAGCCCAATGCTCCTTTGTCAGTAGGTAGCCATACAAAGGCTTATCGTCGTCACAATCCGTAATTCGTCCTTGACGTCCATTGGGTAAACCTGCAAGGTAGTGGGATGTCACATGATCCTAAAAATATCAAAGGGCTGAGATCTGTTACCCGGGCAACAACATAAACGGATCAAACTATCAACCCAATCTTCCTCCCCAAGCTTAATAATCCTCGACCCTCACCAAAAGCCTCTGGATGATATATGCCCTTGACTGTTTTCCTTATGCAACATGGCTGTCAGGGCGATTGAGTCTCGTCTGGAGCGCATGTCCGTCAACGACGAGAATGAACCAGCCAATGGAGGTGGTGTGTTCCATAAGTCGAAGGTACGCAATGCATTTGCAGTTGCGATAACATGGCACTGATGGTTTGACAGGGATCGCTTTCGACTGCGATGTCTATATCAGGGCTCGGCTCCAGCAATCAATTGGTGTCCAATCCCAATCGCTCAAACCTCCTCAAAATCGCCATCCAAAACAACAATGACGCCAATACCAAGACCGCAACGATGACCACTGTCAGCGTTGCCTCGCAGGCAGCCCAATGGCGGGCATCGAATGTGCCACTACCTGCTTCGCCGCCAAAGAAGGGCATCAGTACTTCCTCCTCCGCGCGGTGCTCCGATGAGAGTGTGGTACAAAGGCTATCAAACCCGCCAATCTACGAGCAACCACAACCGAAGAAATTCCATCTAGGAATGTTTGAAATTGGTAAACCCTTAGGCAAGGGTAAATTCGGGCGAGTCTACCTGGCCAAAGAGCGCTCCACAGGGTTCGTCTGTGCGTTGAAAGTCCTCCATAAAAGTGAGCTGCAGCAAGGCAAGGTCGAGAAACAAGTACGACGAGAGATCGAAATTCATAGTAACCTGCGACATCCAAACATCCTGCGCTTCTACGGTCATTTCCATGACAGCAAACGAGTATTTTTAATACTCGAGTTCGCTGGCAAGGGAGAACTGTACAAACATTTACGAAAGGAGAACAGGTTTCCTGAATGGAAAGCTGCACAATACATCGCCCAGATGGCGGCTGCGCTGAAGTACCTCCATAAAAAACATGTCATGCACAGAGACATCAAACCTGAAAATATTCTAGTTGGCATACATGGAGAAATTAAGATCTCAGACTTTGGCTGGAGCGTCCACGCGCCGAACAATCGCAGGAACACCATGTGCGGCACCTTGGACTATCTCCCACCGGAGATGATCAAGCCGGGCAGCCAAGAGAACTTCTACAACGAGAAGGTCGATCTCTGGAGTCTAGGCGTCCTGACATACGAGTTTCTTGTGGGAGAAGCACCATTCGAGGACACTCCGATCATGACGCAGAGAAGGATAGCAAGAGGAGAGATGACCGTGCCAAAGTTTGTGAGCGCAGAAGCCAAAGACTTGATTGAGAGGGTCAGCATTTCTTCATACGTTGTGCTCTCGGGTTCCATTGCTAAATCGCTCATAGTTACTTGTCTTGGACCCTGAGAAACGCATACCGCTAGGTGACGTCCAGAAGCATCCGTGGATTGTCAAGCATTGCATCAAGGGTGAAAGGGCAACCCACAGAAGCTCAGGCGGTAAAGACGCCAAGCCAGCAGCAGTTGCCCAGCCTGCCCAACAGCCTTGATACCGTTGCTGAGTCCGGATTGTTGATAATGATAACTCATCATGATTTCTTTTCATTCGTCTCTGGTATTAGTAATGGTGGGAGTCAGTGGCATCATGCTAGGAGTTGGGGTATATCTATCAGCTCTTAAACGCCTTGCCCATGCTGTGCTGGCCGTACCAATACATTAAATCTCTCGTTGAGTCTCTTTGCGCCTACACCTCTGCTTCATCACCGATAGATCTCGTCGAAAGGCCGTGTATCGCCAAAACAGCTGCCCCACACATCATTCAGCACCCTCGCCGCATGCACATCATCCTTGCAATTCGGTCTTGCCATTATACTCTGCATCGCCCTCCTCCTCACACACTCCTGATGCTGCATTGTCACTTTGTACTTTCCCCTGCCAAAAAATTCTTTCATGAACCGGCAATCCCCGCTGAGACTAGAGGCGCGGATCTCGCTGCAGGCGGCGTGCCGCAGGTCGTCCCAGTCGACTTTAAACCGCAGGTGGTCATATACGTGTATCATTTCTGTTGCCCTGTTTAGCAAATGGGAAAGCGTTGGGGAAAGGGGGGAAAAGGGACCATGTGCCATCGTGTCCTCCACGTGCCTCTGCGTCCCCAACTTGTTCGCACACAATATAACCCCATGGTCTGGATCGAATCCCCCGCTCTTCTGCCCCGTGCAGAAGGTGCACGGGAAACTATGCACACTCAGGTCCCCTCCCAGGGCTGTAATCTTTTCGTTCATGAACCGCACAATCGGACTGTAGTTGAATAGGAACTGCCGGTACTTCTCGCACTTGGCGCAGTCTTTTGGCCATCTCTTGATCTCGGCTTCGAGGATGTAGGTTTCACGCGCATCTTCGCCGAGGCGCCCCGTGAGGATGTTCCAGGCGTTGCGGCAGCGGGCGATCAGTGTGCCTGCGTGGTCATACTCGTAGATTGGTTTGTTGGGGCTGGAGGGGGGATTGAGGTTCTCTGGCGAATGGAAAGGGTCCGCTTCGGCCATTGAGTTAGGTATGGTGAAGTTGAAGAAGACGGATTTCTTTGAGGGAATGGAGCTTCAAACGGCTTTTTTCCGCACACGGAGAGAGCACGATGCGATTTCGGCGGTGTGGCTCGTGGCTCTTGACTCTTGAATTTTTCTTCACACTATACTCTTTTCATTCTTTGCTCTACAATCTTCTACTGATGCCTGGAATGATACAAAAAAGCTCGGAGGAAGCCAGCGCAGAAGCACAGATAGTGGTATCTTGAAGGTAAGCATGAAGGGCCATCGACACCTCACTATCGTTATTAAATTGGGTACGCATGGGGTATGGCAGCATCGAGAAGCAGTCACTGATCTTCTACTTCTTTAGGGACAAGCTCAATCGTCGACGAGAAGACCCACGAACCTTTCATCTCGATTCTCTCTCTCATCATCGAAACTGTGGTCAAGCTCGTCAAAGATGGACACCAAGTGGTTATTGTCTCCTCAGGAGCCATTGGGGTTGGGCTCGGAAGGTTGGATATCGAGAAGAGGCCCAAACAGATGCCAAAGATACAGGTGCGTCTATTCAGACCTGTTGGGAGGGTCGTCTGGGGTCTAATGGTGATCGGAATTCAGGCACTGGCTGCGGTAGGGCAATGCCGGCTCATGAGTTTATGGGATAGCCTGTTCGCCCATCGAAAACAACCGGTTGCTCAAATACTGCTCACGAGAAATGATATTGCTGACGTACGCTGGGAATCTGTCCGAACGCACTGGGGAATTGTCACTGATGGTCTTAGCACGCACAATACCGCAATGCGAAAAATACATTCACGGAACTTTTAAAGATGGGTGTAGTCCCAATCGTCAATGAGAACGATACCGTAGCAGTCTCTGTACGCCTCTAGCACCTTCTTCCCCTTCAGATATGCCCAACTAAATCCCATCAGGAAATCCGCCAACTCGACAGGTTCGGCGACAACGACACCCTCTCCGCCATCACCGCCGTCATGGTTCATGCAGACTACCTTTTCCTATTGACCGACGTCGACTGCCTCTACTCCAAAAACCCGCGCACGCACCCCGACGCTGAGCCAATAGAAGTAGTCTCCGACATCAGCACCCTCGAAGCCGACGTCTCCTCCGCCGGCACCTCTCTCGGTACCGGCGGCATGTCGACAAAAATCGTCGCAGCGCGCCTCGCCACCTCCGCTGGTGTAACGACCGTCATAGCGCGCTCTTCCAGCCCAGGCAACATCATCAACATCATCTCGCATGTCCAAGCCCAAAAGCAGACCGGATCCTCAACCCCAAGCCCGCTACCCCACACCCCTCCGCTCTCAGACTCCGACCTCACAAAATCAACCTCCTCTCTCCACCTCTTCGATCTCCCAGCCCCAGTCCCCCTACATACCCGCTTCCTCCCGGACCCCCATCCAATCCGGGACCATTCCTTCTGGCTCCTCCACGGCCTCGCGCCCCACGGCACCCTCTTCATAGACGAAGGCGCCCACCGCGCCCTCACCCGCAAAGCCGGTCTCCTCCCCGTGGGCGTCGTCGACGTCCAAGGCGACTTCTCTCAATACGAAGCCGTGAGCTTGGTCGTCGTCAGCGATGATGCAAAACCGCTGGAGGTGGGGAGGGCGCTGGTGGTGTATTCTGCAGCGGAGTGTTTGAGGATCAAAGGGTGTCAGAGCGCGGAGATTGAGGGGAAGTTGGGGTATTGCGAGAGTGAATATGTGGCGCTGAGGGAGAATGTGAGTTTGGTGAGGAGGGAGAAGGATAGGCCGGTAACGCCTAGTTTAGGGACGCCTAGTTCGGGGGGCGCGGGTTGAACCTGGGGCAATAACGTTCATAAGTCTTTGGGATTTGTTTGCTGTGGTGATGAAAGCAGGGATGGAAATGGAAAAGCAACACAAGATCTCGTGATATTCGGCCACGGCTAGATTAGCTTCACATCCCAGCATCCAGCTCGTCCCTCTCATAAGCCCACTTCGAAAACGAGCGATCATACCGCAAAGCCACTCACCCACCCAAGCCGACCTCCGACAGCTCGCTGCTTAGAACCAGCGAAAGACCGCCCGCGGGTAATCCAACGCCTGCAACCCAACCCGACCCCATCACCGTGCATCCCTCATCTGACTCGAACTGCCCGTCACATCCTCAAACTCCATCTCAAACTCATCCACCTCCCTAAACTTCGCCGCCATCCGCTCCATCTCCTTTTTCACCCCCCTAACCCCCGGTGCTGGCGGCACACCGCTGCTTCCTTCCTCACCCTCACTATCATCGTCCCCCACAGCCTCCCCATCTCCTGCAATCTTCCGTGTATACGTCTCCTTCACCGCCCTTACCCCTCCCTTCCCCTTCCCCTTTCCCCTTCCTTCCCCCGTTCTCTGTACCGGGGGCAGCGCGTTCTCCTTCCCCCGATTCCTCCTCAAAACACCCGTAGCAGGCGGCGCAGGTTGCTTCCTCCGCATCTTCCCCGCGGCATGCAAACTCAACTCGTCCTCATCTTCCCCCAGCGCCGTGTTATCGAGCTCGGAATCGCTGCTGGGGACGTCGTAGGCCGTCTTCGGCCGAGCCCGGGCGCGGCGTTTGGGGAGGAGGTTTTGCAGGTGGGCTGTTGTGAGTGGCTGGACTTGTTTTCGTGGATGAGGGCGGGCTGGGGAGGTGAGGGAGGCGGTGGAGTGAGGGGAGGACGCTGGGGAGGGGTTGCGGAGGCGGAGGGGGCGTTTGGGTTTGGTGGTTTTGGAGCGTTTGGAGGGATTCTGGCGTATGCTTTGTAGAGGGGG
>JAABUQ010006525.1_pt1 | contig 17612 bp, 19 predicted proteins | sample 5560001 | NCBI WGS metagenome assembly JAABUQ01 (sample SAMN10711888, study PRJNA513371) | rock metagenome | isolation source: Antarctica rocks | place: Antarctica: Victoria Land, Finger Mt nord | collected 2015-12-18
AAGGCTTTCACGCACATCTCAATACAACGAAGGGTCATCGTTCGTTCGAATCGAAAAGGGCAACGTGGCTAGGGAAGATGGCCAAACCGACCCTTTGGCTGGCTAAACATCATGGCCAGCGACAGCGGGCAGGCCGCGACCGGATCGGGCTCGTCGGAGACCAGGTACACGCAGTCCTTATGCACGGCGACAGGCGTGTGGCCGGCCAGGTCCATCTTGTGCAGCGCGCGCGAGAGGTTGGCGTTGGCCTGCGCCAGGATCGCGTGCCGCCAATCGGGCCGGTACAGTGGGCTTCGCTTCTCCCTGTGCCAGGCGCTGTTGAAGCCACTGATCGTGAGCGCGTAGGTGTACTTGAGCGCCCCCAGGGCCAGCCGCCCCCCCGGCGTCGCGTCCTCCTGGAGCGCCGTTCGCGCGCCCCGTAGCCGCTCGTACCAGGTCTCCATGGCCCGGCTATGCTTGGTCCAGACGTGCGCCTCGCTGATCGTCACGGCCTGGCCGCGTTCCACCGCCCACGCCACCGTCGGCGTGCAGCACCACCGCTCCTCCGCGCCGGCGATCCGCGCCAACCAGTACCCCGGCAGCCGCTTGTCGAACGGCACCTTGCCCCCCGCGTCGCGCCGCTCCTCGATCCCGGACAGGCCCAATTCCACCACGCCCGCCGCCGACAACCATTGCGCGTTCTTGTCGTACGAGTGCAGGTACCGCTTTGCGCGCTCGGCGGGGGAGAGCGTGCGCAGCCAGCTCAACTCCGTCACCGTCTCGGCCTGCCCCGCCGGCCCCGGCAGCCGCTCCGGGTACTCCCGCTGCGCGCCGGCCCCGCGCTTGCCCAACTCCTGCAGCAGGTCCGTCCCCGTGCGGCCCGGCGAGCGGTAGTATGGCGCGCCCACCGCGCGGGCGTAGGCCACGAGCGCGGCCAGCAGCGTCGCCCCGTCCGTGTCGAGGCCCCACACCGCGTGCTCGTCGTAGAGCGGGAACACGATGGACACGCCCGAGCCGGCCGCGCCTTTCTTGCGTAGGTCCAGCCAGGGGGTGAGCGCGGCCGGGAAGGCGTGCAGGTCGTCCAGGCCGTCGCTCACGAAGGGGTGGCGCAGTTCACGGAACTGGCCCGAGACGGCGAGCGTGGCGGGCAGCCCCGCCGCCCGCACCCAGGCGTCGGTCAGCCACAGTTGCGACAGGTTGTACCGGCGCGCCCCCTTGTACAGATCGCCGACGTGCCGGATCGCCCCCCTGATGGGGGCGAGGGACCCGTCGGCCAGGTGCAGGCCGTCCACGTCGAGGACGCCAATCAGCGGATGCGACGGGGCGGAGGCCACGCTAGCCCTCCTCCTGCGCTAGGTGCGCCCGCTGATACTCCTGCAGCCAGGCAATCACGTCGGCGAATTGGTCGGCGCGGATCAGCTTGTAGGACGTGACCGCGTACTGGCGGTACATGGCCCCGAACAGCGCCTGGTAAGCGTTCGGCCGGCCGCCCGCGCCGGCCGCCGCGTCGCGCCGCGCAATGGCGGTGGCGATGTCCCGCACCAGCGTCTGGATCGCGGACGCCTGCTCGTCGGTGATCGTCGCGCCCGCCGAGAGGCGCGTCTGCACGGCGCGTACCTCGCGGATCACCTCGCGGATCACCCCCGCCGCCCGGTCGAGCCGCTCGTCATGCGCGGCCAGGTGCTCCTCCTGCGCCGCGAGGTGCCCGCGCACCTTCGCCAGGGCGCGCTCATGGGCCAGTTGCTGCCGCGCCAGCGTCGTGATGGCCACGCCCAGTTGCGCGATCTGCTCCAGCGTCATGTCCTGCCCCGCCTCCGGGGAGGTCGGTGCCAACGACCGCTCGATCCCCGTCTCCGCAGCAAACGCCTCCCACACACGCCGCACGACCCACCGCTTGTACGCGATCAGCCGGTCGTGCAGCTCAGGTTTCGCCCGACGTGGCTCGATCCCGCTCAGCCAGTAGGGCACCACATCGAGCCGCAGTCCTTGCAGCGTCTGCAGGCCCCGCGTCGGCGTCCGCACCCGCACGTCGCGCAAACCCTCGGCCATCACCTCGTCGGCGCGGATGCGCCGCAGTTGTCCGTTCGTCTGGAGTCCCAGGTTCGCGCACATCGACCGCAGCCCTACGTAGAGCTCACCGTCCTCGGCCCGCACGGCGAGCAAGTCATCGCCATCGAGCAAGGCGATCTGGCGCTGGTCGACCACCGCGAGCGCCGTCGCCGCACTCGGTGCTGCTCCCTCCTCAGTCGGCACGTCTGTCCTCCTCTCTGTCTCCCACTCCACCCAGCCGATGGGGTCACGTGATGTGACCCCATCGGCCTCCCATCCCGCCGATGGGATCACATCACGTGATCCCGTCTCCGCACCATACGGATGTCCGACCGCGACGTCGAGCGACAGCGGCCGCCATGAGCGCCCCCGCATGCGCTCGGATCAAGGCCTCGTCGCGCAGCACGCGTCGGCGCTGCGGGCTGAAGGCGAGTCCCAGGACGTCGGTGACGGGGCGCAGCGCCACGTAGAGCTCGCCGTTGGGCGCCTCGGCCAGCGGGATGCCATCGCCATAGAAGTCCATGTAGCGCTGGCGCACTGGCGCCACGGCCGTCTCTTCGCCGGTCTCACCCACGCCGCTCACATCCGTATCCACCGTGCCTCCCTCCCTCAACCGTGCGCGGGTGCGCACGTCCTGCCCCAGGCCCTCAACCGTGACCATAATGGTCACGGTTGGCGCGATGGTCGGCGCGTCCATGACCATTATGGTCACGGTTGCTTCCCCGTCACGGCCGCCCACGCGCCCCGAGGGCAGGCGCCTGTCCTCTGCATCGTCGCTAGCCTACCATAGTGCGCCAACTCTCCGCGTCGTCGGTGCTGTGCTCCCGAGATGAAGCGCGGCGCGCATCTCGGCGTCGGTGAGCCAGGGTTGGGTAAGCCCACGCCGGCGTGCGCCGGGGTACGGGTCACCGACGCGCCGGATCGCCCCCGGATCGGGGCGAGGGACCCACCGGGTAGGCGCCGAACGTCCGCGTTGAGCACACTGATCGCGGGCATGCGGGTGGTCTGTGCCGTCATGGGCGTACCTCTCCATAGATGTCCATTATTGATTGCCTCCCGTCACGACCACCGCTCCTTGTCCATCCCCGCCGCCAAACAGGCCCTTGCGCGCGCTGTCCAGGGCGCCGATACAGAGAGAGACCATGCGATCCTTTGCTGATACGGATCACACGACATAGATGGAAGGAATGCGCCATGCGCCGTCGTACCCACATCACAGTTAGCCTCGGCCTCCTCGTCCTTGGGGCATCGCTCACCCCGACTCCCGCCCACGGGCATTCTCTCACCCGTGCCCTCGTTGCCACCATCGCGCTCGGCTCAACGGCCCGCGCCCTCGACATGTCGCCCCTCGGCTCAACATTGCCCCCCAACTGGAACGCCCCCGCGTTCGACGACTCCTCCTGGGATCGCGTGCGCCCGGTCTCACCCAGCGCCCTCGCCTGTGTGCGTCGGGGCGTCGACACCCCCTGGACCGCCCGCTCCGCCTACTGGGGACCCAACCCCGCCGATAGCTACCTCATCCGCCAGTCCTTTACCCTCCCCCGTGCCCACGACTATGACGGCAGCGAACTCGACCTCAACGCGCGCGGGAACATTGTCGTCTCTGTGAACGGCCACGCCCCCTCCACCGGGAGGTATAGCGGCAGCCTGCAACCACCCGCCTACGCGCATACCGAACGTTACGCCATCGCTCCCTATCTCCGGCAGGGCGTCAATGTGATTGCCGCCTTCGTCGATCCCGTGCCAAGCGCGGCGTGCAGCGGACTCACGTACACCGCGACGCTGCGGGCCACCGGCGTACAGTGATCCGACGGTGAACGCCGTCACATGGGCAGCACACCGCGCGCTGGTCCAGCGTCTCGCGTGCGTGGTCACAGAGAGTCCCCGCTGCCTCCCCAGTCGCGCGGCGGTCCGGGCAGGGCATAATCCCCGTGCTCACGACACATCGGCACGCTGATGCCCGCCACGCCCGGTGTGCTCAGTTCGATGTGGACCACGTAGACCGCCACGCGCTCACAGTCGTCCACGGCGCACACGACAAGCTCTCGCCGGCGCTTGCCCACCCGCCCCATCGTCCCGGCCCACGCGTCATCCCTGATCATCTCTCCTCTCAGGGGTAGGTTAGCCATAGTGCCATATGATTATCCGGGTAAAGTAGGAGGGTTGAAGGGGATAATGCCCCCTCGTAGGGCCATAGAACGGCTCATCATCACGTTTTGCCGCCCATTATTATTATGGCACTGTGTTAGACCTACCCCTAAGAGGATCATCTCTCCCCCTCCTCGTCGTCTTCGACCGCGAAAAGCCGCGGCTGCAAGCGGGCGCGCGCGCAAGCCTCTAGCGCGGCCGGGTTGCGCCAGAGCGACTCGACGCTGCGCAAGCCCTCCCGCTGCCGCGCCGCGCTGATCGGCACATCAAAGTCCGTGCGCTCCCAGCCGGCCGCCTCCAAGGGACCATGCACCGCCGCGTACCGGTAGCCGCTAAGCACGCACAGCGCCGGTGAGGCTAGCAGCGCCGCCGTCAATGCGTGGTGGTCCTCCAGCGTCATGTCGTACGCGTACCGCTTGTCGCCCCGTCGCGTCTCCCACACGTACGGCGGGTCGAGGTACACGCACGCCCCGGCGTGCCCGTAGGCGGCCAGGATACGCCGCCAGTCTCCCCGCTCGATCTGCACCCCTTGCAGCCGCTGGTGAATCTCCGGCAGCCGCTCGACGACACTCAGGTACTTGCGCACCGCGCTGGACACGCGCGTCCCGTTGGCGTTGCTGGCATTGTACCCCCAGCTTCCCACCGCCCGCGCCGCCCCGGCTGTCCCCGCGGCCGTCCCCGCCCCGGCTGTCCCCGCGGCCGTCCCCGCCCCGACGCTGTAGCGCCAGCCGGTGCGCGTCGCCTCTCCCGCCGCGGCACCCGTTGCGCCCCGAACGCCTGCCGGACACTGACGAACCAGGCCCAGGCCCGCGCCGCCGGGTCCTCGGCGGCGTGGCACGACCGCCGGCACTCCTCGAACTCCTCGCGCGCGTAGGGCGTTAGCTCGGCGAGCAGGCGGAACCGCTCGAAGGCGGCCGGGTCGCGCAGCACGCGGTAGAACTGCACGACGTCGCCGGCGAGATCATTGAGCGTTTCCAGTGGCGCGCGCGGTTTCCACCAGAACACGGCTCCGGCGCCGCAACAGGGCTCAACGTAACACTCGTGCGGCGGCAGCAGGGACACGATGTGCCGCGCCAGGTGCCCCTTGCCCCCGAAATACGTAAGCGGGCTGCGCAGGGGTGTAGGACCTATGCTCATCGGGAGGCCTCCCTTTCCAAAGACCAGTGTGTGGGCCGCGTCCACGCCGCAGCCGGGAGCAGCGCCGGGGCAGCCAGCAGTGACAGCATGGGTGCGTCGCTGCCGCGAGTGGTATCGAACGCGCGACCTCCCGCCTTCATGAAACGCCTTCCAACGCGTTGATCAGTGCGTCTCCCAGCAGTTCGGCCGCGGGCGGCGTCACGGCCTGGCCGCATTGCATCGTCTGTTCGCGCTGTGTTCCAAGGATCGTATAGTCAACCCGGAACGCCATCGCCGCCTTGACCTCGGAAACCATCAGCATACGGAACGAGCAATCCTCGATCGCGGGCGCGTCACCCTCGACGACGCCATCACCCACAATGGCCGTTTGCGTGGGAAGCTCCTGGGCCACGGAACGCGGTCGTCCCTTGTAATCCAGCATGAACGGCTGAATGAGCGCGTGGTGATTGCCGCCGCTCACCACGGTGTCGAGCGGTTCATCAGGGCCTTTGAGTGTGTTGTGCCGGCGTTCCATCAACAGGAAGCCGTAGCTCTCGGTTGCGGTCTGGGTCGGCATGGGTTGGCTGACCTCGCGTCCTTTGTCCGCCCACGTCCCCCCTGTTGGAACGATCAGGGCATGGGTCAGGCCCGTCGTCTGAGCCGGCAACACACCATCCATGGCGCGCGGGTCATTGTTGCGCCCGTTAGGCTGGATCGTGAAAGCACCGGGCGACGATATGGGTTCGTGGGCTAGATCCCCGGTTTGCGTCGGGAAAACGCCCGTCACCGCGTCCGTGACGCCATAGCCAGCGCCTCCGCGCTTCTGCGGATGCACCATGAACGGCGGCACGACGAGCGCGTGGTTGAGCACGCCCGATCCCGTGGCCATCGTCGGCAGCGCCTCGTCGACGCTCTTGACCGGATGGCGGTGCGCACCGTTATAGTTGCTGACCACATACGGGGGCGTCATGAGCCCGATCTCGACCCGCGCCGTCCCCGTCGGCAGCGGCCGGTCAAGGGGGACGGCGCGATTCGGCGCACCGTGGGTCTGCGGCACCTTCATGACGACAGACGCGGGATGCACGAGCTGATGGTGGTCCTGCGACGTCACCGTGCCAAGTGGCCCGTCTAGCGTGCGCACCCAGGGCGGGATGCAGTGGTAGGAGCCGGACAGAAACGGGTTGTGTCCCCCGAACCTGGTCAGGCCGTACTGTATCCGCTCCATCGTCTTGGCGGCGAGCGGCCGCTTGCGATCCCCGATGCGTTCTCCCTTTGTCGTCCAGTCGATCGCATTGGCAGCGCACCAGTAGTACGGCGTGACCATCTGAGCACAGGCAGGACAACGATAGACGTATTGCTTGTTCGCGCCGTAGCGCCCCTTGTGTCCATGCTTGTTGTTTGGTTTCCAACTCTGGATCGACTGCACATTCACGCCGCAGTGGGCGCACCAGGCCCAGGGCATGATCCTGATGTGAAGCGGCTTGCCCAGCCCGCGCTTCTTGAAAACGACGTACACGCGATCGCGGGACTGGGGCGCGGCTGTCGAGTACGTCCCGTCCGGCCGTACCGGCGGGTGCGCGAACATGCTGTTGAGGTAGATCACCTGCGTCTCGTAGCCCAGGTCGTGCCAGCCCTTGAGCCACGTGTCCCACAGCCGCCAGTAGATCGGCACCTCGACGACGTTCTCGATCACGCCGCCGTCGGGGTCGTGCGTGTCGCAGTAGCGCAGCGGATCCCACATCGTCACCCGAGATCGCTCCGCAGCGGCGTCGCTGCCATCGTCGCCCCTTCGGGGCGATACGCGCTGTTTTGGCCACCTTTGCCCGCAGAGCCCACATGCGACCTACCTCATTTCACGTTGTATGCGGGAGACCCATCAAAGGAGTCGCCCATGATAACTGGGATCGAGCATGACCAAGCGACGCGAATCGCGACGGAGGCGGGCCAGGCACTGCTGTCCCTGCGCCAGAACTTGAAGAGCGACGGGAGTAACGCTCGCGAGATCGGCGCCGCTGCGGACCGTCACTCTCACGACCTGATCATGGGGGCACTGAACGCGGCTTACCCCCAGGACCCCGTCCTGTCCGAGGAGGGGGTCGACGACCAGGCCCGGCTGTGGAGCCCGCGCGTGTGGATCGTTGATCCTCTCGACGGGACGCGTGAATTCGGCGAGCCGTCTCGGACAGACTGGGCGATCCATGTGGGGCTGAGCCTCGGGGGGGCGCCGGTAGTGGGCGCGGTCGCGCTGCCAGGCCGCCAGGTGACGCTCGCGACGGCGGCGCCCCCCCGAGTGCCCCCCCGAGTGCCCCCCCGGGCCCATGATGCTCCCCTACGCCTCGTGGTCAGCCGCACGCGACCCCCGGCGGTCGCCCTGTCCCTCGCCGCGCGCCTAAAGGCGGATCTCGTGCCAATGGGGTCGGCGGGGGCCAAAGCGATGGCTGTCGTCTTGGGCGAGGCCGACATCTACGTCCATGCGGGCGGCCAATACGAGTGGGACTCCGCGGCACCGGTGGCGGTCGCGGCCGCCGCCGGGCTGCACGTATCGAGGGTCGACGGCACGGCCCTGCGGTACAACCAGGCCAATCCCTGGCTCCCTGACCTGCTCGTCTGTCGCCCCGAGGTGGCCGCCGAGACGCTGGACGCCTTGCGCGAGCTATCGGTGCGCAAGGGGCCGACCGAGGGAGGCGCCTCGCAAGCGACGCTGCCGTGAGCCATGGGGACGGGGCATGGGTATGCGCTACGAGATGAGTCGTAGCGGGCGCGGCGCAGGCGCTAGATTGCCGCTGCCGGGCCTGCCCCAATCTCCAGTAATTGCAGTTCGCCGAGCATCGTGAAACGAGTACCATTATGAATCGCGGCGCTGTGATGGTGAAAGTGGCCGTAGATCCAGTGGGGGACCGCAGTGCGGACGCGGATGGCGTGATATAAGGCATCCAGCGCGCGACGCTCAGCGAACACATCGCCGGTGAGCGTCTCGTCACGCGCATACAGGCGGCGCAGCGCGATGCGGAATCCCAGGGGCGGCACCGGCAATGGGCGGGCGACAAAATAGCTCGGGTCGTCGATGGAGGGCGGCGCGATGCTCGGCGCAGTGTGAGTGATGACCGCATGAAGATTCCCGAGATCGAGCGCATCTAGACGGGCTTGATCGAACAAGAAGGTCTCATCCGGCCAATAGGACTGGCCAGCGCGTCGCAGCTTCCGGTCGACCGAGGTAGCGCCACCAGCCAGGAAGACCTTGTGCCCTTCCACCATTTCTACCGAATAGTCGGGCACTATCCGGATCGCGCCGCCCAGCTCCGTTCGCACACGGAAGATCGCTGGATTGTCGTGGTTGCCACGCACGACCAACAACCGGTTGTGTAGGCGAGACAGGGAAGCGCCCAGTGCTACCAGTTGTTGACGTTCGCGGTCCGCAGGCCCGAAGCCCAGCCCGAAATCCCCTGCCTGGACGATCGTTCGCCCACGCAGTCTCGCGTCATCGATTATCCTGGCCACGTCCTCCCAACGCCGATGCACGTCGCCAAGAACAATCACATCGTGTTCCCCTCCGTCTCTTGATTCCCGCTTCTCGCGCGAGGAAGCTAGCCTCCATGACCATCCGCTTCCCCTGTGAGACGGCAGCCCTCGTCATGCCACGCACACGGGCCACCAACTAAGCAGCGCCAGCACGGATCACTGATCGGGCGGTGCCAGATGGACACGGTGAGCAACCGTATTAGTAGGCACGATCAGGGCCAGGGTGCGTTGGAGCAGCGCGCACGCCCCTGACAGTGGCGAAGCAGGCGGAAGGCGCTAGCCTGCATTATTCACGAGACGCCGTCCCCTGGGAGCGCCGGCTTCCAGCCGGCAGACCTCCGCAGCCAGCATGGTCGCTGCCCGCGAGCGCCCGCCCGCCGACCGGGGCCGGCTGGAAGCCGGCGCTCCCAGGACGGTCGCCGCCCACGCACCCCTCATGAATAATCCAGGCTAGAGTTGGTGATCTAGCCCCGTTCTGAGTTCTAACAGATCCCCACGACCTTGCCCGGCCGACCGATCACCGTGAGCTTCACCGTCGTCGCCTCTCCCGCCTCACTCGTTGCCTCAGCCGCGACTGTGCCAAACGTCGTCTCGTCGAAGGGCTTCCTGCTGGCGGCGCTGGCCGTCGCATTCCTCTGCCGGTGCGTTCAGGGAAGCGCAGTGAACAGGTCGCGCAGGTCGGTGGCGCGGCGGGCGTCGCCCAGCAGCGGACGGACCCCGAAGATCTCCTGCACCGTGCGTAGAAGGGAGCTGTGCGTGTAATGGACCGTACTGGTATAGCCGTGGCCTTTCGCTCTGGGAGAGAGGGCAAGCAGGCCGATCGGTCCATCCGCCCCGCCCTCGCCCTCATCCCAGGTGATGAAGAGGACACCGTCCCGGTGATAGGTGGCCGCGTGCAAGATAGGTGGCACGGCGCGCGCCAGCCAGGCGTCGGTCTGCCTGATCGGGTCGTTCAGGGGCGCGCAGGCATCATGACCATCGTTGCACAGATTCGGCGTAATAACGTTGTAGCGGGACACCGTGTCGCGGCTGAGGGCAGACCCCAGTTCCCCATAGGGCCGGACATGGGCAATGCAGGTCGGGGAGCGTGGGTTGTTCTTCCCGGTCACGTCGTCGAAGTAGACGAACGGATTATGCTTGGGCGTGTACGGGTAGGCCGCGGTGAGGGGACAGGTCTGACCATTGATGTTCTCCTCGTACGCGCGCCAGGAGATTCCGTCGCGCGCTAGGAGCGTGACGAGGTGCGCGGGGGTCGGCTGATGGTTGTCCGCCGGCGGGTTGTCGTCGAGGACCCCGCAATTGCTCCCCGCCTCCAGCCAGAGGTAGTTCGGCAGGCTCGGGTGGAGGCCTGGTGGGTTGTAGTACTGCGCGGTGTGGGAGGCCTGTGGCAGGAGCACATGGTTGAGGTAAGGGGCGGATCGGTTGCCGGCGAGATCCGCCCAGTTATGGTTTTCCAGCACGATGAGGAACACCGTACTCAGGCGCGCCTGGGGCGACGCGCCAGCCGGCGAGGAGGCAGCGCCGATCCCATGCAGGCATGAGGTGTTCGCGCATGAGTTAAGGGCGCATAGGGTCGCCGTGGTCCGTTCTCGCAGCCAGGGGCTCGCTCCCCACGACGCTCCGAGCAGAAGTAGGACAAGGATGAGGACAAGCAGCGCCCGCCCCGAGCGTACGGTCCCTCTCCGCATCATAATCGCATGCCTCCCTCTTGTTGTGCGGCCTTTTGAAAGTGCCCCACTGCGGCGCTTGAATCTGGCCCCTTCTGAGGTAGTGTACGGTACCCGCCAGACAAGCCGTCGTGGCGACGCAGGCGGGCCGTTCTGCCCCTCATCCTGTGGGCGGCGGGTGCGACTACAATCGCTTGGTCTGTCCGGCATGATACACCTCATGCACCCCATATGACAGTTGTGCTGGCTCCCGTCGCCATCCGGATATCCACGCGATGCTGTGGCGAGCCCGGTATGCTCAAGGAAAAGATGATCGGGCGTGGCGCTGTGGCCTAATCGGGCCGTGCGTGTGGTAGCGGGAGGGTATGATGTGATGACCGCGATCCTTGACATGCTGAAGAAGCGCGCGGACGCCACGCTCCACCGTATCCATACGCGTCTCCTGCGATGGACCAAGCCCGTGACGGGGACGCCTCTGAGCGGCGCGGTCGCCGACCTGACCATGAGCAAGGCCGCGTTGGTGGCCGAGAACGCGCTCCTGCGACAACAACTGATCGTGCTCCAGCGCCAGGTCACGCGCCCCGCGTTCACGCCGCGCGATCGCGTGCTGCTCGTCCTCCTGGCGCGCCTGGCGCGTACCTGGCGCTCCGCCCTGCTCATCGTCCAACCACATACCCTCCTGCGCTGGCATCGTCAAGGGTACCGTCTCGTCTGGCGCGTCCGTTCAGCGGCGGGGCGCACGAGGCCGCAGATCGCGCCGGACACCGTGGCCTTGATCCGGCAGATGGCTGCCCAGAATCGGCTATGGGGTGCCGAACGCATCCGCGGTGAACTCCTCAAACTGGGCATCCGTGTGAGTAAGCGTACCGTGCAGCGGCACATGCGCGGCACGCGGCCCCCTCCTCGCTCGGGTCAGACGTGGGCGACGTTCCTCCACAGCCACGCCGCCGAGATCTGGGCCTGTGACTTCTTGCCGGTCATCGACCTAGGCTTCCGGTCGCTCTTCGCCTTCTTCATCGTTGACCTCGGCTCCCGGCGCGTTGTCTACGTCGGTGTGACGCGCCACCCGACCGACGCCTGGGTCGCCCAGCAACTGCGCGAGGCGACGCCCTTTGGCGCGGCCCCGCGCTTCTTAATCCGCGACAACGATGCCAAGTTCGGGCCGCAGTTCGCCCACGTCGCGCGGGGGAGCCGCATCGAGGTGCTGCGGACACCCGTCCAGGCGCCACGCGCGAACGCCATCTGCGAGCGATTCCTCGGCAGTGTGCGGCGCGACTGCCTCGACCATCTTCTCATTCTGCACGAGAACCAGTTGCGCCGTGTGTTGCGGGCCTACTGCGCGTACTTCAATCTGGCGCGGCCACACCAGGGGATAGGGCAGGCTATCCCCACCCCAGCGGAAGAGGCGAGGACACCGCATGCACCGGCAGCATCCGTTGTGTCCGTCCCCATCTTGGGCGGCCTGCACCACGACTATCGGCGCGCGGCATAGCCTCATCTATCTCACGACGATGTGACGGATGGCTACAGGAGCCATTACAGGGCTACCGACGGGAGGAGCCTCCCGTGAGCGACCATGCGTCACGTCGAGTCATGCTTGTGTGTGAGAGAGGGGCTGCGCTCACGCGCGCCGCCTTTACGGCAGGGGAGTCCGTGGGCTACAATGCCTATCATGGAGGAGTGCGCCATGTAGCACGATGCGCGGCCGGAGCGGCCGCAATGACAAGAGGCCCACCGACTATGAATCGGTGAGCCCCTTGCCTGCCTGGACTGTTTTAATAGTGACCGGCGCTGGTGTCCATCCCGACCAAGGACCCACCAGAGCCACCAAGACGGAGGTCGCCGCCCGAAGGAGTTACCAGCTCCGAACCGGGTTGCGGGCCTGCATAGGAGGCTTTTATGCTGCAAAGCACGCCCATGCTCTCTCGACAGGATAGCGCGGACGCACGCGCCTGTCAAAGTGATGCGCACGTTCCCCCCTTTCCAGAGGCGCACAAGGTCATCGCGGCCGTCGTGCGCGCCTATCGCGACGCCTATCCCGCGGCCGCGGTCACGCCCGACGCCATCCTCGGCTCGAGCCGCGCGGCCGATATCGCCCGGGCGCGCCACCTGTGCGCCTACCTGCTGATGGAGGATGCGCGCCTGACGTGCGTGGCCACCGCCAAGGCGCTGGGCAACCGCGATCACAGCACCATCCTGCACAGCCGCGCGCGGATCGCCGCCGCCCTGGGCCATGATGAGGCCCTCGCCGACCTCCTCTCACGGGCACGCGCGGCCCTCGCCGGCCGCGTCGACGACGCGCGCCTGCAGGTGCGCTGCGACGAGACGCGCCGACGCGGCCTGGAGGAGACCTCCCCCCGCGAGTGGGACGAGTACCGCTACTGGCGGCTGCGGGCGCTGCGTTCCCCGCGCTCTGGCGCGACGGGAGGTGCGTGATGCCCTTCGCCCGACCGACCACCACCGCCACCCCCGACGAGATCTTCGAGGAGTGGGTCCACGTCCTCTCCCACGCCGAGCTGCTCGCGCTGCTCTACGTCGTGCGCCGCACCCTCGGCTTCAAGAAAGACGCGGACAGCATCAGCTACACGCAGTTCCTGCACGGGATCGTGACGCGCGAGGGCAAGGTGCTCGACCGCGGCTGCGGCATCAAAAGCCGGACGACGCTGGCGGCGGCCCTGCGTCGGCTGGAGGAGCGGGGCCTGATCCGCTCCTACAAAACGCAGGACGCCAAAGGGGATAACGCGACCACGCGCTACAGCCTGTGGTTCGCGGGCGACGACGACCAGGGGGCCACGGACCGCGCCGCGGTCGAGGGGCAAGCCGCGGGCGACGACCCAACTGCGGCTCCTTTAAGGGGTAGTACGCGGATCGTACCACCCCAGTACGATCCGCGTACTACCGGTAGTGCGCCGACTGTACCACCGGTAGTACGCGGATCGTACCCACAACAAACAGTCGAGACAACAAACACGAAACAACAAACAGTTCTCTCGAAACGAAGGGGAGCCACGCGCCACACTGCTCCTCTCGACTCGACCGACTCGACCGCATCAATGGGAGTCCTCACTCCTACAACGACGACGGGAGAGAGCCTATCGCCCGTCGCCGCCGTGGTGGCCGACCTCTCGGACGAGTTCGGCGACGACGCCCCGCAAGCCAGCCGGACGCGCGTGGCGAACATGCAGCGGGTGGCGGGTCTGGCCGATGCCGACGTGCTGCCGCTGCTGGCCGAGGCGGCCGCGATCGCGCGCTCCCAGACGGCGGCGATCACCAAGCGGGGCCGCGGCGGGGAGATCGTGCGCATGCCCTACCTGCTCGCCACGTTGCGGGACCTCGTCGTCGCGCCCGATATCTTCCTGGCCAACAGCGGCGTTGCGCGCCCTGACCCGCGACTGGCAGGAGCCGACCCGGGACCGGGTGCAGCCAGTGCGCCCGCGTTGGTCCGACCCGCGCCGTCGGGTCCCAGTGCGCCTGGTGTGGCTGCCACGGCCGCTGTCGCCGGGGACGACCCGCCGGCGGGCGGCGCGGCGGCCACGGTGTGGCGGGCGGTGCTGGGCGAGGTGCGGGAGGTGCTGACGCCCGAGAACTACGCCGTGTGGTTCGCCCCCGCGCGCGCCGTGGCTCTGGAGGACGGCGTGCTGCGCGTAGCGGTCCCCTCGCCGTTCCACGCGGACTGGTTAGCGCACAAGCTACGCGGGCGGGTCCAGCAGGCGCTGGAGCGGACGGGCCACGCCGGCGTGCGCATCGCGTACGATGTCGCGGCGGCGGGGGGGGCGCGCCGCCAGATGCGGGGGCCGTGTGGGGAGTGTGCCCCTCCTGCCGCGCCGCGCCCTGTTGCTGCCGCCGCGAGGAGCATAAACGGCAGGCAATCCCGCGCGTGGTCGTCACACCGCCGCTGACGCCAAGGGCGGTGGGGCGGTGAGGGCCGTGTTAGGGGTCGGGAGATATGCTCGTCTCCGCAGTGACGACGCGCATCCGTTCGCGTTCTCGTGTGAGCAGGCGACCCACCGTTTCAGAGAGTCCGCCGGGCTGGGCCTGCGCCCACTCCACCAGGTGCGGGTCGAGCGTGACGTGGACCCGCGTCTTCGTCGGTCCTGTCCCCGACCCGGGCGGCCGGCCGCGCGCGCGCCGGGCCGGGTGTCTCGTGTCCATGCCCCTCTCCCTGTCCCTATGATAGCCCATGAGCGCGGGTCGACGAACGCGCGGCGCTGGTCGTGTCCCCCACAGCGGAGTATACTGAAGTATAGGACATTTATAATGGACTTGAATAATAACCGGCGCGACGCCGGACAGGCGGCGCACAACGGATTGCACAACGGAGGGATGGGATGAATGCCCTTAGCCTGCGGGGCGGGTCTCGCGCCGCGACGGCCGTCGGGTCCGACCTATCGGCGGTGGAAGAGACGGATCGGAGGTGGCCGCTCATCAGCCTGTACAGCGGCGTGCTCGGTCTTGAGCGCGCCTTCCACTGGCACGGCTTCGTGACCGTCGCCGCCTGCGATAGCAGCCCGTACTGCCGTTCCATCATCGGGCAGCATCTGCCCGGCATCCCAATCTATGAAAGCGACGCCGATGTTACACCTGATCGACTCAGGACCGACGGCATCGACCCCGGCGCCGTGTGCGCCATCGTGGGAGGACCACCCTGTCAGCCCAGTTCACTCGCGGGCCAGCGGCTTGGTGTCGCTGATCCTCGCTGGCGGTGGCCCGACGCGCTGCGCATTGTGGGGGACGTTAGGCCCCGATGGGTCGTATTCGAGCAACCAGTTGGCGTTATTTCCCTGGATGGAGGCCGACCGTTCCGGGGCATCCTCGCCGCCCTTGCCGCGCTCGGGTATTGTGTCGGCTACGACCGATGGACGGCTAAGCATGTGCTCAGAAATCTGGCACGTTTTTGTCAGGCGTGATTCGCCCGAGAAACCGTGCCGAACTTATGGTCAGGTGCTTAGCTCTGTGGGCGCGCCCCACCGGCGTGAGCGGGTCTTCATCGTCGGCTGCCGCGCCGATGTGGCCGACGCCGCTGGCGGAGGCCGCGGAGCGTCAGTCCGCAACGATGAGGCGCGGCAACCCGACGTTGAAGGGGGCGGTGGCGACCTGGCCGACACCCCGCGCGGGCGAGTATGCGCACGGCGGCCCGCGTCAGAGAGGCAGCACGGGCGACCTGATGCTGACCAGCGCGGCGCATCAGGCGCTGTGGCCCACGCCGACCGCGAGCAATCCCAACGACGGGGAGACCCTGGCCTCATGGACGGCGCGGCGGGAGCGCCTCAAGGCGCGGGCGACGAACGGCAACGGTATGGGGACGCCGCTGGTCATCGCGGTGCAGCAGCAGGACCGACGCCTCTGGGCGACGCCCGTCGCGTCGCCCAACACCAACCGCGCGACGCGGCATCCGCCCTCGGCCATAGGGGGAACACACGGCGAACAGCTAGCATCCCAGGTGCACGAGGACACGCGGGCCAACGGCACGCCGGCAACCACGGGTCTGATCTTGAATCCGCGGTGGGTCGCGTGCCTGATGGGCTATCCGACGGACTGGCTCACGCGTGGCCGGCCGGCCGGGGACGAGAGCAGCATCCCGGCGAGCCTCCTCGCCTGGTTGCGCGCCCGCCAGCGGGATCGGCGGCGGCGCTCCTCGCGGAAGCCGACTTAGAGGCACTGGGCAACAGCGTCGTGAGCCAGCAGGCCGAGCCCCTCGCCGCAGCGATCGCCCGGATTGAGCGCGCGCACGCGGCCAGGACGGTGACGGCATCGGAAGGGGAGGCCTCCCGATGAGCGCGGTGGCCGCACCCTTGCGCAGTCCCTTGACGTGGTTCGGGGGTAAGGGGCACCTGGCGCGGCGCATCGTGTCCCTGCTGCCGCCGCACGAGTGTTACGTTGAGCCCTGTTGCGGCGCTGGAGCCGTGTTCTGGTGGAAACCGCGCGCGCCACTGGAAACGCTCAATGATCTCGCCGGCGACGTCGTGCAGTTCTACCGCGTGCTGCGCGACCCGGCCGCCTTCGAGCGGTTCCGCCTGCTCGCCGAACTGACGCCCTACGCACGCGAGGAGTTCGAGGAGTGTCGGCGGTCGTGCCACGCCGCCGAGGACCCGGCGGCGCGGGCCTGGGCCTGGTTCGTCAGTGTGCGGCAGGCGTTCGGGGGCGCAACGGGCGCCGCGGCGGGAGAAGCGACGCGCACCGGCTGGCGCTACAGCGTCGGGGCGGGGACGGTGGCCCCAGCGGCTAGCGGGACGGTGGCCCCAGCGGCTAGCGGGACGGTGGCCCCAGCGGCTAGCGGGACGGTGCGGGCGCTGGGAGGATGGGGGTACAGCGCCACGAACGCCAACGGGACGCGCGTCTCCAGCGCGGTACGCAAGTACTTGGGCGTCGTGGAGCGGCTGCCGGAGATTCATCAACGCTTGCAAGGGGTGCAGATCGAGCGGGGGGATTGGCGGCGCATCCTGGCGGCCTACGGGCACGCCGGGGCGCTGGTGTACCTGGACCCCCTATGTGCAGGAGACGCGGCGGGGCGACAAGCGGTACGCGTACGAGTTCAGCCTGTCCGATCACGCGGACCTGACGGCGGCGCTGCTGGTGTCGCCGGCCATGGTCGTGCTCTCGGGCTACCGCTACGAGGCGATCCACCGGCCGCTGGAGGAGGCGGGCTGGGAGCGGACCGATGTCGACGTGCCGATCAGCGCGGCGCGGCAGCGGGAAGGCTTGCGCAGCGTCGAAAGCCTCTGGCGCAATCCCGCGGCTGTCGCGGCGTGGGAGCGCGCCCGCTTGCAGCCGCGGCTCTTCGCGCTCGACGAAGACGACGAGGAGGGGGAGAGATGACCAGGGAAAGGGAAGACGCGTGGGCCGGGACGATGGGGCGGGTGGGCAAGCGCCGGCGAGAGCCTGTCGTGTGCGCCGTGGACGACTGTGAGCGCATGGCGGTCTACACGATCCACATCGAGCTGAGCACACCCGGGGTGGCGGGCATCAGCGTGCCGATGTGCCGTGAGCACGGCATTGTCATTGGCCATCTCTTTTGGCTCTCCGGCACTTTTGATGCGCCCCAAACGTGTCCGTCATGCGGCATGACGGACACGTTGACGAAGGAGGTCGAATTTCGCACGGCCATACATGGCGCGCTTGACCACTTTGAGCTTG
>JAABUQ010006528.1_pt1 | contig 17607 bp, 14 predicted proteins | sample 5560001 | NCBI WGS metagenome assembly JAABUQ01 (sample SAMN10711888, study PRJNA513371) | rock metagenome | isolation source: Antarctica rocks | place: Antarctica: Victoria Land, Finger Mt nord | collected 2015-12-18
CTCCGGGCTCGCTGCGCTCCCCGCCAGCGAACCCCCGCTCCTGCCCCAGCTCGATGTGCTCCTGCGTTCGTATAGACATGACGCTCTCTTTCGCTCATGCCTACACAGATCCTCGGACACTCCCGCGCGCAGGCGTGTCCGGCGGCCGCCGCGAGGATGATCACCGTCGCGGGCGGCGGACCGGCGGCGGCGTCGTTCACACAGCGCAGTGGTAGGCGTGCGGCAGGCTCCCGTCGGCCTGGCGCAGCGTGAGGAAGCGCTCGCAGATCAGCTGTTTGGCCTCGGCCAGCGTCACCCGTCCGTGAGCCACAAGCAGGTCGGGACTGGACCGCAGGTCGCCTCCCACGGGATGCCAGTGCACGCCGTCGGCGGTCACCGTGACCTCCGGCACCATGACCGAATCAGAGACGTCGATGCCGTCGTCGGCCATTCCCCGGGCAACCAGGGGGCGCACGGCAAAGTCCGGTCCCTCGATGCCCATGCCGCCCAGGAGTTCTCGCAGCTCGGACACCTCGCCCTCGTTGTCGGGCGTCTCGGTCATGGCCACGCGCACGGGCAGCCCCAGTTCGCGCGCCAGGGCGATCCCGCTCATGGCCCGCCGCCACGAGCCGGCGCCCCGCCAGCGATCGTGGGTCTCGGCCTGCGCGCCGTCCACCGAGCTCTGCAGGATCAGGTTCTCGCGGCCGCCCAGGCGCCGCAGCTCCCGGGCGCGCCGGCCGCCGAACAGCATCGCGTTGGTCAGGCATACGGTGGGCAGCCTGTCGCTCGCGTACACGAGCATCTCCACGATGTCGGCTTCGACGAAGGGCTCGCCACCGGTCAGGTAGACCTCGGTGAAGCCCTCGGCGACCGCCTCATCGACGAGTTCGCGCACGCGGACGAGGCCCAGCGAGCGGGGGCGCGCGCGCGGCGAGGAGGCGACCGCGCAGTAGGAGCAGGAGAGGTTGCAGTGAAAGTTGGTGTAGATCCACAGTCGCGACGGGAAGACCTCCGAGCCGAACAGCGGCCGCACAGGGAGGTCGTCCTGGGCCTCGGCCACGTCTGCCCCCCACCCCACTCCCTGCGCAGCGAACTCGCTCGGCAGGCGCTCGCGATAGACCTGGTAGCGCCCGCGGGCGCGCTCGCGGGCGGGTACCACCTCCAGGCAGGTCGTCCACCAGCCGGTCTCGATCGTCTCGACGAACGGCTCAGGCAGCCCGGCCGTCCGCATTGAGCGTGCCTGCGCACGCCAGTCGTAGCCCACGGCGACAAGCTCGGCGTGGCAGCGCCCGTCGTGTAGGTCCAGCAGGGCATACCAGGTCTCGGTGCGCCCGTCGTTGGCGGGACGCCCCACCGCGCCGACGTTGACCACCAGGGTGTCGTCCACCTGACGCTGCCAGGGGATTCCGGTGTGGGTGCACAGCAGCACGTCGGCGGCCACGGCGGCGGTGCGCAGGCGCAGATCCTCGTCGTCGAGAGACTCCCACAGGAAGTCGTTGACGGCCAGCGGAGAGCCGTGGACCATGTGCACGGCCAGCCCGCCGATGTCCTCCCGCCGGTCGCGGGGCAGCTCGCGCATCCACGCGGCAAACGCCGGGTCCGTGTGCGTGCGCGTGTAGTCGTAGATCAATTGGGCGAAGTGGTTGTCGCGCTCGTCGGTGTACCCGCAGCCGCAGTCCTCGTCGCCCCGACCGATCGCGATGTCGTAGTTGCCCGCGATGCAGTGCACGTCGTTTTCGACCAGCAGCGGCCACACCGCATCTGGCTCGGCCCCGAAGCCGCCCAGGTCACCGAGGCAGTAGAGGCGCTGCGCTCCACGCTCGCGGGCGTCATCCACCCACGACGCCAGCGCGTAGGGATTGGCATAAGCGCCACCGCAGACCGCCACCCTGGTCACCACCAGGAGACTAGAAGGCTGCCCGGTACGCTTGGGCCAGGGAGCCCTCCCGGGCTGCCCCACCGTCAGATGTCTGCACACCCACCACGCGTCGCCGTACTGGGCGCCGGGCCGATCGGACTGGAAGCCGCCCTGGCCGCCGGCAATCGCGGCTGGCCCACGGCTCTCTATGAGTCATCAGCGCAGGTCGCCGGCAATGTTCGCCGCTGGGCGCACATCAGCCTCTTCACCCCTTGGGACATGAGCGTTTCGCCCCGCATGCGGGACATCCTGAGCAGCACGGTCCCCGATGGTCGCGCGCTGCCCACGGGCGGCGACCTCGTGCGCTGCGTGTACGACCCGCTGGCGACACTGGCGCCGGTGGCCAGCACCCTGCGTCTGGGTTGGCGTGTGCGCGCGGTGGGCCGCGAGGGTCTGCTCAAGCATGAGCGCATCGGCGACCCCGAGCGCGCGAGGCGACCCTTCCGGCTGCTCGTGCGCGATCCTCAGGGCGGCGAGCACGTCCACCATGCCGACGTTGTGCTCGACTGCACCGGGACCTACGGACACCCGAACGCACTCGGCGACGCGGGCATCCCCGCCCCCGGCGAGCACGCCTTGTCGGCCCACATCACCCGCCACCTCCCCGACTTCGTCCGCGAGGCCCGCGCGTGGGCCGGGCGCACCGTAATGCTCAGCGGGGCGGGCCACTCGGCCCAGACCGCGGCCGTCGCTCTGGCCGAGCTGGCCGCGCATGCGCCCGACACGCGCGTGATCTGGGCTGTTCGCGCGGGCCAACCCGACTGGTACGGGGTGAGCAACGATCCCTTGCCGGCCCGCGCGCGGCTCACGCGCAGGGCGCGTGAGCTGGCCGCAGGAGCCAGCGCCGCGGTGCAGGTCAGGTTGGGCCACGTCACCGACGGGCTGGCCGGCGTCGGGGAGCGGGTGGAGGTTACGCTGCGAAACGGCCAGCCCGAGCGCTTGTTGGTAGACCGCATCCTGGCCCTGAACGGCGGGGTTGGAGATCACTCCATCTACCGCCAGCTGCAGGTGCACGAGTGCTACGCGACCTCGGGACCGATCAAGCTGGCCGCGACGCTGCTGGGCGAGAGCGGGGCCGACTGTCTGGCCCAGACCGGTCACGGTCCCGACGTGCTCACGAACCCCGAACCCGGCTTCTTCGTGCTGGGAGCCAAGTCCTACGGACGCAACAGCCAGTTCCTATTGCGCGTCGGGTGGGGACAGGTCGACGACGTGTTCGGTCTGCTCGACGCGCAGCGAGCGGGACCGGGATGAGTGTGCTGGTTGGGCTGCGCAAACGCCTGGAGCGGCGTCTGCGCGACCTCGAGCTCATCACCCGCCCCGAGGCGCCCGAGCTGTCCGCGGCCCTGGGCCGGCGCTGGGAGCAGCTGCCGGCTCACGTGCGCAACGACGCCCAGTCGATCGGCCGGCGCACCGTGGGCTGTGAGGGGACCCATGGGGTGTTCCCGCGGTGCAACTTGGCGTGCACCCCCTGCTACCACTCGCGCGATGCCAACCGCGTACGCGTGGACGGAGCGCACACCGTGGCCGAGGTCGATCGCCAGATGGAGCTGCTGGCCCGCGAGCGGGGACCCGGCCAGAACGCTCAGCTGATCGGCGGAGAGGTCACCCTGCTCGACCCCGACGATCACGCGGCGGCGCTGGCGGCGATGCGCCGCCACGGGCGCAAGCCCATGAGCATGTCCCATGGAGATTTTGACTATGAGTACCTGGAGCGCCTGGTGCTGGGGCCGGGGGGCCGCCCGCGCCTGGACTCGGTGTCCTTCGCCGGCCACTTCGACTCGATGATGTTCGGCCGCCGCGGCCAGCGCCGGGTCGCTCGCGAGCAGGAGCTCAACGGCGCGCGCCGGCGCTTCTGTGACATGTTCGCCCGCCTGCAGCGCGAGCACGGAGTAGGCAGCTACCTGGCCCACAACATGACGGTGACCCCGCGTAACGTCGATCAGGTGGCCCAGGTGCTTCGCGACTGCCGCCGGTACGGCTTTCGCATGTTCTCCTTTCAACCCGCTGCCTTCGTGGGCAACGACGCGCGCTGGCGCGATGACTACGCCGAGCTGAGCGACGACGCAGTGTGGGCGCAGATGGAGGCGGGCGCGGGCACCCGTCTGCCCTACCGGGTGTTCCAGATCGGCGACGAACGCTGCAACCGCACGGCCTACGGCGTGCTGGTGGGCCAGCGCTGGGTGGCGCTGATGGATGACCGCGTGGCGGCCGATCTCCGCGCTCGCGACACCTTCTACCGGGTGATTGGCGCCCTGGACTTCGCCGCGCCCCCGGCGCTGCTGGCGGCCAGGCTGGCCCGCGCCTTCGCGCGCGAGCCGCGCGCGCTGCTGAGCGCCGCGGCCTGGGCGCGCCGCTTCGTACGCCGGGCCGGCGGGCTGGCGCGCATGCGCCGCGAGGGTGTGCAGCCGCTGACCCTGGTCATGCACAGCTTCATGAACGCGGCCGACGTGCGCCCCGCCTGGGAGGGGTTGCAGCGCGGGCAGATGTCCGAGGATCCCCGCGTGCGTGCCACCCAGGAGCGTCTGCAGGCCTGCTCCTACGCCATGGCCCACCCCGAGAGCGGCACCCTGGTGCCGGCCTGCGTACAGCACTCTGTGCTGGACCCTCAGGAGAACGTGCGCCTGCAGGTGCTGCTGCCCGTCGCCGAGGTCGCGCGGCGCGTGTAGATCTGAGGGTTGCGTTCAGCGCTCACGCGAGAGCGCCGCGCGCAGCTCGCTCACCTCGCGCTCCAGGCGCGCCAGGCGCCCCAGCACGTCGCTCGGCGCATCTTCGCCCGGCGCGGGTGTAACCGGGCCCGCCTGTCCCTCGAGCGGCAGGCCTTCGTTCTCCGCCGTCGCTGCCTGCACCGCGTCGCGCGCCGGCTCTTGAGCGTGCGACGGTGCGCCGGAAACCTCGTCGGGCGCCCCGCCGAGCAGGTGGGTGTAGCGGTCCTCTTTTTGGCCGGGTCGACGCGCCAGGCGGGCGGCCAGGCCGCGCTCGACCAGGCGATCAAGGGTGTCGGTGACCGCGTCCAGGTCAGCGAAGGGATGCAGGCGCTCGCTCCGCGTCTTGCACTCGCCGGGTGTCTGCGCCCCGCGCAGCATGAGCAGGCCCAGGATCGCCTGCTCCGCGCCGTCCATGGGCAGTCGTTCGTCGAGGCGGTGGCGGAACTTGGCGGCTCGGCTCCCGGCTCCGGAGGCCAGGCGCACCCAACCGCGACGTTCAGCTCGACGCAACGCGTCGCGTACGGTCTCCTCGTCGTAGGCGACGACCGGATCGCGATTGGTCGACTGGTTGCAGGCCAGACGCAGGGCGTTGACGCTCAGTGGGTAGGCGTCGGGCGTGGTGCGCTGCTTCTCGAGCAGACACCCCAGGACGCGGATCTCAGTGTCGGTCAGGTCCACGGCGGTCCGCTCGGCCGTCAGGCTCCGGGCCGCGAGGCCGCGCCCGGCGGCGGGTTCAGCGGCAGCGCCAACGGCGGCTGTGGCGCCTGGTTGAAGTCGAAGTCCCGTGTGAGGTCCCCCAGGCCCGGGGCGGTCTCGCGTACGGTGGGGCGAGGGTCGGGCCGACCGTCGGTTCGCGGGTCCAGGCGCTGTCCGCCCAGGAAGTCATCCTCGATGAAGCGGTTGAAGGCATCGAAGCTGAGCGTCTGGTGGTCGATGAAGCCCCGGCGCGCGTAGGGGGTGATGACCAGGGAGGGCACGCGAATTCCGTAGCCGTTCTCGTCGACGTTGGGCGGAGGCACGTGATCGTAGAAGCCGCCCCAATCGTCCCAGGTGACGAAGATCGCGGTCGAGTTCCAGTTTGGCCCCTGCATGACGCTGTTGACCAGGTTGGTCACCCACGCCTGGCCCGAGCGGATGTCGGCCGGAGGATGCTCAGAGTGCTGTTGGTTGGGCACCACCCAGGACACCGCGGGCAGGCTCCCCTGACGGGCCGCGGTGATGAAATGGGAAACGTCCTGGACATTGCCCTGCTGGCCGTTCTGCTGGACGGTGGTGAACGAGGGCAGCGGATTCCAGATCGCCGGCGTGCTGACGCGCAGCGGCACCGGGGCGCAGTTACGGTCACCGGCCACGCAGTCGGGCTGACTTCCCTGGGCGATGAAGTACCCCCAGCTGACACCGTGGCGGTGCAGCAGGTACGTGAGGTCCGTCCACGCGTAGTTGCGCCCCGTGACCAGCGAGGCAAAGCGCGCCGGCAGCAGACGCCGACAGAGGCGCAGCGCGCTGGGCAGGTGGGGTCCGGGTAGCGGTGCGCCCGTCGGCCCGCGCCGCGCGCCGTGGGCGAGCACGCAGGCGCGCAGGGCGGGATTACGCGGGCCCGGGGGGCGTCCACCGCGGCCGGGCCTGCGGGGCCGGCCGGGGGCTGGACCGGGGCGTGCGCCGCCGCTCGGTCCGCGACGCTTGTACGGGGGTGCCCGCAGACGTCCGGGGCGTGGCGCGCCCGCGGCGCGCGCTCCCCCCCCAGCACCTGCCCCGGTGATCTGACGAACGTGGAAGCCCCCCTGGTCGAGGTCGTTGACACAGCTCGTCGGATCGCCCCGTCGCGTGCAGCGCGCCGACCATCCCGACACCGTGAACAGGTGTGCGGGCAGGCTCCAGGTCGAGTCGGGCTCGAACATGCGGTCGTTGAGGACGAAGTTGCGCGCGTAGGCCCAGTAGTTGGGGATCTCGCGGGCATCGTGGTAGCCCATCACGTCAGTCGCGGAGGAGGAGCGGCAGACGCGCACCGAGCCGGCACAGCCGCGACCCATGCGGTTCTCGGCCACACGCACGAATCCGTCCATGCGCCCGCCGTGGATGGCGGCGACCGCGGGGGGATGGTTGTGGGCCCCGCCGCCGTTGATCGTTGAGGGGTCGTGGTAGGGGACGCGGCAGCCGCCGCGCGGATCTGGGTTACACACCGTGAAGCGCCCGCCGCGCGCGGGTATCCCGTCCGCTCCGGGATAGGTGCCGAAGTAGGAGTCAAAGGAGCGGTTCTCCTGCATGATGATCACCACGTGGCGGATCTTGTGCAGGTCACCTCCACGCGCGGGCGGTGGAGCAGGGGTCGGTGCCGGCGGATGACGATGGGCCGTTCCACACCCGGCCGCGAGCAGCAGGACCCCGAGCGCCGCGGGCACGGTGAAAAGGCGGGCGACCGGGGCGAGCATCGATTCTCAGGGAGGGAAAGCCCCCCGGGGAGACTGGGGCCGCGGGCGCGCACTCTAGCCACACCGCAGCGGGGAGGCAGCGCTCCAATGGCACGGTAACCCGTCGCTAAGCTGGGCGACATCGCGGACGCCGACCCCGTCACCCCGCCAGCGACGCCCACCGAGCGCGCTGAGCATGTGTCGCTGCGGCGGGTGGGACGCCTGTTTGTCCCCTATCGCGCGCGTCTGACCGTGCTGCTCGCGCTGATCGTGGTCTCCTCCGGTGTCGGTGTGGTCTCGCCCTTCCTGCTGCGCGGCGTGTTCGACACCGCGTTTCCCCGTCACGACGTGACGCTGCTGTCGCTGCTGGTCGGGGGCATGGTGGCGGCCTCGGTGCTCGGTGGCGTACTCGGTGTCGGCCAGACGTGGCTGTCCAACCAGGTGGGTCAGCGGGTCATGCACGACCTGCGCTCCGCGGTTTATGCCCACCTGCAGCGCATGTCACTGGCCTTCTTCACGCGCACGCGCACGGGCGAGGTGCAGTCGCGCATCGCCAACGACATCGGGGGCATCGACAACGTCGTCACCTCGACCGCCACCTCAATCATGTCCAACCTCACGACCGTCGCGGCCACGGTGGTGGCCATGGTGTTCCTGGACTGGCGTCTGGCGGTCTTTTCGCTGTGCCTGCTCCCCTTCTTCGTGTGGTTGACCCGGCGCGTCGGCCAGGAGCGCCGGCGCATAACCTCGGTGCGCCAGGGTCGCCTGGCCGACATGTCCACGCTGGTCGAGGAGTCGCTGTCGGTGTCGGGCGTGTTGCTGGGAAAGACCATGGGGCGCGGGGCCGAGATGACTCATCGCTTTGCGGCCGAGTCCGCCCAGCTGGCCGATCTGGAGGTACGCAGCCGCATGGCCGGCCGCTGGCGCATGGCGTCGGTGCAGATGAGCTTTGCTGTGCTGCCGGCCGCCGTGTACTGGTTTGCGGGCTGGAGCATCGCGCGCCACAGCGACCTGGTGAGCATCGGCACGGTGGTGGCCTTCACATCCCTGCAGACGCGCCTGCTGTTTCCCATCCAATCCCTGCTCTCGGTGGGACTGGACGTGCAGACGTCGCTGGCCATGTTCGCGCGCATCTTCGAGTACCTCGATCTGGAGGTCGACATCGCCGAGCACTCCCACGCCACCGAGCTGCGCAGCAGCCGCGGCGACGTGAGCATCGAGGACGTGTGGTTTGCCTACGAGCACGACGCGCCGTGGACGCTGCAGGGTGTGCACGCGCACATCCCTGCGGGCACCCGCACCGCCGTCGTGGGCGAGACCGGTGCGGGCAAGACGACGCTCGCCTACCTGGTTGCGCGCCTGTACGAGCCCCAGCAGGGACGCGTGAGCATCGACGGCGTCGACATCCGTGAGGTGACGCTCGCGTCACTGTCAGACACGGTGGGACTGGTCTCGCAGGAGACCTATCTGTTTCACTCAAGCATCAGGGAGAATCTGCGCTTCGCGCGTCCTGAGGCCAGCGACGAGGAGATCGAGCGCGCCGCCCGCGCGGCCCACATCCACGACCTGATCGCCTCGCTTCCGGACGGCTATGACACCGTGGTGGGCGAGCGCGGATATCGCTTCTCGGGCGGAGAGAAGCAGCGCATCGCGATCGCTCGCACCGTCCTGCGCGACCCCCCCGTGCTCATCCTCGACGAGGCGACCAGTGCGCTTGACACCGAGACCGAGCGCGCGGTGGCCAAGGCCCTGGACGATCTCTCGCGCGGGCGTACCACGATCGCCATTGCCCACCGGCTCTCCACGGTACGCGACGCCGACGAGATCCTTGTCCTTGACCGGGGGCGCGTCGTGCAGCGCGGCACGCACGAAGAGTTGCTGGAGCAGGGTGGCCGCTACGCGGAGCTGGTCAGCGACGGTGACGGCGAGGCGAACCCGCATACAGACGCCGGCGGCGCGGTTCTCGTCTAGCGCCGTCGGTCTGCGTCTCGCGCTGCGGGCGCCGGCTGCCCTCAAGCCACAGCGTCGATGTTCAGCCGCACGTAGTCGATGACCGCGGGCGTGCCCAGTCTGGCCATGACCGCGTCGACAAACGAGTCGCGGCGCTCGGGCTCCAGGCGTTCGAGGTGTGCTCCAAGGACGATGGTCGACAGGTACTCGTGCGGTTCGGGTGGGGTCACCGGCGCTGCCTGAAGCCAGCAGCGCACCTGCCTGAAGCCGGCCTCGCGCAGCCACTCCGCGGCCTGTCCGGGAGTGGTGAAGTTCCACGGACCGCCCCATCCGCGTAGGGAATGGGCCCAGGGCTCGGCGGCGGCTACCAGATCGGCGGCGCGATGGACGGCGGCGACATTGCCACGGCCGCCGCACTGGACCACGAGCTGCCCTGCGGGCTTCAGTGCGGCGTGCAGGCCCTGGTACAGGCGCGGGTGATCGGCGATCCAGTGAAACGTGGCGGTGGACAGGACCGCGTCGACCGGCTCCTCCAGGTGCAGGTCCAGCAGATCGGCCTGACGCACGTCGGCTCGCCCGCTCAGGCGTCGACGAGCCTCGGTGACCATCGACTCGGAGGCGTCGACGGCGATCACACGTCCCCGGGGCAGGCGCTCGAGCAGGGCCTCGGTGACGCGCCCCGAACCGCAGCCGGCATCCAGCACGGTCTCACCGCCGCTCAGCGTCAGGCGCTCGAGGGTGTCGCGCCCCAGCCGCTCCATGGGCGAGGAGATGCGGTCATAGCTGGGTCCGTCCCACTCACGCGCGCCGCTAGGGCTGGGGTCCGGACACCCCGACGCCGGGTCCCGCCGATCCGGCTCCTGCGGGTGCTTACCGCTCACGGCCACCGCGCCTCCCCCGCCAGGTCGAGCAGCACGCGTGAGAGCTGACCGCCCTGCCAGGCGATCGGTGACCGACCCGGTTCCTCCAGCACCAGCCGCGCCCGCGGAATGGCCTGCGCGTAGGCGCACGCGACGGCGAGGGGATGGGCGGGGTCGGCCTCGTCGCGGTCGCCCACCACTACTGTCCGCGCATCGATGCGCTTCAGGTCGGCCGTGGTCGCAAACGGCCGCGAGCGCGGAACGAAGCGCAGCGCGTCGGCCACCGCTGCGGGATGCTCGTGGGCCGACAGGCGCTGGCGCAGCACGGTGAGCAGCGTCTCACGCCATGCTGCGGGCAGCTCCGCGGCGGGATAGGCGGCGACGAAGCCCTCGACGCCGCCGTCGCGCAGGCCGGTGGACAGGCGGTCCCAGTGCGCCAAGGCGGTTGGGTTGTCGTGCCGGCTGGAGGCGTACGCGGGGGTGATCAGAGCCAGAGCAGCCACTCGCTCGGGACTGTCCAGGGCGAAGCGCAGGACCGTGTGCGCACCCATCGATGCGCCCGCCAGTACAGCACGCTCGACGCCGAGGTCGTCCATGACGGTCTCCAGGTCGGCGGCGAGGTGCTCGTAGCCGTAGGCCCTGGGGTCGGGCGCGGGCGTTGAGCGTCCGTGACCCCGCGCGTCGTAGGCGATCACACGGTAACCGCCGCGCTCGAGCACACGTGATCCCATGACCACGTAACGGCGTGTGGCCGTGAGCCCGTGCAGCAGCACCACGGGCGGTCCGCTGCCCACCTCGCCGGCGGCCAGGGCCACGCCGGCGGCGTGCACGCGGTGCTCGGTCGGTCCCTCGACCATGGCCCCTGTCTATCAGGGCCGGCGGGGTGTTCTGGAGGGCGCAGCCGTCTTCTAAGCTCAGGTGGCCATGACCGTGATCGACGTGACCGAGGCCAGCTGGGCCACCGAGGTGCTAGAGCGCTCTCGCGCGCTGCCCGTGGTCGTCGACTTCTGGGCCGCCTGGTGTGGTCCCTGTCGTGCGCTGGGGCCCATCCTGGAGGCCGAGGCCGCCCGCCACGAGGGCCAGGTCGTGCTGGCCAAGCTGGACACCGATGCCAACCAGGGCATCGCCGGCTCGTTCGACATCCGCGGCATACCGGCCGTCAAGGCCTTCCGCGACGCACAGGTGGTCGATGAGTTCGTGGGCGCACAGCCGCCAGCGTCGGTGGAGCGCTTCTTCGCGGGCCTGATTCCTTCCGAGGCCGACACGCTGGTCGGCGCCGGTGACGAGCAGTCCTTGCGACGCGCGGTGGAGCTTGAGCCCACTCGCGGTGATGCCGCCGTGCCCCTGGCCCGTCTGCTGCTCGCGCGCGGAGATCGAGACGGTGCCCGCTCGGTGCTCGACCAGGTCGTCGGGAGCTTCCAGGCCGAAGGACTCGCGGCGCGCCTACGCCTCGAGGACAGCCTGGACGATGCCGGCCCGTTGACCAGCACGGTGCGCGACGCCCTTGCCGCGCTGGACGACGGCGCCGTGGAGCGCTCGCTGGGACTCCTGATCGACGTACTCCCCGGTGCAGACGGTCACGGCGACGACGTACGCCGAGTCATCGTCGGGGAGCTCGACGTGCTCGGAGCGGCCGACCCGGTCGCGCGCGAGGCGCGCCGCCGGCTGGCCGCCGCGCTGTACTGAGGGTACGTCGTTCAGGGCGTCTCGGCGGTTACGGCGGGTTGGTCCCCGGTCGAGCCGGGTTCTGCACCTCCCGTGGTCCCCAGGGCGTGGTCGCGCAAGAGCGCCGCGCTCCGCGTGGGCTGCTCCCAGAAGAAGAGATGGCCGCCCCCGTCGAGGATCTCCAGCCGCGCATTGCGGATCAGACCGGCGATCACCTGCGCGTTGTGCACGGGCAGCATCTCGTCGGCGCTCCCGTGGATGACGAGCGTCGGAGCGCTCACCGTGCTCAGGCGCGGGCTCGTGTCGTGACTGGCGATGGCCTGCATCTGAGCTGCGATCACCGGCAGGGCGACGGGTCGGTCGAGGGTGAGCGATCGGAAGCGAGCCCACAACTCCGGGTCGGCGGCGGTGGTCGAGTTGACGTTCACCTCCCAGGTCACGCGCACGATCCGCTCTCGATCGCCGGACTGCATCGCACGGGCCAGGCGCATGCTCACCGCTGGGCTCGTGCGCAGGCTCTCGGGACCGCCGCAGTACGTGCAGCCCAGGCTGAGCGTTCGTATCTGCGCGGGCCAGGACAGCGCCAGCTCCTGAGCCACCATACCCCCCATGGAGATGCCGAGCACATGCGACGGCTCGTCGCCGAGGAGCAGGTCGAGTAGCGCGGCGGCGTCGGCGGCGAGATCGCGGATTGTGAAGGGGTCGCGCACACGACTGCTCTCCCCCACCCCGCGGTTGTCGAAGGTGATCACGTCGAAGTCCCGGGCGAGGGCACTCACGAAGTCCTCGCCCCAGGTGTTGCGGGTCCCGCCCATGCCCATGATCAGCAGCAGCGGTGGACCGGAACCTCTCCGTTCCCAGGCGAGCTGCGCGGATCCGACGGGCGCCACGGGCATGCGGGGGACGCTACCCCACGTGCCCCGTCAAGTCGCGTGTGATGTTGCGACCCTTATACGGCCAGCCTCAGCTGGGGTCCGCCCGAGTCGTCGCTACGTGGATCGGTGCCCTGGCTGTCCAGCGTGGCCAGGCGCACGCCGATTAGGCGCACGGGACGCGCCGGAGCGTAGGCCTGCAGCAGGGCGACCGCGACGGTGGCTACGGTCTGTGGGTCGCTGGTTGATTCGGGCAGCGTGCGGGCCCGAGTTACGGTCGTCCAGTCGTCGAGGCGTACCTTGATCGCCACCGTGCGGCCGGCCACCTCCCGGCGTCGCAGCTGGTCACAGAGACTTTCGGCGAGACGGCGCAGAGTGCGCTCGAGTTCGTTCAGGTCACTGACATCGCGCTCGAAGGTGGTCTCGCTGGAGCGAGACTTGGCGGCCGCGGCCACGGTGGCCACCGGGCTGTCGTCGAAGAAGTGCGCACGTGCCTTGAGGTGTTGACCCATGCGCTCGCCGAAGCGCTCGCTCAACGCCTCCTGGTCCAGGGCCTGCACGTCTCCGATCGTGCGCAGCCCCATCTCCGCCAGACGCTCGGCGGTCCTCGGCCCGACTCCCTGCAGCAGCCGCGTGGGGGCGCCCGCGAAGCGTGCGCAGGCATCTTCACGCGACATGGCCACGAACGCTCCTGGCTTGTACGAACCGCTGACCGTCTTGGCCACTAGCCGCGAGGGCCCGACCCCCACCGAGAGCGTCATGTCCGTCTGCTCGCGCACCTCGCTGACCACCTCACGCAGCACTCGTAGTGGGCCCGGAACGTTGGTGAGCTCGACGTAGGCCTCATCGATGCCGACCTGCTGCACGCGCTCAATGCGTGCGCGCACCGTCTCCCAGACCTGTCGGCTGACCGCCCGGTAGAACTCGAAGTCGGGGGCCACGAAGACCGCCTGCGGACACAGGGTCCGCGCGCGCAGGGCGGGCATGGCCGAGTCGATCCCGTAGCGGCGCGCCTCGTAGCTCGCGGTGGTCACCACCGCTCGGGGACCGGAGCCGGCGACGACGACCGGCAGGCCGCGCAACTCCGGTCGGCGGCCCAGTTCCACCGAGGCGTAGAAGGCGTCTATGTCCAGGTGGGCGATGACCCGGCGTGGCGGGTCGCGCACGTCCCCTTCGGGGGACACGGTGGATACCGGTCGCAGGTCCTCTGGCGGCGTCGTCACGTTGGTCTGTGGCACGGTGGCAGATGGCCAGCCTGGAGGCTGGGCCACGGGCCGGAGTCCGGACCGTACCGTCCCCACCGGCGATCGGGCAAAGCGACTCCAGCGGCGTGTCATCGCGCCCCGTCTGGTGGCTAGCCTAGGCGCCTTGGGGCCCGCCCCCGCCCTAGCCGTCGAGCAGGCTCTCACGCAGGCTGTGCTGTGCCTCGGCGGCGACGCTGTGCAGGTCGCGCAGCCGCGCGTCGATCTCGGCCTGCCCACCGGGTTGGGCGTGCTCGAGCTGCTGGCAGTGCTCTCCCAGTCGCCGGGCGCCCAGGGTCAGGCTGCTGCCCTTGAGCAGGTGCGCGGTCCGTCGCAACCCGTCCTGGTCGCGTTCGCGGGCGGCCCTGTCGATGTCCGCGAGGCGATCGGGCAGGGAGTCGTCAAAGGCCGCCAGCAACCGGACACGCATATCCACCCGCAGGGTGCTCATCAGCTGTTCGATGGTGGCGTGATCGAGGATCTCCCCATCGCGCCGCTGCGCCGGCGGCGCAGCGGGGTTCAGAGCGGCCGCGACGACCGCGGGCTCGGCGATCTCGTCCGGACGTCGGCCGGACGGGCCCGCGCCTGCGTGGGGCCGCGATTCCGAATCCCCGGCCCCGCGTGCCGGGAGCCATCGGCTGAGCACGGCATCGAGCTCCTGGGGGCGCACGGGCTTGGGCAGGTGGTCGTCCATCCCCGCCGCCAGGCAGCGCTCGCGGTCCCCGCGCATCGAGTGCGCGGTCATGGCCACGATCGGCACCCGCCGCAGGTGCTCGGCGTCTCGTATTCGGCGGGTGGCCTCATAGCCGTCCACCTCTGGCATCTGGCAGTCCATCATGATGGCCGCGTACTCCCCGGCGCCGGCCAGCTCGACCGCCTCCCGACCGTTGTGCGCGAACCTCACCCTGAGGCCTCTCTGTCCCAGCATTTCACCAGCGACCATGCGATTGACCTCGTTGTCCTCGGCAACCAGGACTACCGGGCGGTCGTCGAGCAGTTCGTCATCCTCGAAAGCTTCGGTGCTGAGCGCGGCACGCGCGCCGTCCGCGCGCGGCTGGAGCGGGGCCGGTGGCGGAGCACAGGAGGGTGTCGATAGGGCGGGCTGGTCGGCCAGCGTCTGCACGATCGCGTCGTAGAGCTCTGATTGGCGCGCCGGCTTGGACAGGCTGACGGTGATGGCGGCCTCACTGAGCGCGTCGAGGTCGGCGGCGGAGGAGGTGAGCATCATCATGCGCAGCCCTTGGTGCCATGGCCGCTGGCGTATCACGCCCGCCAGCTCGATGCCGTTCATGTGCGGCATGTGAAGGTCCAGCACGGCCAGCTTGAAGGGCCTCCCCTCCCGCGCTGCGCGTTCCAGCGCATCGAGGGCGCCCGCGGCACCGTCCACGCATGTGCACGTCAGGCCCCACGCCGACAGGTAGCGATCGAGGATCGTGCGGTTGGTGGCGTTGTCGTCGACGACCAGGGCGCGTAGGCCGCGCAGGTCTGCGCGCGGCTGGAAGCGATCGCCCCGGCCCTGCACCACCGGCAGGGCAGCGGTGAACCAGAATCGACTTCCCCCGGCGTCCCGCGGCTCAGCGCCGATGTCGCCTCCCATGCGCCGCGCGAGCTCACGCGAGATCGCCAGACCCAGACCGGTGCCGCCGTACTCACGGGTGGTCGACTGGTCAGCCTGCGTGAAGGGCTCGAAAAGCTGCTCTGCGCGCTCCTTGGTGATTCCCACCCCGGTGTCCGTCACCTCGAAGTGCAGGTGGGTTGCGGCGCCGCGCGACACGCGCGCCACCACCTCTCCCTGCGCGGTGAACTTCACGGCGTTGGAAAGGAGGTTGAGCAGGATCTGGCGTAGGCGTGCGCGGTCGCCCCGGACGGTCTGCGGGACATCCTGGTCGATCCAGTGACTGATCTCCAGGTCCTTGGCGTGGGCGCGCGCCGCGAGCATCTGACAGGCCTCCTCCACCACCGGGCGCAACTCGAAATCCGTGCGATCGAGGTCCAGATGGCCCGCCTCGATCTTGGAGAAGTCCAGGATGTCACTGATGACCGAGAGCAGAGCCTCCCCCGACGCCGACAGCGCCCCGACGTACTGGCGCTGAACGGGTGTCAGCGTGGTGGCGCCGAGCAGGTCTGTCATCCCGATGACGCCGTTCAGGGGGGTGCGAATCTCATGGCTCATGTTGGCCACGAACATCGACTTCAGCCGCGACGCCTCCAATGCCTGGGCCAGCGCTCGCTTGTGGTCGGTGATGTCCGTGGAGATCCCGGCGAGCGTGATCGCCGATCCGTCCCGTCCCCCCAGCGGGAACTTGACCGCCAGGTAGGTTCGAGGACCGATGGGCGAGGGGAACTCCTGCTCGGTTGTGACAGGCCGGCCCGTGTCCAACACGGTCCTCTCCACGGCGGCGATCCGGCCAGCCACCTCCGGTGGGCTGAGGTCAGACTCGGTGCTTCCGAGCATGTCCGCGGCGCGCAACCCCCGGGCGCGCACGACCTCGCCGTTGACCATCAGGAAGCGTCCGTCGGCGTCTTTGATGTAGATCGCGGCCGGGGCGTGGTCCAGGATTCCCTGTAGGCGCTCGCTTGTGGCCCGCAGCTCGCGGTCACGCTCGGCGTGGGCCCGGGACATCGCATTGAACGCGCTGGCCAGCGCAGCCACCTCGGCGCGTCCGCTGAGCGGAACCTGTGTGCCCAGATCTCCCGCGGCCAGCCAGCCCGCCACGCGCGCAACCCTGCGGATGGGCGCGAGGATGGCGACCGCGACATAGGCGACCAGGGCGCCGAGCAGCAGCGCGGTGACCGCGAAGCCCACCGCGGCGATCGTCGTGGCCCGACGTGCGCCGGCCGCGGTCGCAGTGGTGCGCTGGGCTGACAGCGCCTGCTCATCGGAGCTGAAGGCGGCGAAGCGCACACGTAGGGCGTCGACCAGGCGCTTGCCCTCAGCGGTGATGCCCACGGCATCGTGTCGAGAGAGGCGATAGACCGAGCGAGCGGCCAGCGGGGCACCGTAGGTCCGCTGGTAGGAGGTCACCGCGTCGGCGATCTCCCGCGCGCGAGTGCGCTGCGCCGGCGTATCGGCCAGCCCCTGCAGGGAGGGGAGCTGGTGGGCCAGGCTCACCCCCGCCCGCGTGTAGGGCTCCAGGAAGCGGCGCTCACCGGTGGCCAGGTAGCCCCGCAGGCCGGTCTCCAGGTCGATCACCGACCGCTCGGTGGACGCGGCCTCCTGCAGCACCCGTTCGGAGTGACCGGACCGTCAAGCGTCGCCGCGCAGGGAGCCGATGCCCGCCGCCATCGAAATGAAGATGACCGCCACCACGAGCAGGATCACGGCGAAGGCGCTCAGCACCGCCGCCTGGAGGCCATGAGCGCTCAGCCGGCGAGCGACCCCGGAGCGACGCGCACCCATCACTAAGTGGCGGGGGTTGACGTTGCCTCAGGCCTGGTGGGAGTCAGAGCGTTGCCCGGCATGGGCCTGGATCGACTCGGTCAGGGTGCGGGCCAGGGCGTGCGCGGACAGGCCTTTGCGTCGGTAGCAGACCGCTCCAGCCTGCAGTAGGTCCACCACCATGCGGTCAGATTCGTCCGCCGACAGGACGACGATCGCGGTGGCGGGCGACACGTGTGCGATGCCGCGCACCGCGTGCGGCCCACCGCCCTTGGGCATGTCGACATCGATGAGGGCCGCGTCGGGCAGGGTCGAGGCTGCCATCTCGACGGCCTGCTCGCTGTCAGCAGCGGCACCCACGATCTCGAACTCCTCGCCCAGGGACATGCTGAGCATCGAGCGCACGACGGGGTCGTCGTCGGCGATGAGCAGTCGCCGAGGGCCCGCGGAGCCTGTGTCGGTGTCAGTCGTGGCTCGGTTCATCGGCGTCGTGCGCCGGGGCCGCACTCCATCGGCCTCTCACGCGCGTTTAGAGCATCGGCAGTACGGCGACGCTCCTTTAGCTCCCGACCGGCCCGACTCCGACGGCCACCGCGAGGGTCAGCGCGGCGCCGCGTCGGCGGCGGG
>JAABUQ010006531.1_pt1 | contig 17602 bp, 18 predicted proteins | sample 5560001 | NCBI WGS metagenome assembly JAABUQ01 (sample SAMN10711888, study PRJNA513371) | rock metagenome | isolation source: Antarctica rocks | place: Antarctica: Victoria Land, Finger Mt nord | collected 2015-12-18
ACCAACGCAGCAAGTGTGGCGACCCGAAGCTAAGCTCGATCTTTAAGATCTACGTACGACCGATCTGCCACAAAACAAACATACAAGCGTACGACTTTTTGAGGTTCGGTGTGGTGACGCCTTGTTGCTCGGCAACAAGGCGTCACCAGACTCTCGATAACCTTGCGCTAGTCTGCCTCACTGCAATCGTTCCAAGGGCCGAACATCGCTGAGCTTCACCCTGACACGCAATTAGTTCGATTGTTTCATCCCTGATCGATCTTTGGACGGAACATTTCCAGTTCAACGGCCCCCGGATCATCGGCCGAACACCTATCCCCTACTGCGGATTCGGAGGAGGCGGTGCGCCCGGCGTAACCCCGACACTCGTCCCCGGCACATTAGTCCCCGGAGTTCCGCTACCGTTCCCGAAGGGGCTGCTCGGCGCAGACGAATTCCCAGTCCCGAATGAACTGCCCGTGCCGAACCCGTTCGGCTGACTCTGGCCGAAGCCATTCTGCTGCTGATTGGGACCAAACGGAGTCTGTCCCAACCCATTCTGCTGCGGATTCCCCTGCCCCTGCTGCGCCGTGCCCGCCGCTCCTAGCGCGTTCGCAATCCCTCGCGAGGCATCTTTCGCCGGATCGTAATAGAACTCCCACAGCGAGTAATCCGTCTGGTCATTCACTGTCTTGATCGTGTGTCCTGCCGCCCGGCTGGCCACCCCGGCAATCCCCGGGCTCGTGATTACGCCTAAGCCTGTACCGGTTCCCGTTGTACTCGTGCCCGGCGTCAAACCCGTGCCTTGCGGGGACGTACTCCCGTTGGCCGTCGCTGAATTTGTTCCAGTTGAATTTGTCCCAGTTGGATTTGTCCCAGTTGGCACACCGTTCTGTCCAGGCGCTGCTGGTTGCCCCACTCCACTCGCCCCAGTTTGTCCCGGCGCCATCAAAGGCGCCATCGGGTTCTGGTCTCCCGCGGACCCAGCGACTTGCCCGCCGCCGTTCGCCGCGATGGCAGGGCCACGCTGCGGAATCGTCGGCACCACGACTGACGGCGCCGTCGAATCGGAACTAGTTCCACCACTTCCGAAGCTTCCGAATGTGCTTCCCGACGCTGAACCCGCACCGTTTGAAGCGGAACCGAAACCACCGCTGCCCGCCGCGCCGGTTTGCGCAGCCGCGGGATTTCCTCCGTTTCCGTTTTGCCCATTCCCGTTCTGCCAATTGCCTACGGGCTTTACTTTCGAATCTGTGAGCATGCCGTTGGGCCCCGCATGCAACATTCGCCAATCCTCTTTGCCTGTAAACGGATCCTTGAATCGATGCCGCAGAAATCGTATCTGGTTCGTCTTCTCCAGCGCCTCAATCGACGGCGGATAACTTCCCAACTTCCTGACGAACAGCTTGACTGCACGCGCGTACTCATTGCCGCGGTCAATCAGCAACTGCTCTTTCTGCCGTTGCGCTTCGAAGACCGCTACCGGCAGTTCCATGTAGAGCATAATCGCGATCATCGCCGCGAACACAAACACGATCAGTAGCGCCGATCCTTGCTCCCCGCGCTTCCCCGCTCCGCTCCCGCGCTTCACGCCCGCCGCCTCTCTCATGGCATGGCCGCCGCTACTACCGGCAAGGTTTGGCCCTGCCGTAATTGCGTGTCTTCAAGACGCGCGCTGTTCGGTGTCAACTCCACCACCAGATACCGCTGCTTCAGCACCTCACCTTCTGAAGCCACCAGCACGTTATCACCATCCAGAAAAAACCCGCGATTGTTTACCGGAGGATTTCCCGAACTGTTTCCCGAACTATTTCCCAATGTGTTGCCCAATGTGCTCGCCGGTTGCGGATCCGGCAAAATTTGGGTTGGCTTCAGAAAGCCGTAGTACTTCAGCGGAATGTTCGTCACTAGCGTTCCACCAAGCCCCCCCAAAGAACCTGGCATACCCCCGTTTAGGCGAGGCCCCGGCGGAAGAATCGGCGGATGAACCGGCACCACCGTCACTCCCGTAGCCGGCTGACCACCCGATTCGAACAGACTGCGGCCGCCCGTGACAGGCTGCACGCCTTGCAAGCGGGCTAGCAAGTCCAGCCGCAAAGTTGGATCGATATCGCCCTTGGTAGGGTCAATCGGACGTAATCTCAGCACGCCGCGGTCACTCATTGCCACCGCGCGGCGCGAGGAGAGCGTCCGCGTTCGCAATGGAACCGCCAGCGCGGGCGTCGCCGCGTCCGTCGTACGCACGTTCGCCGTTGCCGGAGCGCTCGGCTCTTCGTCTCCGCGCGAGTTGTACCAGAAAAGCAGCGTAATCATCACCGCCAGCCCGCCAAAGAAAATCTTCGGATCGACTGGAATGCGGATGCCGAAAAGCTTCGTCTGAGCCGCCGCGCTCATCGCACGCTCCCCGCTCCCGCGCCAGGCAATTCCTGCACGATCGTCTGGAAGCGAATCGACGTGTTAATCTGTCCACCTCTTTGTTGCGGCGCCGCCTGCAGATTATCCAGCATCAGCAGCATCGGCGATTCGTCCACCTCATACAGGAACCGCATTAGATTGTCGTACGACCCTTCGTAATTCGCGGTGCTCGTCAGCAGCGTAAGATCCGCCGTGCCTTCAATCGGCTCCTTGGCGTAAACAGCATCGCGTTCCCGCAAACCGGAGCCTTGCGCCATTCTCTGTATCTCCGCAATCAGCGCTTCATACGCGACGCGCTCCGGCAGAAAATACTTCGTTTCAAAATCCAAAGATTCTGAGCTGCCCAATTGCACCTTCTCGGCGACGTTCCTCAGCCTTACCGCCACACTGCGCGTCACTCCAATCTCACTGCGCACTTGCTGCCCTTCCGCGGCCAGCTCCGCGCGGGAACCGCCCGGGGGATCCAGATAGAAATAGAGCGCGATACCGTTGAACAGCGCCAGCACGATACCCGCCAGCTGAAGCCAGAAGCGTGAGCCCCGCTGCGCGCCAGTCAGCAGCGCCGAAAGCCATTCAAAGTTTCTGGGCATAGTTCACTGTCACACGATACTTATACAGCGGGTCGTTTTGTGTCGGCGGTGTCTGCGTCATCACCTGCGCCGGTCCGAACAAACTCGATTGCTGCAGCCGCCGGAGCAACTCGATCACCGCCTCCGGACGATCCGTCCCCACCATCATGTCCAATTGCACGCGGTTGATCCCGGTCCCCTGCTCCGCGGCCACTTGCGGCAGCCGCACACCCACCAGGCGCACGCTCGCCGGCATCACCGTTGCCAGATCTTTAAACACTCGCGTCCAGCTCACACCCCGGCGGGCTATCAAATCATTTAGAAGTACGCTCGTGGCAAAAACATCTGCGTTCGCCGGCTTCGATACGAAAGTGGAAAACCGCGACTCCTGACTGTGCAAGCGCTGCAATTCGGCTCGATCGGCTTCAATCCCACGTCTCAGATCGGCCGCCTGTGCCCGCGCATGCAGCATCATGACGATCAATACCAGCAACGAGCAAGTCAGGCCAGCGCAGATCATCGCCAGCGCTGCATTCTGCGCACGTTCGCGCCGAAAAGGTTCCGAAGCTAAGTTGATTGTGGTTGGCGGAAAAAAGTTCATGCGGCGTACTGCTCCAGCAATCCCAACAGCCCCGCATTTTGCTGGGATGCCGCTCCGAACTTCGAACGCACCAGCGCATAGGGCACTCCGAACTCTCGCTGCGTCACAGCGCCCAGGCGTTCCGCCGCCGTGCCGAACCCGCAAAGTAACAGCCGGCCCACCGGCTGACCAACCTGGTCCTCCGCATACGCCAGCGTCTGCTGCAACAATGGCAGAACCGTATGCTCTTCCCGTTCCAGCGTCTCGCCGTCGCTTCCCGTCAAATCGAGCGAGCGAACCAGACGCACGCGGTCCTGCTCCAGCAGCAGCACCGACAAGTTCGATCCCGCCGCCTTCGCCAGCAGCGTGAGCGCTTTGTTGTCGCTGCCGCACAACCGCAAAGTAGCCAGGCAGGATGGCGTCACCAAGCCCAGCCGGTACCCCGCGTCAGTGAAAATCCCCTCATACTCATCTAGAATGGGGCGCGCAATAGCCACTGCCAACACTTCCACCCGCTTGGGATCATTCACCTGTATGGCGTAGGAAAGCTGCGCTTCATCAATGTGAAACGGCACCGTCTTGCGCAGCCGGAATCGAATCAGCGCCGCACGCTCTTCTTCACCCTGAGGAAACTCCTCGAAATCCAAAATGGCCATGCGCGCCGCGTAATCGGGAATCACCAGTGCCGCGGCTCTCCGCTTTAATGCCGCAGCCGTCGAAAACTTCGCTAGCGCCTCGCGATACAGTTGCGGCTTCAGAAGGTTCGGCGCCGCCGGCGACGGCATCAGCGCCCGCTCGCTTAGAATCTCCTGCTGGTGCTGCCCTGGACTGCGCGGCGACACTGCCGCCAGCGATGTTTCCGTGATCTCAAATACGTGATCGGGCGGCGGTTCAGTGATCCAGCGTTGTATGCGTTCGGGAAACGTCAGAGTCCTATCCCTACCCTTCAATGAACGTTACTTTATTTGCTTCGCGCAACGTCGTGATGCCCTGCTTCACTCGATCCAGCGCTGAATGGCGCAGGAACGTCATCCCATCCTCCCGCGCTACCCGCTTGATCTCTGAAGCGGGCCGCCGTTCCAGAATCATCTCGCGTATTTTTTCCGTCAAATCCAAAAGCTCGTGAATCGCCGTTCTGCCCCGAAACCCTGTTCCACTACACTCCATGCAGCCGCGGCCTTCATAAAAGGGGAACGCACGCCATTCATCCAAGTTTAAGGCGCTCTCCACCAGATAATCATCGTCGTATTCCACCCGATGCCGGCAATGCGGACAGATAATGCGCACCAGCCGTTGCGCCAGAATGCAGTTCAGCGATGACACAAAGTTATAGGGCTCCACGCCCATGTTCAGAAAGCGTCCCAGCACATCCAGAACGTTATTCGCGTGAACCGTTGTGAACACTAAGTGGCCCGTCAGCGCGGCGTTAATGGCAATCTGCGCCGTCTCCTGGTCTCGAATTTCACCCACCAGAATCTTGTCCGGATCATGCCGCAGAATCGATCGCAGGCCGCGCGCGAACGTAAGGCCCTTCTTCTCATTCACTGGAATCTGCGTGATCCCTTTGATCTGATACTCCACCGGATCTTCAATGGTGATGATTTTGTCTTCGTCGTTCTTGATCTCGCTCAGCGCCGCATACAGCGTTGTCGTTTTACCCGATCCCGTAGGCCCCGTGACTAACACCATTCCGTACGGCTCTTTGATATAGCGCCGGAACTTCACTACATCGTGCTCCGCGAAACCGACCACATCCAGAGTCAAGCGTGAGAACTTCTCGCTCATCGACTCCTTATCCAGTACACGAAGCACGGCATCCTCGCCGTGAATCGTCGGCATAATCGAAACGCGGAAGTCGATCAACCGGGTCTTGTACCGGACCCGGAAACGCCCGTCCTGCGGCACCCTGCGCTCCGAAATATCCAGCTCGCTCATTACCTTGATGCGCGAGATCACCGCCGAATACCACTCCTTGGCAATCGGACTCATCGCATACTGCAGCACGCCGTCAATACGGTACTTGATCGCAAGTTCCTGATCGCGCGTCTCAATATGAATATCGCTGGCGCGCCGCTCGAGCGCATTGAAGATGGTCGTATCCACCAGCTTGATCACCGGTGCAATGTTGCCTTCATCCGACGTCAGGCGATCGATCGAGAGATTTTCATCCGCGTTCTCATCGTCCCCAACCACGTCCAGCGTGAAGCCTTCGGTCACTTCCTCGAGGACACGTTGCGATTGCTCGGTCTTCTTCAGAAGATCCGCAATCTGCGTGTAGGTCGCGACCCGCACCTTCAGCTTCTTTGAAAGCAGCACCGACAGCTCATCGATTAAAACAATCTGTCGGGGATCTGACAGCGCAATATCGAGCGTCCCATTTTGCGCCTGCAACGGTACGAAGTGATACCGGAACATCAAATCCACCGGTATCGTCCGAAAGAGTTCGTGATCGATCTTCGCCGTTTTCAAGTCGACGAAGTCGCAACAATAACGCCGCGCGACGGATTGGGCCTGTTCCGCCTCCTCGCCCGGATCTTTGATTTTGATAATTTCTGTTGCCATTTACCTGATCGTGTCCGCCAGCGAGAAGATGGGCAGGTAAAGCGCTACCAGCACAAACGCCACAAACGCTCCCATGAAAATCATAATCACCGGCTCTATCAGCGATAAAAGCGCCGTCATCCGCGTCGCCACATCGTCTTCATAGAATTCCGCCACACTCGCCAGCATCTGCGGCAAGGCGCCGGTCGATTCGCCCACTTCCATCATGTCAACCGCTAACTCGGGAAATATGCCGGTCGCCGCCAATGAGGCCGAAAGAGATTTCCCCTCCCTCACCAGAGTGGCGGCGCGGTGCAGAACCTTCTTGAGAAGCACGCTGCCCAGCGACCGCCCGGCCGTTTCAAGTCCCTGCACCAGCGGTATGCCGCCTACCAGTAGCGTACCTAGTACACGCGCCAATTGCGCCACCTGATATTTCGTCCACACCTCGCCTAAAAGCGGCATGCGCATCTTGACCTTATCGAGCGTCTCCTGCGATGCTTCGCGCCGCGCCCAAAAATAGAACGCTACGCAGGCGCACACCACCAGAGCCGCACCTGCCAGCACATAGCTGCGAGCAGTAGTCCCCACCGCAATCAGGATCTGCGTGGCCGCCGGCAGTTTCGCGTCCATGCTGTTATAAAGCACCGCGAAATTCGGCACTACGTATGTCACCAGAAACACGATCAGCAGAACAACCAGGCAGACCAGAACAGACGGATACAACAACGACAGCAAAAGCTTTTTCCGCAGCGCCAACGTGAGTTTCTGGTAAGTGATGTAGCGGTCGATAATCTCTACCAGCGAGCCACTCTTCTCGCCCGCCAAAACAGAGGTGATGTAGATCGGGGGAAATACGCGCTGGCGCGAGAACGCATCGGAAAGCGTCGTCCCGGTCCGGACCTCATCCCGTACTGCCTGAATGTGGCGGCCGAGCTTCTCATCCGTAAGCCGGTCGGCGAGTAAGTCGAGACTCTTCAAAATCGGCAGACCGGCGCGAATCAGTGTCACGAACTGCTGATTGAAGATCAGAAACTTTTCGAGATTGACTGTCCTCCTGCGGCTGCCCCCGCCGATCTTCAAACGTGCGCCCAGGTCTTTCGCCCGGACGGAATAAACTAGGTACCCTTGCTGCGCCAGCCGTTCACGAGCTTCGCGCTCGCTTGAGGCGTCGGCCACCTGCTCATGCATCTGGCCGCGCGGGTCCGCGTATCTCAGAAGATACTCAGCCACTTTGGTCTACTTCTCCCGCGATCTGAATTCAACGGAGTCCACCACCTCGGCGCCGGCTGGAATCGTGAAATGAAACAACCGGTCATCCACCGGCGGGTTAATCTTCTCATTGGCAAACGAAAACGACAGCAGCGACTCATCGCGGCCGACTACGGTCAACATCTGGATAGACCCCTCCGCTGTGATCAGCATCTGCACGTTCTTATAAGGCGCCCGATCGTTCTTCGCCGAGGCATCCAGCCACTCGCCGGCGGCTTCGCTCCGCACCGAAAAACCGCCAAACTCCTTCTTCATATCCAAATGCCCCAACAAGAATGCCAACGGCGCCCGCATATCCTCAGTGTCCTTCAGTGGGACTTTCTCTACCCTATTGTCCCTAGCGGTATACAGGAACACATTCTTGCCGTCCGAGACGAACACTTTGCCTTCCGGGCGCGTGTAGTCCCACCGCATTTTCCCTTGCTTGCGCAGAGTCAGCGTCCCGGCTTCGGGCAATCGCTCGTGGCCCAGCACGCCGTACTTCTCGATGAAGTGTACAGACAGCGTTCGCGCCCCGTTATAGCGGCTTTGCACCATACTGATCAATGCATCAGCCGTCGGGTCTGCTGAAGACATTAGGCCGGCACACAATAGGACCGCGAAGAACCGCAGCATACAGATGAGACGTACAGGCATATACCTTCGTTTAACTATCTGCGTCTAACTAAGGAGACAAACGTTCTATCAGCCAATCTTCGCCTTTTCTTCGATATTGCAGGCGGTCGTGCAAGCGGTTGGTTCTCCCCTGCCAAAACTCCATCGCCTCCGGCGCCACACAGTACCCACCCCAATAATCCGGTGCTGGGATGTTGTCCGTGTGAGCATACTGTTCTTCCAGTTCCAGCAGCCTGGCTTCGAGCGGCGCTCTGCTCTGTAACGTTTCGCTTTGGCGAGATACCAAAGCTCCCAACCGGCTGCCCTTGGGCCGCGTTCGGAAGTACGCTTCCGATTTCTGCCGCGAGACCATCTCGACCCGCCCCTCCACCCGCACCTGCCGCTCCAGTTCCGCCCAGTAGAAGGTTAGCGCGGCAAATGGGTTGGTTTTTATTTCCTGCCCCTTGCGGCTGATGTAGTTGGTGTAAAAAACGAACCCAAACTCGCCCACCTCCTTCAGTAGAACAATGCGTCCCGAGGGCCGTCCCTCGGCGTTGGTGGTCGAAATGGTCATGGCGTTCGGCTCTTTCAATTGAGCCATTTGAGCCTCTTTCATCCAGCGCCCGAACAGCACAATTGGGTTCGTTTCGTAGTTCTCGTCCGTGAGCCCGCCGCGCCGGTAATCCTCCCTCAGCTCAGCTAGCGAGAGCAGGGGAGTTCGTTCGGTAAAATCGGCCATCGCTCTAGTCTGGCACCGCCCGGCTTACTACATGGATTGCTATACTCAATGTCGGTATGGTGTACCTGTTCACGACTCTGCACGTGATAATCTGCTTTTTTCTGATCATTGTTGTTCTCTTGCAGAGCGGCAAAGCGGCTGATTTGGCGGGCGCATTCGGCGGAATGGGATCTCAGACCGTGTTTGGTCCTCGCGGCACAGCGACCGTGCTGTCCAAGGCCACAACCATCGCGGCCATCCTGTTCATGGTGACCTCTTTGGCATTGGCTATCATGTCGAGCATGAGCGGCCCCGGCGCCACCGGCAGCGTGCTCCAAAATCGCAGGGCCCCGGCGATTCAGAAGAACGTAAAACCTTTACCTCAAAGTAAGAACACTAAGAAGTAGTTTACGGTCGTTGCGGAGATGGCGGAATTGGCAGACGCACTAGCTTGAGGTGCTAGCGGGTAACACCGTGGGGGTTCAAGTCCCCCTCTCCGCACCATACACAAAACAAAGGTCTTCTTACCCTTCTCCTTTCAATTTACCCTCTCGGGCTTTTGTGACGTAATTTGTGCCACTTCATGCTCGCGTGCCAGAAACTCTTCCGCCTTGCGGCCAGCTTCCTGGGTATCCGTCTGGTCCGTGATGTTGTAGCGCTCAAAGACGCTCCGAGTTCGGTGACCGGTGATCTTCATAATGACTGTTTCGGGTACCCCAGCCGGGCGCAGGTCCCGAACTGCCGTTCGCCGCAAATCGTGGAATAGTAAGTCGGGAACGCCAGCGCGCTGGCACGCTAGATCCCAACTTTCTCGGAAATCCTTAATAGGGGTCGAGCCTCGTGCAAACAGGTGTTCGCTCGTTCGGGGCTGCATTTCGATAAACTTCCCCATGTCGTCGTAAATGGGAACAGCAACTGGTTCCGGTTTCCGGTTGCTCTTTTTGCCATCCATCCAAATCGTGTTCGCTTTCAGATCCACCTGGGACCACTTGATCCGAAGCAACGCCCCTCTACGCAAGCCAACGTGATAAGCGATCACAAACAACAGCCGGAGGTCTTCCGGCAGTTCGAACAACAGCTTCTGATACAGCTCCGGCTTCGCTACTCAGCTTAGTGGCCTTGATGTCGCCGAGTTTCGGAAGGAGGATTGATTTGACTTTGAGTGTGGCGATGTAGCCTGCGCAACTTTGCGCACATCGTAGTCTTCGAGGAGAAGCTTCAGGAGATCGCGTACGCTCACACGGTCTGGGGTCAGCAATTCGCCCGATGCCAACTTGCCTTGCTTCCGATGTAGGTACGCAAGAGCTTCGTCCCGATTAGCGGTTTGACACGACTCCCGCCTTGGTGTCCCGTCAACCGAGTAATCGCACCATCACTGCCCGTTCCGCTCGTAAATTGAGCCTTGCCCTCGTTTCGTGCGTTTGCGTCCCATCAGGCGATCTTCTTGTTCTCGTCAATCATCCGGTCAAGATCGAGTTTATCGAAGCGAAGCTTATTATCTAGATCAACTGTTGGAATTCGCCCCATATGAACTTTGGCCTTGAGGGCATCCGGCGTCAGTCCAAGGTATGTCGCCGCTTGCTTTAAACTTAGGAGACGGGGAGCCAAAATGGCGGAATTCCGCAAGCGACTGACCACAGCTTCAGCGATCGTGTCTGTGTTTATCTCCAGCGCCGTTTGTAATTCTCCGGCATCTTGGCGGTTTCTCCGCAGATCGAAGTTCTCCGGCGCGTATTCGATGCGCCCCTACACTCTGTAAGTCATACGGCTGCGTCCCGGTGACAATCTGGACTAGCTTTCATGGCGCGTTGGTTCACCGCTCTCATACCTCGTCCGGCAATCTAGGGGCGCTCTGCCGACGTGCCGCTCGGTGCTGAGTGTTCTTTCGGCAATCTTGGGGGCGATGAATATTCACAAAGCGAGTTGGGAAAGTGCCGGCCGATTCGGCATTCTGGGGGCCTTTCGGGACCACTTTTTCGGCAATCTAGGGGCGGAACCTCGGCAATCTAGGGGCGAATACTTCCTATAGATCCTTTACTTGATCCTATAGTCTACTTGATCCTATAGTCGGGTTGTGGATCTGTGGAATTCCTTCGTGGCACCAATCCGCGCGCCGCCTCCGGGCGAAAAAAGGCCTCCAGACCCGAATGCACCGGAAACCGAAGAGGGGGCGGCGTAAGCCGCCTCATTCGCTCGGGATCGAGGGAAACCGTGACAAGGTATATTGACCGGCGATTCGGAACGCGGCAGGCCCGCTATCCAAGACGTGGGACACGCGCCAGCCGCGCATCAGACAGGCCAGCGGCCCCGGCCAAATTCAAACCCCGGCAAAGGCGTGCGGTGCCGGAGGCCGCAAAATCAGCGTTCTCGGGGATCTAGGCAGACACCTAATAAGGCCGAGTGTGCGAGCGCATAAGTCAAAGCGATACACTGTTCCGATGTCGTTGACGTTGTCGGTTGCAGCTTTCGCGATCTGCAATTCTGTATGGCTCAATCACAGCGAACACCAGATCGATCTCGCGAGCCCAGGGACATGATGTCCAGCATGAATAAGGAGATGCACGCAGCTACGTCCCAAGACGCCCGTTGCTCCAGTTCACGAAAATATTTATGACGTATTTGAATCCTTCATTAATTGTCGAGTTCGGCGATGTTTCGTGCCAAGGCGTCAGTGAGAGGCGGCACGTACCCGGCGAATACGATTGCGGCATTGCGCAGGGCGCGGCTGACGGGTGAACGCAACGTCGCAATCCGGGTCAGGCGGTCGGTCAGCGTGACCACGCCCTCGGCGACCTCGTGGCGCTTGGCCGCCCATTCGTCGACTCGAGATTCTTCAGCTCCGCCAACGACGTCCGCTAAGACGTCGGCCAGCGACATAGCGTCCTGGATACCGGTATTCATGCCCTGGCCTCCGGCGGGGCTATGCACGTGAGCGGCGTCTCCACACAGAAGAACGCGACCCTTGCGCGGACTCGCGGCGATGCGGTGATGAACTCGGAAGCGCGAGGTCCAGACGCAGTCCTTGATTCGCGCCGGCGAGGACTGCGGTCCGCGCATGTCGAGCAAGGCTTGTACGTCCTGCACAGAGAGGGTCGAGGGCGCGTCGTCGACCGTACCGACGATTCGGAAACGGTCTTCCGGCAACGGCGCTACGACGACAAGACCATCCGGAGAGAAGAACAAATTCACTTCCTCCCGCGGAAGCGGCCCATCCATATGGACGTCGGCCAAAATGAAAGACTGCTGGTAGGCCTCTCCCGTGAAGCCGATCCCGGCCGCCTCGCGTACTCGGCTGTGCATGCCGTCGCAGCCGATCAACCACCGAGTTTCGAGTGTCTGCGCGGCGCCGTCCGTTTCAATCGCAACCTTCTTGATCTGAACCTGTGCCCCGTTCGCGGACAGTTCGATCCCCTTCACTTCAGCAGGGCGAACCACGTTCCCGCCAACTGCCCGCAACCGCTCGAGCAGGATCGCCTCGATCCGGTTCTGCGGACACATCAGCGTGTAGGCGTAGGCGCTCGGGATTCCTCTGAAATCGAGCGTGAGCAGCGTCGTATCGCGATCGCGGACGCGAAAGATGGGTACCTTGACGCCCTCCGCGATTAGGGTTGGCGAGACGCCGAGCGGTTCCAGCACTTCGAGCGTATGGGCGTGAACAACCGCCGCGCGAGACGTGTTCTCGCCTTCGGCCAGCCGATCCACTATCAGCGCAGGGATACCACGGCGGCATAGTTCGGCCGCCAAGGTCAGGCCGGTCGGACCTGCGCCTACAACAAGGACATCGGTTTGGGAAGGAAGTTGTTGCATAGCGGAATATTAATTTCGGCCACTAGCCCAGATATCTCACAAAGAGGTAGCAAAGGGCCGTCACTTCTGGCATAACTGATTTTCCACACAACAGTTTGCGGAAGAAGAGACAACCCTTATGCTTGCCACAGAGTGTATCCAATCTATTTCGAGTTTGCAGGTGCATGGTCACGTTCAGTGACAGCGCGTTTCGATGGGGGCCGAATGACGTCGCATCGCGGCGCGCTGCTGTTGAGACAGGTCGATGAGCTCATCGGCTTATTGCGTCGGCTGAGGATCTCCGGAATGCGGCGGGCTGCGTTTCGGCATCGGCAGATCCTCAAGCAGAAAGTGCCGCTTCAACGTCTTCACATAAAAAAGCGCAGACCTGCTACATGTTGCTGAATGGTGCCAGGGTCCAGCTTCCGCTCCCGGAATAGATAAGCAGAGTATTCCCGGATCCGGTCCGGACCGAGTTGATCCGGTGCTTTGTCGTAGGTCCAACGCGAGCCCCCAAATCCGACGAAAATGAATGCGGCCGCAACGATGATGTAACTCTCCACCATCGCGACCACAAGTTGGACGGTGATTGCGATGAACGGAAGAGCAGTGATGATGCCGGTCACCACCATCGTCAAAGACGTACCTAGATTGGTGAAAAACGCCGCTGAGCTGGACGTGGCCATCAAGGCCCCGGCAAGATCTATGCCGCGTGAGAAGACATCGCTCGGAGACATGGGCCCAGTGCCCGCAGCGTTCTGACCGATAATTTCAAAACTGTCGGTGATTGCCGGAATCCAAAAACGCCCGTAGAGGAGTAACGCGTAAAACGCCCCCAGCCACATCACCTTGCGGACCAGCGCGGCTGTCCACGACTGAAGATCGGTTTTCTTAAGGAGCATGATCGCGGCGCTCCATGCAAATTCGATCACGGCTAACATGCCGAAGAGAGTATTTGCATATGGCCAAATGGCGGTGAACCACGTAATCCGCTGATCGCAGTATTGGCTAAGAATGGCGCTCGGAGCTTTCAAGTTCGCAGCTGCCAGAAGCGGTGAAGAGAGTGTCGCGATGGCGGCGACACGCGCGAAGTTGATGATGCGCCCTAAGCTTAAGGGTTCGAGTCCACATGACACACTTTTCCTGATCTCCGCCCACGAACGATTGCGCCCGCGCTACGTCAGATCAGATCTATTTCCAGCCCGACTGGAATGTCTCGTGATCTTGATTGGGCTTGCGCACCCACTGCGCCACATTCCGCGCAGCTAAGCAGACACGACCTTCAGAAGAATCCGCCCACGATGCCGTTGCACTGTTCCGCACCGGCTTACACATGCGATCAACCGCAACTGCACAATCACGATGCCTGCCGAACCAATCCCGAACGGCCATTGTGGACGTTCCTGACAACTCACCCGCCCCACACGACTCTGCCTTCTGCACAATCGGACTGGATCGATCCTTCGTCACGGAACAACCTATGAGGGAGACGACCAACAATACGAGAACAAACTTCATGCGCCTCACTTCCAGCCGGATTGAAATTTGATTCCATCAGAAACCTCCGGTTTGTAGTTAAAGAACTGCTGCGTCGCCGCTTCGCTTGCGGCCTGTCGTTGGATCACATAGCCTTGATAGGCGGCCTTACTAGTCATATCTTCGAGCTGAAGCTCCCGCAGCTTTTGCAGTTGCCCAATCTGCTCCGTTGCAAGTTGGCTGGTCAGATTGATCGCATCATTTCTGTTTAGGAGATTCGAAGAGCTCAAACGCTTGAGCAGCGAGAGGACACCTTGCTCAGTGGCGAGCAACTTGCCCTGAGCCCCCACGCCACGAAGAATTCCCTGGGTCGTGGCGAGACTGGTCTGAGCCCAGCGGGAATAGTTGCTTTGATAGGTTCCCACTGTCGGTGGCAGTCCGAACGCCGACTGATAACCCGGGAAAGTGTTCCGAAATGCCACATCCTGGCCTCCGAGCGAATAAGCGAGCGCTTGACCACTCTGAACCACGTTCGCCAACTGTGTGAGATCGGCTGAGATGTTGCTCAATGCCGCAGGCCCGCCGTGAGTGGTGTTCTTTATCGCGTCAGCTAACTGTTGCACCTGAAGCGCATATTGAAGAATCTGCTTTGCGTACTCGAGTCATGCATGATTTTGATACTTGCGGCGGTTGGCTCTGACGCACAGTTTGCACACACGAAAACTCCTCCGAACTGCGCGTTCATAGTAGGGCAAATAGCTAAGCCGACAGTCGCCAATGCAAATGGCGCGAGGTGATTCAGACGAATGGATGCCCGTTTGTGAACTGCGATTATGCTCCAGCGCATAGATAATTCCTTTCAGAGTTTCTTTGAACCTGCTCGTAGTAATCGGCCCATCCGGCAAGCCGCTCATCTTTCAGCGCTTGCTCCCGAATTCGAAGCCATTCACTTTGCCAGTTTGCCCGAGATTTCTGTATAAGGTCTTCGACTAGCTGCCGTTCTTCTCGACTGTTGACGCCCACAAAAGAAAGCGCCACGTTGTGAAGGCCCAGTGAAATGAGCCGCCGCCCCATCGGAGAAATGAAATAGTAATGCTGCTTCGGTATGCTCGTTTGCAAGATGTCCAGCTCGCGAGAGTTTAGACCGATGCGGTCGTAGAACTCTTTAGAAGCCGGGTTCCTCGACTCAGCATTGGGCAACAGAATTTTTGTTGGGCACATCTCGAGAATCACGTCGCTGATTTCCGACTTGCAGATGTCACTGAGATTTTGAGTCGCGAGAAGAACGATGCCGTTCATCCGGCGTAGCGTCTTTAACCAATCGCGAAGGCGTTCCCGGAAAATCGGATGCCGGAGGTAGGCCCAAGCTTCGTCGAGGGTCACGAGAGTGGGTGAGCCGTCGAGCCTCTTTTCGATCCGTCGAAAAAGGTATAGCAAGACCGGGATCACCGCTTTATCATCGAGCTGCAGCAGGTTTTCCGTTTCGAAGGTCAAAATCGCCCATCACTGAGAAGGTCCTCATCAGCATCCAGCAGATGTCCGAGCGGACCGGAAAGCGTATAGAACTGCAGAGCTTCCCTTACTTCCAAATCTTGAACGTTGGCACTCAGCTCAGTGAGAGTGCGCGAGGGTGAGAGCCGGAGCTGCTGAAGGGCTTGCGTCAGTGCGCTGCGATGCTTCGGCGTGACGGTGAGCCCGTTTAGAGTACACAAGTCTTCCAACCAAGCGACGGCCCACGTCAGGTCCGCATCAGAGTCGATCTCGCGTAACGGGCAGAACGCCAGATCCGTCTTTTCGCCCGCTAGATCGTAGAACTCACCTTCCGCCGCCTTCGTCAGAACACACAGGGAGTAGCCCTTATCGAATGCGAACACCTGAGCGCGCGGATAAGGGAACCACTGAGCCACAATCAATCCGAGCGCGGTCGATTTGCCGGAAGGCCCGCACATAAGCGTATGCCCCAGATCCGATACATGCAAATTGACACGGAATGGAGTTGCCCCTGTTGTCGCTCCGAACAGAAGAGGCGGACTATTCTTCGGCATCAATTGGGACGGATTCCCCCGCTCACCGGCCCAAACCGAAGTGATCGGTAGCAGGTCCGCCAGGTTAAGCGTGTGAAGTAACACGCGCCGAACGTTGCGATACCCGTCGCCCGGAATGCTGCCGCGCCAAGACTCCACGGCGTTGACAGTTTCCAATCGGCATGCAAATCCTAGGTTCTGGATGCGCTTCGTAACGGATCGCACATTTTCTGCCAGTCTGTCCAGGTCTTCATCGAGGCAGATAATGTTGCTTGTGTACTGGACAAACTGAACGTCGCCCGAAGCGGCGACACCCATCGCCTGTTCGGCGTCTTCAGCCATCATTTGAGCGTATAGATCTACGGCGCCATTTTGACTACGGAGGATCTGGTCCCTAAAATGCATCGCGCCTCCTGCGGGTCCAGGAGTATGCCACGAGTGTTCCAGCGGTACTCCATCGCAAGGGAATCGATCTCACCCAGAATGCCGGGGAAGCTCGTCTTGGGGAAGCCATTGATCGCAATGATCCGAATGTGCTTGCGGCCAATACACGGCTCAACACCGCCGCAGAAGTCTTCCGATGCAAGAATCTCGTTCAGGTAAACGGGAATGGCAGGTAAAGCGAACGGGTGATCGCAACCAGTGATGCAGCGCCGGAAGTAACGGAGAAGCCGATCATGGGTTTGAGGAAAGCCAAAATCATCCACGAAATCTTCCTCGTCCAAGGTTCGCGCCAGGACGGGTCAAAGCGCCCCCAGAATGCCGAACTCGCGTACAGTCCAAGGATTATCAGCATTGACTCGATGACTCGCTCGGTAAAGGGGGGCGGAGAAAAAAAGCCGTTCTATTTAGATCGGGGTCGGCAGGCGCTCACTGTTGAGTTGCCGGTAGGGAGTAGGGCCGGTACATACGAGTTTCAATTGAGAAGCCAAACGGACCGAGCCATCTTGTCTGAGTCGGCAGTTGCAACCATCGAACACGGTCTTACCGCGTTTCGCGTCAAGGTTGACCTCTCCGGAATGCGGCCTGGTCCCTACAAAATGGAAGTGCGGCAAGTGCCTTGGGATTGGAACTATTATCCGGTGGTGCTGCGATGATTCGGTGCTGTTTGTCCGTCTGGCGCATCTCGATGTCGCGTTAAGCCCACACAGTTGAGTGACTTGTGCTTGAAGGTTCGGCGCTACCCGGTCCCGGAGCCTCCTTCGCGAAGTATTGCCGGTCTGAGCGCCACAAACTGGAGGTACGCCATAAGCGTTTGTTTCCATTTACGCAACCATTCAGGTTGAATCAACGGAGGCCCGCCCTCCAGAAAGACCTTACCGAGATGGGCGTTTGAACTAACAGCTTGCGCGGGGACGCTGCGCGGGATGGTTTGACGAGCGGTAGTGATCGACTCGAAGTGCTCCGACCATTTTCATACCGCAGCCTTCTCAGCCTTGCACTTCCGATAGGAACCTATCGTTTTTCGGACTGTGGACTCAAGACCCGAGATGCGGGTTTATAGCCGCTACCGAGCCGGATATAGATCTACCCTTGGCGACTAGATCGGCATAGGGGCGGCGGTCACCCACCGACCCCTGCCACACCACCGTGCGTACGGGTCCGTACACGGCGGTTCGAGAAGTTAGGCTCTCACTCGTCTATGAAT
>JAABUQ010006532.1_pt1 | contig 17598 bp, 16 predicted proteins | sample 5560001 | NCBI WGS metagenome assembly JAABUQ01 (sample SAMN10711888, study PRJNA513371) | rock metagenome | isolation source: Antarctica rocks | place: Antarctica: Victoria Land, Finger Mt nord | collected 2015-12-18
CACCGACCTGGCCAGTGGGCAACTCCGACCTTTGAGAGACCCCGCCACGCCTGAGGCGTGACCCGCTGCGCACCCGGTGCTTAGCGCACGATCCGGTAGCGCTGCTACTCACACCCCAACTTCCTCGGGGTCGGGGACTACTTCCTGGTCAGCCAGGCGTCCACACTCGGTTTCACCGTCGTCACTCAAGAAGTGCCAGCGCCTCTGTCGAGAGCGAAGCTCAAGATCCCCGATGCCTGTGCTGCGGTCAGGGTGGCGTGGATGTCGCCGTTCGAGATGCTCAGGCGAGAGCACGCCCAGTTCAACCTGTGACGGCATACCGTCACGACGGTGTGACGGTTCAACGGCGGACCGGCAGCGGCGCGAAGCCCGCAGCCGGGGTCAACGTTCGGATGATGCCTTGGCGATGACGGCAGCCATGGCGTAGCCGGGGGAGCGGGAGAGGTCCCGCCGGGCTCGGTCATAGCGCCGGGTGGTGCGGGGGTCAGCGTGGCCGAGGGCGTCCTGGACGTCTTGGAGGGGCACGCCGGCGCCGAGAGACTCGGTAGCGAAGGAGTGCCGGAAGCTGTGGGCGCTGATCCGCTTGGGATTGTCGATCCCCGCTGCCTTCGAGAGCCGTTTGAGCTGCTCAACGGCCGAGGTGTAGACGTAGCGGTTCTGTCCGTCGGCGGCCAAGAACAGCGGCCCGCTGGTGCGCTCGTCTACGTAGGCGACCAGCACCTCAGAGGCGGCCGGGGGAAGTACCACGGTGCCGGTCTTGCCGCCCTTGCGGACGATGCGCAGCACCCGGTGGCCACCGTCAACGGTGAGGCTGGCCACGTTGGCGCCCAGGGCTTCGGAGATCCGCACCCCGGAGTAGGCCAACACGCTGACCAGGGCGAAGGAGCGCAGACCGTGAGCTCGGGCGGCGCCCAGAAGCGCGGCCAGCTCCTTGGCGGTGAGGGCCGAGGTCGTCGAGTCGGTGCCGACTCGGGGCCGGCGCACGTTGGCCACGGGGGAGCTGGCTAGGACGTTCTCGGTGATGGCGTAGGCGTAGAAGGCCGACAGGGCTGAGAGGCGCCGAGCCACGGTGGCGTTGGTCGAGGTCCTGCCGTTGCCCTGGGCCTCAGTGGTGAGGGAGCGGACCCAGGCCGAGACGTGGTGGCGCTGAGCGTCGAAGGGGTGGACGCCCCGGTGGGCACACCAGTTCCACCAGAGCCGTAGGTCGGCCCGGTAGGAGCGGGCCGAGTTGGCCGGGTACTCGGCCAGGAACGCCAGGGCGAGGCGGAAGTAGGGGTCGTCGGCGGCCGTACCGGGCAGCCGGTCGACGCTGAGCGGGCTCAGGACGCTCGAGAGCGCCGGCGGGGGTACCTCAGTGAAGGCCCCGATGGCCCCCGAAGTTGCCGGAGTCATGCAACGACCCCATGGCTGGGGCTGCTCATGATCACTGCTCAGCCTGCCCGGCGACAGGTTTCGACCAGCCGGCCGCGGCAGCCGCCCACAGATCTTCGACAGCCTCTTGCTGGGCTCCAGCTGACAGCCCTGAGACGTCGAGGCGTTGATCTACCGCAGGCGGGCTAGATGCGTCGAGACGGTGGAGCTCAGTGAACTCTGCGTCGGTGATCCAGTTGTGCCGGCCGGCGGTCCGGTGCTGGGCCTCATCAACGCCGATCACCAGGTGAACGAGCAAGCACGTTGGCAGCTCGTCTCGGTAGATCCGGGCGGTGGCCGGGGTCACGACGTCAGCGATGGCTACGTCGAAGCCTGCTCGAAGGAACCCTCGGGCCAGAGCGGCGGCGTTCATCACCCCAAGAGCCCGTTGCGCGTCCCCCTCGGGGCCGAGCCACTCATGCCCCGCCACCACCAGCTGGCGAACGTCGTCGACGTCGATGAAGGCTGCTCGAGACAACCGCTCGGCCAGGGTTCGGCCGGTCGTGGTTTTTCCGGCGGCTGGGCCTCCGGTCAAAACCAGAGGTCGCCGCAACAGGCAGCCTCGATCGGTGGCGGGTTGCAGCAACACACGCTCAGCGTACCAGGCACCCGTAGATAACATCCTTTACCTGCGGGTGCTGCGGGTGCTGCGGTTGGCGGTGCCGCCCGCTGGGCAAGTCCCATCCAGCTGGTGGGCTAGCGGTCTCGGCGGCGCATGGAGACTCGATGCCCTCGGATCCGCTGGATTGCCTGCGCTAGGCGGCTCGTCCGGCGGGTGCTGTCATAGACGGTCGAACGGTGGGCGTCATCGCGTCGTTGGGCTGCGACCGCGGACTCCCGCCTCATGGGCCGGCACCACACGATGCGGTTTTCCCTGATCAGGTAGTGCGAGCCGCACGCGGCTTGCCCGTTCCCGACCGACGGAGACAGTGTCACCCGTCCGTTGAAGGTGAGGGTCCAGTCCGTCGGACGGAACGGCGTCACCACCTTGTCGCCGCAGCCACACGCGCACCGGTGGACTGCGGTCGCGTACTCCATCGAAATGTACAAGGAGCCATCCGCCAGCTCAGCCGGTATGAAGTGGGTGAACACGGGCTCGAGAGCCTCACGCCTCATCGGCATCATCCAGGTCCGCTGCGCCGTAGCGATTGACCAGTTCGTTACTGTCGATCCGGTAGAGGAAGTGCAGCTCGTGCTCGGCGTCGGCGTAGAACGCGTAGTGCTTCTTGAAGGCGATCACTGCCAGCGCGGCAACGAGCGCGTTGAGTTCGGCGACCTGGATATTCGACTCGTACTCTGCGTCGTCGCCGAGTTGATAGGAGATCAGCTGGTCGGTCTCGACATGGTGCCGCGCCTCTGGGAAGCTGTGTGTGACGCGTAAGAGGCCGGCCAGTCCATTGGCGTCGCGACGGACGCCGATGCCGGTGTCGATGAATGGGATATCGCTGGCGGTCAGGGCTTCGACGATCACCTGCTTGTCCGGATTGGCGTCCATCGCGAGGAACACGAAGTTCATAGCCAGCAGTTCGGTGACGTTGTCGACGGTGACGTAGCTGTCGTGGGCGATGATGCCCCGCCGCAGCGGTTGGTACCGCCGCGCGTGGTGGTGGACCTTTGGCGGAGCGGCGTTGAGCTCGTCGGCGGTCGCTGCGCCAGGTGCGCGGTAGGAGTTGTGGGTGGAGAAGACGTCTCCGTCGTAGAGGTGCAGTTGCCGGACCGGGGTTTTGGCGAGGAGGTCGAGTAGGTAAGAGCCGGTGCCGCCGAGCCCGACGATCGCGACAGCCGGTATCGCAACCCTCTCGGTGAGCTCCGTGATCCCGGCTCGACTCGAGTTCGTGTCCAGGTAGTTGAAGACACTGTCGGGTTCGTCGGACATGACCGGCCGGAAGGTGGTGGCGACGGCTGCCGGGTCCAGCGCCTGGGCGTGACCCACCACCAGCCCCGCGTAGGCGACGACCTTGTCGTAGAAGTTGACGTAGCCCTGTCCGTGGGCCTTCTGTGAGGAACTGCAGACGGCGTCGACTCCGGCAGCCAGCGGAAAGGATCCCTGTTGGTGGATCAGGCTGGTGAGCTCGGTGCCGTCTGGGCTGCGGGGGATGTGCGTGAACCACATGACGTGGGTGCCCGGCTGTGCGGTGGTGTCGCCCTGGGTGTCGAGAGGGCAGATGAAGCTACCCCGGACGACTGTCGCCGCGGACGTCACGAACGGGATGTCATCGATGATCAGGTATCCGGCGCGGACCCTGACCACGTACCCCTCGTTGACGAGCCGGCTCAGGTCGGGGCTGTTATGAACGAGTCGTGGGAGTGACATCGAAGCTCGTTCCCTTCTTGACGACCACCGACGCGCCCGCCGCCAGGGTTCCGCTGCCGCCGTGCCCGCCTCTCGCCTTCCGGTAGACGACCGAGTAGATGACGGCAGGGTCGGTGCCGGGAAACCCGAGGGCGACCGCCTGCTCGTAGGTCACCGTCTCGTCCGCTACCCGAAACTCCGATCCGTTGATCACGATCTCGTACCCGCCGGTCCCGGTGTGTCCGTGACCGCCCGTCTCGACTCCAACCATCTGGCTGACCTCCTCGCTCCTGCAGCGGGCGCGTCCCACCGCACTGCCCAGTCTAGCATCAGCCCAACACCCCTGGGGTGAAGATCTGTGTGTGGCGCGCCGTCGAGCTGGGTCCGCTGGGGGACCGTCGCACCCGGCTACGGTCGGTGGCATCAGCCCAGGGGTGAACACGAGATGCTTGTCGAGTGCGGTGACGATCAGGTTGGGCGGCCCGCCGACCAGCCGGGCGGGCCGCCGGCGGGGTGGACTATCGCCGAGGTGGTGCGAGTGCGCCTTCTCGTGCAGTGCCTCCGAGCGGCCCAAAGCCCGGGCGACGTGCTGTCGCTGCGCTCGTTGCGACTCAACCCAGACCCCGACGACGGCGAGCGAGCGACGGCGGAGTTGAGCAGCGGCCGAGCCCTCGCTGTGACGTTCAAGTCGGGCAGCGACCCGATGGTGGCAATACTCGAGACAGTGACCCCGGGAATGGACTCAGCAAAATGAAGGAGCGTGTACCCCACCCGATCCCAGTTGGCCGGCTGGTCATTAATGAGATCGAAGCTCGCGGATGGACTCAAGCCGATTTCGCAGTTGTTCTCGGACGACCGGTGCAGTTCGTCTCTGAAATTGTCAACGGCAAGAAGGAGATCACGCGTGAGTCGGCGGCCCAGATCGGCGCCGCACTGGGTCCTAGTCCTGAGTTCTGGCTCAGTTTCCAAGACCAGTTCCTACTCAGCGAACAGGCCAAGGACCTCGCGAAGCAGCGAGAGCTGTCGGATGTTCGTCGCCGAGCACAGTTGAACGACTTGGTACCTGTCGCGATACTCCGGAAACGCGGCGTATTGATGGGCTCGAGCCTTGAAGAGCTCGAGGCTGAGATCGTTGATCTGTTAGAGCTCGAAAGTATCGATCGTCGTCCGAAATTCGACTTCGCGGCCCGCCGAAGCAATGTAAACGAGCCTCTTTCGCCCGGCCAGTATGCGTGGGTCGCATGTATCAAACGGCAGGCGCGGAGCCGGCAGGCGAGCCTCGGACGCTACGCTGAGCAGCAGTTCCGGGAGTTGGCAGCAACACTTCCGAAGCTACTCGACGGGCCGACCGCCTTCGCCTCGTTGCCTGGCTTATTTGCCGCCGTCGGTGTCGCGCTCGTATACGTTGAAGCATTGCCGGGGGCGAAGATCGACGGATGCGCGTTCCTACTCGGTGACATCCCGGTGATCGGCCTGTCGGGTCGAGGCAAGCGCCTGGACAAAATCCTGTGGACACTGCTTCACGAGGCCGCCCACGTTGTCCTCGGTCACGTCTCGGCGAAAATCCTCGTCGAAAAGCTCGACGACGATGAAATAAGCCCCGATGGGATTGAGACGGCGGCCGACCACCAAGCAAACGGGTGGCTTCTGCCCGCACCACTCCCGTCGCCCCCAGTACGGATAACCGCCGGATGGCTCAACGGTATAGCCAAGGAACGCGGGTTGGCACCGGTCGTAATCATCGGCCAACTGCAGAAGCGCGGAGCACTGGATTGGCGCAGCAATTTTGCGCGGAACGCTCCCAACGTCTCAGGAGTCCTCGCTGCTTGGTGATGCGGTCTGGCGCGACGCTCGTCGACGAGTTCAGGACGCGCGGAGGGACCTGTCGTGGGTCGTGTCGAGCGACCGGACCGAGTGACTGGCCTCCCCGAGGCTCAACGGGTTTTGGAGATGTGTTTGCCGGCGCCTTTGCCGGAGTCGGTGGCGCCGGGGTGGCCGGTGGTGGCGAGGGTGACCCAGACGGTGTGGCTGGCGGTGTCGATGACGTACCAGAGCCGTCCTGCGGTGGACACGTCGAGCTGCCACTGGGGGAGGTCGCGGCCTTTGTGGGTGCGGGTCGCGAGCGGCCCGGCGAGGGGTTTCTGGGTGGTGGCCCTGGTGTCGGGTGCGGTGCGCATGCGGTCCCACGCCTCCCGAAGGGTGCCGGGGACCTGGGTCAGGAGGTTCTGCCAGCCGGTGACCGCGTCACTGTCGGCGTAGCGGATCTCCCATTCCTGGCCCCGGGTGGGCGGGGCGACCGGGTCGTCGCGTTTGGGCACTGGTCAGGCGGCCGCGGTGTCCGGGGCGGCAACGGGTGGGCCGGAGAGCTCGACGGGCCCGGTGAGGCGGCGGGCGAGGTCGGGGTCGGCGTAGACCTCGGCGGTGGCCTTCCAGGAGTCGAGGAGGTCGGTGTAGGCACCGAAGCGGCCCAGGGCGGCGCAGCCCCTGAGCGTCTGGATGGCCTGGTGGGTGAAGGTGTTGCGGATGTCGGGGGGGAGCAGGACGGCCCATGGGTAGACCTCGTCGAGGGTGCTGTTGAGGAGCTCGAGGACGTCGAGGTGTCCGAGCATCGAGCGCAGCATCACCGCGAGGTCCTGGGCGACCTCGAGGTCGGCGCGGGCTTCGCGTAGGGGGCGGACAAGGACGGGGGCCCCGACCCGGCGTTCGAGGAGAAAGTCGTCGTCGGGGGCCTGCTCCAGGAGGCTGGCGTACTCCCGGGCGAAGGTGGTGATGGGCATGGTCCGGGTCATCTACCGACTCTGCTGCAGTAGTGCAGCAGAGTCCACCGGGGTCCGCAGGGGTCCTATAGGGCGTCAGGCGGTTCATCCATCGCCACAGGCACCGTGACAGCTAGTCGTCCTTTGGCAGCAACGCGCGGTCGGACACGAGAGCCGGGGAACGGGCCTCACCTGCCAGTGAGGAGGCTTCGGAAGTCGGCGGGGGTGTGGACGGGGATGTGGTCGGCGAGGCCGGTGAGGTCGGTGTCTCCGGAGACGAGGACGGCGGTGGCGGTCTCGGCGAGGGCGATGAGGTAGTCGTCGTCGGGGTCGACGGAGTGGACGTGGGGTGGGGTGTCGGGGTCGGGGTGGTGGTCGGCCTGGCGACGGAGCAGGTCGAGCAGGTCGCTGGCCTGGGCCGGGGGTACGCGGGCGGCGATCTTGGGGTAGGTCAGGACGCGGGTGAGTTCGGTGAGCAGGGCGGGGGAGACGACGAGTTCGTAGTCGCCGTTGAGCCAGGCGCGGAGGAGCTGGGCGGGGGTCCCGGTCCGGGACAGGACCGCGGAGATCAGGACGTTGGGGTCCAGGACGGCCCGCAGGTGCCGGCGGGGTCCGGGGGGTCCGTTCAGTGCTGGGACTGCCGGGTGGCGCGCTGGGCCTCGAGGGCGAGGGCGAGGGCGGTGTCCTCGTCGAGGTCGTTGGTGGCCCAGAGCTGGTCGAGCAGGTCCAGTCCGAGGTCGCGGCGTAGGGCGTCTTCGATGACTTGGCTGTCGGGTCTGCCGGTGCGGGCGGCGCGGACCCGGACGGCGGTGAGGACCTGTTCGTCGAGGGTGACCGTGGTCCGGGTGCGTGGCATACGTGCATCATCGCATCGCGGTGCGCTGGTTGGCGGGTGTCGGCGCCGCGGTGGTTCCGGGGCTGGGTTGGGTTGGTTGGGTGTCGGTGGGTCGGTCGGGGGGCCGGGCCGACGCCTGGGGGCGTCGAGCCCGCGCCCCCTCCCGACCCTCCTCGCCTGGCTGGTGGTGGCGGAGTTCGGGCGCGTCGACCTGGCGGCCGACCGGGACCGCCCGGGGGGCGTTCCCGAAGGGCCCGTGGCTGGCCACCGCTGTACGGGTACCGTGGGTGCCTGGCTGAGGCGTAGGACCCTGCGAGGTATGACCAGCGCTTCGCTGGCGCTCATCGGCTGGTCGGCCTCGCCCGGACGCGCTGCGCTTGCCGGGGTCGGCGGCGCTGCGCTTGCCGGGGTCGGCGGCGCTGCGCTTGCCGGGGTCGGCGGCGCTGCGCTTGCCGGGGTCGGCGGCGCTGCGCTTGCCGGGGTCGGCGGCGCTGCGCTTGCCGAAGCCCTCGGCCCGGGGGCCGGGTGGGAGCGGCGCGGCGGCGCTGCGCTGGCCGGCCGCTCCGGCCTGCGGCCGCAGCGCTCGAAGGGACGGGGGTGCAGGGCTGTGGCGGGTGAGCGGACCCGGACGGTGTCGGTGCGGCTGTCCCCGATCGAGCATGCGAACTGGGTCGCAGCCGCGCGGGGAGCCGGTCGTGGTCGGCTGGGGTCCTGGGTCCGGGACCGGGTCGCCGCCACCCTGGTCCCCAGCGCCGGCGCGTCGGTATCCGGTGACGACTCGGGCGCTGTCGCCGTGGCTGGCAGCGGGCTGGGGGTGTCGGTGGGGGAGTGGGCGGGGTTGCGGGCGGAGCTGGGTCGGGTGGGGAACAACCTGAACCAGGCGGTGCGGGTGGCGAACAGCAGTGGGGTGAATCCGGCGCGGGTTGCGGAGATGGCCGACGCCGCGGCCGGAACCCGGTTCGCGGTGGCGGGGCTGCTCGCGGCGGTCCGAGCGGTGACCGGGGTCGGGCCGGTGGGGGCGCCGGTGGTGGGGTCCCGGTCGGTGGATCAGCAGCTGGCCGACGCGGACGCTGAACGCCGCTTCGAGGGGCGGGTGCGGGTGGCGGCGGAGCGGCTCTACATGGAGCGGATCGCCCGGGGCCAGGCTGCGCTGGCCGCGCGGGCGGCGGCGCTGCGAGGCTCGTCAGGTGCGACGCCGGCGGGGCAGCCCCCGGTGGGGGGGTCGGGGCCGTGATCGCGAAGATCACCCGGGGCGCGGATCCGGGGCGGATCGGGGCCTACCTGCATGGGCCGGGCCGGGCGGAGGAGCACGTGTACGAGGGCCGGCTCGGGGGTGCGGTGATCGCCGGCACCGTCCCGGTCGTGGAGGCCCGGGCCAGCGGGGAGTGGGTGGCGGAGATGCGGGCAGCGATCACCCGGCGCCCGGACATCACCCGCCCGGTGTGGCAGGCCTCGCTCCGCAGTGCGCCGGGGGACCGGGTGCTGACCGACGCGGAGTGGGCGGACGCCGCGCAGGGGTTCGCCACCCGGATGGGGTTCGCGGATCATCCATGGGTCGCTGTCCGGCACGCCGAGGACCACGTGCACGTGGTGGTGTCCCGGGTCGACCACGCGGGTGAGGTGTGGCACGGCCGGTTCGACCGGCGCCTCGCGCAGCAGGCCTGCGCCCAGCTCGAGGTCGACCACCGGCTGCGCCAGGCGCCGCGGTCCCGGGCCGTGCCCGTCGAGGTGGGTCAGCAGCGGGTGGTTGGCCGAGGGCCGGCGGACGGGCAGGTCACCAAGGGGGAGTGGCGCCGTGCCGTCGCCACCGATACCACCCCGACCCGGGTGGTTCTCGTCGAGCGGGTCCGAGCCGCCGAGCAGCTGGCCGCTGGGCGGGGGCGTGAGGCGTTCGAGGCCGAGCTCGCCCGGGTAGGGGTCGCCTACCAGGCCAACCAGGCGGGCACAGGGCGGATGAACGGGTACCGGTTCGCTGACCTCGCCCACCGCGACGAAGCGGGGGAGCCGGTGTGGTTCAAGGCCTCCCAGCTGGACAAGACCCTCTCTTGGGCCGCGCTGAACCGCCGGCTCTCCGAACCCCCGCTGGTTCTGGGTCAGGCGCCGGCCAGGCGGCGGCTGCAGACCCGAACCAGCCATGAGAAGGAGCTCGACGCCGCCCGCGAGGCGGCCATCGCCGGGCGTGAGCGGGCAGCCGGCCAGGCACGGGCAGCCGCCCACGCCCGGCTCGGCGCACGCGAGCGCGGCTGGGCGCAGACCTGGACGGGGCGGGGGACCGCGACCCCCGCCAAGACCGACGCCGACCGGACCCGGTGGCTCGGGGGGATCACCCCCGCCGTCGGGGACACCGTCGACCCCGCCGCGCTGACCACAGCGGTCGACCAGCACCGCCGCGACCGAGCTATCGCCGCCACCCTCAGCCGACCGAAGCCCACACCCGGCGCCACTCCCGAATCCGGAGTCGGGCGGAACACCGGGCCTGCCGTCACGCGGCGCCCCCACCAGGGATCGGACCGGGACCGCGGCCGGAGCCGGTGAGCGCTGAGGGGTCGGGTGTGGTCAAGGCGTGCCGATAGCTGACGCGCTCAGAAGGGGCGGATTCAGATGAGCGTTCCCTGCTCTGGGTTTTGGCGGCGTAGTTGCGCGTACTCCAACAGCTCCGAGGCCCGCGCACTCTTGCTGTGCCAATCCTTGACGATGGACTCGCCAAGAAGGACGTAGTGCCACTCCCGGTCGTCACGCTGTGGCGGGTCGAGAGCGTTGATCTGTTCCACCCATGAGACCGCCGCCCGTTGCTTGCGCTTCACGTTCTCATCCGATAGAGCCGACTGTGCCTTGGTTTCCACCACGTACACCTCATCCACCGTACGCACGAGGAAGTCCGGCGAATACTGCGCGGGCATGCCATCAGCCTTGAGGTAGGGACGGCGGAGGAAATCGTGGCGATACTCGTGGATCTTCGCGAGCGCCTCGATTCTGGTGTCCGAGTCAGCCCATTCGATAAACAGCCGTTCCAGACCGCCGCCAACCTTGGGCACGGGCAACTTGGGGTAAATGCACTTCTCCACCTCTACCGCTGACGTGCTCCGCACAGGAATGGTCTTGACCTCCGATAGGAGCCGATGCCTAACCTCGGCTTCCGCCACCTGCTGGCTCGCTTGAAGCTCGGTGAGCTTGGTGGCGAAGATGCCCGCCATGTCGTGGGTAACGTCATCCAGAAGCAGGACACGCCAGTTCTCGCCCTCCATGGGGTCGAACTCGCGTCCGAACAGACGGTTGCGGATGTAGATGTCCAACCAACCTGTAAGCAGAGGGCGGTACGCCTGCATGATGGGATACTGACTGATGTCTTTGAACTTTTTCGCGCTTCCAGTCATGTTGCGCCCGAGCGCCTCGGTGATACGAATGGTCATTCGGGAAAGGTAATCGTTGTAGCCGGTGGCGGTGAGCACGCCCCCGTCCACGCGGTAATCGCCGAACTTAGTGCCCGTCTGTTGGTCCTCTGACACGAAACGGTCTCCCCTGCCCACTGCCTTCAGGAGCCAGTCGAGCTGGTACTTGCTCGTATTGAGCGCCACGGGGTCCACGCTCGGTTGCTGTAGCTCCTCGTCGGCATCGCGAATAATGATCGGGATCTCGAAATCGTACGCCCGGTAGCCCTCGCGGAGGTCCACGTACTCCAGGTCGCCCGTAGCGGACTTGTTGTCCGCGTCGTCATCGACCTCGGCAATGTCCAACCCGTCGTCAATGAGCTGGTTGTAAAATTCATTGAACGCGGGGTGCTCCACCACGAATAGCACGTCGAAGTAGTTGTTCGGCTCCCGCTTCTTACTAATGCGCTCCCGAGTCTCGCGCTTCAACTCGTCGATCTGGTCATTACCCCGCCACATAAGTCGAAGCCCGCGACCCACCGTCTGCTCCAAGAGGATGGATGCTTGGGATGAGCGGAGAGGGACCACCACGCAGATATTGTTGACGTCGAAGCCCTCTCGGAGCATGAGGACGCTCACGATGACCTTGGGCTGCTGATGGCGGTCGACGTCGAAGAGGCGCTCCTTGATGAGCTCCCAGTCCTTGACGCCGAGCTGCTGCTTCCTGCCCGAGTCCACCCGAAGGATGTCATCCTCGGACAGACCGGTGCTTTGTAGGAACTCCACCACGTAAGGCGAGACGTTGGTGTCCTCGCAGATGACCAGAAGCTTGGGGTGCTTTTGGTCCTCTACCTGCACGAACTGGCTCTCCAGGATCTGGAGCTTCTTCAGTCCTGCACGGAGCATGACGCGCTGCCCATTGGACAGTCCGGTGACCTCGCCCTTGTCGTCGCGCTCGGCGCGGAAGTTTAGGGGGAGCGAGGCCACCTCCTTGCGTTTGTCCAGCGCGAGCGATTTTACGAGCCCGAGCCGCATGGCAGTGCTCAAGGGGAAGTCCACCACGATGTGGGGGAACCATTGCCGGTTCCGGTTCTTACCGGAACCAACCTCGTTGTAGGGGGTGGCGGAGAAATCCACCTGGACGAAACGGCGTCCCTTGGTGGACGCTATTTCGGAGAGGCTTCGCTGCCACTCCACGTCCGTGACTTCTTCGGCCTTCTTCACCTCGTGGATGTGGTGCGCCTCGTCGTTGAAGACAAGTAGGTCGGGCAGGTCTACGAGCGCTTGCAGGGGACCGCCGCGGGCGTAGCGCCGGTCCAACGTGTCAAGCGCGTTGCCGGCGGCGGTACCAGGCATGAGTGGGAAGAAGCTCTCGACCGCTTTCTTAGCGTCCACGGGCAAGCCAGGGACCACGATCTCATCTTCTTCGGTCTTCTCATCGGAGAGGAAGTCCGGATCTTCCTGCCCCGCGAGCAGGTGCCAATTAGTGATGGCAATGAGCCCGGAACCGGTGACCTTCCGTCCTATGTCGGCTTTGGCCACCACTGATGACTGTAGGAAGCCGAACACGGCGGTGCGGTAGTTCTCCGGGACGAAGAGGTCTCGCTGGGCGTAGATATCACTACTCTGGAAGTCCCGCTCGCCCTCCCGCAGTTTCCCCTGAAAGGAGTCCAGTAGGCGCTCGTACACGACGAGTCCGGGTGCGACCAACAGGAAGTTGCTGGTGAAACGCTCGTCCGTCGGGGCAGCCAACCTATTGAGGTACTGCCACAGGAGGAGTGCGTTGAGCACCCATGTCTTGCCTGAGCCGGTGGCCATCTTGGCGGCGTACTTCGGGTGGTTGTGGCGGGCGCGGCTCACTTCGCCGAGCACGCTCCCACTCAGAAGAGCGTCTGGCGCGACCTCCTCGTAGAGCCCGCGTAGAGTGGGGATACTCAGTACCTCATGGGCGTAAATGAGGTGAAGAATGGCTGACCGCTGTCCCTCGTGGAAGTTGAGGAAGCGGGTGTCGTAGTAGTCCCCCTCGAACCAGAAACGCAAGAGTTGAGCGGTGGTGGGCGTGACCTGCTCCAGCAGCTCGCAGGGCTCGCCGGCGACAAGGAGCGGGATTTGCTGATCGACCAGCTGTGCGAGCCCCGTGGCGAGCGGAAAGTTGTCTACCGTCGCCATCAGGAGACCCCCACGCCGTCCATGACGACTTCAGACTCGAAGCCAAACACGTCCACCGCTCGTACGCACACCCGGCGGGGACCGGCTTGGGCAGGCAGGGTAAGTGCGGCGGTATCAATGGTCCGCAGCCCGTCGCCGTTGTTCTCCGTGTTCTCGCGGTAGTCCTGCCAGACGGACCGGAAGACCTCACCGTCGTAGTCCGGGTCCACCGCCCAGTACTCGATGAGCGCCAGAGGTTCGGAGTTCATCACTTCCTGCAACGCCCTGCGGTTCGCTTCGTCCAGGTTGATGGCTTCGGGCGAGAGAACAACGTAGTTGTCCAGCCGCACCCGCAGCTCCTCGCCCTCGCTTGTGCTTCTCCTCGAGGCGACATGCGCCTGCAGGTATTGAAGGGAGGCGAAGCGCACCGAAGAGGCCAGCTTGTCAGCGCCCTTCTTCTTGAGGCGGTCAAGGAGGTCGGGCGGGATGACCAGCACTTCGAGCCGGTCGTCGTCCAGCGCTGCAATGTCCTGCCCAATGCCTGCCGAGAAGTTCCACCCGAGCACGGTCACCTTCTCGAAGCCGCCGAGCTTGGAGTCGCGGTACCCCTGAGCGCGGCGCAGAGTGGAGACCGTTGTGAGGCGAGCAGGGCTATCCGCATAGACGAGCGTGCGAGTGTTGGGTAACCGCCCCAGCGTACCGTTGGCGCTGTCTTCTGGAGAAAGGGGGAGAGCACCGTACAGGTCGAGCACCACCTTTGCGAGGTCGCCCACCTTGTATTTGCGTCCGAGCGTTGTTCGCGCCTGCTCCACCTGATAATCACCAATCGCTTGGTAGAGGAACGGCTTTGCGTCTTGGTCGATGAGGCGCTTACGGGCGATCATGGTCGCTGGCTTCCCGAGGTCGGCAGTTACCCAACGACGCCCGAGCCGTTCTGCAACAGCGGCGGTCGTGCCCGAGCCCATGAAGAAGTCAGCCACAATGGAGCCGCTATCAGAGCTAGCGCGGATGACCCGTTCTACCAACGCTTCCGGCTTTTGCGTGTCGTAACCCAGTCGCTCTTTCGCCTGCGAGTTTACGGGGAAGATGTCTGTCCAAACACTGCCAATCGGTACACCCTCGCCCTCGTCAAGGAAGCGTCGTAGTCGAGGTCTTCCGCCCGCCTTCTTGGCAAGCTCGATTCTTCCCTCGGCATATAGCCGCTCCATAGTTGCAAACTCGTAGCGCCAGCCAAACGTAGGTGGCTGGTGTCCGCGCCATTCATAGGTCATGTTGGGGCGCGGGTTCGGACTCGTCAAGTTGTCAAGCGTGTACCGTCGACCGCCAGAGGTGATGTTGTTGTACCGTGACTTGATGTATGCCTCACTGTAGGGCTCGTATTGCGCGTTCCAGATATAGTTATCGGTCTTTGTTTTGTATAAGATTGTGTCGTGCACCGTCGCCCAGCGTTGGGTGTCCCCGTGTGCCGTGACGCGCTTCCACGCGATCGATCCGCCGTCGGTCAAGCCAAAGATCTCCTGAATTACGCACTCAACGTAGGGCGCCACGTTGGTCCCTACGTGGACGTAAAGCGATCCTCGGTCGGAAAGCAGTTCACGCATGAGCAAGAGCCGAGATGAAATCATCGCGAGGTACGACGCGGTTCCACTCTCCCAGGTGTCGGAGTAGGCGAACTGTTCGAGCACGGTCGGCTTCTGCTCGATGGTTCCCCCCGGCAGCGTAATCTTGGTCCGGTAATCCGCCTTGCTGTCGAATGGCGGGTCGATGTAGATGAGATCGACCTTGCCGCGAAGGCTCGGGTTGTCGTCGTCGCCGGCTAAGAGTGCGGCGATTGCTAAAAGGTTGTCCCCGTAGATAAGTCGGTTCGGCTCGGCGTTCACCTCCGTGTTGCGGGAGGCGCGAAGGAGGTTCTCTGTGTCCGTATCTCTTGACGGGATGACTAGCTCGCGGGTTTGAAGGGTGACGCGATTCGTGCCCTCGATTTGTTCCAGGATCTGGGACGCCTGCCGTTTTCCGGCGGCGACGATGCCGGGCAACTGTTCGAGAAGCGTCTTACTCATGCGTGCGACCCTTCAGGATTCGTGGGGACGGAAGCTGAGGACAGCCTATGGCGCGGAGCCGACAGTTCGCCGGGTTGAGTGCGTGGCCCCTAGATCAGCAGCGACCTTTTCGTGCTTTTCGGGCGTCACGAGCCGGCCGGCGGGGGCGTCGCGGTGCCGTTGCAGTAGGACCGCACGTTGGTGAGCTGACGCTGGAGCGCGGTGAGGGATTCGGTCGTCGGAGCTGCGGGATCTTGATCAACCGCGTTGACCGCAGCATCCGTCTCCTTAAGAACGGAGCGCCACCCCTCGGTGATGCTCGGCAGCTTGTCGATCCGTGCTCGCGATGTGCGGGTTGCGGCGTCGAGCTGAGCGCTGTTGGTCAGGAGGTCCCAGCCGGCGCTGGAGGAGGGGAGGAAACCGTCCGCCTGCACATCGAGGTAGGGCTGCTCGATGGCGCAGTAGCTGGCCACATCCGCGTCTACAGCGGGTGGCGCGGTGACGGTGGCTGTGACAGTCACGGCGGGCAGCGGCGCGGCGGCCACGGTGACTGTCGGCGCGGGGACCGGCGTCGACGACGAACAAGCGGTGACGCAGCCCAGCCCCGCGACCAGGGCGCCCACTGCGCCGAGGGTCCTCGCGGTCATATCGACTCCTGCCTTCTCTGTCGTGCCAGCGCTGCTCGAGCGGTCACCGACGGCTCAGGACTGCGTAACACGGCTCACTAAACTTTCCCCCCGGTCGACCACTGCTCTGGTCGGCCCGGACGCACCGCCACCCAGCACCGCCGCCGGCGGTCGACAGCGAAGACGTCGGTGTACCTGGCCGGCTCCGCCACCGGTCGACCGTCGAACGCGAGCCCGACACGCCGTAGAACCTTCCGCGCTTTCTGCTAGAGGTCCGCCAAGGTTGGGTCATGCGAAGCGTGACTGGTCCTCGTACCGGGCGACCCCACAAGGGTGACCGCTGGTTGGTCAGTTCCCGCCTGCCTCTCCACTTGGCGGACAGACTGCGTCACCAAGCCGAGGCGGAGGACATCGCGTACAGCGACGTAGTCCTCAACGCGGTAGCCGCCTACTACGCCGAGCCACGCCAGGTGGAGCCGCGCGTCACTGAGGTGGTCGAGGAGCGGCTCATCGCTTAACCCTCGGGCGCCAGCCGGTGCCCGGACAGCACGAAGCCCCACACCCCAAGTCATGGTTTGGCCGCCGTCGACAGGGTGCAGGGCTTCGAGACCTTGCTGGAGGAGACATTACCTCGCCCCGTCGGGGCGGGCACGGATGGTGCGCCGCGTTACTGGCGTGCCGTGAGTCCGGTGACCCGTCCCCTCTCTCAGCGCGTGGCCGGCGCCGCCTGCGGCGGTGACCGCCCAGGCGGCCGCTGGCCGTCTGACCAGCCCTGACACCACCGCGAGCGGTGCGGATGCCCGTGCCCGGGCTGCTGCGGCGCGCCGTGCCCGCCGCCGCAGGGCGGGGGCGTGGTCTCCGGCGTGTCGGCGTGGGCAGGGCCCCGCGGCGTACCGGTCGCAGGTGACCCCGTTGCGGGTGTGGCGGGCGGTGCCGGCCGGTCACCGGCCGGCCCGGGACCTGCGTGGGTGGATGGCCGCGGTCCGGGAGGCGGCGTTGGCCGACTTCCGGGCTGATGCGGCGGACCGCCGGGTGTGTCTGGCCGCGGTCCTGGCGACCCACACCGACTGGGGCACCTGCACGGCGCGGACCGGGTGGGGCCTGTTGGCGGACCGGGGCTGTGTGTCGCGGTCCACGGTGGCCCGGTTCCTGTCCTGGTTGCGGTCCCGGGACCTGATCGGGGTGGTGTCCACCGGCCGGGTCGGGTCCCTGACCCGGCCGATGGCCCTCACCGGCCCCATCGGCAGCCCCCTAGCCGGATCCGATGGGGAGCTGGGCAACGAGGCCGCGGTGTACGTGCTGGTCGAGCCGCGCCCGGTCGAACGCCCGCTGGTCGACCCGGACCCCGGGCTGCTGGTCCTGGACCCCCGCTGGGCCGCCGGCCGGCTCGGGGTCGACGAGCACGGCCGGGCCGTGGACCTCACCCGCCGCGGTCCGGTCGCCGCTGACGAGCTCACACCAGACCAGCTCGCGCAGCTCCACGCGGGCACCCATCAGCTGATCCGGACGGGCGCCGGCAGCTGGACTGTGGATAGAACTGACACCCCCAAGTGGTCCCGCGAAGCGGGTACCCAAAGCGCGCGCGAGCCCATCTGCTCACGCTGCCGACGGCCGACCAACTGGCCGCTGCGCGGCCGGAACAACGCCACTTCGTGGCAGCACCTACCAGGACGAGCCCGACCCACCCGACCCACCCGGGCCGACCGACCAGCCCCAGCCCCAGCACCAGCACCAGCACCAGCACCCAGCACTCCCCCACCAGGCGGTGATGGCGCTCACCAGACCGCCAAGCCGAGTCCACCGACCCCGCACGCGGCTCCTGCAGGGACCTGCCGGTGCCGCCGACCCTGGCCCAGCACCGCCCCGGCCACCACCGGCCGGGACCGACTGCACCTGGTCGAACAACTCCGCGCCACCGCCCCCGCCCTGATCCGGGTCGGGTCCACCCGCCAACTCCGCCACCTCCTCCGGCCCTGGCTCGACGCCGCCTGGACCATCGACGACGTCCTGCTCGCCCTGGACCAACACCCCCACACCGGAGCCCGCCCCCACGCCCCCCTCACCACCACCACCACCGGACCCGGCGCCGTCCACAACCCCGCCGGCTGGCTCCTCACCCGCCT
>JAABUQ010006533.1_pt1 | contig 17598 bp, 18 predicted proteins | sample 5560001 | NCBI WGS metagenome assembly JAABUQ01 (sample SAMN10711888, study PRJNA513371) | rock metagenome | isolation source: Antarctica rocks | place: Antarctica: Victoria Land, Finger Mt nord | collected 2015-12-18
TCCGCTGTAAGTCCTGGAGCGTTAAAGTTTTCCATTTTCTTATCTCCTATAAGTCAGTAGTAGTTACTCGGGTTTCATGAGTGCGAACGATGCTGTGCAGAGGCTGCCATCCTAACGTCGACCCGCATCACGCTTGTCCGAACTTCGAACGACGATGCCGTGCAGAGGGTACGTTCCGAAATGCCCAGCGGCCGGATCCCCAAAGAGCAGCGTGACGTTCGAGAAGGCGACACCGTTCTCGCCGGCGCCCCCAGTAATATCTATGGTCAGGGTGGGGAGATCTGACCCAAAGGGCGGTGGGAACATTCCATTGGCCCTAACCGTGGCCAGGCCCGTCACTCGAATTCCGCCCGGGATAGTCGTGACTTCTCCACCAATCAGTGTGATGTGGTGCGTGTGCGCCATGCGATCCATGGGATTGTTCAAGTCGCCGCCGCCGTTCTGCACCACTCCGAGATCGGAGCGCTCCATGGTCAGAGCCGCCGAAAAATCAGCTTTGCAATCGTCCCTGCCATTTCTCTCTTTCACCACCAACGACCAATGGCCGCGAACCTCCCACGGGCCGCCGGGGGAAACCGTCGATGCGGGCGTAAAGTCATTGATGACCCCACGAAACTTCATGTGGTTCGGACTCTGGGCCAGAGCGCCCGTACCTACCGCCAGCACCAGGACCGCAATGACGCGTACCGCCCGCGGGAAAACTTTGCTCTTCATGAACACCTTCAAATTTGAGATTCACGCCTTCGAGACGTGTGCCGACAGGATCGGACGCGTTGGTGCATGGCGTCAAAAGGCGTTGCGCAGAATCGCAGTAATTCCCTGATTTACCGTCGAATACTGTCTTTTGCCGTGCCTTTTACCGGTCGGGCACGCTACAATTCGGGTGCCCTGGGCGTCACAACCGAGGCCCACTCAGGAGAGCGCGTTGAGCGAACCATTCCCTGGCACACCGCCATCCGCGGAGGCCGCTGGCACACTGCCATCCGCGAGGGCATGCGAAGACCGCCTGGATTCGTGGAAAGAAATCGCGGCATACCTCAAACGCGACGTGACGACAGCCCAACGCTGGGAGAAGCGGGAGGGGATGCCGGTACGCCGCCACCTGCACGACAGGATGGGTTCGGTCTACGCCTCCCGGGCGGAGTTGGACGCGTGGGCCCACGATCGGAATCTTCGAGCAGCGCAGGAGAACGGGAACAATGCCACCCCGCCTGATTCCCCTGCACCGCCGCCCCCCCGCTGCGATATCGACTTCCCAAACCAGATGGAAGTTTGTCTTGCTGCTGGCAGCGGCGGGAATCGCGCTGGGGATTGGCGCAAGCCTCTGGTCTCGGGCTACGGAGCGCTTCTGGCGAAGCCCAATCGCTGACGCGCGATTTCAGACGATCACCAACTTCGATGGAATGGAGCAGGCCGCGGCGATTTCAGACGATCACCAACTTCGATGGAATGGAGCAGGCCGCGGCGATTTCACGCGACGGTCAGTTCGTGGCGTTTCTGTCGGACCGGGACGGACAGATGGACCTATGGGTCACGCAGGTCGGTTCCGGACAGCTCCACAATTTGACCCGCGGGAGCGCGCCGGAACTCGTGGATAATCCATCGATCCGCACCTTGGGGTTTTCACCCGATGGCCTTTGGTGACTTTTTGGGTTCGCAAGCAACACGGCTTAAACGGCAGCGGTATCAGCGTCTGGGCGGTGCCAACGCTAGGAGGACAGGCGAGACCATACCTTGAGGGCGCGGCTGAGTTCGACTGGTCGCATGACGGCTCCCGACTCGCTTACCACACGCCCGGACCCGGAGACCCAATGTTCGTGTCCGACCGCAGCCGGCAATCGGGGGTTCGCCCCATCTGCACTGCACCTGCCGGGCAGCACTCTCACTTTCCGTTGTGGGCGCCGGACACGGCCTTCATCTACTTCGTCCAGGGTTCCCTCCCAGACAAATTGGACATCTGGCGCATCCCGTCGAGCGGCGGAACTCCTGAACGGATCACGTCGCACAATGCGCGTGTGAGTCATCCGATCCTATTGGATCGGATGACGCTGATGTATCTCGCCAGTGATCCCGATGGCTCTGGGCCGTGGCTATATAGCATGGATGTCGAACGCCGCATTCCCCACAAGCTGACCTCTGGCCCCGACCTGTACACGTCGCTCGCGGCCAGCGCTGACGGTCGGCGTCTGGTTGTCACGCTCACAAGTCCCAAGAGAACGCTGTGGCGGATGCGGATCGCTGATTCAACGGCGGCTGTGCCAGCGGCTGTTCCAATCTCGCTGACGACTAGTACGGGGTTCTCGCCACGACTAGGCCCAAACTTTCTTCTGTATGTGTCTCTCACCGGCACGGGCGAAAGTATTTGGAAGCTCGCTAACGGCACTAGCACCGAGCTGTGGAGTGGTGAGGGAGCGCGAGTCTTTGGCGGCCCCGCAATCTCCGCCGATGGACGGCACATTGCATTCTCGATCCGGCAACACGGGCAATCGTTCTTGCATGTGATGGAGGCCGACGGCACGAACACCCGGATTGTGTCCGACTCGCTCAACCTGCAGGGCGCTCCAGCATGGGCGCCCGACGGCCTATCGATCACTTCGGCGGCTGACGATCACGGCGTCCCACACCTGTTCCGCGTGCCGGTCGATGGTCGCTCCCCGGCTGTTTTTGTCCAAGAATACTCGGTTGATCCCGCGTGGGCCCCCGACGGTCATTTCGTGGTCTACTCGGGACCTGACATCGGCACCACGTTTTCGGTCAAAGCTGCCACGGCGGAGGGCGCAGCGTATCCCTTGCCGGCCCTGACCTTGATTCGGGGAGCTCGACACCTGGCCTTTCCACCTGGAGGGCGGACATTCGTGCTGCTACGAGGAGAGATTCAACATAAGAATCTCTGGCTCATCGACGTGGAAACCGGCGCGGAGCGGCAGTTGACCAATCTCAATCCCGATTTCCACATTCACGACTTCGACATCTCCCCAGACGGCCGTGAAGTTGTCCTCGAACGAATGCAGGAGCGCTCGGATGTGGCGCTAGTGGATCTCCCGCGACGATAAACCAAACTTCAACCCAGCGGCACGCTTGGCGCGCCCCGAATATGGCGGCGCGAGTCTGCGGTTCCTCGAAGAACCACTTCCGCAAGATGAAATGCACGCGGGGAAAGCTGGGTTGCTCGAGCGCGGTTCGGCAAATCAACCTGATGCCGGTGGCCTCGTCGCCAAGTGCCGGGGCGTAAGCTCGATCTCTTTTACATGTGCAATGTCCGCTGCCGTCGCTGAATGCAAGCTCTTGAGACGCCCGGCGGAGACCAGCCGCGGCGCTCAAGTGAATGCACAGTTGAGTTATATGCGGTTACGGTTTTTTCGATCGCGTCGCCGAGCTTGCCGAAGTTCTCGCTCATTCCGACCAGACGTTCGTAGGGTTTCGACGCCGGAGCGATTATCGGAGCATTGGGTGGCGGCGGCTTGACGGAGAGCGCTGCAGTAGCGATAAGCTACAACCTCGGATCTACCGGCTCACTTTCGAGTCCGAGTACCCCAAAGGTGCATTCGTGTACACGCCTCAAAGGCTCCGTTCTTACAAAGCGTTCGAGGCCTTCAATACCCAGAGCAAATTCGCGCAGGGCTAACGATCGCTTTGCACCTAAACTACGCTCACGAAGTCGTCGAAGGTTTTCCTCCAGCGTATATTCCGGACCATAGATGATGCGGAGGTATTCGCGGCCGCGGCATTTAACGGCAGGTTGCACGAGATCTCGTCTGCCTCGCTGAACGAAGGCGAGCGGCTTCACAACGATACCTTCATCGCCCGCTCCCGTCATCTGTTCCCACCAACTGGTTGCCTCTGCGACCGCTGCGTCGTCTGCGAGGTTCACTCTTTTGAAGGGAGTGGACAGTAAGGTTCTGGATCAACAGCAGCGAGGCGCGCCAGTGTTTCCATGTGCCAGATGTGATCAGCATCGATGTAGACGCGACCCTCTGAGGCAAGCACATGAAAGGGCGCCAGCCGGTAATCGGAAATCGACTGCACGGGCCAGCAGTAGCGGCGGTATGCATCTACATAACGGCTGGACAACGCCTGCCGTTCGCGGTAACGCTCAAGTAGATGACTCGCTTCGGGTGTAGAACTTGCAGCCGACTCTAAGGCCGCCAGAGCGTAGGGGATTGAGGCGCGCGCGGCAGCCCCGCTCGGTGCATATTGATCTCGTAGCAACTCCTGAGCTTTGGCAGACCAGGCATGAGCTCGCAATCCAGACACAACCAGTTGGTCTTCAATTCATCCCACAAACCTGAGGCGTTCGCGGCCGCGTGTAATCGCGCAAGTAGAGCTTGTTCGAGCGAGGCATCGGAGAAAAACCGACGGCCGGTACGCGTGTAGCAGATCCCGATGCCCTCATCGATCACGCCGAATGTCTTTCGCGCGGTGCCTTCATCGCGGCAGATGACAACTACGGCCCGCGATCCCATGTGCTTCTTCTCGCAGACGACGGTGGCAACGCCCTCGTGCCGGTAATACGAGAAGGCCTCCTCCGGATATTCCAGGTAGCCGGGACGTTGGCTGGTTTCTGATGGCGACATTGTGGGTGGCAGATAAATCAGCCACTTCGGATTGGCTGCAAACTGGCTCATGACCTCCAGCGCTGCGGTGGCATTTTCTTCGCGAATGGTCACTGTCCGGTGCAGCCGAGTAGAGATGATCCGCTTCCCGAGCACGTCGTCAATATCCAGCAGTTCATCCTCCCGCTGCTGGGCCGTCAGCTGTGGTTCAGCTGCAGGCTCTTCCGGAATGAATGGGCGCGCCGGGGCGTAGTAAGTATGCTTTGCCGGTACCGAGACCAGCTCCTTTTCGGGATAGCGAAGCGCGGTCAGCTTCCCTCCGAACACGCAGCCCGTGTCTATGTCTACTGTCCGGTTCAACCACTCTGCTTGCGGCACTGGCGTGTGACCATAAATCACTATGGCCCGGCCGCGATATTCAGCGGCCCAATTGACGCGAACCGGTAGGCCGAACTCGTCTGTCTCACCGGTGGTTTCTCCGTAGAGGGCAAAGTCGCGAACCTTGCCAGATCCGCGGCCTTGTATCTCTTCTTTCATGCCGGCGTGCGCCACCACAAGCTTTCCGTCATCGAGAACGTAGTGGCTCACCAAACCATCCAGGAACTGCGCGACCTTGTTGCGGAACTCAGGCGGTTCACGCTCCAACTCCTGTAGCGTTTCGGCGAGGCCATGCGTGAGCTGAACCTCCTTACCGCGAAGCTTTCGAACCAGCTTCATGTCGTGATTGCCGGGAACACAAAGCGCTGCACCCGATTCCGCCATGGCCATCACAAGGCACAGCACTGGTACGACTTTAGGCCCCCGGTCGACCAGATCGCCCGCAAACACTGCGTTGCGGCCCTCGGGCGGTGTAACGCGATACTGGTCTCCATCCTGAGCGATGACGTAGCCTAAACGGTCCAGCAGCTCCGTCAATTCGTCGAAGCATCCGTGAACATCACCTATGACGTCAAACGGACCATGATCAAACTTGCGGTTGTTCCAGAGCGGCTGGCGTTCAATAGTCGCGGATTCGATGTCGTCCGGACTGTGCAGGATATGAATGTGCCGGAAGCCTTCGCGTTCGAGGCCCCTCAGCGAACGCCGTAGTTCCTGCGACTGATTTCGGATGACATGCGGACCGGAGGCGCGGTTAGCGCGATCGCGGTTACGGTCCGCACACAGGCGTTCGGGCAGGTTGAGCACAATCTACCGGGAGAACATGATACTCGCGTGCCAGCGCAATCAGCGGCTTCCTTGCTTCGGGCTGTACGTTGGTTGCATCCACTACGGTCAGCTTCGCGGCCGCCAGCCGCTTCGCCGCAATGAAGTGCAACACTGCAAAGGCATCGTTTGTCGCGGCCTGATTGTTGTCGTCATCGGAGACAAGATAGCGGCAATAGTCAGAGGAAAGCACCTCACTTGGAAGAAAGTGCTTACGTGCGAACGTGGATTTGCCTGATCCAGAAGGTCCGATCACGACCACCAGAGATAACTCCGGAATCGTAAGGTTCACTTTTCGAAAACTCCCATTTGGGTGGGCGGCCCGGCGATGGAATCTGGCGGACCAATCGATACAAAGCGGACCGTATAGCCGAAGCGGTTTGCGTTGGCAGTCGACCAGCGCTGGAATTCGCTTCGAGTCCATTCGAAACGGTGATCCTTGTGGCGGAAGCAACCGTCAGGTAGCGTTGGAAAGAGTGGATTGTATTCCGCGTTCGGCGTGGTGATCAAAACAGTCCTGGGTTGGGCGTGTTCGAAGAGTACGCGTTCGAATGCTGCTAACCGGGGTGCATCTAAATGCTCGATGACCTCGGCTACGATTGCAGCATCGAATCCGTGCAAGCGCTTATCCTTGTACATGAGCGATCCGTTGATCAGTTCGATTCGCGATCTCTGCGTTGGAGGGAGTTGTTCGAGGCGCAGACGTCTCGATGCAATCTCGAGAGCTCTGAAGGACACGTCCATTCCTACGATTTGGCTGAAGGCGCTGTCTTCCAGAAGAGCTTTCAGCATTTTCCCTTCGCCACAGCCAAGGTCAATTACTGTTTTCGCTCCGGCAGAACGCAATGCGGACAGTATGACGCTGATGCGTTGCTCCCAAAGGTTGAGAGGCGCTTCGATGGATTGCTCTTCCTTTGCATGACCGAGCTCTTCAGCTTCCGGATCGGCTATTTCGTCTTCAACAAGACGCGCTAAGGCAGTGCGCGTTAGGTTTCGATCGAATCGGAGATAGCGAGCGACGATGGTGTCACGTTCAGGGTGGTTCGCCAGCCAACCGTCGCCCTTGCGAAGTAGTTTGTCGACTTCGTCTTCTCCGACCCAGTAATGCTTCTCGGCGTCCAATACCGGGACAAGGACATAGATGTGCGTGAGTAAATCTCGCAGCCGCACCCGATTCCTGAGCCGAACCGTGTGATATGGGCCAGTTCCCCACTCGGGGAAATAGTCATCGAGATGATAGTGTTTTGCCTCGACAGCGTAACCGAGCGGCTCAAATAGCCTGTTGAGCAACTCTGTGCCGCCGCGACATGGGAGCGCGGTGATCAACGCGTCGAACTGCAGCGGTTGGTCTGCGAGCTCTTGCCTCTCTTTGCTGCGGCCGCCCATCGCAGTCCCAAACACCTGGGACATGGCGACGCTCAGGAAGGAAGAAGCCGCATAGGGGCGATCATTCACGTACTGATGCAACCCTCCGTCGGCACTTTGCGAACGCCGACGCACCAGCCCGACTGGATCAACATCCAGTAAGAGTGCCGCTTCAGAACGGTCGGCAGCCAACTCGGGATAAAAGACGTATGTCTTGCCGAACGGCAACTCAAACGTATGCACACGGGCTGGGTTCTTATGGAGAAGATAGCCCATGTCCGCACCTGAAATGTCAGCGCTGATTGTCAGGAGCACTCTTCGAGTATATTTAGCGTTGCGCGAGCGCGGGTCCGCGAAGTCAACCCGATGCGGGTGGCCGGGCTGCCAAGGGCCGGGGCGAAAGCTCAATCTCGTTCACAGGTGCAATATCCGCTGCCGTTGCTGAATGCAAGCTCTTGAGACGCCTGGCGGAGACCAGGACGCGGCGCTCGAGCGAATGCGCGGTTGAGTTGTAAGCGGTCACGGTCTTTTCGATCGCATCGCCTAGCTTGTCGAAGTTCTCGCTCATGCCGAGCAGACGTTCGTAGAGTTCGGCGCCCGTTTGTGCGACGCTCTTCAGGTCATCCGCCAGCTTCTGCTGATGCCAGCCGTGCGCGACGGTGAGCAGAAGCGTAATAAGCGTGATAGGGCTCGCGATTACCACCCGGTTTTGCGCACCGAAGGCCAGCAGTTCGCCGTCGCTTTCGAGAGCGGCGCTGAACAACGACTCGAGCGGCAGAAAGGCCACGACGAATTCAGGCGAACAGGGCAGTTGTTGCCAGTATGCCTTTTCAGAGAGCGACTTGATATGCGTTCTGACCTGGCGGGCGTGGTCAGCGAGATGGCGGATGCGCGCTCCTTCATCTTCCGCCTCGACTGAACGCAGGTAGGCCTCCAGCGACACCTTAGAATCGACCACAACCTGGCAGCCGTTCGGCAGACGCACGATCAGATCGGGTCGCTGACGCCGCTCGCCGAATAGCGTTTCCTGCTCGGCGAAGTCGCAGTATTCGAGCATGCCGGCGAGCTCGACCACGCGCCGGAGCTGGATCTCGCCCCAGCGGCCGCGCTGGACCGGAGAGCGCAAGGCGGTCTTCAACTGTTCTGTAGATTGACGAACGCGCTCCTGCAACTCGGTCAGTGCCTGCACCTGGGCGGTGATGCCCTGGTAAGCTCCGGCGCGTTCTTTTTCGATGCTTTGCACCTGCTCCTCGAAGCGCCGCAGCGAGTGATTGACGGGCTCGATCAGGTGTTGAAACTGCTCGCGGCTCCTGTCAAGAAACAGCTGGCTATTGTTTTGGAGAGCATCGGAGGCAAGCGTGCGAAAACGTTCTTCGAGTTCGGAATGGGTTTTGGAGAGCAGTTTCAGCTGCACGTCCGCTATCTCGCGGACTTTTCCGAGTTCGGCTTCGAGGCGAATAGCGGCTTCTCTACTATCGACTGCTTCGGCGCGCATCTTGTCGTTTTCAACTTCGAGATCCAGGGCGGAACGTCTCGAACGCAGGGTATCGCCCCAGCTGTACGCTGCGAACGCGACGGTTCCAAACAGGCAAAGCAGCAGAAGAACGATCAGGGCCGTCACTTCCGGAACCCGGTCTCAACCTTCCATTCGTCAAGCGTGTTGAAAACGATGGGGCAGTAAACGGCGCGATCGGGCATGTGCCACATCCGGCTCACGAGCGAGCCGTTGCCCTTCACCAGGTGCGGGAAGAGTTCGCACGTTTGCGGGCGCGCCGCGTAGACCGAGCACAAGTTGCCTTCGAGAAAGATGCAGCCGTTTTCGTTGCGCTTGAGGATGCGGCCTTCGTCGGGCGATTCGACGGTGTAGTCGCGGAGGAATTCGGGAAGGGAAGCGCCTATGAATCGCGCCAGGCGGTCGGCGTCACGATCTGTGATCTGCGTGGTAGCGACACGGCAGCAGTTCGCGCACTTGGTGCAATCGATCGAGTCTTCCACATCCTGAGCGATGGCTTTCAATCGACGTTCGACAAAATTGTGGCTCTTCATCCAGGAGCGGAAGCGGCCGTTCTCTTCACGCTGCTTTTCGCCTACCCGTTTGATCTGCACGAGATCGGTAATAACTTGTTTCGACAAGAGCTGAGTAAATTCCATTATCGACGGGGGAAGGGGAGAGGTCTTGCACAAGACGCCCCGGGGATAATAAAAGTGTGACGGATCAGTTATCCCTGTCTCTTTGGCTTGCCCGTAATGTGCAGAGCAACCGGCTCCGGCAGTTTGAAAAATTGCTCCGGCTCTTCCCGTTTTCGCAGAGACCGCAACCGCAATCGATCATTTCGGTTCAGGCGGTTGACGCGAGGGAGCCCGCTTTGCTCGAGCGGCCGGTAAACGGGCCGGTAGATCCATCGGAGGTGATGGAGGTTCTCCAGGAGTACAGCGGGGATGATGTGGCCTACCATCTCGAAAGCTGGTGGGATTTGTGGCGATTTGATGGGGATTGGAAACTCGCGCCGGCCCGCGTGAGTCTTGCCTGCTTCGGACCAGAGTTCGACAATCGCACGGGGAAGAAGATCCACGAGCAGGAGGATCTGCGCATCGATTTCGGCGTTGACAGCTACTTCCTGCCGCAGCCTGAGATTACGGGCAGCGCGAAACTGGTCGAATCGAACATCAAGAGCCTGCTGCGCCTGGTGCACGAACTGGATTCTGCTCTTCCCGTTGAGAAGCGGAGACTCGAGACGGAATCTGGCGAGAATTTCGCCAGCCGTTTACAGGAGACGCTAGCGGCAGAAGGCCGGATGTGAGCCCGGCTAGAACAGCGTAAACGGAATGCTCTTGCTGCTGAAAGAGATCCCGCCGATAAAACGGTTATCTGCGCTCGAGCTATAGCTTAACAGCGAGCCGTAGCGATCGTACGAATAGCTGGCATACGCAGATACGTGTGGAAAGAGCACTCGCGAATAGCCAATTGTGGTGTAGTTCTGCGTGTAAGCTCCCGAGACCTGATTCGCGATGCTGGTGATGCGCGAGTAGTAGGTATTACCAGTCACGATGGCTTGCCGGCCCACTTTCCTTGAAACCGAGCCGCCGAAGTACGTGTGGGTTGAAGTGAGATACGTGCCATTTCCTGGATTGACACCGCGTCCGGCTGAGGCGGTCAGGCTGAATTGCCCGAGTTGATGAGTAAGGCTTCCCTGCACGGTGGGCACGAAGGAGACGGTGTTATACCGCTCCTGGATATAACCGGAAATCGCAGGCGCTCCCGGCTGTGCTCCCCCAAGGATGAAGTTGACCGGCAGATTGATTACGCCTTGCGTATGCGCTCTCGTGACACCGGCCGACACGCTGACTCTCCAATCCCTTCCGAAGATATGCGAGACATCGGCGTAACCCCCATCGATATTTGTGTCTCCGAAACTCTTCTGGAAGTAGAAGTTGTCGTGGGAGTACGTTCCGCCGACAGTGGTGCGAGCAGTCAGTGTGTAGGAAGCGGATGCGGAAAAGATGCCGCCTGTCGTGCCGATCGATCCGGGGTAATTGTACCTGTTTAAGAAGAAGCTGCCGCCTAAGGTGTAAGAGAGACGGCGCGTCTGGCGATACGACATGTATATGCTGCTCTGGAGGAAGCGGGTTGTAGGACTAAAGGGATTAGTCTGGATTCCGCCGCCCGCAGGCGCAAGCGTAGTGTAGAAGGGATTGTTATAGAAGAGGATGCCGGCCGATTCACTGAGCGAAACAGTCCAGCGGTTGCCTAAACGCCGCGTGTAGGCGAGGCTCAAGTACTGGTTCGTACCGCTCCCTTCAAAACCGCTCGAGTAATTGCGATAGTCGCCGCGGTAATTCACCGAGAGCGAACCATTGGAGAACCGCTTTGAGCCGGTAATGCCGCCTCCCAGGCTATAACCCGCGCCCCCGCCCCGATTGCCTTGGAGAGTCTGGTTCGTGGAGTCGTAGACGCCGTTGAAGAAGGCATACACGTTGAAGAAGTCGCCTTGAAAAAAGGATCCCGCCAGGCTGGTGAGCATGTTGTCGTGCGCATTTTGGAGCGGCGCGTTCTGCTCAGTGGATGTAGTAGGCGTGTCCTGCGCCAAGGCTAGGGATGCTCCACATACGAAGAGCAGGGCTACAAACTTCTTCAAACAGACCTCCAACCGGCAGTTTCGAGCATCATATGGTGTTGAGCCTCATGGGGCGACCTCATTCAGTCTCGCCAAGCAGGGGATGAGTGTCAAGCCAAGAAGCGGCACTAACTTCTTGAGACGAATACACTAGGCGAGCAGCGCCTCCACCTTTTCCAGATCTGCAGGCTCGCCGAATTTGGCTCCCTCAAGGACAGGTTCTATTTTACGGACAAGGCCCAGCAAGACAGACCCGACACCGACTTCGACAAAACGCCTGATACCGGAGTGGCTGATTTCGCGAATACTCTCAGTCCAGCGCACAGGGTTAGGGATTTGCTCGTAGAGGCCTTGACGCGCCTCCGCGGCTGTCGTAATGCGGCGAGCCTGCCAGTTATTGACGAGCGGGATACGGGGGTCGGTGAAGGCGGTGGCATCGAGAGCGGCCGCGAGGCGTTCCTGGGCGGGGCGCATGAGGGCGCAGTGGAAAGGAGCGCTGACGGGTAGGCGAACCGCGCGTTTCGCTCCGGCGGCTTTGGCGAGTTCCATGGCGCGGTCGACCGCATGGGTGTGGCCGGCGATGACGACTTGCTCGGGTGAATTGAAGTTGGCGGCAGAGACGATTTCGCCCTGAGCCGCTTCGGACAGGATGCGATCGAGTTGGTCTTCAGGAAGTTTGAGCAGCGCCGCCATTGCGCCGGTTCCTTCGGGCACCGCGTGCTGCATGTACTGGCCGCGCTGGCGTACCAGACGAAGCGCATCGCCGAAACTGAGAGCACCGGCAGCGACCGACGCGGAGTACTCGCCCAGGCTGTGGCCGGCCACTACAGACGGCGCAAAGTGGCGCGAGGCGAGAACCCGGTGCGCGGCAATCGATACGGCGAGCAGCGCGGGCTGAGTGTTTTCGGTTTTTTTTAGATCGTCATCGGAGCCCTCAAAGCAGAGGGCAGAGAGCGAAAACCCGAGAGCGTCATCGGCTTCTTCGAAGGTGTGTTTCGCTTCCGGGAATTGTTCGGCGAGCAGTTTGCCCATGCCTTTAGATTGCGAGCCTTGGCCCGGGTATAGAAAGGCGACGTCCGTCATCATCTCTCTCTAAGGTAGTCGGGTAGGTTTTGAGGGGTTGTGTGGGCGGGTAACGCGCACGGCCAGATTCGTGTTATGCCGAGCACGGCCGGGTGCCGATGCGCTCCGGGCCATTCTCCGGTAACGCCAGTTTTCAACGAGTGAGTCCAATATGGTAAACGCTGCGCCGTCTAGAAGAAAGCGATCTCACTGAGCCATTCACATCTAAGGCTAGGAATTTCTCGGCCAAGTGACGTGCCTCAGATCGGATCGACCGTTGCTTAACGCTACCCTACAGCGAAAGGCAGAAGGAAGTACCGAAACCTGATTGCGGATAACCTGCTGTGCCATAGCTGGAGCGGATTGTGCAAGGGACGTTGACCGGCCGGGGAGAGAAAGCGATGTTACATCACGGCTTTTGCAACAACGATAAACAAGCCGTTTGAAACAGAACTCGCTAATAGGAAGTGGGTAATCTCTGTTAAGTCAGCGAACCTCAACCTTTATTGGGAGCACGTGCGTGATCTCGTAACTCCGGCGATCCTTATCTCTCTCCATCGGCTGTATGCGGCCTCTTGTATCTGTCGCACGCGCCATTAGAGTGTACTGGCCCGGTGCCGGTGGCTGCCAGTCATACTCCCACTGCCGCCATGCATAGCGGGCGGTAGGCCCGGTCAATAGAGCGTTGCTCCAATTCTGTCCTCCGTCAGTGCTGACCTCAACCTGCGCGATGCCCGATTCGCCCGCCCACGCTAGACCGTGTACCTTGTAGATTGTATTTCTGGCAACGACTTCGTCCAGCATTGGCGAGATGATTGAAGACTTCACATGCATCTCTGTGACGGGCAGTAGCGTTGGGGTTCCATTGGGCCGCTCCCAATGGCTGTATTGAAGAGTCTGAAAAAAGCCGTCGAACGGTTTGTCTGTAACGACAACACGCGCCAGCCACTTGACGGAAGCCATTCCGTACCAACCCGGCACAATTAGCCGGACCGGAAAACCGTGAGCCGGGGACAGGTCCGCGCCGTTCATCTTGTACGCGAGCAAAACATCTCCATCTCTGGCTTTGGCTACCGGCAGACTCCTTGCAAAGTGAATCTCACCAGGAGACTTAGGATCTTCTTTGATTTGCCCCTGATCGGCGCCTTCGAACATCACGTCTACAGCATTGGACTTTAATCCGGCTTTTTCCAAGATCACACTCAGCGGCACGCCAGTCCATTCCGCGTTCCCCATGCCTCCTGATTGCCATTGCGCTCCATTTTCCTTCGGGATTAAGAAAACACGCCCGTTTCCAGCGCACTCCAGCATGGAAACCTGAGTACGGGATGACATGCCCACCAAATCGCGGTATCCAATTTCAAGCGGACGCCCTACTGCTCCATCAACTTTCAGGGCCCATGTATTCAAGGTGACTGTGGGCTGTTTAAAGTGATTCCTGATATAGAATTGACTGGTCGGGGTGATGAAGGTATGTAGAACCGAAGCGGGAGATTCGAGATTTTCCGGTTCTTTCTCGCGGATAATCAGTCCGGTCTCGGGCACGGGAGCTAGCGGCTGGGCCGGTAGATTCTGGCCAAACGATGGCGCAAGATAAGTGAAAGCGCCTATATATGCGGAGCGAAGCAATGCTCGCCGTGCGATGGGGTTGTCCATGCTTCACAATACTCTTGGCTGTGACGATGCTACCTTCCAGGTAACATAGCTGTATCTCACAAACGGGTAAGTTTGCACGACGCAAGAAGGCCTCGTGAAATTGAGCTCTCGCTTGCTGCAAGACGCAGGGCTCAAGACGTCTAGTCGCAGCCAACATAAACCCCCAATTGTAGGCGAAGCAAATGGATCAGCCACCAGCGGTTGTGGGCGAAATTTTTCGCGCATTTGCCAATCTTCAACTCGGGAGTAGACAGATCGAAGTACCCAAATGTGCAACGTTCGGGCGAAGGAGGCGTTCGGCGTCATCCTGGATCTGGCTCAGAATTCCGAGCTAACTCCGGAACTAGCTCACGAACGTGCAGTTTCGGCTTGGGCATTCGTCCAAGGCCAGGCGACTCTGCGGACAGATGAGGCGCTCTTCGCAGCCGCAGAGCAGAACCAGGAACTGGAATATTTTCGGGTCATTCTCCGGTGATTCCTCTCTCATTCGGACTGGGTCGCCAGAACGTGAGCGGCAAAGCGCTGTCAACATCGCCTGTTTCGCAAACCAGTTCTCATGCCCAGCAGGGCATGAGAAGCAATCCTTACCGTCAGTAGTGCCGGGGTGCTTATTCGTAGCGCAGAGCGGTCGTTGGCTCGATACGGGCAGCGCGGCGAGCGGGCAAGTAGCAGCCCAGCAAAGCTACGGCAGCGAACACGAACGCGACGGTAATGTATGCGCCGCCGTCCGTGGCAGTGACGCCATACAGAAGACTGGAAAGAACGCGAGTGAACAAGAGCGCAGAGACGAGGCCCAGCGCAAGCCCGGTGCCCAGCAGCATCGCGCCTTCGCGCAAGACGAGCGAAAGCACGTTACGCCGTCCGGCTCCGAGCGCCATGCGAATGCCGAGCTCGCTTGTCCGGCGCGTGACTGTATAAGAGAGCAGGCCGTAGATTCCGATCGCGGCGAGCAGGAGCGCAAGGCCGGCAAACAGTGCGAGAAGAAACGTTTCGAAGCGCTCGCGCGCCAGAGTGCCTGAGATGATCTCATCCATGTTTTCGAAGGCGACGGGCGTGTCGCGACTCAGTCTGCGGATGATGGATCGTACATTTGCTTGGACGCTCGCCGGCCCGCGGATCAGCAAAGTCGCATCGAGAGAGAATCCCGCGTGCTGCAGATAATCTACGAACACTTCGGCGTCTGCAGGCTTGTTTAATCCGAACGCATGTACATCAGGGATCAGGCCTACGATCGTCATGAACTGCGGTTTGCGATCGAAGCCGAAAAAGCGAATGCGTCGGCCCAGGACTTCTCCGTTCGGGAAAAATAGTCTGACGAACGATTGATTCACGATCGCGACCTGCTGCTCCGAACGATCGTCGCGTTCGTCGAAAGCGCGGCCTTTTACGAGCGGCAACCCGAACGTCCCGAAGTAGCTGCCCGCGGCGAGGCGGTAGAAGGCGTCGGGATAGAGGTGAGGATCTGCTGGCAGAGGCCTGCCCTCGATTTCGAAGGTGCCGTTCGAACCAACGCTGCGCACGGGCAAAGGCTGAATCAAGGCGGCTCCCTGAACATCCGGCAGAGCTTTGATATGTGCCAGCAAGGCCGTCGACAAGCGAGAGACTTCGTTCGCGTCCGCAGCATTTCCGTCTGCCGTGGGCCATGTTAGGTCAGCTGTGAAAACACCAGAGGACTTGAGCCCGGAGTCGACGTGGTTGACTCTTGAGGAGCAGGGCGGCTCCGGTGAGAAGTACGGTCGCGAGCGCGACTTGCGCGATCACCAGGACACGTCCCCAGAGTTTGAGACGCGGACCTGCGGTGCTCTTGCCTCCTCCATCTTTGAGTGCTTCGTTAACATCAGTACGCGACGTGAGGACGGCGGGCAGCACTCCGAAGAGAATGCCGGTTCCGATCGCGAGCGCTGCAGTAAACCACAGCACGTTGGCGTTGACGTGCATGTTGTCGAGCCGTGGGATGTCCGCGGGCGCGCTAAGCCGCACAGCGCGGGCGGCAACGAAGGCGAACGCCAGTCCGGCACTGCCGCCCGCGCGTGAGAGCAGGATGCTTTCCGTCAGCAATTGCCGGACAAGACGGAGCCGTCCGGCACCCAATGCCGCACGCAGGGCCAACTCTCGCCCGCGCGCCGTGGCACGGGCCAGCTGCAGATTGGAAATGTTCACGCACGCGATGAGCAGGACCACCGATACTGCAGCGAGCAGAATCAGGAAGGCGGGACGAACCGGGCCCGTGAGCTCATCGTAGAGCGAGACGACTCGTATGCCCAAATCCCGGTCATCGACATATGCTTTGGCGAGTCGTGCGGCAATCGTGTTCATATCCGCCTGCGCCTGGCGGATTGAGACACCACCTTTCAGGTGGCCGACGACGTGAAAATTGTGAGCAGATCGACCAGACTGATCGCCGAAGAATTCTTGTGGAATCCAAGCCTCCGCACGGGATGGGAAATCGAAGCGCGGCGGCATGACACCGATCACCGTAAAGACCATGCCGTCCATACGAACGGTCTTGCCGATTGCCTGAGCGCTTTGCCCAAAAGTGGACTGCGAAAGAGCGTAGCCGAGGATAGCTGAAGGCACGCCACCCGGCTTCTGGTCGTTGATTGTGAAGGTGCGCCCGATCGCGGGTCGCGTGCCCATCGCTTCAAAGAACTGGCTTGAGACTACGCCGATCCGAATGCGTCTCGGTTCGAAGCTTCCTGCCAGGGTCACGGGATCGCCGTCGTACGTCGCCAGATACTGCAGCGAGTGGTTCCCCTGACGCTAGTCGCGGAAGTCGGGTCCGGAAGCGTTCATCTTTCCGCCGCTTTTGTTTGTCTGCCAGAGTTGTACGATGCGCGCCGGATCAGGATACGGCAGGGCGCTCAGCAGGACCGCCTCAACGGCGCTGAATATGGTGGTGTTCAGACCAATCGCGAGCGCCAGTATGAGAACGACTGTCGCGGTGAAGACGGGCGTTTTCGCGAGCACCCGAAGGCTGAACTTGATGTCGCGCATCACTTGTTCGGCGTTGTTCCAACCCCAGGTCGCGCGACTGTCTTCTCGATGAAGCGTGAGATTTCCCATCTGCTGGCGGGCTAGCCTTCGCGCGTCCTGTGCAGAATGGCCGGCGGTTACGAGATCGTCAATTTTCTCGGCGAGATGAGCCGCCATCTCGTCTTGCATCTCGCGGTCGACACGTCGGCGCTCAAACCAGCTTGCAATAGGATTCATGTTTCGGACGGCCTCAGGATGCGGCTAATTCCGCCAAGCAAGCGTTCGAAGCCAGCGATTTCGCGTTCGAGTTGCTTGCGTCCGGCCGCGGTCAAGCGGTACACGCGAACCTGGCGGTTGCGCGCGGAGATGCCCCACTCGGCGCTCACCAAACTCTCTCGCAGGAGCCGTTGCAGAGCCGGATATAAAGACCCTTCTTCGACCTGCAGCACGTCATCGGAAGTCTGCTGAATGTATTGCGCGATGGCATAGCCGTGGAGAGCGCCGCGCCGCAGCGTCTGCAAGATCAGCATTTCGAGGGTACCCGGCAATAAGTCACGTTCATGTTTGGTTTTCTTCAACTGCGTGGGGCTCATAGGCAGAGGTTATCTAGGCCTAGACTATCGCTGATCATGCAGCGAGTCAAAGAGTTTTTTCACGTACCTGAAGTTTAG